>Ga0209474_10004095_pt1 | contig 12646 bp, 15 predicted proteins | sample GraSoiAngelo_145_FD_185902 | JGI IMG/M metagenome (GOLD analysis project Ga0209474, IMG submission 185902) | Grasslands soil microbial communities from the Angelo Coastal Reserve, California, USA - 14_1009_05_20cm (SPAdes) (version 2) | ecosystem: Environmental > Terrestrial > Soil > Grasslands...
GCGCACCACATCCCAGGTTAGATCCGGTGAATTGTCATCGACGAAGATGACCTCCCAGGTGAGACCAGCGAGCGCGGTTTCCAATCGCCAAAACAGCGTGGTGACGTTATCGCGCTCGTTGAAGGTAGGGACGACAACCGAAAGCTGGAGCATCGCAACGGCCTCCGGAGGGCTCTCGGTGACGGCTTCGTTCATGCCGTCAGCGTATATCCGATAGCGTCGGGGGAAGCCAACCAAGCCAAAGCGCAATTGCGAAGAAGCGCGTCAAAAAAGACCAAAACAGCCCAAAAAAACGCCAACGACCACGAACAGAGGGCGCGCGTACATCCGGCGCAGCCGAGCTATTCAGTGGTCGTCCCGGCGCCGGAGCTATCAAGCATCGACGTCGCCGTTCAAAGTCACATAAGAACGATCGAGGCTTATTGCAAGGGCGGCCATGACACAGGGCAGAACGCTTGGGCTGCACTCCTACTGCGGCACCTCTCTGATCACCGGGCCTCGGGGGGCTGGCGAAACCGGTTGCGCCCGCTGCTCGGTCTTTTGAACCGGTTTTTGGCTCTTTCCGAATTGCCCAATCGGCCCGTATGCGATCGCGATCGCCAGCACTGCTATCGCAACGATCGCACCCAGAATGCCTGCGAATTTTTCCGAATTCATTTCGTATCCCGACACGCCTGCTTGTTAGGTGATAGCACATATTTTAGAAAGCACTTCTGGAACCCGCTACTTCGAAGCTGCCTTGTGCTTGATGAATGCGGTCACGACATCCTTTTGCGCTGACGCGATCGCGTTATTCGCCGTGCTCATATGTGCCCCGGAATCGACATCGGGGAATTGCAGCGATAGGTAATCCAGCAGAGACACCCGAAAATTCTGCCGCTCGGAAGGACATGCGCTGGCGATAAGCGAGGTGAAATCGGAACCCGACATATTCCTGTTGTCTTGCTGCTGATATTGCAGAGCCAGACAATTCCAGTACGAATCGCGGCCCGAAACCGCCCGCCGGTGCGCTTGATCGACATCGTCAGCCAGCGCGATGGAACTCATAATCGCGACCATTGCCACAATAATCACGCGCATCTATTATTGTCCTTTCCGGATTGTAGCTTTGATACCGCCGCGACTTAGGCGTTTAATTAGTAGATTTGCAAAATCTCAACACATCAGCGCCGCGCAACGAACAATTCGGAACCGCGATTACAGCGCAAACGTGGCGGAAGCTTCACGATTAATTTTTTAGATCGGAACAGCGGAGATTCCAATAATGTCGAGTCCAGATAAGAACAAGCCCGCAGGGAAGCCGGGCAAGCGTAATCGAAAGACGGAGCAACGGAACCACGAAGCCGCCGATCGACAGATCAGCTCGATGCCGAATGAAGAGCAAGACGCGGAAGAGCAGATGGGCGCAGCAGCCGAATCCGGTCATGTCGGTTCGAACGGCGCGGCGGCCCAGCCCGCCGAAGTCGCGTCGATAAGCCCGGCAGCCGAACCAGCCGATGAAGCCCTGATCGATGCGCTAACCGAACCGGCCGACATCGATCCTATGGACGCCTCAGACGACGCCGATGAGATCAGGTCGATCAGTCCGGCACCGGAACCCGCCCACGCCGCCCAAATCAGCCGGGTAGCCGAACCAGCCGAGGTCACGTCGGACACTACCCGACCCAAGCGCGCCGATGTCGTGCCGATCGCGGCGCCAGCCCAACCCGCCGATGTGGTGTCGATCGCGGCCGCGGCGTTTGAGGGCGTGCCCATCAGCGTCCAGACGATCGCCACTGCCTACGGCGACTACACCAGGAAATCGTTCGAACAGACGAGATCCTTTGTCGATAAACTCTCGCGCGTGCGGTCGCTCGACAAGGCGTTGGAGGTGCAGATCGAATTCGCAAGGCAAGCTTACGAGACATTCGTCGGCGAGATGCAGAAGATCTGCGGCCTTCACAACGCGCTCGCTAAGCAGAGCCTAAAACCCTTGCAGCGCTTTATGACCAACACCATGCGCGGGGCACGCTGAATCGAAAGCGCCTCCGCGAACGGAGAGCCGCCGCCGCCTGGTGTAGACTGGCCGATGAAGAGGCTCCGGTTTTGCCGGAGCCTTTTTTGCTGGTCGGTGCATTGCCTGGCGGAGCAGGTGAGAGGATAAAGTCGAAGCGACCGACACGCGCACACCCTCTTGCACGGCTTGCGGGAGCCGCCCGCTAGCTTTACTCTTCAAAGTTCCACCTCCCGGGAAATGCAAGAGAGACTGGTGCGTGACTAAAAGTTCAGATCGCGACTCAAAAAGCGCGGGCAAAATCTACATCGGCGTCGGCGGCTGGACCTTCGCGCCGTGGCGCGGGGTGTTCTATCCGGAAAAGCTGACGCAGGCGAAGGAGCTGGAATACGCCGCTTCCAAACTGACGTCGATCGAGATCAACGGCACGTATTACGGCTCGCAGAAGCCGGAGAGCTTCCGCAAATGGGCGCGCGAGGTGCCCGGCGGTTTTGTGTTTTCCGTAAAGGGGCCGCGGTTCGCGACGAATCGCCGGGTGCTGGCCGAGGCCGGCGATTCCATCAAACGGTTCTACGATTCCGGCGTGCTGGAACTCGGCGATCGCCTTGGTCCGGTGCTCTGGCAATTCGCGCCGACCAAGAAATTCGACGAAGCCGATTTTGGCAAGTTTCTGGAGTTGTTGCCACGCAAGCTCGATGGGCGCGAGCTGCGCCATGTCGTCGAGGTGCGGAATGATAGCTTTCGCGTGCCAGCGTTCATTGCTCTGCTGCGGAAATTCGCAACTCCCGTCGTGTTCGCCGAACATGGTACTTATCCGGCGATAGCAGACGTCACGGGCGAATTCGTCTACGCGCGGCTGCAGAAGGGCAATGACGATATCAAGACCTGCTATCCGCCGAAGCAGCTCGATGCCTGGGCTAAGCGGCTGCAGGTCTGGGCCGCCGGTGGCGAACCGGAGGATCTGCCGCGCGTCGATCCCACGAAGCCCAAGAAAATCCAGCGCGACGTCTTCGCCTATGTGATCCATGAAGGTAAAGTACGCGCACCATCAGGCGCGATGGAATTGATCGAGCGCGTGAAGTGAACAGGAATTGAAGGACCAGGACTCGGAATGGCCAACGCCAAGAAGCTCTTCACCATCGGCTATGAACAGACGCCCCCGAAAACGGTGCTCGATGAGCTGGAAAGTGCCGGAGTTAAGCTGTTGGTCGACGTGCGTGCGGTCACCTCGTCACGCCGCCCCGGCTTTTCAAAGAACCAGCTCGCCGCCGGGCTCGACAAGCGCGGCATTTCTTATTTGCATCTGCGCGAGCTGGGAACGCCAAAGGAAGGCCGCGAGGCCGCCCGCAGCGGCAAGTTTGACACGCTGCACAAGATCTACGCCAAGCACCTGAAGACGCCACAGGCCAGGGAAGAACTGGACGCTCTATCGGAGCTGGTCAGGAAATCCGGCCCGGTCTGTCTTCTCTGCTACGAGCGCGACCACAGGCATTGCCACCGGCAGTGGATTGCGGAGATCATCGAGGAGCGCGATTCGGTGAAAGTCAAAAACTTGGCCGCAAAGCAGGTTTGACAATCCTTTCAGATTCCCCGGCATTTAGTGTTCCATATCCGCTCCTTTCCACACGTCCAGGAACCAACGCGACGCTCTTGACTTGAGTTATCTTCTGCCTGGGAGAATGACATGCGTCTCGCCCCCGCCACGTTATGTTTCGCAGTCTGCGCGTTAGCTGCGATGGCTCAAGGCCAAGCCGAAGACAAGAAGCCTGACGATTCCCAGCAAAGCACCGGCCGCACCGTCATGCCCGACGACAACAAGGGGCAGTTACAGCCGCAGGGCTGGACTGGACCGATTACCACCGGGACGGGCGGCGCGCCGCCGGACAGTCCGCAAGGACAGTCTCCGCCCAATATGCAGGCCGCACCCGACGGTTCGACAAAATCGATCGTGGAACCGAATCCGCAACCGAAGTAACGGCTCCAGCCTTGTTGGATCAGCCTCCCGCCAAAGCGAACGTACCTTCCATCATCTGCACGCAGCCGCCGCCGACATGCGCCAAAACAATAGCGCCGTTTGCCTTCCGAACGCGCGTTAGCAACAGGCTCGGGCGGCCCATATCGACGCCCTGCCCGATCCGTAGTTTCAACTCGCCATCGCGTTCGCCGGCAAGGTTCGCAAGTAGCGCGGCGGCCGCTACCGTTGCGCTGCCGGTCGCGGGGTCCTCGATGAGGCCGCTCGAACCGGAATGAAACATCCGCGCCTGCAGGTCGGTCGGTTTTTCGGCCGGCGGCACATCGCGCGTGTAGAGATAGATGGCGAAGGCGCCATCGCATGGCAATGTTTGCGCAAATGCCGCCGCATCAGGCGTCGCGCGCCGTAGTGCATCGCGCGAACTCAACTCCGCCACCAGGAACGGCATTCCGACCGAGACAATTACTGGCGGATGCCCGTCGATCCTGACATCCGTTTTGGACAACGAGACGCACGCGGCCGCCTGCTCGCTTCTGACCTGGCTCATTTGCGTGAAGGGCTGGGGCGCGGTGAGTTCGGCGCCAACAACTCTGCCGCCGTCCTGCACTATCTCAACTGCCACGAGACCCGCCCCTTCCTCGAACTTCAGCCGCGGGGGTGATTTGGCCGACCTTGTCGCCAGCACAAAGGCGGTACCGACATTGGGGTGGCCGGCGAACGGTATCTCCCTGGTCACCGTAAAAATCCGAACCTGCGCGTCGTTGCCAGCGTCGCGCGGCGGCAACACGAACGTGGTCTCGGAATAATTGAACTCGACCGCGATGGCCTGCATCTGCGCGGTCGATAAGCCGCCGGCGTCCAGCACCACCGCCAGGGGATTGCCGCCGAAAGCGCGGTCGGTAAAAACGTCCACGGTTACATAGCGCCGCTGCATTTGAATTTTCGTTCCGAGTAAGAGTGAATGGGTGATCTACTTGCCTCAATCCAGCGTGCGGCGGAAGCGCGTCACCGCGATCGTCATGGCCAGCAGCATCAGGGCAAAAAGAGCGATCGTGTCGTATTCCAGATTGCGCAGCGTCGCGCCCTTCAACATGATCGCGCGGACGATGCGCAAGTAATGGGTCAGCGGCAGGCCTTCACCGATATATTGCGCCCAAACCGGCATGCCCGCGAACGGAAACATGAAACCGGACAACAGGATACTGGGCAGGAAGAACATCATCGAAAGCTGCATCGCCTGCAACTGATTCTGCACGATAGTGGAAAACGTATAGCCAATCGCAAGATTGGTAGTGATGAACAGCGTAGAAAGCAGTGCGAACATGATCAGGCTGCCGCGCACGGGAACCCCAAAGAGAAAGACACCGATGCCGACGATCAGGCTAGCCTGAATGAATCCGACCAGAACGTAAGGCACGATCTTGCCGAACATCACTTCGACCGGCCTGATCGGCATCGACAGCAGGCTTTCCATCGTCCCGCGCTCGACCTCGCGTGTCACCGAAAGCGCCGTGAAGATCAGCATGGTCATGGTCAGGATGGTGCCGACCAGACCGGGCACGATGTTCAGCCGCGATGAGGCCGCCGGATTATAACGAGCATGGGCGCGGATCTCGAATGGCAGCGACGGCGGATCGCCGGTGAATAGATCATGCTCCAGCGCGGTCTGCACGACGACGCCGAGCGCCGACATCGCGGAGCCGGCCGCGACCGGGTCGGTAGCGTCGGCTGCAACCAATAGGGCCGGACGATCGCCCCGTCGCACCGCGCGCTCGAAGCCACGCGGAATCTCCACGCCGAACAGCACCTTGCCCGACAGCAAGAGATCGTCGAATTCCGCGACCTCGTGCACTTCCCGCGTAAAGTGGAAATAAGCCGTGTTCTCCAGGGCTTTGAGGATCGAGCGCGCGAGATCGCTGTCCTCCTGCAACAGCACGGCAGTCGGCAGGTTACGCGGCGTGGTGTTGATGGCGTAACCGAACAGCAGAAGCTGCATCACCGGGATCATCACGATCATGGCGAAGGATACCCGATCCCGCCTGAGCTGGATGAATTCCTTGATCACCATCGCAACGCTGCGCCGCCAGAATCCGAACCGCGGCTCCGGGATTTCGTCTCTTCCACTGGGGTCGTAAGCCACGGTCATTGGAAGTTATCCTTTGAACGGGTCATCAGCTCGATGAAGACGTCCTCCAGCGAGGGCTCGCCGTGCTGCCAATGCAATCCCTTGTTGTTGCGCCAGGGCGCGATGGTTGCGTCCAGCGCGGACTTGTCCCGGCCGGACACATGCAGGCTGGTTCCAAACGGCGCCACCATGTCGACCCCGGGCTTGCCCGCAAGTTCGTCCTGTAGCTTGTGGAGCTGGTCGCCAGTCACCGTGTAAGTCGAGAGTGCCGATTTGGCGATCACTTCCTCCACAGTGCCATGCGCCAGCATATAGCCATAAGCGATATAAGCGATCTCGTGGCAACGCTCGGCTTCGTCCATGTAATGGGTCGAGACCAACACGGTCAGCCCTTCCGCGGCGAGCGCATGGATTTCGTTCCAGAAATCGCGCCGCGCTTTCGGATCGACGCCTGCCGTCGGCTCGTCCAGCAGAAGCAACCGCGGATTCGGCAAGGTGCAGGCGCCAAGCGCGAGGCGCTGCTTCCAACCGCCGGAAAGTTCGCCCGCGAGCTGATCTTCGCGGCCATTGAGCCCGAGCCGCACAATCATGTCTCGTGCGGCGCGTTGCGGATCGCGCATGCCATAGAGGCGAGCGACGAACTCCAGGTTCTCCCGCACCGACAGGTCCTGGTATAGGCTGAAGCGCTGCGTCATATAGCCGACCTGGCGCTTGATCTTGTCCGCGTCGCGCCGGATATCGTAACCGAGACATCTGCCCTCGCCACTGTCGGGCGTCAGCAGGCCGCAAAGCATGCGGATCGTGGTGGTCTTGCCGCTACCGTTAGGCCCGAGGAAGCCGTAGATAGTCCCGCGCTTCACCTGCATCGACAAGTCGTGCACGACCTCGCGTCCACCGAACGACTTGGTCAGGCCGCGGACGTCGATCGCGATCTCGGGGGCGGAAACCGGCGCCGCAGTCATCGCTTTTCCGCCACCGGCGTCTTGGGGTTGAGAAAAACACTGACCGGCTGGCCGACACGCAAAGCATCGGGCCTCAGGGGCCGAGCCTGGACCAAGTAGACAAGTTTGTTGCGTTCATCGAGGCTGTAGATGACCGGCGGGGTGTATTCGGCCGCGGTCGCGATAAAATAGATTTTCGCGGTGAGGTCGGCGGCGCAGTTGTCACAGCTCACCCGCACCTCCTCGCCCACGGAAAGCTTCGGCAGATCGGTCTCCGGTACATAAAACCGCACCTTCATATTGCCGGGCGGCATGATCGATAGCACCGGCCGCTGAGCCGGCACTGTCTCTCCCTCGCGGAAATAGATCTGCTGAACGGTTCCGTGGACGGGCGCAAATCCGGTGCGGCGCGCCAGCCGTGTCTGCGAACTGTTGACCCGCGCTTCCGCGACCCGCAGCGCGGAAACCGCGGCATCGAGATTGGCCTGTGTTCCCGAGCCGGTCTTGCTCAAGGAAGCGGCGCGCTCATAGGTTTGCCGAGCGTTGGCAAGCGTGGCGTTGTTCTGGTTGAGATCGGCCTGTTGCATGTCGTCATCAAGCGAATAGAGCTGCATGCCGGCCTTGACCTCATCGCCCTCGCGGACGCTAAGCTTGGTCACGCGCCCGGATTCGTCAGGGCTGACGAAGATCATGTCGGCTTCGACCCAGCCCTGATAGCCGGGATCTTTGGGCTGGTTGCAAGCGGCGAGCGCTGCGGCGACTGCAAGCGCGGCCAGGATTTTCAGCGTTGGTCGCGGCGACGTCATTCCGTCCTCCGCTCGCCAAAAATCAGATCGAGATGGACGCGGAGCATCTCGCTCGCATCCAGCGGCGCATGCCTGCCGAACAACCCTTGCCAGATCACCGCGACAATCGCCGGGGCCACCACGATCTGCGGAAATCGCGTCAGGCTTTCCTGCTTGATCTCGCCTCTTTCGACGCCGATTTGGATCAACGCGCGCATTGCCGCCATGCCACGTGAAACCACTTCACGATAATAGAAATCGGCGAGGCTCGGAAATCGGGCGCCCTCCGACACAATCAGGCGGACGATGTCGCCGCGCCGGGTCGATATAACCTCCTGCGCAAACGTCTGGGCAAAATTGTCGAGCGCCGCACGAACCGATCCGCCGGCCGGCGGAGGCGCGGCAAGGCGGCCGATCAGCGGCACCAGCGCCGTCCGTATCAATTCCTGAAATAGCGCCTGCTTGTCTTCAAAGTGCAGGTAGATCGTCCCTTTGGCGACGCCAGCTCGCTTGGCGACATCGTCCAGTCGTGTCGCTGTGAATCCGCGGGCGATGAATTCATCTAGCCCAGCATCGATGATCGCCTGACGCCGTTCCGCCGCCCTTGCCGCGCGGCTGGATGGACGCTCGGATGATGAAGCTTTCGCCCGCATGGGATGCGGCCGTTGCAGCTTCTGGGCCTTGGCCGCGGCGAGCTTGCCTGCGGCAACCTTGGCACGGCGATTGGCCGGCCCCGATCGGGCGCTTTGCGCAGGTGTACTTCGTGAGCTGGACATCGGTAATATTATGACTGACCGGTCAGTCAGCGTCAAGGGGCAGATCGAAACGGGCCGCACAGTCCGTAGCTCAGTCCCGAACTGTGGCTCATCAAGTGGCGAATAGTGATCGATGTTTTGGCCGGCTCGGTATCGTCCAATGAGGTTGCACCGGCGCACATGACGCGGCGGTTCGCAAGCTGCGGAATAAACTTTTCAATGGGATCATCGAGTTGGAAGCGACCTTCTTCGAATAGCAGCAGCGCGGCACAGGATGTAAGCATAGCCGCGTGTGCCGGCCCAAAATCGTAGCCATTCGTCGTCACTTTCATTTCTTGCATGGTATTTTCCATTGTCGTGCCCTGTCGTTTGCCATAGCACGCCTTTATGCGAAGCCTACCACTTCGCGATCGGGCTGCGGGTGAGACATGACACTTATTGGGCTTTCGCAAAGCCCAAAACCAGAGAGCTACGATCTGCGCGCGGTCTCCAGCGCCTGCGGTGTATCGATGTCGAGGAAGGCGCCGTGGCCTTTGACCGGGACTTCCGCCACAGCCTCGCTGTGTTTCTCGATTAGATGGCGCGCGCCGATATCGCCCTCGAGCGTCATCAATTCGCTAAAGAAACGCCGCGACCACAGCACCGGATTGCCGCGCCGGCCATCGCTTACGGGCACGACAATCAGGTTGGCGCGATCCGGCGCAAATGCCTCGATGAGGCGATCGACCAGACGCGCATCGATCAAGGGCATATCGCCGAGACAGATCACCGCGCCATCGGCCTCGGCGCCCACCGCGGCGATGCCGGCCTTGACCGAACCGGCGAGTCCTCCAGCGAAATCCGGATTGTGCGCGAACCTCACGTCAAGTCCCTGCAATGCCTTCCGCACCTCGTCAGCCTGATGACCAGTGACGACAATGACGCCGTGCGCTTTGGAGGCCAGCACCTGCTCGGTCACGATCCTCACCAGCGGCTTACCGCCGAGTTCGGCCAGCAGCTTGTTTGGACCGCCCATGCGGGTGGAGCGCCCGGCGGCGAGAATGATCGCGGGCACATTGCGGTTGGTGTCGGCGGCAAGACTCTCGCGCGGCTGCGGACGCGTCACGATTTCCATCAGCAGCCCGCCGACGCCCATGCCGGTGAGCTCCGCCCGCGTCACTTTGAGGTCCGCCAACAGGCGCATCAACACCCAGTCGAACCCGTTCTCCACCGGCGAACGCGCGCAGCCCGGAGCGCCCAACACGGGTACCCCGCCGGCATTGCCGATCAACAGCAGATTCCCGGGGTCCACCGGCATCCCGAAATGCTCGATGGCGCCCCCGATGCCCGATATGGCCGCCGGAATGACGTCGCGCCGGTCCGCGATCGCCGAGGCCCCGAATACGATCACCAGCTCCGCACCGAGCCCGAGCAACTCCTTGATTGCGAGCTTAAGCGCCGCCTCTTCATGTGGCACGCGGCGCTCGCCGATGATGGTCGCGCCAGCGGGAGCGAGCCGCTCCGCGGTAACTCGCAGAGTCTTGTCCACCACTTTCGGCGCCAGCCCCGGCAGCAACGTCGAGACAACGCCGACGCGTTTGATGACATAAGGGGCGATCCGCAGCGCGCCGCCGCTTGCAGCAGCCACCGCGGCATCGCGCAGCTTCGCTTCCACCCCGAACGGAATGAGCTTCACGGTTGCGATCATTTCGCCTTCGACCACCGGCTTGTAGGCGGACAGCGTTGCAAACGTAATCGCTTCGTCGACGGCGTTGATGCGGTCGACCTTGTCGCGGTCCACCACCAACACGCCGGCCTTGCTCGAGAACAGATTGGCGCGGCCTGTAAAGGCGCGCTCGACGTGGATACCCTCGCCCGCAACGGCTCGCGCGATGCTGGCGGCGGCGACGTCCTCGGAGACCTCGCCCTCCTCAAGCCGCACCACGACGATTTCCTTGACCCCGGCGCGGTTCAGCGCCTCGACTTCGGCGGGACCGATCGTGGTGCCCTTCTTCAGCACCAGCGAACCCTGGCGCAGGGTGTGAACCGTGACGCCACCAATCGCGTCGGCCGGACTGGCGGGGCCGAACTTCATGCCGCGGCTTCCTTTGGCAAGCGCAACTGAGCGGTGATTTCGGCCATGATCGCGACTGCGATCTCGGACGGGGAGACCGCGCCGATCGGCAGCCCGATAGGGGCATGAATGCGCGCAATGTCGGATGCCTTTGCGCCCTGCGCCTTAAGGCGCTCGGCCCGCTTGCCATGCGTTTTTCGCGAGCCCAACGCCCCGATATAGAAGCAGTCGCGCTGAAAGGCGTGCAGCAGTGCCGGATCGTCGATCTTGGGATCATGCGTCAACGCCACGAATGCCGTGTAGTGATCGATGTTGAGCGGCGGCAGTGCCACGTCGGGCCATTCCGCGAGCAGCGGCACGTCCGGAAAGCGCTCCGCGCTGGCAAAAGCAGTGCGCGGATCCACCACAGTGACATCGTAATCCAGCGCGCGTGCCAGCGGTGCCAACGCCTGACTGATATGGACCGCACCCACGATCACGAGCTTCGCGGTCGGGGCATAGACATTGAGAAACAGTTTCTTGCCGCCAACCTCGATCATCCCGCTCTTGCCCATGCGCAATTGCTTGGCGAGATCTGCATGCAAGGGATCGCCGGCTAACTCGGCGGCCTTCACTAGCCGCTGCTCGCCGCTATCGACCTCGGTAATCACGACCGCCGGGCGACGTGCGGCGCGCTCGGCATTGAGCTGATGGAGCATCTCGAGCTTCACGGCTATCCGACTTTCTCGACGAACACCCGAATTGTGCCGCCGCAGGACAGGCCGACATTCCAGGCGGTTTCGTCGGCGACGCCGAATTCCAGCATTTTCGGCTTGCCGCTGGCGATCACGTCGAGCGCCTCGGTGACGACCGCGCCTTCGACGCAGCCGCCGGAAACCGAGCCGAGAAAAGTGCCCTCATCGTTGATCGCAAGGCTCGATCCGGCGGGCCGCGGCGCCGAGCCCCAGGTCTCGACCACGGTTGCGAGCGCCACGCCGTGACCGGCCTTCTGCCAGTCCTCAGCCGCTTTCAAAATGTCTTCGTCGCGATTGAGCATGTGAGCCTCGTTCAAGCTGCGGATCGAATCAGGCTGCGGTGGGGCGCAGGCAGCGAAGAAAGCGCCGATATCAGCCCCTCGATCGAACTCAAATTATGTACCGGGCGGAATTCGTCAACGTGCGGCAGCATCATTTTGATGCCCTGGGCCTTGGGCTCGAACCCTCCATAGCGCAACAGCGGATTGAGCCAGATCAGGCGTCGACAGGAGCGATGCAGCCGATCCATCTCGAACGCCAGCCTGGCGTCGGCCTCGCGCTCCAGCCCGTCCGAAATCAGAAGCACGACCGCACCCTGCCCGAGCACGCGCCTGCCCCACAATTTGTTGAAGGTGTGCAGTGAGGTCGCGATGCGTGTGCCGCCGGCCCAGTCCTCCACGGTCATAGAGCAGCTCGCCAGCGCCTGGTCGGGATCACGCGCCCGCAGCGCGCGCGTCACATTGGTGAGCCGGGTGCCGAACAGAAAAACCGAGACGCGCTTGCGCGCATCGGTAATGGCATGAAGGAAATGCAGGAACAGCCGCGTATACTCGCTCATCGAACCCGATATGTCGAGCAGCGCCACAATCGGCGCCGGCTTGTCGATCCTCCCGAGCCGGCGGATGTCGATGATGTCGCCGCCGGTGCGCAAGGATTTGCGCAACGTGCGGCGCATGTCCAGCCGCAAGCCGCGCGCATCCGGCTGATAACGACGGGTGCGCAATTCGGCCTGCGGCAATTTCATTTGCGCAATCGCCCGGGTGGCTTCGGCGATTTCCGCCGCACTCATCTGCGCGAAATCCTTTTTCTGCAGCACCTCGCTATCGGATACCGACAGCCTGAGCTCCTGCTGCTGGGCCTGAGCCGTTTCGCTGACCCGGGGCTGTGAGAACGCCTCCTGTACGCGGCGTGATGCCGGTGGCGGCTTTCTCCTGGCGTGCTCCGGCAGCGGCACGGAATCCAGCATGTGTTTCCAATCCTCGGCCGCGCGGAAGAACAGATCGAATGC
>Ga0209474_10004097_pt1 | contig 12642 bp, 16 predicted proteins | sample GraSoiAngelo_145_FD_185902 | JGI IMG/M metagenome (GOLD analysis project Ga0209474, IMG submission 185902) | Grasslands soil microbial communities from the Angelo Coastal Reserve, California, USA - 14_1009_05_20cm (SPAdes) (version 2) | ecosystem: Environmental > Terrestrial > Soil > Grasslands...
TCGCCGAGAGCGAGATGGCGGGCGTATCGCTGTCGCTGCTCGGACGTCAGAGACCGCTCGGACATCAACTCCCTCGCGGCTTGGCCACACCTGCGTGGAAGATGCCATGGAAAACACGCGGCTCGAGCCGGCGCAGACGCAGGCAGTCGGCCAGCGTGTGCGAGGCGAAGACATCGCGGGCGGCCTCCTCCGCCTTTTCCGTAACGTGAGCCAGCAGCCGGCTGTCGCCGGGCTGCGCGCCGTCCGGCTGGCGGCTCTTGGCGCCGTTCCCCTCGAGACAGTCAATCACCTGGTCGAGGCGAATCTCCTCCGGTCCGCGGGCCAGCTCGTGCCCGCCGTGCGGCCCGCGCGTCGAGGTGATGAAGCCGGCACGGCGCAGGATCATCAGCACCTGGTCGAGAAAGGGGCCCGGGATCCCCTGGCGGCGGGCGATCTCGCTACTCTGCAGCGCGCCACGGCCAGCATGGCCCGCCAGCTCGAGGACAGCCCGCACGCCGTATTCGGTTTTCATCGAAAAGCGCATGCGCACCGTACTGACCCTTCTCCCCGCTTTTTCACGCTGGAGCGGGGACCCTTCAAAAGTTGATCGACCCGGTCAAGTATATCGCAGGCCGGCGTCAGCTTCGCGTCAAACCGGAAGGCGAAGCGCGATCGCGATGAACAGGGTGCCGAGCACGACGAGCGGCACCGTGGTCGCGATCAGGCTGAGGCTGCGAAGCCCGATGGCGCGGCGGTCCTCGGTCGATGAATGGACCCGGCTGCGCAGCACGAACCCTTCGACGGCCAGCAGCAGGGACGCCCCGCCCAGGCCGAGGGCCACCATCACGATCGCCCAGTTGGTGCTCGGCGTTCCCTCCTGCTGGGCAAAGGCGTTGAAACTCGCCGCCAGCACCCCCACCAGCGCCACCAGCACACCGAGTGGGACCAGCGTCAGGTTGATAGCGCGCATGACACGACCCGGCTCCGGCCGGCGCGAGAACTGCCAGGCCGATGCCAGCACGAACGCCATGTAGGCGGCGATGACGACATAGAAAAAGACGGGCGTCAGGAACTCGCCGAACGTCGTTGCTGCAGGCCCCACCTGCACAATCTAGTCTTCAGCGGCCTTGAGGCCCCGCCCGGTTAACTCAAGAGTCGATAGAGGTTGTTGATCACGGCAAAGGTGGTGATCCAGGCGGCGATCAGGTAGGCATTCCAGACGGCACGGCTTCGACCGAACACGAGGAGGAAACCAACGAGGGCCGCCACCAGCGATAGCTTCAACGCGTAGACGGCGAGCTCGCCGTTGTTCTGGATGATCCACGCGGCGATACCGTTCATCTCCTGCCGGCCCTGCGAGAGGCCGATGTGCGTGGTGGTGACGTCGAGGAGTTGCGCGGTGCAAAACCCGACGAGGATGAGAACCTTCTTACCGGTCGAGACGCTCGTGGTCCCCAGGCCCGTGACCCGCCGGCCGACGGAGGCTCGCGCTTCCCCAATCATTGAACCGACTCTACACAGCCGCTATCAGAAAAGCAACGTCCATACTGGCGCTTTCTGAGTTGCGCGGCCTTCCTCCTCGACTAGACTGCCCGGATTATATGGGCAGGGTCCGGCTCCGTCTAGAGCCAAGTTTCGCGACTTTTCGTCAGGAGGTTTTCTTGCTGCCGCCGAGGATCTCGCGCCGCTTGGTGAACAGGTAAGGGATGGCGATGAGCACGCCGCCGGCAACCGCGATCCCCGCTCCCCACCGAAGATACAGGCTCCAGTCGGACGGCGGGTCGAGCGCGGGATCGTAGACCGTCCGTGCCGTCAGCTTGAAGCTGAGCGCGCCGACGGTCCCATTCACGCTCCAGATGCCGACCGTCGTCTCGGCGTGATTCCAGCGCTGGTCCTCATTGACCGCGGGAAGGCTGGCGCAGGGCCACACGCCGGCGGCCGGTAGATGAACGGGGATGGGAGGTCGAGGCGTCGCCGTCTTGGGCTGGGCCGCGAAGCGGAAAGGCTTCGGCGGTTTGCTCATGTCCAGAAGAATCACATCCTGGCCTGTCTGGTTCTGGAGCATCAGGTCGCAGCCGCCCGCCGTCCCCTGGATGGTGAGGCCCGCCGTCTTGGGCACGATGTTGTCGACCACGGTCTTGAATGGCTGATCCTCGGCCAGCGCTGTCAGGGGAAGGAGGAGGAGCGCAGCGGCTGGCGCGAACAGCAGGAGGCGCCGGTTCACCACCCTATAACGCCAATCCGGCCCTCGGCTGGCGCGGTCCGCGGCTGTGCTGCGGGCTAGACTTGGCCGGCAAGGAGGGTGCTGATGTCGTACGACTTCGTGCTCACCGAGGTCGACGGCCCCGTGGGCATCGTGACGATCAACCGGCCGCAGGTCCGCAACGCGCTCAACCATCAGACCATTGCCGAGCTGGTCGATGCGCTCGAGACGTTCGATCTTAACGAGGCCATCCGCTGCATGGTCCTTACCGGCGACGACCGCGCCTTCGCGGCGGGGGCCGACATTGCACAGATGGCCGACGCCGGTGCCGTTGAGGTCCTGAACGATGACAATTTCGCCCACTGGACCCGCTTCCGGGCGATCCACAAGCCGGTGATCGCCGCAGTCTCAGGCTACGCGCTCGGCGGCGGCTGCGAGCTGGCCCTGATGTGCGACTTGGTCGTGGCCTCCGAGACGGCCCAGTTCGGTCAGCCCGAAGTCAAGATCGGGATCATTCCGGGGGCCGGGGGGACACAACGCTGGGCCCGAAGCGCGGGAAAGGTCCGCGCCATGGAGGCGGTGCTCATCGGGGATCCGGTGCGCGCCGTCGACGCCGAGCGGATGGGGCTGGTCAATCGGGTGGTCCCCGCCGGCGCGCAGCTGGAGGAAGCCAAGCGCCTGGCGCAGGTGATCGCCACCCGCCCACCGCTCGCCGTTCGCCTGGGAAAGGAGGCGGTCAACCACGCCATGGAAGTCGGCCTTGCGCCGGGTCTCGAGTTCGAGCGCAAGCTCTTCTACCTTCTGTTTGCCTCGGAGGACAAACGCGAGGGCATGCGCGCCTTCCTCGAAAAGCGCCCGGGCCGCTTCAGCGGGCGATGAGCGACGTCGTCCTCAGCACCCGGGATGGCGCGGTCCGCATCCTGACCCTCAACCGGCCGGAGGCGCTCAATGCGCTCAACCGCGAGACGACCCATGCGCTGCGCACGGAGGTGGAGACGGCGGGACGGGACCCCGAGGTAGGGGCGATCGTCCTCACCGGAGCCGGGCGCGCTTTCTGCGCGGGCGCCGACCTCAAAGACGTGAACGCGCGGGCGCTGGCCGGCGACAACGACCTGGGCGCAGACCTCCGCACGAACTACACGCCGATGATCCGCGCCATTCGCGCCTGCCCCAAGCCGATGATCGCTGCGCTCAACGGCACCGCGGCCGGCGCCGGTCTGAGCCTCGCGCTCGCCTGTGACTTGCGCCTCGCGGCGGCCGGCGCGCAGCTGATCGTGGTCTTCGTGCGGGTCGGCCTGGTGCCAGACGCTGGCAGTCTGTTTTTCCTCACGCGGATGCTCGGCTTGAGCAAGGCCACCGAGCTGGCCATCACCGGTGATCCTGTGAGCGCAGACGAGGCGCTGAGGCTGGGGCTGGTGGTTGCGGTCGTCCCGCCTGAGCAGCTGATGCCGGCGGCGATGGAACGAGCCCGTCACCTGGCGGCAGGACCGCGCCAGACGTACGCCTTGATCAAGCGAGGGATGGATCGGGCGCTCCATCTCGATCTGGAGCAAACGCTCGAACTCGAATCACAGCTGCAGGCCCTGGCCGCGGAGACGCCCGATGCCCAGGAGGCGATCCGCGCTTTTCTCGAGAAGCGGAAACCGATCTTTAAGCGCTAAGGGCGGAAAAAGAAAGAGCGGCGGTGTTACCCGCCGCTCTCACTTAAGTCAATTAATGCCATGGGCACCACCTCCCATTACTTAGGGAGCCATTGTATCAATTCCCGGCGCGAACCCGATCCTCGATCAGGTCCCTGGTGATGAGGATCTGCTTCGCGCCCTCCATCGTGCGCAGCTGCCGCAATAAGTCAGAGGTCGTCCGATGCGCGGGCAGCCCAACATCGATTTCCAGCCGGTCATCGGTGTCATTGAGCTCGTGAATCCGGATCGACATTGGAAAGGCGCCGATCGTGGCCAGCGCGGCCCGCACCCGCTCGATCTCGCCCTCGCCCCGCGGGACGACGAGGCTGACCAGAGCCTCGCTCGGTCGCTTGAAGAAGCGCTTTTCGATCGGCTTCAACACCATGAGTACGGACAGAATCAACAGCGTCGTGAAAAGGGCGACGATGTATTGCGAAGTCCCGGCCGCCATGCCGATCGCGGCGACTGCCCAGATGGTCGCGGCGGTCGTCAGCCCACGGACCAGGTCCTTGCGAAGGAAGATCGTTCCCGCCCCCAGGAAGCCGATGCCGGTCACGATCTGGGCCGCGACCCGGGAGGGATCCGTGTTCGGGAAGCCGTACGCGCCCACGATCGTGAACAGGCACGATCCGAGCGACACCATGGTCACGGTCCGAAGCCCGGCCGCCCGCTCCTGGCGCTCGCGCTCGAGGCCGACGACAGCGCCCAAGATAAGCGCCACCAGCAGGCGCAGCATGAGATCGAGCGGACTTGGCACGGCGCTATGGTACTGCCGCGCCAGCGTTGCTGCGAAGAAGAGTTTTAGGCGGCGGTAACGAGCCCGGGGTCGAAGGTCTCGACCTCCGGCTCGATGGAAATCCCGTTCCGTTCGCTGAACAGCGTTTCCTCGACCGCGAAGAGGGCATCCATCAGCTTCGTGATTCCGACCTTGACCTTGATGTTGGCGACCTGGTCCGGCATAACGGCGATCGGCGTCACCAGGGTCAGGATCTCACCCAGGCGGGGCTCATAGGAGGTCGGGACCCGCTTCATTCCCTTCAAGTTCATCTCCTCGAGCTCCTGCAGCAGCCGGTCGATCAACTGGATCGGGCGTCGAACCTGGTCCTGGCGGGCCTTGAGATCACGGTGTTGCCGTTCGGCGTCACGGATGTAGGCGTTGGTCTGGGCGAGCAATCCTGTCATCAACGAACCCTCATTTCATTGCGCTGAAAATGCAGTACAGGATCGCAAACCGAATCAGTCCCAGGTTTATTCCCAGAAATGGGCCGGTACACTTTCCCTGCCATGCCGCTGCTTCGCGCCGACCGGCTCAAACTCATGTACGGCGCCACCGAGGTGCTCAGCGACCTGACGTTCCAGGTCGAGCCGCGCCAGCGGCTGGGGATCGTCGGCGCCAACGGCAGCGGCAAGTCGAGCCTGCTCAAAGCCATTTCCGGCGACGTCACCCCGGTGGCAGGATCGCTGACGCTGGCGCCGCGAACTCGCACAGCCTACCTGGCGCAGGAGTTGGAAGCGGGACCGCACGAGAGTGTGTACGCCGACGCGCTACACAGCCGGCCTGACATTCTCAGCCTGCGCGGACGTCTGGAGGGGTTGGAGGCCGCCATGGCCCGGGCGAACGGAGCTGAGCAGGTTGTCCTGGTGGAGGACTATGGCGTCGTGCAGCACGAGTACGAGCGGCTCGACGGCTACGCGTACGACAACCGGGTCGCCGAGGTCCTGCACGGCGTCGGTCTGACCGAGGCCGACCAGGCGCTGGCCCCTGGTGCGCTCAGCGGTGGGCAGCGACGTCGCCTGGCGCTTGCCAAGCTCCTGCTGCAGGACGCTGACTTGCTGCTGCTCGACGAACCGACGAATCACCTCGACCTCGAAGCCATCGAGTGGTTGGAAGGCTTCCTGCGCCTATCGCGGGCCGGCATGCTGATCGTCTCCCATGACCGCCGCTTCCTCGAGCACACGGCCGACGACATCCTGGAGCTCCAGGCCGGGGTGGGCGAATGGTACCCCGGGAATTACCGTCAGTACGTCCGCTTACGGCGCGAACGCCGGGCCGTCAGGCAGAAGGAGTACGAGGCGCAGCAGGAGTACATCGCCCGAACCGAGGAGTTCATCCGCCGTTACAAAGCCGGGCAGCGCGCCCGCGAGGCGCGCGGCCGCCAGACTCGGCTGGACCGTCTGGCACGCGTCGCACCGCCTGCCGACGATCAGCAGATCCGCATCCGGCTCAAGGCGTCGGTCACCAGCGACCTGATCTTTCAGAGCGACGGCCTTACGTTGTCCTATCCCTCCCCCTCCGTGGGAGGCTTGGGGTGGGGACTGAAAGTCCCGGCATTCACCGTCAATGCCGGCGAGCGGGTCGCGATCGTTGGGGCAAACGGGTCCGGGAAGACGAGTCTGCTGAAGGCGTTACTCGGCGAGCTGCGCCCCCTGGCGGGGCGCGTCAAGGTCGGCCCGCGCGTCGCCATGCGCTATTACGACCAGCACCTCGCCGATCTCGACCCCAGCAAGACGGTGCTCACCGAGCTGCAGGATGCCTTCGGCCTTCCCGATGAAACGCTGCGTACCTTTCTCGGCCGCCTGCTCTTCCATGGCGATGATGCCTTCAAGACGATTCGGTCGCTGAGCGGCGGTGAGAAGAGCCGCGTGGCGCTCGCGAAGTTGATGCTCGACGACGCGGGCCTGCTGCTGCTCGACGAGCCCACCAACCACCTCGACATCCCCGCCCAGGAGATGCTCGAGGAGGCGCTGCAGGACTTCGAAGGCACGATCGTCTTCGTTTCCCATGACCGGTACTTCATCGATGCCATCGCGACGCGGCTCTGGTCGGTCGAAAACGGGGCCGTGACGATGCACCTCGGCAACTACAGCGACCTCGAGCGGCGCCGGCAGCGGTTGGCCCGTCCGGTCGTCGCGCCCGAACCAGGAAAGTCCGCTCGTCGGGGCGGCCCGTCGACCGGCGGCTCGGCGGCGAAACCCGGCTCTTCAACGGACGGCGTGGAAGATCGCATCGACGAGCTCGAGGCCGAGGTCCGCCGTATCGAGGAGCAGCTGGCGGATCATGAGACGTATGACGACCCGACCCGGGTCGCAGAGCTCGCTGAGTCGCACGAGGACGCATCGCGCCGTTTGCGAGCGCTCTACCAGGAGTGGGAGCAAGCCGCCGGCGAGTAGACCGACGCCGGGGCGAGTCGCCATTGAACCTCGGTCCGGTGGCGACCGACGACCCCCGCTACCTCCTGCCGGTCGTATCGCTCGCCTACGTGGTGACGATCGGCGCCGCTCTGCTCGCCATCGAGCAGCTGACCGAGTACATGCCCGGGGCCTGGCTCGAGGTCCTGGGCGCCGCGGTGCTGCTCCTCTCGCTGATGACGATTGCCATCCTGGTGCGCGCCGCTCTGCGCAGGCGTCGGGAAGGACTGGAACGCCGGGCCCTGCTGTGGGGCGGTAGCGCGATCGTGCCCGCAGCGCTAGCGGCGCTGGCGCTCTTCAGCCTGGTCGAGAGCGTTCAGAATGCGTCGCTGATCAGCGGAGCGGATGTCCACCTCACCCGCCCCGTGATCGAATCGCTTCCCCGGCCCCCGGGTACGAAGCTGATCGACCAGCGGCCGGGCCTCGCGGACACCGAAACCATCTACCAGGACTTCACCGCGCAGGACTTGAACAGCGTCGTCCCCTTCTACGAGGCCCACCTCACAAAAGATGGCTGGGTCGAGGACAAGGCCTCGGCGGCAACCGACATCCTGCGCTTTGCGAAAGGTGCCTTCGTCCTCGCGCTGGAGATCAACCCGCCTTCCGGTGGTTACACGCTGACCGTCGACCATGTCAACCCGGACCTGCTGCAATCGCCGCCTTAGGCGCGGCGCACAAAAAGGGCCGCCGCAACTCGTTTCTTCGGCCCGATGACGCGGCGGAGCGGCACCCCTAGCATCGGAAGAGTCGGATTACCCGGTTCAACGGAGGGATTTTGTCTATGGCGATCGACCAGGGTGTGCGCGCAAAAAAGGAAACCAGGGCGGATGCCCAGTCCGTCATCGACCTCGCCCACAAGCAGGGGCTCAAGATCGTCGATCTCAAGTTCATCGACCTGATCGGGACCTGGCAGCACTTCTCCATCCCGGTCCAGGAACTGACCAGGGGCCTCTTCAGCGAGGGCATCGGCTTCGACGGCTCGAGCATTCGCGGGTTCCAGCACATCCACGAGAGCGACATGCTGCTGATTCCTGACGCGTCGACGGCGATCGTCGATCCGGTGCTGCGTGTGCCGACGTTGAGCATCAATTGCGACGTCATCGACCCCATCACCCGCGAGCCCTACTCGCGCGATCCGCGCTATGTGGGCAAGAAAGCGGAGGCCTTCCTGCTGTCGACCGGCCTCGCCGACACCGGCTATTTCGGTCCTGAGTGTGAGTTCTACATTTTCAACAGCATGCGCTTCGATCAGAACCAGTTCTCGGGCATGTACGAGATCGACTCAGTCGAAGGCGTATGGAACTCGGGCAAGAACTCCGAGCCGAATCAAGCCTACCGCCCGCGCTACAAAGAGGGATATTTCCCGGTGCCACCGACCGACAAGCTGCAGGACCTGCGCTCGCAGATCGTCCTCAAGCTGATCGAGGCGGGCGTCGACGTCGAAGTGCATCACCATGAGGTCGGCACCGCCGGCCAGACCGAGATCGACATGCGGTTCGACACGCTGGTGAACATGGCCGACAAGGTGATGATGTACAAGTACGTCGTCAAGAACGTCTGCGCCCAGAACGGGTTCGTCGCGACGTTCATGCCCAAGCCCCTCTTCATGGACAACGGGTCCGGCATGCACACGCACCAGAGCCTGTGGAAGAACGGGGTGCCGCTGTTCTACGACAAGGCCGGCTACGCCGGCATCAGCGACATGTGCCGCTGGTACATCGGCGGGTTGCTGAAGCATGCGGCGTCGCTGCTCGCCTTCGCCGCGCCGACCACCAACTCGTATCGCCGGCTGGTGCCCGGATATGAGGCACCCATCAACCTGATCTATTCCAAGCGCAACCGGAGCGCCTGCGTGCGCATTCCGATGTACTTCGACAATCCCAAGGCGAAGCGCCTCGAGTTCCGGACACCGGATCCATCGTGCAATCCGTACCTCTCCTTTGCCGCCTGCCTGATGGCCGGTCTCGACGGCGTCATCAACAAGATCGAGCCGCCCAAGCCGATCGACGAAGACCTGTACGAGCTCGAGCCGGAGTTGAAGCGCCAGGTCAAGAGCACGCCGGGGTCGCTAGTCGAAGTCCTCGACGCGCTGGAGATCGACAATGACTACCTGACCCGCGGCGGCGTCTTCACCACGGACCTGATCGAGACCTGGATCGACTATAAGCGCGTGCGCGAGGTCGACCAGGTGGCGCTCCGGCCGCACCCGTGGGAATTCTATCTCTACCACGACATCTAGTTCGTCCTCGTCGATTCGTTCGCGCGTTCGCCGTTGAGGCGGCTGTCACTCGCCCTGACAGCCGCCTTTAGACACTCAGAAGAGGAGCACCGTCATGGATGACAATTCCATACAGCGCGATAAGCCCTGGAGACCCGGCGACTACCTGCGGCTCGGCCCTTCGTGGGAGGAGCCGCAACCGATCGAAGACTTCAAACCCCTAGGAGTACCCGACGGCGAAGACTGAAGCGGCTGCAGGCCGCGCGACGCAACAGACGGTCGAGCGCACGCTGGAGCGGCTCTCCGAGCGATCAATCCGCTTCCTGGATCTGCGTTTCGTCGACGTGCTGGGGACGGTGAAGAGCATCACGATTCCGGTCCACCGGCTCCCGCACGCCGTGCGCAATGGCGAATGGTTCGACGGCTCGTCCGTAGAAGGCTTCGCCCGGGTCTTCGAGAGCGACATGTTCCTTCGCCCGGATCTCGAGACGCTGACGATCGGCGAAGCGGAGGGTGCGCCGGGGGCCCAGGTGATCTGTGACCTCATGACCCCTGAGGGTGAGCGCTTCGCCGGCGACCCTCGCGGCGTGCTGGCGCGAGCCCTGGCGGAGGCAGCCGCACTCGGCTTCGACTACTCGGTCGCGATGGAACTGGAGTTCTTTCTCCTCAACACTGACACCGCGACTGGCGGAGTGCGAGCCGGCCGCCACGACCGCGCCAGCTACTTCGACCATCCGGTAGATGTCGGCAGCGACGTTCGGCAAGAGATCGTGGGCGCGCTCGACCGCCTTGGGATCACCGTCGAGGCCAGCCATCACGAGGTCGCGGCCGGGCAGTACGAGCTGGACCTCGCGCTCAGCAATGCCCTGAAGAGCGCGGACCAGCTGGTCACCCTCAAGCACGCGGTCAAGGCGGTTGCCCAGCGACGCGGACTGCTGGCCACCTTCATGCCCAAACCGATCTTCGGTGCGGCGGGGTCCGGGATGCATACGCACCAGGTCCTGACCGAGGCCGGTAAGGAGAGCAACGCATTTTACGACCGCGCCGATCAGTACCAGCTGTCGACCGTCGCCAAGCATTTCATCGCCGGCCAGCTGGCGCATGCGCGCGCGCTCTGCGCCCTGGTGGCACCGCTGGTGAACTCCTACAAGCGCTTCGTCCCCGGCTTCGAGGCGCCGGTGGCGATCAGCTGGGCGCAAATGAACCGTTCGGCCTTGATCCGCGTGCCGCGCGCTGGCAGCGGCGATCGTGCGTCCGTGCGGATCGAGTTTCGGGCTCCGGACCCCTCCTGCAACCCCTACCTCGCCTTCGCCGCCATGCTGCACGCCGGGCTCTCCGGAATCCGACAGAAGTTGCCATTGCCGCCACCGGTCGAAGAGAACCTCTACGCGTTCGATCCCGAGCGCCTCGCCCGCCACCAGCTCGGCCACCTCCCCGCCTCGCTCGCCGATGCGCTTAAGGACCTCCGCCAGGACGAGGTGATGCGCGATGCGCTGGGTGTCCACCTCCTCGAACGTTTCATCGAGGCGAAGGAGATGGAATGGCAGAGCTATGAGAAGCAGGTCACCCCATGGGAGCTCGACGCTTACCTCGAGACTTACTAGCCGGCTTCACGGTCCCCTCCTGGTCGCGATCGTCGTCGTCCTCATCCCGATAGCGGGTTTCTATGTCATCGAGGCCTTTCTAGCGCCGAACCCGCTGCTTCGTATCGAGCTGCGTAGCCTGCCGGTGCTCCCGGTTGCGATCTGGACGCTCTGGTTCGAGAAATCGCGGCCATTGGAAAGACGGCGGCTGATGATTCGGGTCGTAGGCCGAATCGTTCTCCTCGTAATGGTGATGGCGTTTGCCGTCGCCATCCTCGGCATCGGCCTCAACTGGCTTTATGATCCGAACCGGGTGATCTAGTCCTGACCAAAACCGAGGTGACGATCGAGCGGCCACGCGACGAGGTGTTCCGCCGATTCGCCGACGAGATGGCGACCACGTATCCATTGATCTGCCCAGTCACGAGCGCGGTCAGGATGGATCGGGAAAAGCCGATGGCGGCTGGCGCGACGGGCCAGATGACGATCCGGAACCTTTTCATGGCCGCCATCGTGGACTTCACCGTGACTCGATACGAGAAAGGTGAGCATCTATCAATCGAGGCCCGTCACCGCAGCAGGTCCTCGCGTAGCGACTATCTGTTTCGCGATACGGGCACCGGTACCACCGTCACGATGGTCACCGAAGGCCCGGCGGTCGGTCCCAGGTGGCTGCAGGACCAAAACCAGCGGTCACTCGAGGCACACGACCGCCACGACGCCCAACGCCTGAAGGCTCTGCTCGAAGGTCGGCAGAAGAACCCGGCAAAGGCGCACCGACGATCAATGGTCCGACGGGTGCTGATCGGTTGGGCGCTCGCGGCGGTTCTCGGTGTGGCCTTTGCCACCTACCAGGCGCTGACCTCGTGAATCGGCAGTGATCGCCCACGCCCGGGACGCCTAGAATGGCCGCCTGCGCAGCCAGCGTTAGATAAAGGAGGTCGACAATGGCTCACCATCTGAAAGATCTGACGATCGAACTGGACGAGAAGGTCGGTAGCGTGGCGGCCGCGGCTGAGGCGCTCGGCAAGGCGGGCGTCAATATCGAGGGGATCTGCGGATTCGTCGTGGGTGGCAAGGGCGTGGGCCATGTTCTAGTTGAGGATGCCGGGAAGGCCCGCCAGGCACTGCAGAGCGCGGGGGCACGAGTTACGGGCGAGCAGGACGCCCTGGTGCTCGACATCGACGACAAGCCCGGGGCGCTCGGGAAGCTCACCCGCAAGATCGCCGACGCCGGCGTCAACCTGAGCGCTGTCTACCTGGCGACGAAGACCCGAGTGGTGATCGGCGCGCAGGATATCGAGAAGGCACGCGCCGCCGCCGGCGAAGGAGCTGCCAGTCGTCGATAGTCATCGGCCAGCGCTGGTGATCGCGCCAGCGGCCGGCGACCTTGAGGTAGCGCGGCGAGAAGCCCTCGCGCCGGAAGCCTGATCGCCTGACGAGGGCGATCGACGCGGCGTTCTCCGGCTGAATGTTCGCCACGACGCGATGCAGCCTCATGGCCCTGAACGCGTGTCCGAGGACCAGATGCATCCGAATCCGTGGGTGGCAGGACCCAGCCGCGATGGAGGGCGCGAGTAAGCCGATTCGCGGCAACGATCTTCGGTCCGTCGCGGACTGTCGGCTCGCGGAGGTAGACGCGTTGACCGAACTCGAGCGCCGTTCGTTGATCAGCTGGGGGCACGCCGCGCCCACCGGCCGAGAACCCGGCTGACAGCCCAGCCGGCGAGCCAGTTCGCCGCGAGCCCGGCACGGTCCGGAAACCAGGAGACATAGACCGAGCGCTGA
>Ga0209474_10004098_pt1 | contig 12642 bp, 12 predicted proteins | sample GraSoiAngelo_145_FD_185902 | JGI IMG/M metagenome (GOLD analysis project Ga0209474, IMG submission 185902) | Grasslands soil microbial communities from the Angelo Coastal Reserve, California, USA - 14_1009_05_20cm (SPAdes) (version 2) | ecosystem: Environmental > Terrestrial > Soil > Grasslands...
TTTCACCACCAGGGTGGCGTTGTGCCCGCCGAAACCGAACGAGTTATTCAAAGCTACACTCACCTTTTTTTCCCGGGCAGTGTGAGGGGTGAAATCGAGATCACATTCTTCATCGGGATGATCGAGGTTGATGGTGGGGGGAATCACGCCATCGCGTATGGCCAGCGCACACACCGCCATCTCGACTGCTCCAGCTCCGCCCAGCAAATGGCCAGTCATCGATTTGGTCGAACTAATTGAAACGCTTCTCGCCCGGTCGCCGAAGACAGTCTTGATCGCGCGCGCCTCGGCCACGTCGCCGAGACCGGTCGAAGTAGCGTGGGCATTGATGTAATCCACTTTATCGACTGACAGTCGCGCGTGTTCGAGCGCGAGTTCCATCGCGTGCGCCGCTCCTCCGCCATCGTGCGGCGGCGCCGTCATGTGATACGCGTCTGCGCTTAAACCGTAACCGACGAGCTCGCAATAAATCTTCGCGTTGCGCTTTTTTGCGCGCTCGAGTTCTTCGACGACGACGACGCCTGCTCCCTCTCCGATGACAAAGCCGTCGCGATCACGGTCCCATGGTCGCGACGCATGTTCCGGATCATCATTCCTCGTGCTCAGAGCCTTCATCGCGCCGAACCCGGCGAGCCCGATCGGAATAATCGCCGCCTCCGAGCCGCCGGCGAGAAAAACATCGGCGTCACCAAATTTGATCATGCGCCAGGATTCGCCGATGGCGTTGTTCGAGGTGGCGCAGGCAGTAACGATACACATGTTCGGTCCGCGCATTCCGAATTCCATCGAAATCAATCCGCTCGCCATGTTGCTGATGAGCATTGGAATGGTAAAAGCGGAAACGCGCTTCGGACCCTTGGAAAGCAGAATGGTGTATTGATCTTCCAGCGTTTTTAGTCCGCCGATGCCGCTGCTGACGAGAACGCCAAAGCGGTTTGGATTTTCATTCGCCATCTCAAGGGCGGAATCGGCCATCGCCATTTTCGCCGCCGCCATTGCCAGCTGGGCAAAGCGATCGGTGCGCCGAACATCCTTCGGGTTCTTGAAAACAGTTTTCGGATCGAAGCCGTGCACTTCACCACCGATGTGGCAGTCATAAGCGGAGGTATCGAACGATTTGATTGTATGAATGCCGCTTACGCCGTTCTTCAAGTTCACCCAAAAAGTTTCGACATCGTTGCCGAGGGGTGTGATGGCACCCATACCGGTGATGACGACGCGGCGGTTGTTGTTCATTTAGGATTTAACGAGTTAACGATTTAACGAATGGAGAAGCAAATGGCTACAGATTCAATCTCTGAATCATTAACTCATTTACTCGCTGTGCCTATCGCGTTCCCATTCCTACGTTTTGCACCGTCTGGAATAGCTTGCCTTCGGTTTTAATGGAAGGCGCGATGATGATTTCGGTTTGTTGAAACTCGGCCAGATCGCGTGCGCCCACGTTGCCCATGCAAGTGGTGATGGCGCCGACCAAATTCTGACTGCCGTCGTCCACTTCGGCGGGACCGAACAGGATTTGTTTCAACGATCCGGTCGCGCCAACTCTGATCCGTGTCCCGCGAGGGAGATTCGCATGCGGAGTCGCCATGCCCCAATGATAACCGCATCCTGGCGCTTCGTAGGCTTTGGCAAAGGCGCTTCCCACCATAACGGCGTCGGCCCCGCAGGCGAACGCCTTGCACACATCCCCGCCTTTGCTCATCCCGCCGTCGGTGACGATCGGGACAAAGCGCGAAGTTTTTTTGAAATAGGCGTCGCGCGCGGCCGCGCAATCGACGGTGGCCGTAACTTGCGGCACACCAAGGCCGAGGACCCCGCGCGAAGTGCAAGCTGCGCCCGGCCCGACTCCAACCAGAACGGCGGCCGGTCCACAGCTCATGATTTCGAACGTCACATCGTAGCCGACGGTGTTGCCAACGATCACGGGAATCCGCATTTCCTGACAGAATTTCGCGAGATCGAGTGATTTATATTCTGATGAAATATGTTGCACGGTTGAGACCGTGCTTTGCACGACGAAGACATCGGCTCCCGCTTCCTGGGCGATGGCACCGAATTCCGCCGCGCGTTGTGGAATCGAACTCACCGCCGCGATCGCGCCGCCATCCTTGATTTGCCGCACCCGCGCCCCAACCAGTTGCGGCTGCACCGGTTCCTGATAAATTTTTTGCAAGAGGGCAGTTATTTCGTTCTTGTCCGCCTGGACGATTTTCTCGAGCACTTCCGAGGGATTTTTGTAGCGCGTCTGGACGCCTTCAAGATTGAGCACTGCCAAACCGCCGAGCTTGCTCATTTCCACGGCAAAACGCACGTCCACCACTCCATCCATGGCGCTGGCCAGGATCGGAATTTTCAATTCCAAGGGCGCGGCCTCGCGCCGCGGCAACCGAAAGGTAGTATCGATCTCGTTAGGATTGATCGTGACGCGGCCCGGGACGAGCGCGATCTCGTCGAAACCATAAGTCACGCGGGCTTTTCGGTTACGGCCAATCCACATTCCCATATCAAAATCAAATACGTTCGAATTTAAATCGTTCGTTCAAACTCCCGCACCGCGGGCAGCGTGGGAGCAAGGCATCGGTGCGATCTTCGAACTCGAAGCCGCAAATGACACACCGCAGCCGGAAGCGAAAAGCTTTTCGTTCGCGCCGTCTGCGGTTCCATTCACTACTTAACCAGACAAGGAAAACTGCCGCAAGAAAAACCAGCAGATAAATCGTGACCAACGCGGCCAGACTGACGCGAATCACGGCGATGAATTGGGGGAAGGCCCCGGGGTGGGGACGAAATCGTTACCCCAAAGAATGGTCGCAGTCGTCCAGAAAAGTGCGGTTCCATTAGTCACGGGCGAGTTTTCTTTTGTCTTAAGCCGGCAGAGCTGAAGAAAATTTCGCGCCTGCTCATCCAGCGCCGGATCGCCCGAAGATTCGATCAAAAAACAAAAGCGGATCGCGCCACCTTCATCGATGGCAACACGGAAACGGGCGTTGGCGGGTGCATCAGGACGGGTAAGTCGAAATTTGAAATCGGCGAAAACTGGATCCCCCAATGCGGCAGGCAGATCGGCAAAACTCGCGGTCGTTTTTCGCGCCAGACCAGGCGCGCTAGCGTTCGCTTTCATTCGCGGAAGGCGAACCGGCCCGATTGCGGCCGAGCTTGGAATACTGAGATCGGGCGTCAGGAGGGGAGGTGTTTTCAATTTTGGCTGATGACTGGCGTAGGAAGGGCGATGCTGAATTGGCGGCAAAACAAGAGATTTTGTCTCTGGTAGTCGCTGGGTTGTGCTAGTGAGCGCGGGATCTTCCGCTTCCACCCAACGCAACAGAGCGAGCGATTCCGGGTCATCCGGCGAAATCAGCGTCACTCGCGCCGGCGGCGGCATCAGCGCGACGGTGGGTGGGTAAACAATTTGGAATATGTAGAAACAAAGCGCGTGCAAGGTGACTGAGAGAATCAAGAACACGATTAAGGCGCGGCGGCGTTTGCGGGGCGGGTCCCAACTGAAAACAAGTGGCGCGACGGTGGAGGCGTTCACTTCGGCGGAGTGGTGGCGAGCGCAACGGAAGGCACGCCGTGCTCAAGAGCAACATTGGCCACCCGAATCACCGTCTCATAAGGCGTGTAGCGGTCGGCTTTGATTATGATGGAACGGCCCTCTTTGCGCGCGAGATCGAGCTGGGGCCCGAGTTCATCGATAGAACTTTTTTGATCGCGAAAATAAACTGTCCCTCCGCTGGTGATACTGACGATCTGGTACTTCACCTGTGGAGCTAACATGAACTTCGAGAACGGGACGTTGACGGAAATTCCTGGCTGCAAGACAAAATTGGAACTGAGGAGCAGAAAAAAAATCATTAGAAACACAACGTCGAGCAGCGGGAAAATTATCAACCACCCGAACTGATATTGCGTCGTCCGGACCAATTTCATCCCCGCGCTATTTTTCGCGGCGTAAATCGCGCTGGCTGGCTTCTGCAGTCGGCTGGAAGGAAATAATTCCGCTCTCCGGTTCCGTTTCCGTCAACATCTGCACAATCTCAATTCCGGCGCGTTCCATGTCATGCATCAGCGTACTCACGCGCGAAGAAAGATAGCTGTAAGCAACGAAGGTAGGCGTTGCGACCACGAGTCCAGCCGCAGTCGTGAGCAAACTTTTGTAAATGCCCCCGGACAATTCAGTCACCGTGGCATAGCCGCCGTTGGACGCGATAACGCCGAAGGTTTCAATCATTCCCGCGACCGTGCCGAGCAAGCCAAGGAGCGGTGCAAGATAGGCTAGCGTAGCGAGCACGCCGAGGAAACGTTCTAGTTTGGGTACTTCCAGTTGACCTGCTTCCTGGACAATTTCGCGCAGTTCCGATCGCGGAAGATCATGCCGGATAATGGCGGCGTGAATCACACGTGCCACTGGTCCAGGCGTCCCCGCGGATTCATGCAAAGCCTCGGCAAAATTGCGGCGCTTGATCAGATTGGCCAGGCCTTTCAAGAACTCGCCCACATGAATGGTGGCCCGATGCAGATAAAAAAGCCGTTCTGCAATCACGGCAATCGAGATGATGCTGCAAATCAGGATGGGCCACATCAGCAGCCCGCCCTTCTGGAGGTATTCGATCACAAAAGTTCCCCTTAATGCCCTTTCGGGCACGAGGCAAGCGTGTTACCTGCGTTCGGAGCTCTCGGTGGATCGAGCAGCCCCCTGCTCGATGTTGTTGGGGATCGCCCCGCGGAGTGGCCAATCCACCTTTATTTTTCTGCGGTGGATTTTGTTTGAAACTTGAGCGTCTTACTTCCGTTTGGCCGGTGAAGTGCTCGGCGCCACGGTTTGGCCGAGAAGTTTCCCCGCACCGTCATAAGTCGAGTAACCGATCTGATGTCCGGCGGCGTCGTAGCGAAAGACAATCTTGCCGATCACACTCTGGTCTTTGGCGAAATGAGTTTCTTCGATGAGATGATTGGCACCGTCATATTTATATTGCGCGAAAAAACGAAACTGGTCCTTCGGACCCAGGACTTCGGCATGGGCGAAGCGGCCGTTTTCATCAAGATCGTAGCGAATTATTTCGCGTAACTTGCCATCCTTGCCCGTGGTGGTGGCCACGGTTTTGTGAGTGGCCGGATTCCTTTGGTAAACCGTGCGTGAGTCATCGGGGTTGAGGACGACACTGACGCGAACTTCGCCATTATCATCCTGGGCGATGGCGCAAAGGGGCGCGCCGGTGAGACTGAAAAAAAGGGCCAAAACGAGGCGGCGCATGATGTTTTAGTGGGCGGGGGAAGGTAAAGGGAAAGCGGGCGAAGAAAAGGCGAAGAAAAAGTATTGACCACAAGGGGCAGGGGTGGTTAAAAGTGGGACGAAGTGGATTAAAGTGGATATTAATCCCGCCGGCCCATGGACAGCATCGCCTCAGCTCAAGCCTTTTACGCCGGTGAATTTCGTCACGCCATTGACGAAAAAAATCGCATCACCATCCCCTCCCGCTGGCGCCGAAAAAATGCCGAAGAATTTATTCTTCTCCCCGATTCCCAAAATCAGTTTCTCCTCGTCATGTCACCAGAGGAATTCGCCCGTATGAGCGCGGCAGCGGAAAACAACGCCAGCGTCGCCGCGCGCGAGCGCCGCGTTTTTTTGCGCCAGTTGCATTCCCGCGCCCAGCACGGCCTCGCGGACAAACAAGGCCGCCTGGTTTTGCCGGAAGAACTTTGCCGCAAGATCGGATTGAAAGGTGAAGTCGCACTCGTCGGCGGGAGGGGCCGTTTTGAAATTTGGAACGTGAGCCGCTGGAAACGCGCCCACGAAGAAGAAACGCCGACCTACCAACACGTCGCTAACGTCATTGGCTTGTAACAAAGATGAATGCTTTGCTCTTTGAACGTCCGATTTGGTTCGCGACCGGGCCGCTCATGTTTGAAGAAGAAGCACAGGACAGGGAAGAATTTATTTATCATCGACCGGTCCTCGTGCGTGAAGCGATCGAACTACTGGCGCCACGTCCGGGTGTCCTGGTCCTGGATGCTACCTGCGGCGGCGGCGGACACAGCGAAGCGATCTTGAAAACAGGCGCCGATGTCCTCGCGCTCGATCAGGATCCAGATGCAATTGCGGAAACGAGCAATCGCCTGTCAGAATTCGGCAATCGCGTTACTTTGCGGAAGGCAAATTTTCGCCACGCCGATCGTGTGCTCGATGAGCTGAAGGTTGGTAAAATTGGCGGAGCGATTCTTGATCTCGGTGTTTCGTCGCGCCAGCTCGAAAATGCCGAACGCGGTTTCAGTTTGATGCGAAACGGTCCCCTTGACATGCGGATGGATCCAGCCTCCGAGAAAACCGCGGGTGCGATCATCAACAGTTACAGCGAAGAAGAATTGACCCGAGTTTTTCGCGATCTCGGCGAGGAACCGGCCGCGCGTCGCATCTCCAGTGCGCTTGTGAAGCAGCGCAAGGCCGCGCCATTTCGTGAAACACTCTCGTTGGCCCGGGCGATTGAGAAAATTGTGGGCCGGCATGGGCGTCGCCACCCCGCAACTCAGGTTTTCCAGGCCTTGCGCATGGAAGCCAACGACGAGCTCGGCGCGCTCGAGCAGGGGTTGCACGTGGTAACCCATCGTCTCGAGCCCGGGGCGCGGATCGCGGTGATTTCATTTCATTCGCTGGAAGATCGGATGGTGAAAAATTTCTTTCGCGAACGCAGCCGCGAATATTTCGATCGGCCGGAATGGCCGGAACCGCGCCCTAACAAGGAGCGCAATCTTATCGTCATTACGGCAAGGCCGGTCGAGCCTAGCGAAAACGAACAGCGCTTCAATGCGCGGGCGCGCAGCGCGAAACTGCGGGTGGCCGAAAAACTGGGATGAACCGCTCGAAACAACTCAATCGCGTGGGCGCGGTTTCCCTGGCGCGCTGGATTGTGGTCACCGCGTTGCTGGCAGTGGCAGGACTGTGCTACGTCTATCTCAGCTTGCAGTTACACCGCCTGGGCGATCGCAAGAAATCGCTCGAGACCGAGCTCGCAGGTCTGCGCACACAAAACGACGTCGCGAATGTGCAGATCGCGGCGCTTACTTCGCGAAGCGCCCTGCAACGCCGGCTGAAGGAAGGTTACCTCAAGATGGTTCCGATTGCGGAACAAAACATCGTCCGGCTCGCACCGATGCGGCCTGCGCCAGAGGAAAATGCGATTCGTCCAGTGGCAAACGAGCAGGTGGGCAGATGAGATGGAATGGACGGACACGGTGCGCACTGATTTGCATCGCTTTTGTCCTGCTGTTTAGCGCGTTCTCGTTTCGTCTCGTTTATCTCCAGCTGGTCAAACACGACGAGTACGCCGGGCTGGCGGCGGAGAAACACGTCTACAAACAACCGATCTATGCCGAACGCGGCGCGATCACCGATGCCAATGGCGAAGTCCTCGCCCACAACGTGCCGGTGGAAATCGTCGTCGCTGACACATCACATTTAAACAAGGAGAAGGTGGCGGAAGCCGTCGCGCTGCTGAGTCGCGACCTGAAAATTGATGCGGACGAGCTGTGGGGAAAACTCGGGAGCGACCGGCATTACATCGTCTTAAAACGGGATGTACCGGAATCAGCAGCCGACGCGCTTCGCGCCAAACTTCAAGAGCAAAATCTGCGCGGCATTTTTTTCGAACACGATGCCGCGCGCCTTTATCCCAACGGATCGATGCTTTGTCATGTCATCGGATTTAATGATTTCGATCACAAGGGAATTCAGGGCGTGGAAGCATCGATGGATGAATATTTGCGTGGGCAGGATGGCTATCGATACATCGAACATAATCGCGCTGGTCAGGAAATCGTACTTTACCGCGGGCAGGAGCGCGCCTCCCGCGACGGTTATCAGGTCCATCTTAGCGTTGATTTGAACTTGCAGAATATCGTCGAGAACGAAATCGACGCCGCCGTGCGCGAGTATTCGCCGGAGAAAGCCACCATCATTCTAATGCGGCCGCAGACTGGCGAAATTCTGGCGATGGCGAACCGGCCAAACTTTGATCTCAATCAGCGCAGTACCGCCAAGCCCGAGCAAATGAAGAATCGCGCCGTTATCGATATGATGGAGCCGGGTTCGACATTCAAGATTGTGACGGCGGCGGCGGCCTTAAATGATAAAAAAGTGCGGCCGGACACGACCATCTATTGTGAAAAGGGGGCTTGGAATTATGGCGGGCGCACGCTGCACGATCATCGCCCTTACGGGGAACTAAGCGTGCAGGACATTTTGGTGAAATCGAGCAACATCGGTGCCGCCAAGCTGGCACTCAGCCTTGGCGACCAGAAATTTTACGAATACATCCGGCGCTTCGGATTTGGTGAACGCACCGGCGTGGAATTGCCCGGTGAAATCAACGGAATGATTCGACCGCCGCAAAATTGGAGTAAGATTTCAATTACGCGGATACCGATGGGACATGAGGTGGCGGTGACACCGTTGCAGATGACGGTCGCGATGGCGACGATTGCCAACGGCGGAAAACTAATTACGCCGCGGGTGGTCAAATCAATTACGACAGCGGAGGGCAAGACTGTCACTGAATTTTCACCATCGGTTGTACGGCAGGTGATTTCTGCGGAAACCGCGAAACAGATTGGTCGTGCGCTGCGTGGGGTGGTGAGCGACCGCGGGACCGCCGCCGCGGCGGCGGTCCCCGGCTTCATCATTGCGGGAAAAACCGGGACGGCCCAGAAAGTAGATCCCCACGGCGGTTATGAAAAAGGAAAGTATATCGTTTCGTTCATCGGATTTTTGCCGGCCGATCACCCGGAATTCGTTGGACTGGTAGTACTGGATGACGCCAAGACATCCAAACCGGAATTGAATTACGGCGGACTCGTAGCAGGTCCGATCTTTTCCCGCATTGCCGAAAAGGCGGCGCGTTATCTCGATCTCGCCCCGCAACCGGATTTGATTAAGCCGAACACGGCGGGCCGGGTCGCGTCAACCAGTGCGCCGGGGCATTGAGCAATCATTTTAACTATACATGCAGCTCAAAGTTCTCGCCCGGGCCATCGCGCCACGTCGGGTCATCGGGTCACTTGATCGCGAAGTGGAAAGCATCGCATATGACTCGCGGCGAGTGCAGAGCAACACTCTTTTCGTTGCCATCCGCGGTGAGAAAAGCGATGGCCATCAATTCGTCGATCAAGCGATCGAACAGGGAGCAAGTGTGATCGTCGCCGAACGCGAAATTTCGTCGCCGCGCGCGACCTGCCTCGTTGTCGACGATAGCCGGTCGGCCCTGGCCGATCTCTCAATCGCGTTTTATGGGATGCCGGCGCGCAAATTAAAAATGGCCGCTGTCACCGGGACGAATGGGAAAACGACGACGACATTTCTCATCAAACACATTTGCGAAAAGGGCGGGATGCGCTGTGGACTTCTGGGCACTGTGCAATACGAAATTGGCGATCGCATTTTGCCCGCGATTCGAACCACGCCGGAAGCACTCGACATTCAGGAATTGCTCTCGCAAATCGTCAACGCCGGTGGCCGCGCCGCGGCGATGGAGATCTCCTCGCACGCTTTGGCTCAGGAACGAACCCGCGGAATCGAATGGGACGTCGCCGTCTTCACCAATCTAACCCAAGACCACCTCGATTTTCATCGCACGATGGAAAATTATTTCGAGGCCAAGGCCAAACTTTTCCAGGGTCTCGCTTCGCAACCGAAAAAAAAGAAGGCCAGCGCGGTCATTAACATCGACGATCGCTACGGCGAAAAATTGGTCGGTCGCCTCGCCGGCAAAATTCCGGTCGTGACTTATGGCCTCGGTATGCACGCTGATTTCCGGGCTTCGAATTATCGGACGGAATTTGCCGGTACCTCCTATCAGCTCGACGCGCACGGAAGAAGTTATCTGGTGCGCGTTCCCTTGATCGGTCGATTTAACGTGGCCAACTCAATGGCGGCTCTCGCGGCAGCCACCGTCATGGGAGTGGGTCTGCGCAGCGCTATTCTCTCCCTCGCCCGCTCACCGCAAGTGCCCGGACGTCTCGAGCTCGTTCCGGCAAAACGCCAATTCCAAATCTTTGTCGATTACGCGCACACCGATGACGCACTGCGCAATGTTTTGAAAACGTTGCGCGAATTGAAACCGCGCAAACTAATCGTTGTTTTCGGTTGCGGCGGTGATCGCGACCGAAAAAAACGACCGCTGATGGGACGCGTGACTGACGAACTGGCCGACCACGCGATTATTACTTCGGACAATCCGCGCAAAGAAAATCCGGACGCAATTATTAGTGAAGTGGAGAAGGGATTTCGCTCCACGCACTACGAAAAAATCGTGGAGCGCACGGAAGCAATTCGACATGCGGTGGCGATGGCGCAGCCGCGCGATCTCGTTTTGATCGCCGGCAAAGGCCACGAGAAATATCAGGAGTTTGCCGATCATACCATTCCCTTTGACGACATTCAGGTGGCGCGCCGTGCGCTCGACGATCTGCCAGTCCAATTTTGAATATGAGCGACGTACTAAATTTCGGGAAGCACAGGCTGCCAGCCTGCTGTTTGTGGCAGTTTGCCGCAAACATTCGATGTGGATACGTGGGGTTGAGCTTCGCTTCCGTTCGGCGGGCTGCCGAATGGGGCAGGCTGGCAACCTGCGCTCCCCGGAGTTGTCATTTCGGTTGCTAAAATCATGGATGCTCTCTCACTGCGCCAAATTGCGGAGTTCGGGGGAGCGGAAATAGTGCGTGGAAACTGGGAGACGAGGATTTCGCGCGTCAGCACCGACTCACGCACAATCAAACCCGGGCAACTTTTCGTGGCCCTGCGCGGCGAAAATTTCGACGCGCATAATTTCCTGGAACAGGTTGCAAAAGCAGGCGCGACCGGTGCGATGGTTTCGGAGAACGCGCCGTCGAATCTGCCGGAAAATTTCGCAATCTTAGGTGCCACCGACACGTTGGTTGCGTATCAAAATCTCGCCGCCAATTATCGAAAAACTCTTCCGCTAAAAGTGCTTGGCATCACCGGCAGCAACGGTAAAACCTCCACCAAGGATTTTGCAGCCTCGATTCTGGGGCGTGCCTTTCGAGTGACGAAAACGGAGGGCAACTTCAACAATCACGTCGGTTTGCCCCGGACCATGCTGGAAGCAAATCGCGACGATCAGTTCGGGGTTTGGGAACTCGGGATGAATCATCCGGGCGAGATCGCTGCGCTGGCGCACATCGCCTCGGCCGATGCCGCAATCATTACCAACATCGGGATCGCGCACATCGAGTTTATGGGATCACGCGAGGCGATTGCGCGGGAAAAGGGTGCCCTGGCAGAAGCGATCGACCGCAACGGCTTCGTTGTTTTGAATGCAGATGATGAGTTCAGTGCCTCGATCGCCCAGCGCACAAGCGCGCGTGTGATTCTCGCCGGGATCGAAAAGGGAGCGATTCGCGCCATTGAAATGCAACAAACTTCGGGCGGCTGCGAATTCACGATCGTCGAGGGCGCACATCGGTGCCGCGCGCAATTGCCCGTGCCGGGATTGCACATGGTGCAAAATGCGATGCTGGCCGTCGCGGCCGGGCGGGCATTCGGCGTCTCGTTAGAGGAATGTGCGGCTGGTCTGGTCTCGGCGCCGCTGACCAAGGCGCGTCTGCAAATTCGCGGAATCAACGGCGTCCAGTTCATCGATGACAGTTACAACGCCAATCCCGATTCGATGAAAGCAGCCCTGCGCACTTTGATGGAACTTGATACCGACGGGAAGCGGGTTGCCATTCTCGGCCGAATGCTGGAGCTGGGCGCGGAATCGGAGCGGGGTCATCGCGAAGTTGGCGAAACCGCCGCGACACTGGGAATTGATCACTTGATTGCGATCGGCGACGACACCATTGCGGCTGGAGAATTCTGCCGTCGCGAAAGACGCATGCGAGGCGGCGGAGATGTTGAGTGAGATTGTGAGGCCTGGCGATCTGGTTCTGATCAAAGGCAGTCGATCTTCGCGCACTGAATTGGTGCTGGATGAATTCGCCAAACTTCAGGCGGTGGGAGGGAACGCCCGATGATGTTCTATCTCCATCGCTTGAGCGATCAAGTCGGCGGTCTCAACGTTTTCTTTTACGTTACTTTTCGTGCGGTTGCGGCGGCTGTAACCGCGTTCGCCCTGTCGTTGATTTTTGGGAATTTCGTCATCCGAAAATTGATCTCGCTCAAGATCGGCCAGCCCATTCGCAGCGTCGAGGAAGTGCGGCGTCTGGCCGAACTGCACGGTGGAAAACAGGGCACCCCCACCATGGGTGGCGTACTGGTCATCGCTACGGTCTTTCTCGCCAGCGTGCTCTGGGCCCGTCCCGATAATCGCTTCGTCTGGCTCGTTCTTGTCAGCATGCTTTATCTCGGCGTCCTCGGATTTCTCGACGACTACCTCAAGGTCACCAAGAAAAAATCCGACGGCGTGCCGGGCCGGGTGAAATTGGCCGCGCAATTGCTACTCGCGGCCGTTGTCACCGTGGTTTTTCTCACTAGCCCGCTGCTGCAAGTCCAGGCGCGCTCGCTTTATCTGCCGTTCTTCAAAGCTCCCGTGATTACCAACATGGGGTGGTTCACGCTCATCTTTTTTGCCGTGGTAATCGTCGGTTCCTCCAACGCGGTCAATCTGACCGACGGTCTCGACGGTCTCG
>Ga0209474_10004100_pt1 | contig 12641 bp, 9 predicted proteins | sample GraSoiAngelo_145_FD_185902 | JGI IMG/M metagenome (GOLD analysis project Ga0209474, IMG submission 185902) | Grasslands soil microbial communities from the Angelo Coastal Reserve, California, USA - 14_1009_05_20cm (SPAdes) (version 2) | ecosystem: Environmental > Terrestrial > Soil > Grasslands ...
TAGAACTGATCCGTCGGCAGTCCTGACGCGGCCAGCGCAGTCACAACTGCGGCCGCGCCAGGAATTGATGTGACCGAAATTCCTTTTTCAATCGCCGCGTTGACCAGGCGAAATCCGGGGTCGCTAATCAGAGGCGTCCCCGCATCGGAAACCAATGCGACGCTTTTTCCTGATTCAAGAACCGCACCAAGCTCTTCCGCACGTTCGCGTTCGTTGTGTTCGTGATAGCTGATGGTCTTTGTTTCGATCCCGAAGTGATGCAGAAGTTTGCTGGTGTGCCGAGTGTCCTCACACGCGATGAGGTCGACTTCGCGCAGAATGCGTAGCGCCCGCTGGCTAATGTCTTCAAGATTGCCGATCGGCGTCGCGACGATGTAGAGAGTCCCACTCACAGCGAGCGCATTGTGACATTCGTAAGCGTCGCAAACAACAGAAGCCCCGCCGCTCAATCTTGAGCAGCGGGGCCATGTCGAACGCGTATGTTATTGATGATTCGCAAATCGAATCATCGCCAGCTTTGAACTTAGTAACCCATGTTCAAGCCATACGCATCGGCAATCACGTGCAGGCTCGATCTAATGTCAGCCAGATCGAAATCGACAGAAGTACTGCCGGTGCGCAGACGTACGTAGCGATCGAGTTGAATGCCTCGATCGAGAACTACTCGCGCTTCTTCCCTGCTGTCATCGAGATCAAAGCCGCCACGCAAACTTCGTCTCAGGTCTCTGACCGCGATCCGAAAGTCACGCGCTTCGACCACAGCGGTTGAATCTACCGTGTTGACCCAAAACAGTCCGCCGAGGACGCGGCGCTGTCGGCCGTAATTCAAATCGTTTTCCAGCCGCGCGCTCGCATTGTCTAGGCGCGCCACGGCATCACGAACACTACGCTGGTTAGATCTGTCGTAATTATATCGCTCATAAATTTGCGCCGATGCCACCACCGGCAGCGCGCAAATTAGCAGAGCCGTCGCTAATAGGATCCTTAATGTGTTTCGTCTCATTACTATTCACCTCCCTGTCATACAGTTCGGGAAAAATTAATCCATTGATGCGATGAACGGTTCGCCGCGAGCGTGCGCCGAGCAATTGAATTGCCGTTCGATCGCAACAAAGATCTTCAAGTCTTAAGGTTTATGTAAGCTGGCGCGAAGGGAGTCTTAAGATTTGGCGATCATCGCAACATGGCGCTGCAGTTCTGCTTCAGTCAGACTCGATCGTTCATCGTCAGTAACGATTAGCCACCGAGGCGATCCTTTGGCTGAGCTTATGAGTAGCAGCTCAACGTTCAAGCGCGGCCGTCCGAGATGTTTGATGTTTGCGCACGCCAGGCCATTCCCGCGCACGACGCCATCACGCGGCGCGCGTGGCCAGCCGCTCTCGATCGTCAGCGCGCGCACACCTTTCTTGAGAACCATTTGACGCCCCACCATGGTCGCCGAACCGCGTTTGAAGCGATGATCCTCATGACGCTCGATCTGAATGGCCGCGCCCGCGCGGTTCGCATCTGCCGCCAAAGCCAAAACCGCACCGTGCAGCCAATCAGTCGCCGCAGTGCGCAGCAGATCGTTGCGGCGCCGCAGATCCAGATAGCGCGCAATGTCCGCGCGACCTGAGGCGCGCGCGCGCTGCGTCGCCTCGGCCAGGGCCAGCTCCCACGCTTCGTCGAGTTCAGTCATTGAATTGCAAGCTGTGATTTTATTAGAAGTGCGAGCAAGAACGAGTCGACGTTACTCATAAGAGGATTCTTTGACCCCGTCGCTATCCCGACATGTCGGGATTCTGTAACTAAATCGGCTTGATGTTATCATGCCGAACCAATTAACTCTCCAGATAGAATTTTGATTGATCCCGGCAACTGAATTCCGATGAAGTCTCTGCGCGCTCGAAACATCACGTCGGTTTGCATGCTCATCGCGTTGTTCGCGGCGGGGGCGTGGACGCAAGCGCCTAAGCCGCCAAGCGTTCAGCGCCAGGTTGAGGGAACGCGCCCGCGGCTGGTGCTTCTCATCGTGGTCGACCAGTTTCGTTATGACTATCTCACGCGCTTTGGCGATCTGTTTGGCTCGCGCGGCGTTGGCCGTCTCATGCGCCGCGGCGCTGATTGGACGCACTCGAACTTCGATCACGTGCCGACGTTCACCGCGCCGGGCCACGCCGTGTTCATGACCGGTGCATGGCCGTCGCAAACCGGCATCATCGCAAACGACTGGTACGAACAAGACACCGGCCGAAGAGTCAAATCGATCACTGACGACAGCACAAAAGCGATCGCCGGAAAACCAAATGATGCGGGCAAGAGCCCGCGCCGCCTTTTGTGTTCGACCGTTGGCGATGAGTTGAAGCTTGCCGATAACGATCTGTCGAAAGTCATCGGCATCTCAGCGAAAGATCGTTCGGCGATTCTGCCTACTGGTCGTCGCGCGAATGCTGCGTACTGGTTCAGCACCGACAGCGGCAACATGATGTCGAGCACTTACTACTTTAAGGATGTGCCTGAGTGGGTGACTCGTTTCAACAGCCGACGCATGGCCGACAAGTGGTTCGGCGCGCGCTGGGACCGCTTGTTGCCAAACGAAGCTGAATACCTGAAGCGAGCGGGTAAGGACGACGTGCCTTGGGAGAACCTCGATAAGTCTTCAAACGACACGAACTTTTTTCCGCATGTGATAACCGGCGGGGCCAAGGCGGCGGGCCGTTCGTTTTACAAAGCGCTCGACTACACGCCGTTTTCAAATGATCTGCTCGTGGCCTTCGCGGAAGAGGCGATCGCGAATGAAAAGTTGGGCATGGATGATGACACCGATGTTTTGTCCGTAAGTTTCTCGGCGAACGATTACGTTGGTCATCGCTTTGGGCCGTACAGCCAGGAATTGATGGACATGACCTTGCGCGTCGATCAGCAGATTGGAACCCTGCTCGATTTCATAGACGCGCACGTTGGTTTGCAGAACACAGTCGTAGTCTTTACCGCCGACCACGGCGCAGCGCCAGTGCCTGAAGAGGCGGCGCGCAGAAATCTTCCCGGCCATCGCTATCAAAAAGAAGAACTCTACAAGCTGGTTGAGGCGGCCCTCGAAGCTAAATACGCGCGCAAGAATCGCCCGGCGAAGGATTACATTCGCAACTTCAGCAACAAAGGCGAGACCGAATTCGGTTTAATTAACAGCAACTTTTATTTGAATCGTGCAGCACTGGCGCGTGACGGGATCGATTTGGATGCGTGCGAGCGCGTCATAGGTGAAGCGGCGATGAAGTTTCCCGGCGTCGCCCGTTATTTCACCCGTACGCAGCTTGAAACTAAACGGATTTCGCCGACGGACACGGTTGCGCGCAGAGTCCTGAACGGCTTCTACCCACAACGCAGTGGAGATGTTATCGTGGTGACTGAGCCATACACCATTATTTTCGATCTCCCTGATGACCCGACTGATCCGCGTTCGACTGCGACGCATGGATCACCTTACAGTTACGACACGCACGTGCCGTTGATTATCATGGGGAGAGATTTCAAGCCGGGCCGCTACCCGCAGCCCGCCACGCCGGCCGATATCGCGCCCACGCTCGCGAAAGTGCTGCAAGTCAAGCCGCCAAAGTGCTCAGTCGGTAGAATTTTATCGGAGGGAATCCCGCGGAAACCGGCGCGATAGTGTGTCACACTCACCGGAGCCTTCATGAATATACCTTTCATCAATCGTCGCACGATCGTCTGCGCTTTGCTGTTTGCTTTATCGCTTAGCACGTTTGCCATCGCTGAAATTGTGGGAGCGCAGGATGCTCAGTTGCCAAAGCCGACCGGCCACATCAATGACCTCGCCGACGCGCTCGACTCAGCATCCAGGCAACGTCTCGAAACTGTGCTTGAGAAACTGAAGCAGAAGATCGGCATTCAGTTCGTCGTTGTCGTAATCAAGAGCGCGGGCACCCAAGATCTCTATGACTACTCGCTGCGCGTGGCCAATGATTGGAACGTTGGCGCGCCGGCCACCAAAGACAAGAGCATCCTGCTGCTAGTCACCGCCGACACCGGCAAGTTCTTTACGCAGATAAGTCGCAGCGCGCGCTCGGCTCTGCCCGAAGGCGTGGTGGGTGATATGGGGCAACACATCCGCCAGAAGATCGAGAGCGGCGGAGTGAGCATCGCGTTGTTCGATGGCATCCGAACGTTTGTGAATTCCGTCGGCGAGCAGGCTAAGTTCGATTTTGCGTCGCTCGATACACAGAATGGCGAAGTCCAAATCGCGCAGCAGCATCGACCTCGGACAGTGCAAAGCCCGGTTCCTGAACCCAGCGCGAAACCTGAACCGACTCCGATTGCCACACCTGAATCTACGCCAGCGGTTGCCGCAGCGCCGGAAGCAACTCCATCCCCTACGCCCGCGGCAATGCCTTCGCCGGAAGTAAGCCCGAGTCCGACTCCAGCAGCGCAGCCGACAGAAAGTCCAATAGCCAAACCAACTGAAACTCCGGCGGCGTCTCCGGAACCGAGCGAGACGCCGTCACCTGCCGCGGTCGCGACGGTCACGCCGATCGAGGCTCCAGTCGCCGAAAGCTCGCCGACCGCGACGCCTAAGCCGACAGAAAAGGTTGCGGGCAATTCACGATCGTCGCGAACTCCGTCGAATAAGTCATCAGCGTCGCCTGCGCCGGCAAATCCTGAGGATGAGAAAGAAGAAGTCGAACTCGCATTAACGCTTCCGGCAAATCAGCGCGTCGACAAATTGAAAGCCTTCATTGCGGCACATCCGACGTCGGTGGCTGTGCCGCGCGCGAAGGAATTGATTGTCGTCGCATACGCGATGGTTGGCGATCAGAAGATGCAAGCGGGCGACGTGAGCGGCGGTGTCGAACAGTTTCGTTTGGCGATTGCCGAAGCGCCGTTGGACATGAACGACCGTTTGTTTACGGATGTAATTGCGCGCATCCCGCTGAATCTTTTCTTCCGGGGTCAGCGCGATGCGGCGAACGAATCTGCGCGACAGGCGGAAGCGCTGGCGAAAGGCAACGCGAAGCGGCTGCTGGCGCTCGCGGAGTTCTACATCAACATCGAAAACGCGAAGGATGCCGCGCGTCTCGCGGAAACGGCGATTCAGCTCGCGCCCGATTCGGCCGCTGCGCATCAAGCACTGGGCGCGGCGCGCCACATCGATCTCCGTTTGGATGAAGCCGAAGCTGAATACGCACGCGCCTTGTCGATCGATGCGAAATCAGGCCCCGCGCGAATCGCGTTGGCCGATTTGAAACGCGCGAGTGGCCGACCTGAAGAGGCGCTCGCTCTCTACCGCGAACAGCTTCAGACGGATGCGAATAATAAGTCGGCGCGCGCGGGCGTGGTCGTCTCGTTGCTTGAACTCGGCAAGAAGGATGAAGCCGAGGCTGAGTTGGAGAAGGCCCTTGCTGACAAAGATCAATCTCAGAACCTGCCGCTGTTGGTTGGCGCAGCCTACTGGTATCTGGCGCACAACGACGCCGCGCGCGGATTGGATCTGGCGCAGAAGGCTGCGGCGATCGAGTCGCGCTATTCATGGGCGGAAGTCGCCTTCGCGCGCGCGCTGCTCGCCGACAAACGTCCGATGGAGGCGGAGCGTGCGCTGAGGTTTGTCCGTCAATTCAGCCGCTTCCCGACGCTCGATTACGAATTGGCAACGGTGCTCGCGTCGATGGGTCTGTACGATGAAGCTGCGCTCGAGTTGGCGCACACGTTTGCGCTGAAGAACGGCGAGGTCGAAACGAAGCTCGCCGGTCGCACAGCGGCTCATGCGGCGAGCTTCACCGATTTACTCGCGCCTGAACGACGCGCGGCGATCTTTCAAACCGCGGCGGCTGACTCTGACGCAAACGCGCGGATGTTGAAATCGCTGATGGCCTTCAATGCTGCGCTCGACGTAGTCTCACCGAATGAAGATGATCTGATTGCAGTCGCCGAAGGATTCATCAAAGGCAATGATGCGATGAAAACCTATCGCCAGATTTATGTTGCAGAGAAATTTCTGAAGAAGCGTGTGGCACTCTCGACCGTCGTCGATCTGATGGATGACGCCACCAGCGGAGTGGAAGCCGCGCTTAATGTTCCCGCCGCCACCGTGGCCATTCAGCCTGGCGAAATCGGCGATGTGCGCGCCCGCGCATTATCGCAAGGGTCAACACCCGATATACCAACCGCGCCGCGCACTGCCTTGTCGGGATTGCTTCGCGCGCGAATCGAAGACCTCGCCGGGCTCGCGCTCTTTAACCTGGACAAGCCCGCGGAAGCCGCGACGCGTTTGCGCCGCGCGGTTAACGCGGCCACGGAAGGTACGCCACTCTGGCGTTCGTCGATGTGGCATCTCGGCGCGGCTTTGGAGGCGAACGGCAAACACGATCAGGCGTTGCTCTATTACATCAAGAGCTATGTCAGCGGCCCGCCAGATCCTGCTCGTCGATCAGTGATCGAAACTGTTTATAAGAAAGTGAACGGAACGCTTGACGGGCTTGAGGATAAGATCGGGCCTGGGTTTGCTGCGGCGAGTGCGACTCCGACGCCATCGCCGTTGCGCGATTGAGGTGTTTTTGTCATCCGAAATTCCCACGCGCAGAGTTTTCCACGAATCTTCACAACCTCCACCGAAATAATTAGTTACAGAGAGGCAAATCTATTGACAAGTCACTCTCGCGAGCGTATGGTGACGGCCATCAACGGCTCCCTGCCGCCCACATCAACGGATGTCTCCGACAGTCAGCCTCTTCTCTTAAAACAGAGGGCTTCAAATGCTGATGAAGATCAGCAAGAAACTTGAGTTGGCGGCAAACGTCGCGATTATTGTCGTCGCTTGCTTGCGACTGTCCTCGTTAAGAACTACTTTTTCGCTAAACCACCACAACAGGTAAGCAACAGCGAGAGCCAGCCTGTTCAACATCACAGTCAACCTGTTGGTCCTCCGACTGTGTCCTCTCTTGATATCGATTGGAAACAAAACAAACAGACGCTTATCTTGGCCATTTCCAGCAGTTGTCATTTCTGCACGGACAGTGCTCCCTTTTACAAACGACTGATTCATAGCAAGGGAACAACTCGTATCGTGGCGGTAATGCCGCAGCCAGTTGAAGCCGCCCAGGAATACTTAAAGAGCATGGGAATAATCACGGACGAAGTGAGACAATTAGGTCTGGACAGTATCGGGGTCCGCGGTACACCAACATTACTACTTGTTAATAGCTCTGGAGTTGTTGAGAGAGCTTGGGTGGGAAAGCTCAACCGCGATCAAGAGCAAGCAGTACTGGACGTCCTGTAGTGCCCGATTAGTCGTTGGTTTTAACGAGTGTTGTTGACATAGAGTGAGGTGACCCCGTGAAAAGCATAATGAGTTACAAAATCGTGTTTCGGTTGGTTATTCTGGCGTTCCTGTCTGTGACACTATGGATTGTTTACGCAAGACCAGTTAGGACACAGCAGGACGGGCGTTCTATTCCGATCACGATAACCGGGCAACCTGAAGCAGTAAATGGGATCATCCCAATCGAGATTAAGTGCGGTCCAGCCCACTTTAGAGCGCCGAATACATTGGAAAGATTCAACTGCAGTTTGAAGAACAACTCAGCACAATCAGTTAGTGCTGCCAACGTAGTTTATTCCGTCATCTTGGACACGAGTGCAGGGACCACTACGCAAGCTTATAACTGTACTCTTGATGCCCTGGTTCATCCAGACTTCAAACTCTCGAATAAACTGGTTACCCCAGGAGAACAAGCAGATGTGGGCACTCCGGGCCCGACTTCTTATTCTGATGGAATCATAAAAGAAGTATTGATTTCGCTCGATTACGTTGAGTTTGAAGACGGTACAGTGTTAGGACCTGACCACGAAGGATCGCGATTGATAGGCCTGACACGCCAAGGCGCAGTTAAATACAAAAAATGGTTACGCGAGCAGTACAAACAGAGTGGGAACTCAGTTCAAGCAATAGTTCCTTTACTTGAAAGCAGTCAGCCTCTTCCACAGGAAGTTAACCTGACTGAAAGCGAGGAGCCCGGAGCTAATGCCTACAGACGTAATTTGCTGAAATTAGATAAGAAGTTGGGGCGCGCTGAACTCGAGAAGCGTCTTCGTTGAGTTCCATTCAGCAAGTCAAAGGAGAACACTCCAAGTGTATAAGATATTAGGTGCGGTCTGTTTTCTTCTGGCATCATGTTGGTGCGGATTCCCGCAGGCTATCAACGATTGTGAAATTTTCACTCAGTGCTCCACAAGCACAGGTACGACCAACCAAGGCAAAACTGAATGCTCAATAAACTACGATTACTTAACGTGTGGTGGCAATAATGGCGGCGGTAATGCAGGTTGCATTAATCAAGATAATGGGGATGGCTGTGCGGTAACAGACTGTAGCTGGCTTGTATCAAGGTCTTTGGTCCTGGTGGTTTCGGCGGTTATTCAGAGAGTTGGACGGATTGCAATGGTGCCCTTCGTGGCTTATCGCAGCAATGTCAAGGCTGTAACCCTCATCCCTCTCCGACCCCCACACCAATTCCATGTGGCCAACAAAACGACACTTGCGTTACCCCTGACGATTGTTGTTCCGATCTTTACTGTAATGGCGGAACCTGCGCTCCGTGCCTTGAGTCCCCCGCCGATTGCGAAGAAGGCGCTCAAATCTGGTGCTCTCGTAAGTGCAGGTGCGTCTCGAACCAATCTGTATGTGATATGAGTCCAATCTTAATAGACGTACTCGGAAACGGCTTTGATCTTACCAATCTAGCGAACGGCGTCAACTTTGATCTCGACGCCGATGGAACAAAAGAACGATTAGGATGGCCCGCAACCGGATCTGATGATGCGCTACTTGTACTCGATCGGAATGGCAACGGAATCATCGACGACGGCAAAGAGTTGTTCGGCAACTTCACGCCACAGCCACAGCCATCCGCCGGAACCGAGCGAAACGGTTTTCTGGCTCTGGCGGAATACGACAAATCTGAAAAGGGCGGTAACGGTGATGGTGTTATTGATAGCCGTGACGCGATGTTCTCACAACTGCGGTTGTGGCAGGATACAAATCACAACGGCATTTCGGAAGCGTCGGAGTTGCACACGCTGCCTGAGCTTGGCGTAGATTCAATCTCGCTTGATTACAAACTGTCGAAGCGAACTGATGAGTTTGGAAATCAGTTTCGTTATCGCGCGAAGGTCGATGATGCTAAACATCAACACATCGGCCGCTGGGCGTGGGATGTGTTTTTGGTAAGTCAATAATGTAGGTAGCAGGCTAAATCCAAAACGATAACACCCGCAGGCTCAAACTGAGCTTGCGGGTGTTCTTGTTTGGCCTTCTTGGCCCGGTCGCTATGCTTCGCACCCTCACCCAACCTCTCCCATAGGGAGAGGAGAAAACAGCTCGCGGTACTGACAGGAGAGGCGGCAGGGATGCCTGGGCTCCGGCTTCGCGCTCCAAATCGGCGCTCCGATTAGTTCTTCACCGGCTTCCCATCCGCGTCATACTCCTGAACGGTGCCGTACTTGGCGAGTATCGATCGAGTCTTGCTCGCATCGCCGACGGCGACAACTTGCAGGTGGCCCATGTCGATGTACTTCTGCGCCACGCGCTGCACGTCGGCGTCAGTAATCGCCATGATCTTCGCCGGATACGTGTCCCAGTAATCCGCGGGCATGTCGTACAGCTTCTGAATCACGATGTTGTTGACCAGAGCGGTCGGCTGTTCCAGCGACAACGCAAAGCTGCCCACGATGGCTCGCTTGGCATTATCGAGTTCAGTTGCCGACACCTTTTCATCGCGCATGCGATTCAGCTCGTACATGAACTCTTTCATCGCGCCTTCAGTCACGTCGGTGCGAACTTCTGAACTGGCGTTGACCGTGCCGCGATATTTCGAGCCGCCGAAGCTGCTGTACGCGCCGTATGTGTAGCCTTTGTCTTCGCGCAGGTTCATGAACAAGCGTCCGGTCGGGCCGCCGCCGAGAATCTGATTCATCACCGCGACCGCAAAGTAATCCGGATTCGTGCGCTCAATCCCTAGGTTCCCAAGTTGCAGCACCGTCTGGACCGAGCCGGGGCGATTGATCAATTGAATCTGTGCCGATCCCTGCGCGGGCGCCGCGGGAACATTCGTCGCCGGCACGTCGCCTTTCTCCCAACCCCCAAAGGCCTTCGTGATTTTCGGCGTCAGTTCCTTCAGCGTGACATCGCCGACGATCGTCAGCATCGCGTTGTTCGGCCGGTAATACTTCGCATGGAACGCTGCGAGATCTTCTGACTTGATCCTCCGAATCGAATCCATCGGCGGTGTCACCATACCCGCCGGATGGTCGCCATAGATCGCGCGCTGAAAACGTTCCTGCGCGAGGAACTGCGGAATCGATCGCTGAAACATCATCTGCTGAAGCTGGCGGGTCTTGTACTTATCAACTTCTTCCTGCGGGAAAGTGGGATTCAGGATCACATCAGCGAACAGATCGAGAGCTTGATCCAGATTGTCGACCAGGCCAGAAACGTTGATGTTCGCGGTGAACGAAGACAGACCGGAGTTCGCTCCCAGAGTTGCGCCGATCGTGTCCGACTGTTCAGCGATGTCTTTGCTCTTGCGGGTCTTGGTTCCTTCACGCAACAACGCCGCGGTGAAAGTCGAAAGTCCGTGGTAGTCAGCAGGATCGGAGAGGCCGCCGCTCAGCACGACCATTTGCATCGAGAATGTCGGCACGCGGTGACTTTCGAGGAGGATCACGCGCAAGCCATTCGGCAGCGTTGCTTCCTGTCCCTTCGGCAATTTCACCTTCAGGATTTCTTGGTTGACCGGCGCCTTGCCCTTAAGGTCCGCGCCTTTCATTGATTGGCCCTGCTGGGCGGGCGCGCCGCCGCGCTGGGCGACCGCAAACGAAACGGCAAACGCAATCAGCGTTAAGGTGGCGAATGTTTGATGAATAATTTTTTTCATGATGGTTACTCCTTACTGTTGCGTGGTAGCCGCGGCCGGCTTTGGCTTGGGAACTGTGATGACAACCGTGCGGTTCGTTTGCACCAGGTACTTGTTCGCCACGCGCTGCACGTCCGCTTTGGTTACGGCGTCGACTTTACTGAGCCGCGTATTGATGAGATTTGCGTCGCCGTAATACGCGGTCCACGTGCCGATGTTGACCGAACGACCGAGCGAGCTTTGCAGTCCGTTGATGAAATTGCGGCGCGTCGTGTTCTTTGCCTTCTGCAATTCCCAATCAGCGATGCCGTCCTTCTTCAACCGCTCGACTTCATCCGAGATCGCTTTTTCGACGTCATTGGTCTTTACGCCCGAGCGCAGCGTTGCCGAGGTGTAGAGCGCGCCGGTGCCGACTTTCTCGTCCATGAAGCCGCCGACGTTCGTGACCATCTGCTTGTCTTTCACCAGCGCCTGGTAGAGACGCGAGCTTTGTCCGCTCTGCAGCGCGGCCGACAAAACCTGCAACGCGTAGAAGTCAGCCGTGTTGCCCGGCACGGCCTTGAAGCCGATATCGACTTGCGGCAGGCGGGCCAGCGCATCTTCAACTGTCGCGCGACGCTCAGCCGTTTGCGCGGGCTCAGTCATGTCGACTGACGGCGGATCGGGCTGGCGCGGAATGCTCTCGAAACTCTGTTTGATCTTCTTCAGCGCCTCGGCGCTTTTGAAATCACCAACCAGCACCAGCACAGCATTGTTCGGCGCGTAGTACATCTTGAAGAACGATGCGACATCTTCCACGCTGGCGGCGTTCAGATCTTCCATCGATCCGATCACGGTGTGTTTGTATGCGAAGTTGTCGTAGATCAAACCCTGCTGCACCTCGCTGCTCTGACCGTACGGTTGATTGTCGACGCCAAGCCGCCGCTCTTCCTGCACCGCGTTGCGTTGGTTATCGAGGTTCGCTTTGTTGATAGCCAAACTGCGCATGCGGTCTGCTTCCAGGAACAACGCGAGGTCGAGTTGATTCGCGGGCAGCGCTTCAAAGTACGTCGTGCGATCTTCGTTCGTCGTGCCGTTCATCGTGCCGCCGTTGTTGAAGACCAGATAGAAATGCTCGCCCGTGCCGACGTTCTCGGAACCCTTGAACATCATGTGTTCGAACAAGTGGGCGAAGCCGGTACGGCCCTGCCGCTCGTTGCGCGAGCCGACCTGGTAAGTAATGTCGATCGCAATGACGGGCGCGCTGTGATCCTCGACGGTGATGACCCGCAGGCCGTTGGCGAGACGCGTCTCCTTCACGTCAACGTGCGGATTTCGGCTCGTTTGTCCGAGCGCAATGCCTGACAGCGCGAACAGAATCATCGCGCTAAACAACATTCGATGCAGTCTCATGCGGTAAAACTCCTGTATAGAATTCCGAGAGCGATTCGTTTGATTGTTACATCCGAGGACGACTCGGTGGCGCCCCTGGTTGGTTGGCTGGTAAGCCGAGACGCTCAGAATCTATGCGGCAGCGGCAAGACTGTCAAGCAGGTAGGGCGAGTTGCGCGAGCGTGTTCGGATCCTCAGATTGGCTTCCGGGCTTCTGTATTTCGCGGCAACCGCACCGCCGTCGCAGCCATCCAAGACCGTGCCCAGGGTTGCTCCAGAGGGTTTCGAGTTGAGAGATGGTGGCACGCGCGTCCCGCCCATGAATCCATGCGCAGGATGCACATGTCACCTGCAACTAAACGCCGC
>Ga0209474_10004103_pt1 | contig 12636 bp, 14 predicted proteins | sample GraSoiAngelo_145_FD_185902 | JGI IMG/M metagenome (GOLD analysis project Ga0209474, IMG submission 185902) | Grasslands soil microbial communities from the Angelo Coastal Reserve, California, USA - 14_1009_05_20cm (SPAdes) (version 2) | ecosystem: Environmental > Terrestrial > Soil > Grasslands...
CCCGAGCGCCTCGGTATTGCTGATGTTGTTCGGGATCGCCGCGGTAATGGATTTGGCGGTGCCCGCAGTGATGACCCAGCCGCCTCCCACCAACAGCAGCTCCGCCAGAAACACCGCACCGATGACGAGGCCAATCGGCAGGTATTCCAGGAAGCCTTCCCGCAGTTCGGCAAAATCGACGTCGAGCATCATGATCACGAACAGGAACAGCACCGCGACCGCGCCGACATAGACCACGACCAGAATCATCGCCAGAAACTCGGCGCCCATCAGCACGAACAGGCCGGAGGCATTGACAAAGGCCAGAATCAAAAACAGCACGGAATGCACGGGATTGCGCGACACAATCACCATCACCGCCGAGGCCACGCAGATGCCGGCGAAAAGATAGAAGAACAGCGCTGGAAGGATCATGCCCTCACCTCACCGGTACGGCGCATCGAGTTCGATCGATTTCGCAATCTCGCGCTCCCACCGGTCGCCGTTGGCGAGAAGTTTCGCCTTGTCATAATAGAGTTCCTCGCGGGTCTCGGTCGCGAATTCGAAATTCGGGCCCTCGACGATGGCATCGACTGGACAGGACTCCTGGCACAAGCCGCAATAGATGCACTTCACCATATCGATGTCGTAGCGCACGGTCCGCCGCGTACCGTCGTTGCGGCGCGGGCCGGCCTCGATGGTGATTGCCTGTGCCGGGCAGACCGCCTCGCACAGCTTGCACGCGATGCAGCGCTCCTCGCCGTTGGGATAACGGCGCAACGCGTGCTCGCCGCGGAAACGCGGTGAGATCGGCCCCTTTTCGAATGGATAATTCAAAGTCGGCTTCGGCTGGAAGAAATAGCGCATGGCGAGAAAGAACGCCGACACGAATTCGGACAGCAGAAGCGAGCGCGCCGTGGCTTTGATATTGACCCTCATAGCGACCTCATCTCGGCGCGATCCCGGCGAAATGCAGCACGCCAGCTACGACAACCACCATCCCCAGCGACAACGGCAGGAACACCTTCCAGCCGAGCCGCATCAACTGATCATAGCGGTAGCGCGGCACGACGGCCTTCGCCATTGCAAACAAGAAAAACATGAGAAGTAATTTCAGAGCGAACCAGATCACACCCGGAATCCAGGTGAACGGCGCCACGGCAATGGGCGGCAGCCAGCCACCCAGGAACATGATGGTGGCCATCGCGCACATCGTGGTGATGGCAACATACTCGCCGAGCATAAACAACAGATACGGCGTCGAGCCGTATTCCACCATGAAGCCCGCCACCAGTTCGGACTCCGCTTCCACCAGGTCGAACGGAGGGCGGTTGGTTTCCGCCAGTGCCGAGACGTAGAACACCACGAACATCGGGAACAGCGGCAGGATATACCAGTTCAGGAAAGTCAGCCTTGGCAGGCCGATCAGGCTGGCGAGCCCACGCGCGTTCTGTGCTTCCACCACAGCCGACAGGTTCAGCGAGCCTGCGCACAGCAACACCGTAATGATGACGAAGCCGATCGAGACTTCGTAACTCACCATCTGCGCCGCCGAGCGCAGCGCCGCAAGAAACGGATATTTCGAATTCGACGACCAGCCGGCCATGATGATGCCGTAGATCGATAGCGACGAGATCGCGAAGATGTAGAGGATCCCGACATTGATGTCGGAGATGACCCAGCCGAGATCCATTGGGATTACCGCCCAGGCCGCCAGCGCCAGCACGCAGGACACCAGGGGAGCGAGCAGGAACACGCCCTTGTTGGCGCCGGAGGGAATGATCGGTTCCTTCAGCACGAACTTGAGGAGATCGGCGAATGACTGGAATAGGCCCCAGGGTCCCACGACATTGGGTCCGCGCCGGATCTGTACCGCCGCCCAGATCTTGCGGTCGGCCAGCAAAATGTAAGCGAGCGCAACCAGCAACACGACGAGCAGCAGCAGACTTTGGGCGACCATGACGATCAATGGCCAAAGAAAGCCGGTCCAGAATGCGCTTGCGAAGAATTCAGCCGTCATCAGGTCACGCTCACTCCGCTGCAGTCAGGATATGCGCGGAAGCCAGCCGGGAACATTCCGCCATCACCGCAGATGCACGCGCGATCGGGTTGGTGAGATAGAAATCCTCAACGCTAGACTTAAATGGGCCCTTCTCGATGCTGCCGCCTTTGCCCGCAAGCGTCCTGATGTCGGTCGCCTTGCCAGCTTCGATTTGGTCTATGCGCATCAGGTGCGGCACGGCCTTGAATAGCGCCTGCCGCAGCGTCGCTACGGAATCGTAGGCCAGCTTCTTTCCCAGCGCTTCGGACAGCGCGCGGATGATCGCCCAGTCCTCGCGCGCCTCGCCTGGGGGAAAAGCCGCGCGATTGGCCATCTGCACGCGGCCTTCGGTGTTGACGTAAATTCCCGATTTTTCCGTATAGGCTGCGCCAGGCAGGATCACGTCTGCCCGATGCGCGCCGCGGTCGCCGTGAGTGCCAATGTAAACCACGAACGTGCCATCCGGGGCCTTGATCTCGTCGGCGCCCAACAGAAAAAGTACATCCAGCATGCCGAACGTGGTCATCTGCGCCGCGCTCAGCCCGCCCGCACCGCCAGCAAATCCGATATCAAGCGCGCCGACGCGCGAGGCCGCATCGTGCAGCACGCCAAAGCCGTTCCAGCCATCATTCACGACACCAAAATCCAGCGCGAGCTTTGCCGCAAGCGCAAGAACGGCTGACCCGTCGTGCCGTGCCGCCGCGCCGCTGCCAACGAGTATGATCGGTTTCTTGGCAGCCCTTAGCACTTCCGCGAATGAATGCTTGCGCGCGGCGACATCGCTCAGGGAATCCGTGCCCGCACCGAGATAGTCGTAGCGATAGGTGAGGTCCGCCTTGGGGCCGATCAAACCGATCTTGAGTTGACCGCTGCGCCAGCGCTTCCGGATGCGCGCGTTGAGGATGGCGGCCTCCTTGCGCGGGTTCGAGCCCACGATCAGCAGCGCGTCCGCGTGCTCGATGCCGGCGATGGTCGGATTGAAGATATAGGAGCCCCGACCAGCCTTGGGGTCGAAAGCATCGCCGCCCTGAACTGAAAGGTTAACCGAGCCATACTTGGCCAATAGATCCTTGAGCGCAAACATCTCCTCGACGGCCGCGAGATCACCCGCAATGGCCCCGATCCGCTTGCCGTCGCTAAGCCTGGCCTTGGCTGCGATAGCAGCAAACGCCTCAGGCCACGTCGCGGCGCGAAGCTTCCCATTCTCCCTGATGTAAGGCCGATCAAGCCGCTGGGTGCGCAGGCCGTCCACGACATGGCGCGTCTTGTCGGAGATCCACTCCTCATTCACGGCCTCATTGACGCGGGGCAAAATCCGCATCACCTCCCGCCCACGGGTGTCCACCCGGATCGCCGAGCCGACGCCATCCGTCACATCGATCGACTGTGTCTTGCCGAGTTCCCATGGGCGCGCCGCGAACGCGTAGGGTTTCGAGGTGAGCGCGCCGACCGGGCAGATGTCGACGAGGTTGCCCTGCAGTTCCGAACTCAGCGCCGTTTCGAGATAGGTGGTGATTTCCATGTCTTCGCCGCGGCCGGTCGCGCCCATTTCGGGTGCGCCACAAACTTCGGCCGAGAAGCGCACGCAGCGCGTGCACTGGATGCAGCGGTTCATCGAGGTCTTGACCAGCGCGCCAAGATATTTGTCTTCGACGGCGCGCTTGTTCTCGGCGAAGCGGCTGGTGTCGACGCCGTATCCCATCGCCTGATCCTGCAGGTCGCATTCGCCGCCCTGGTCGCATATCGGACAATCCAGCGGGTGATTGATCAGCAGGAATTCCATGACGCCTTCGCGCGCCTTCTTGACCATCGGGGATCGAGTGGAAATTTCCGGCGGCTCGCCCTTGGGACCGGGACGGCAGTCGCGCACGCCCCAGGCGCAACTCGCTACCGGCTTCGGGCCACCCTTGATCTCGACCAGGCACATCCGGCAATTGCCGGCAATCGACAGTCGTTCGTGGTAGCAAAAACGCGGAATCTCGGCGCCGGCGGCCTCGCACGCCTGTAGCAACGTGTATTCCGGCGGAACATCGATCTCTTTGCCATCGATGATGAGTTTGGTCATGGCTATCTAAGTCTTTCCCAGCTTGCACTCAGGTGGGGTGACACTGGCGGTCTTCAGAGAAGCCTTCAGCCATTGCTGCGTGTCAGTGCTGTAGGTTTCAAAATAGGCCGGCTCGGCTGCGGATTTTTCGCACAGGAACGGCAAATGCGGCTTTAGATCGTAATCGCAGGAAGCGGTCCATTCCCGCTTGTCGGCGAACGCGGCGGTCGCCTCCTCGCAGGCATAAAGGAAATAAGACACAAAGCTCTCGTATTGCACGTTTTCGTTGCGGCCAGCGGCCTTGATGGCATCGTAATCGGGCGCCGAGAATTTAGGATTTTTCAACGCCAGATCGGTGTAGCCCAAAAAAGCCTGGCGCGCGCTCACGGCGCGGTTGTTGGAGCGAATTTCGTTGATCTGAAGCAGGATCGCAACGAAGCCGAGCAGCGCCACGGCCGCTTGCGCCATTTGCGCCAGCGTCCCGTATTTCTGCCACCAGAAGATAATTGGTTGCGACATCAGCATCACTCCGCCGCAACCATATGCGCGGGATCGAGAATGCCGGCGTCGTCGGCATCCGCCTTGTGCGAATATCGGTCGATGCGGTCTTCGATCTCGTGACGGAAATGCGCGATCAAACCCTGGATCGGCCACGCCGCGGCATCCCCGAGGGCGCAAATCGTGTGACCTTCTACCTGCTTTGTTACCTCTAGCAGCATGTCGATTTCGCGCTTGTGGGCGCGGCCTTCGGCCATGCGCGTCAATACGCGCCACATCCAGCCGGTGCCCTCACGGCAGGGCGTGCATTGCCCGCAGCTCTCGTGCTTATAAAAATAGGCAATCCGCGCGATCGCCTGGATCAGATCGGTCGATTTGTCCATCACGATTACCGCGGCGGTGCCAAGGCCGGAGCGCAGCTTGCCAAGGCTGTCGAAATCCATCGGCGTATCGATGATCTGTTCAGCCGGCACCATGCGCACCGATGAGCCACCGGGGATTACCGCCTTGAGATTGTCCCACCCGCCGCGAATGCCGCCGCAATGGCGCTCGATCAACTCGCGGAACGGGATTCCCATCGCCTCTTCGACGTTGCAGGGACGCTCGACGTGACCGGAAATGCAGAACAGCTTTGTGCCGACGTTATTCGGCTTGCCGATGCCGGCGAACCATGCTGCGCCCCGCCGCAGTATATCGGGCGCGACCGCGATGGATTCAACATTGTTGACGGTCGTTGGGCAGCCGTAGAGACCGACATTGGCGGGGAATGGCGGTTTCAACCGAGGCATACCCTTTTTGCCTTCGAGGCTTTCCAACAGCGCCGTCTCTTCGCCGCAGATGTAGGCGCCAGCTCCATGGGTGACGTAAAGGTCGAACGGCCAGCCGTTCACATTATCCTTGCCGATCAATTTGGCCTCATAGGCCTGATCGACCGCGGCCTGCAGGTGCTCGCGCTCCCTGATGAATTCGCCGCGCACGTAGATATAGCAAACATGAGCGCCCATCGCGAAGCTAGCGAGCAGGCAGCCCTCGACCAGAAGATGCGGGTCGTGCCGCATGATCTCGCGATCCTTGCACGTGCCGGGCTCGGACTCGTCGGCATTGACAACCAGGAAACTCGGTCGGCCGTCGGTTGATTCTTTCGGCATGAACGACCACTTGAGCCCCGTCGGAAAACCCGCCCCGCCGCGTCCGCGAAGCCCTGAAGCTTTCATCTCGTTGATGATCCAGTCGCGACCCTTACCGATAATCGCATTGGTGCCGTCCCACGCGCCGCGCCGGCGCGCGCCGTGCAGGCCCCAATCGTGGAGGCCGTAGAGATTGCGGAAGATTCTGTCCTTGTCTTCGAGCATGACTTGAAGCTTCCCCGGGATCAGCGATTGGACTGCATATAGGCCAAGCCTGCGGCGCATCCGCCGAAGATCAGTGCCCATAGCAGGCTGGATTCAACCGATGCACTCAGCGCATACCGCTGCAGAAGGAAAATGAACGCCGCCGCGGCCGCGGCATGCAGAACAATGTAGCGCCGAGTGTTCATCGCGCCTGCACTCCCCGGCCTGGCCGCCCGCGATATGGGGTCGCGCCTCATGTGGTTTCTTTCAGGGTCGTCGGACCGCCCAAAGGAGCTGAGAACTGGCGCTTGGTTTGCGGCCCGGGCTTCGGCGGATTGCCGGAGGCAAAGCCGTCCAGCACCTTGCCGAAGCTTTCCTTGGTGAGGTCTTCGTAGGTATCCTTCCAGATCAGCACCATCGGTGCATTCACGCATGCGCCGAGACACTCGACCTCTTCCCAGCTGAAATCACCGTCCTTGGAAAGATGGAAGGGGTCGTGGTGAATTCGGCTCCGGCACACTTCGATAATCTCGCCAGCGCCTCGCAGCCGGCACGGCGTGGTGCCGCAAACCTGGATGTGCGCCTTCCTTCCAACCGGTTGGAGCTGGAACATGGTGTAAAAGGTCGCGATCTCGAGCGCACGGATGTAGGGCATATCGAGCAGGTCTGCGACCGCGCGGATTGCCGCTTCCGAAACCCAGCCGTCATTCTGTTCCTGCGCTCGCCACAGGATGGCCAGAACCGCGGATGCCTGGCGGCCTTCCGGATATTTGGCGATCTGCTGTTTTGCCCAGGCAAGATTTTCCGCCGTGAACGCGAAGTTCGCGGGCTGAAGTTCTTTCGGGGCCAGGCGGCGGATGGACATTGTTGCTCAGCTTCTCATTGCATGCGACGGGCCGCATTGGCGTTGATCCTGACCTGCCGAACGCGCTCGACGCCCTCGAGCACTCCCGTCCGGTCAAACTGAATCGGCGGCAGCGCAATCACCGGTCGACCTCTCCGAAGACGATGTCGAGCGAGCCGAGGATGGCCGAGACGTCGGCCAGCAGATGGCCCCTGCAGATGAAATCCATCGCCTGCAGATGCGCAAAACCGGGGGCGCGGATTTTGCACTTGTACGGCTTGTTTGTGCCGTCGGCGACCAGGTAGACGCCAAACTCACCCTTCGGCGCCTCGACAGCCGTGTAGATTTCCCCCGCAGGCACGTGAAAACCCTCGGTGTAGAGCTTGAAGTGATGGATCAGCGCTTCCATCGAACGCTTCATCTCTCCCCGTCTCGGCGGAACGATCTTGTTGTCCTGCACCGCCACGGGCCCCTGCCCGTCCGGTGCGCGCATCTTCTCGATGCACTGCTTCATGATTCGTACGGACTGACGCATTTCTTCCATGCGGATCAAATAACGATCATAGCAATCGCCGTTCTTGCCTATCGGAATGTCGAAATCCATTTCGGCATAGCAGTCGTATGGCTGCGCCTTGCGAAGGTCCCAGGCCGCGCCTGAGCCGCGCACCATGACGCCCGAGAAGCCCCATTCCCAGGCTTGCTTCAGCGTGACCACGCCGATGTCGACGTTGCGCTGTTTAAAAATCCGGTTGGCTGTGAGCAAACGATCGAGGTCGTCGACTACGCCGAGGAACGGATCGCACCAGGCATAGATATCGTCGATCAGCTTCGGCGGTAGATCCTGATGCACTCCGCCCGGACGGAAATAGTTGGCATGCATGCGGCTGCCGGACGCTCGCTCATAAAACACCATCAGCTTTTCGCGCTCTTCAAAGCCCCACAGCGGCGGGGTGAGCGCGCCGACGTCCATGGCCTGCGTGGTCACATTGAGCAGATGCGACAAAATACGGCTGATCTCGTGGTAAAGAACCCGGATAAGCTGACCGCGCCGTGGCACCTCGATCCTGAGCAGCCTTTCGATCGCCAGGCAAAATGCATGCTCCTGACTCATCGGCGCGACGTAATCGAGCCGGTCGAAATACGGTATCGCCTGCAGATAAGTCTTGTGCTCGATCAGCTTTTCGGTGCCGCGATGAAGCAGTCCGATGTGAGGATCGACGCGCTCGACCACCTCACCATCTAGTTCCAGCACGAGACGCAGCACGCCATGTGCCGCCGGATGCTGCGGCCCGAAGTTGATGGTGAAATTGCGGAGTGCTGCTGCTTCGGCCATGATCAGACTTTCGGGCCCGCCTTTTCATCGCCCGGCAGCCGATAGTCCGCACCTTCCCAAGGTGAGAGAAAATCGAACTTGCGGAATTCTTGATTGAGACGCACGGGCTCGTAGAGCACCCTCTTCTCCTGGTCATCATAACGAACCTCGACGAAGCCGGTGAGCGGAAAATCCTTGCGCAGCGGGTGCCCGTCAAAGCCGTAGTCCGTCAACAGCCGCCGCATGTCCGGATGGCCGGTGAAGATTACGCCATAGAGGTCGTAGGTTTCTCGCTCGAACCAGTCGGCGCCCGGAAACACTTCTATGATGGAGGGGACCTGGGTTGTCTCGTCGGCTTCGGCGCGCAGCCGAATGCGCGCGTTCAGGGTTGGCGAAAGCAGGTGATAGACCACGTCGAAACGTTTCTCGCGACCGGGATAGTCCACCGCCGTCACATCGGTCAGGCTGACGAAACGGCAACCGGGATCATCGCGCAGGTAGCGCACGACCTCGACGATTTTTTCCGGCAGGACCATCACCGTTAGCTGATTGAAGGCTATGGCGTGCCCTGTCGCGGCACCTGGAAGCGCGCTAACAATCCTCTGCCCCAGAGCGTCGAGCCTGCCGTCGTCCATTCCAAAAACCTTAGCGTTCGATAGTTCCGGTGCGCCGGATCTTCCTTTGAAGCAACATCACGCCGTAAAGCAGCGCTTCCGCCGTTGGGGGGCAGCCGGGCACGTAGATGTCGATGGGCACGATGCGATCGCAGCCGCGCACGACCGAGTATGAATAGTGGTAGTAGCCGCCGCCGTTGGCGCACGACCCCATCGAGATCACGTAGCGCGGCTCCGGCATTTGGTCGTAGACCTTACGCAGCGCCGGTGCCATCTTGTTGGTCAGCGTACCCGCGACGATCATGACGTCGGACTGCCGCGGCGATGCGCGTGGCGCGAAACCGAAGCGCTCGGCGTCGTAGCGCGGCATCGACATCTGCATCATCTCGATCGCGCAGCAGGCAAGACCGAAGGTCATCCACATCAGCGATCCCGTACGCGCCCACGTGATCAGGTCATCGGCTGCCGCAACGAAGAAACCCTTGTCCGATAACTCGTGATTGACCTCGAGAAAAAAGGGATCATTGGCTCCGACCGGCTTGCCGGTGGAGGGGTCGAGAATGCCACTGGCGGCGGGTGCCACCGCCGGCCCAAATCCTGGTGTTATCGCTGTGGGACTCAATCCCATTCGAGCGCGCCTTTCTTCCATTCGTAGGCGAAGCCGACAGTGAGGACGGCAAGGAAAACCACCATCGACCAGAAGCCCGTTGCACCTAGTTTCCCGAAAGCTACCGCCCACGGGAACAGGAACGCGACTTCAAGGTCAAAGATAATGAAGAGGATGGCTACCAGGTAGAACCGGACGTCAAATTTCATGCGGGCGTCGTCAAAGGCGTTGAATCCACATTCATACGCCGAGAGCTTTTCCGGGTCCGGCTGCCGGAAAGCGACCACGAATGGCGCGATCAGCAATGCCAAACCGATCAGGCTGGCGACCCCGACAAACACAACGAGGGGAAGATAGTTCTGAAGGATGCCGGTCATCGGCGGTGCCTTTTCCTGCGGGTGCTGAAGCCCCCAGATTCGTTGATTGGAGTGGTTCCGAGGCTTAGCGCAGCGCAACAAGGGGCGCAAGACAACCTATTTTGAGGGATATCCGGGCCGGGAAGCTGGAACACGACCCCGCCGACGAAACCATTTTAGGCAATGCACGAAACCGCCCTGAAACAAACCCGAGCTAACTCTGACGCCAACAAAGGCGGGTACAGACGCCTGGAGGCTCACATGAACCACTCAATTCATTCAGCGGATCGAAGTACCCACCTGAAGATCGTGGTCGTCGCTCTCGCGGCTGGAATTGCCGTGGCAGCGCTGGGCATTTCGGCTCGCACCAATGCGGATTACGTCGAGACAGCGCATGTCATCAAGGCCGGCAAAATGGTCACGATGACCAGTTCGGACGCATTGGTTGTCCGCTAGACCAAGTCGAAGACTGTTCGAGATTTTGACCCGGTCTGGCCAAGGGCCGCCGGGCGCTTGCAACTGAGCTTGACCACTGGTTCATGAAATGGCGCGAGAGACGGGACTCGAACCCGCGGCCTCCGCCGTGACAGGGCGGCGCTCTAACCAACTGAGCTACTCCCGCGGATGCCGTACCAGACACTGATCCGCACAGAAGTGAGGGCTTAAAGGCGCTCCCCCTTTTAGTCAAGGTTGTTGCAAATCCCCCTGCCAATCAGGCGTTTTTAGCAACGCGATGCAAATAATAGGCTATTTATAGGCAAAACAACACATGCAGCCGCTCCCCGAATCATTTAAGCCCTGATACGTCTTAGGTTCCTAAGCCATTAACAACGAGGAGGGCCAACCATGGCGAAAAAGACAGCGACCCCGACGACCGTCACGCTCAAGCATCTCGCGGCGGCAATCGCTGATGAGCAGGAATTGTCGAAGAAGCAGGCGGAAGCCATTTTGAACGATCTCGTGACTCGAATAACCAAGCACCTGAAGAAGGGCGAGCGCATCCGCATCGTCGGCCTCGGCATCCTGCAGGTGCGCAAGCGGGCTGCCCGCATGGGCCGTAACCCAGCCACCGGCGAAGCGATTCACATCAAGGCGAGCAAGAAGGTTGCCTTCCGGGCAGCGAAGGAGCTCAAGGAAGCCGTCTGACAAGGCGAGTTTTTCAATCCTGAGTTTGCGTCATTCCGGGCGTGGCGAGCGGTGCCCCTCGGAATGACGCTTCTTCCATCGTATAGCTTTGTATCCGAAGCGCGGTTTGGTCCGTGAGTTCACGTCTGACGTTCACGTATAATGTGACCGAGCGCTTTCTGCGCTATGTGGTGATCGATACCCAGTCGGACCCATCCTCCTCGACCTGCCCCTCTACCGATAAGCAAAAAGATCTGGGCCGCCTGCTCGCCGCCGAGCTGCAGGCAATGGGAATTCGCGACGCCCATCTCGACGAGCATGGCTATGTCTACGCCAGCATCGCTGCGAATACCGACAAAGAAGTCCCGGTGATTTGCTTCTGCTCGCACATGGACACCTCCCCCGACTGCACCGGCAAGGACGTCAAGCCGCAGATCGTCAGGAATTACCGTGGCGGCGATATCGTGCTCCCGGGCGATCCCACGCAAGTTATCCGTTTCGTGGATCACCCCGCCCTGAAAGACCAAATCGGCAACGACATCGTGACGTCGGATGGCACGACGCTGCTAGGCGCGGACAACAAGGCCGGCATTGCCGAGATCATGGATGCGGCGCATTTCCTCGTCAACAATCCGCAAATCAAGCATGGCGCCATCAAGATCCTCTTCACGCCCGACGAAGAGATCGGTCGTGGCGTCGACAAAGCTGACCTGAAGAAATTGGACGCCGATTTTGCCTATACGATAGACGGCGAGACCGCCGGCAATATCGAGGATGAGACGTTTTCGGCAGATAGCGCCACCATCACGATCGAAGGGGTCAGCACCCATCCCGGCTTTGCCAAAGGGAAGATGGAGCATGCGATCAAGATCGCCGCGGCTATCGTCGATCGACTTCCCAAGGATAACTGCTCGCCCGAAACTACCGAGGGCAAGGAAGGTTTTCTGCATCCCGTCAGTATCGCTGGCGCGCTGGAGAAAGCGACGGTCAGTTTCATCGTGCGCGATTTCAGCGACGAGGGACTGAAGCAAAAAGAGGCCCTGCTGGAAGGCATCGTCAAAGAAGTTATGCAAGACTTTCCACGTTCTGCCTACCGGCTGGAAGTCAAGCAGCAGTATCGCAACATGAAGCAGGTGATCGATCGTCATCCCGAAATCGTGGAGCATGCGATGGAGGCGATACGTCGCGCCGGGCTCACGCCAATCAAGACGTCTGTTCGGGGCGGCACCGATGGCTCGCGGCTTTCGTTGATGGGGCTGCCCTGCCCCAACGTTTTCGCGGGGGAGCACGCGTTCCATTCGCGGCTGGAATGGGTAAGCGTGCAAGATATGGAAAAGGCTGTTCAGACCATCGTCCATCTCGCCATGATCTGGGAGGAGCGGGCCTAAGCTTTTAGCCCATCGCCAGCGACTGGCAGCAAACCCGCCAGCCCCGAAGAAAGCGCTCAGGTCGGCCTTGCGGTCACGATCCAGATCGCGGCCGGAAGCGGTACCGCCTCTCTCCTGGCAAACGGGGCGAGCGCCTCACGGATCGAGTTCGTCGCTGCTGCGACCACGTCTGGCGATTGCTCTGCAAGCGCGCGGGCAGCCGGACCGATCTCCAGCGCAGATTGCACGGCTGCGTCGAGACCGCGCCCGACCGCCAAATCCAGCGAGAGATCGCAAGCCTCCATTGCAAACTCTTGGAATCCGGCCGCGCTCAAAATGCGGCGGACGCGCTGCTCCGATGCAAAAGAGAACGGACCGGGCTCTTCAGGCTCGGGCTGGGGTAACCTCGGTGCGTGTTTGTACACCGCCTGCAGGGGCGCCATGAAAAACGGATTTTCGCGCGGCTCCCGCCAGCATGCGAACGCCAGCCGCCCCGATGGCCGCAACGCCCGCCGCAG
>Ga0209474_10004104_pt1 | contig 12632 bp, 14 predicted proteins | sample GraSoiAngelo_145_FD_185902 | JGI IMG/M metagenome (GOLD analysis project Ga0209474, IMG submission 185902) | Grasslands soil microbial communities from the Angelo Coastal Reserve, California, USA - 14_1009_05_20cm (SPAdes) (version 2) | ecosystem: Environmental > Terrestrial > Soil > Grasslands...
TGAAGCCAATGCTCGCGATCGCCGACGAGAACGTTCTCGAGGTCGCTGCCAACCGACGCCATCTGGTCCTCCTGGTCGTTGTCGCGGATCCTGGCGCGATGTTACTGGCTGCGCGGCCAGCGCGGGGCGCGCTTCAGCTGCTGCTCCACAACTGGCCGGTGTCGCCGAAGCCGAGCGCCTGCTTGGTGGCCTCGGTGAGGTCGAACTCGCGGCCAGCGACAAATGGACCGCGATCCACCACGGGCACGCGCACGGAGCGCCCGCTGAAGCGCAATGTCACGAGCGTGCCGCACGGGAGCGTGCGGCTGGCCACGCCCATCGTGGCGCTCGTCAGCGATCCGCCGCAGGCGAGCGCGCCTCCACCGCCGTACCACGAGGCCTCGACCGTGCGGTACACGTTCAGACGGCCGAGCTCGCGTGTTGTCCGCAGCAGGTACCTCTCGCCGGCAAAGCGCAGCCGCAGGCGCCTGCTGCCGAGTCGCCGCGGGGTAAAGCGCAGGTGGAAGCTGCCGCCGCCGCGGGTGCGAGCGACGGCGACGGTACCCCAGCCATGGCGGCCGAGGGCCTGCAGCGAGACCATCCGCCCGCCTAGTCCGGCGACCGGCGGGTGCGCGCTGAGCGCGCCGGTCACGGTCACGGGGTGCCACTCGAGCACGTTGTGCGTGCTACTGCGGGCGGCCAGGCTCGTCGTCATCGACGGGCCGGTGGTCGTGCTCGCCAGCGAGCCCGCGCCGGACAGCGTCGAGCTGAGCGCGGCTGAGTTGATGCTTGGGGGGTCCCACCCACCCGTGGGGGGAGGGGGCAGAGCCGGTAGGTACATCGATACAGACCTCCTTGTGTGTTTGTGCCCTCGCGTCAGCTGCGGGGCTCACGCGCGGCCGAGCGCGCGAACGCGCCGCGCGTCAGCTCGGCGCTTCGGCCGCGACAGTGGCCGCTTCGCCATCACCGGCCGCTCCTTTTCGGCGGCCGCGAGTCGGGGCTCCCCGATCGCCGCCCGCGGGGGCGGAGACTCGGCGGAGAGTCGAACAATTGTTCGCACCCTAGGGGCCCCGTGACGCCGCTTGTGTGACGCGCCGCACACTTCGGCATCCTCTGCAGATGCAGCAGAGCGCACAAGTAGACACATAGGGTCGGCGACGGGCAGATCTCGGGATGATCAGGGTGGCGCGTAGGACATGAACGACCTAGTGGCAGCCAGCGGTCCGCTGACCCGCTTCGCTCGCCGCATCGCGCTTCTGGGCGTGATCGTCACGGGCCTGCTGGCGCTTGGCACGATCGGCCTCGCGGTCGGTGAAGGGGTCGGGCCGTGGTACGCATTTCGGTGGGCGCTCGACACCGCGGCCACGGTCGGCGGCTTTCCCCAACCCCGCAGCACTGTTGGCCAGATCATCCATGTCGGACTGATCGTGCTGGGCGTCGGTACGCTCTTCTACGCGCTCGCCACGGTGGCGGAGTTCTTCGCGGCCGGACATGTCGGCGAACTTCTGGCTGCCAGGCGCATGCAGAAGATGATCGACTCGCTCGCCGACCACCACATCGTCTGCGCGTACGGTCGCGTGGGTCGCCAGGTGGTGCGTGACCTGCGCGCGGCTCGCGCCAGGTTCGTGGTCGTTGACGCCAAAAGCGAGAACCGGCACCTGGCCGAACGAGAAGGTGTCCCGTTCATCGAGGGCGATGCAACCGACGACGCCGTGCTGGTCCAGGCTGGCATAGCGCGGGCGCGCTCGATCATCGCCTGCGCCGACTCCGACGCGGACAACGTGTTCATCGCCTTAACCGCCCGCGAGCTGCGTGCCGACATCGCAATCGTGGCGAGGGCCGGAATCGAGGACACGGAGAAGAAGCTCAAACGGGCCGGAGCGGATCGCGTGATCTCTCCGTACAAGGCCAGCGCCACCGAAATGGCGCGTCTGGCGCTGCACCCGCAGCTGAGCGGCGTCGTCGACGTCGACGTCGAGTACCGCCTCGAGGAGATTGTCGCCGGGGAGGGCTGCGAGGCGACTGGACAGACGGTCGGCGACATCCGAGGAGGCTCGATGATCGTGGGTCTGCGCCGTCAGGCAGAGTTCCACCCCCAGCCGCCGGCCGACACCACGATCCGGCCAGGCGACATCCTCGTCGCCATCGGCACCCCGGCGACGCTCGAGCGCCTGGAGGACCTGCTGGCGCCGGCATCGACTCCTGGCCGCGGGCCCGAGGGCCTCCTCGCATAGCACTAAAGGCGCCGCGCCTGCGCAAGCGCTCCGGCGACCGTTTGGTGCCTCCGCGCCCAATCCCAGTGCTTTCGGACGCCGTCGTTGACGCGCGCCGCCGCAGCAGCGACAATCGACCGATGGCGAACCCCGACCGCCTGTCTGCGCTCGATTCGGCCTTTCTTCACCTCGAGGACAACTCCAGCGCCCACATGCACGTGGCGTCGGTGATGGTGTTTCAGGGCACCGCGCCGACGGCGCAGGAGCTGGTCGACCACGTGCTCAGCCGCCTGCACCTGGTGCCGCGTCTGGCCCACGTGCCGCTGCAGCAGGGACGCCCGATCTGGGTCGACGACCCGTACTTCAACCCGCGCTATCACGTCCGCCACACGGCGCTGCCCAAACCCGCCGATGAGCAGGCGCTCAAGCGGCTTGCCGGCCGCCTCTTCTCGCAGCGCCTCGATCGCTCGAAGCCGCTGTGGGAGATCTGGCTGGTGGAGCGCCTGGTGGGCGGGCGCTTCGCGCTGATCGCAAAGACCCACCACGCGCTCGTGGACGGAATCTCGGGCGTGGACATCACGACCGTGCTGTTCGACGCGGCGCCCGAACCGGCCCCCACCGGGCAACCGCCGGTGCCGTGGACCGCCAAACCGCTGCCGGGTCAGGCCAAGCTGCTGGGCGAGGCGCTGCGCGAACGCATGACCGTGCCCGCCGAGATGGGCCGCGGCGCGCGGGCGCTCCTGCGGGCGCCCCGCAGGGCCGTCACGCAGGTGCTCGAGGGGCTCGTGAGCGTAGGCGCGACGGCGATCGCCGGCATCAACGCCCCGGCGCCTGATAGTCCGTTCAACGTCGACATCGGACCGCACCGGCGCTACACCTTCCATGACGCCGACCTGGCCGAGTTCAAGGCGATCAAGGACTCGCTCGGAGGCACGCTCAACGACGTCGTGCTCACCGCCGTCAGCCTCGCGCTCGGTCGCTACCTGCGCGACCGCGGAACCGACACCGAGGGGCTCGAGCTGAAGGCGATGGTGCCGGTGTCGGTGCGTGCCGAGTCCCAGCGGGGCGCGCTCGGCAACCAGGTCGCCGCCATGTGGGCGCCGCTTCCCGTCGGCGTGCGCAATCCGGCCGAGTGCCTGCATCAGGTGAGCGCGGCGATGGCGGACCTGAAGAAGTCAGGCCAGGCCGTCGGAGCACAGGTGCTCACGAACCTCGCCGGCTTCGCTCCCCCCACGATCCTCAGCCAGGCGGCACGGCTGCAGGCTCGACAGCGCTTCTTCAATCTCGTCGTGACCAACGTCCCCGGTCCGCAGTTTCCGCTGTACGTGCTCGGACGCCGCCTGCAGGTGCTCTATCCGGTCGTGCCCCTCGCCCGGCGCCAGGCCCTTGGCATCGCCGTGATGAGCTACGACGGGCATCTCGGCTTCGGCCTGCTGGGCGACTACGACGCGCTGCCCGAACTGGAGGCCATCGCCCAGAATCTCAAGTCGGCGATCGGCTCGCTCGCTCGCGCCGCCGGCGTGCGCTCCGTTCGCAAGCGTCCGTCCAAGAGGGCGGTCGCCTCGCGCACGAACTCGGCACGCGCCCGCGTCAACTAGCCCTTCTTCCGGTGAGGCTCGGGCGGGCGACCAAGCGATCAACGTGCGCGGCAGCGTGACGGGCCACCCGGCGCGGCTACCGCATCCGCTCGCGCGCGGTGGGGGCGCCGCTATGCTGTCCGCACTGGTAGTCGTGGGGCTCGGGGGACGGCCGGCCAGGACATCGGACACGAATCGGAGGTCGCGGCCTACAAACGGGCGAACCTCGCGATCGTGGGCTGGCCGGTCGGTTTCTCGACGTTCATCGGTGGCGTCGCCGCCTGCGACCCGCAGGTCAAGTACGACCCCAAATCGAGCCGCTGGTTCTACGTGGCGATCCGCTGTGACGGAACCAGGACGGCAAGCGCGCTGAACGTGGAATTCCACGGTTCGCTGAAGCCGAAGGAGACGAACGGCTCGAGCATCGGCGCCGCGCCCTCCAAACTCGAATTCAACGCCGCGTCGGGCAGCCTTGAAAGCACTTCGGGTGCGGGCGAACTCACAGGCAAACTGAAGCTGTTGGGCTACGAAGCCCAGGAGCTCGTGCAGGTCAAGAACCCGTAGTCGGCTGCCGACGCGCGCGGGCCATACTTCAAGAGGTGCGCGCGACAACGTCCAGCTTGCGCCTGGCGCTCTGCCAGATGAACGCCACCGTCGGCGATATCGACGGAAACATCGAGCGGATCCGGGCCGGCCAGCTTGCGGCGCGCGACGCGCGGGCCGATCTCGTGCTGTTCCCCGAGCTGGCCGTGACCGGCTATCCGCCCGAGGATCTGCTGCTGCGGGAGGACTTCCTGGCGCGCGCCAGAGCGGCGCTGGAAGAGCTTGCGGCCGGGACGCACGGCCCGATCGCCGTGGTCGGCTTTCCGGAGCGCGCGGAGGACGTCTACAACGCGGCCGCCGTGCTCGCGGACGGCGCGATTCGGGCGATCTACCGCAAGGTCTACCTGCCCAACTACGGCGTCTTCGACGAGCAGCGCTACTTCCAGGCGGGCTCGGCCGGGGCGGTGCTCGACGTGGGTTCGCACCGCATCGGGCTGACCGTGTGCGAGGACGTGTGGGAGCCCGGCCCGCCGGCAACCGAGGAGGCGCTGGCCGGCGCCACGCTGATCGTGAACATCTCCGCCTCTCCCTATCACGCGGGCAAGGGCGCCGAGCGCGAGCGCATGTTCGCACAACGCGCCAGGGATAACCTGGCATACGTCGCCTTCTGCGGCCTGGTGGGCGGGCAGGATGAACTCGTCTTCGACGGACACTCCTGCGTGATCGACCACACCGGCGAGACGATCGCGCGCGCGGCCCAGTTCCGCGAGGAGCTGCTGGTGTGCGACGTGCACCTCGACCGCGCCGCGGCCGCGCGCCTGCGCGAGGCAGGGCATCGTCCCACGGCACGCTCACCGGGGACTGCCGCCGCTCGCATCCTCCCGCCGCTGCCGGCCCGTGCGCACGACCCGGCGGCGTCCCCGGTGGCCCCTTCGCTGGCGGTGCCGATCACGCCGGTGGAGGCCGAGGTGTACGCGGCGCTCGCGCTCGGCCTGCGCGATTACGTGCACAAGAACGGTTTCGGGCACGTCCTGTTAGGCCTCTCGGGCGGCATCGACTCGGCGCTCGTGGCCTGCCTCGCCGCAGACGCGCTCGGTGCCGAGAGGGTCAGCGCGGCCGTGATGCCCTCCCGCTATTCCTCGACAGAGACGCAACGCGACGCCCGCGCTGTGGCCGCGACGCTCGGCGTGGCCGCGCACGAGCTGCCGATCGACGACGTGCTCGATGCCTACCTGCACACGCTCAAGGACGAGCTCTCGCCTGCCTCCGCGGGCACGCCGCCCGCGCTCGCCGCCAAATCGGCCGTCCCCGCCGCGATCGGCACCGGCGGGCCGGGCACCGGGAGCGAGGACCTGACCGTGGAGAACCTGCAGGCGCGCATCCGCGGCAACCTGTTGATGGCGCTCTCCAACAGATTCGGCTGGCTCGTGCTGACGACCGGCAACAAGTCCGAGATGTCGGTCGGCTACAGCACGTTGTACGGCGATCTAGCGGGCGGGTTTGCGGTCATCAAGGACGTGCCGAAGACGCTGGTCTACCGGCTTGCGCGCTGGCGCAACTCGCCCGCGCGCGCCGCCGGCGGCGTCGCCGAACCGATTCCCGTGTCCGTGCTCGAGCGCCCTCCGACGGCCGAGCTGAGACCGGGACAGCGCGATCAGGACTCGCTGCCCCCCTACGAGCTGCTCGATCGGATCCTGCAGGGCTACATCGAGCTGCATCATGGCCGCGAGCAGCTGATCGCCCAGGGGCTGCCCGAGGCCGAGGTCGAGCGCGCGATCCGCCTCGTCGACCTGGCCGAGTACAAGCGCCGCCAGGCGCCGCCCGGCATCAAGGTGACCGAACGGGCGTTCGGCCGCGACCGGCGCATGCCCATCACCAACCGCTACCGGGGCTGAGCCGGCGAGCATGATCGGACGAGCGCTCGGGTCGCTCCGCGGCCGCGCCGTTGGGGGTGCATGCGCGCTGTGCCTGGCCCTGGCGCCGGCCGGCTGCGGCGACACGCTTCAGGACCGGCCGATCTCGCACAGCACGCTCGAGACGCTGCTGCTGGCGCCGTATCCGGTGTACTGGCTGGGGCAGTCCTTTCGCCGACTGGCCCTGACCGAAGCGACGCATGACCCGAGCGGGGCGTTTTCGGTTCAGTACGGCGACTGCAAGCAGGGCGGGCAGGGGACCTGCGTGCCGCCGCTGCGCGTGGTCACCTCGCCGGACAACAGCTTCTTGCCCGGGAGCCCGGCAACCCGGCGGGCCACGCCGATCAGGGGGGTCACGGGTCTGCTCACGCGAGGCGGACGCACGATCGTGATCGCCACCGCGGGCGTGGTCGTCGGCATCTATGCCCTCGATCGGCCGCTGGCCGCCGCGGCGGCGCAGGCGATGGTGCCGATCAACGACAGCGGCGTGCCCGGCGCGCGGTTGCCCGCGGCGCTGCCTGACACGGGATTCGCCGCCCAGCCGCTGCCCGCGCAGATGGCCCCCCCGCTGGGCCGCGCGCGCTAGCGGCTAACGGGTCGTACGGCGATCGTCATGCGCGTGACCGCGCAGGTGCGGTCGGCGTCGTCGCTGAAGCGCACGTCCCACACCCACGTGGTGCGACCGCGGTGCAGGCGCGTAGCGTGCGCGTGCACCCAGCCGCCGATGATCGGGCGCAGGAAGCTCGTGTTGTTTGACAGGCCAACCGCGCTGTTGCCTTCCCCGAGCACCGCTAGCGCGGTGGCCAGCGACGCCAGCGACTCGGCCACCGCGGCGAACAGGCCGCCGTGGACGAGGCCCGCCGGCTGCTTGAGCTCGTCGCGCACCCGCACGCGCGCACGCACCTCGGCCTCGCTGTAGTCGAGCAGCTCCAAGCCGTAGAGCCGGTCGAACCCGCGCAGCGCCGCGTTGATCTGCTGCGCGGTCGGCGTGGCCATCGCGGCGCCACGATAGCCTAGAAATGACCGACTCTGCCGGGCCGGGCTCCAGAGCGTTCTGGGCGGCGAAGGTGTCGAAAAAGATGAGCCGATTGGACGACCTCCCCCCCGACCAGCGAGCGGCGCTGTCGCTGCTGCTGCGCCAGCGCAAGGCCTATGCCGAGGTAGCCGCGATGCTGCAGATCAGCGAGCGTGCGGTACACGACCGCGCCCACGCCGCGCTGGCCGTGCTGGCGCCGCGCCAGGCGCGCGAGCTCGCGCCCGAGCGGCGCGAGCAGATCGGCGACTACCTGCTCGGCCAGAGCGCCGGCGGCTCGCAACGGCTGCACGCGCGACGGTTGCTCGAGGACTCGCCGGCGGCACAGGCCTGGGCGCGCGCGGTCGCCGAGCAGCTCGCTTCGCTCGCGCCCGGGTCGCTGCCGGAGATACCCGACGGCGCGGGCCCCGCGGCCGCCACCGCCCCGGCCACCCTCGCGGGCGAGCACCCACCCGCCGAGCCGGCGCGAGCGGAGTCGGCCACCACGCCTAGCGCGCCCCCGGCCGGGGCGGCCTCGCGTGCCGCCTCCGCGAGCCTGTCCGCCGCGCGCTCCGCGGCGCAGCTGCCGAGCTCGCCGCGGTCGTGGTCGCGGTCGTGCTGCTCACCAGCGGCGGCGGCTCTCAAAGCCGCGCGCGCTCGCCCGCGGCCAGCGCAGGCGCCTCCACATCTACGAGCAGCACCTCCACCGCCTCCAGCGCCCCGCGCGCCACCGAAACCAAGCGCCTGACCCTTACCCCGCCGAATGCCTCCAGCAAGGCCCTCGGAGTCGCAGCGGTGCTGCGGGAAGGCAGCACCTACGCCTTCTATCTGGCGGCCACGGGGCTTGCGCCGTCGAAAGGCTTCTTCTACGCGGTCTGGTTGTACAACTCCGCCACCAGCTTCGAGCCGCTCAGCAAGAGCCCGCCCGTGGGATCCGACGGGCGCCTGCAGGGCGGCGCGCTACTGCCGGGCAACGCCGGCTCCTACCAGCAGATGATCGTGACCAGGGAGACGAGCGAACGCCCGACCAGCCCTGGGCCGGTCGTGTTGCGCGGCAGCTTCGCCCTGCACTGATCAGCCGAGCAGCTTTCCCGGGTTCATGATCGCCTCGGGGTCGAGCTCGCGCTTCAGCGCGCGCAGCGCCGAGAGGCTCGCCGCGCCGACCTCCGCGTCCATCCACGGCGCGTGATCGCGGCCCACGGCGTGATGGTGGGTGATGGTGCCACCGCCATCTACGATCGTGCGGCTGGCGGCCTGCTTGACCGCCTGCCACTGGCCGAGCTCGTCGTCCTGCCGGCGCGGCGCGAGGAACGTGAAGTACAACGAGGCACCCGTCTCGTACAGGTGCGAGACGTGGCACATGACGAGCCCAGGCGTGCCCGCCCGACTTCGCGGTGCAGCCGGGTCAGGTCCGACCACTGCGCAGCGGTCTCGAGCGTCTCCACGAGGATCCCGTGCGTGAGCAGCTCATCGCGCAGGTAGGGCGCCATGAAGCGGCTCCTGACCCACGCCTCGCCCGCCGAGCGACCCACAGCCAGCCCGCCGCCACCGCGCACGAGCGCGCGTGCGCGCCGGCGCCGCTCGCCCAGCTCGCGCGGGACCCCCTCGAAGCCGAGGATCGCCAGGCAGCCGCGGCGGTAGCCGCGCGCGCCCAGGTACACGCGCCCGAGCGCATCCCTGATCCGTCCGGCGCCCGCGAACGCGAGCGAGGTCTGCGTCTCCTGCTCGTCGGACAGACGCGCCACCTCGGGCATCGCATGCTGCTGGGCCAGGGCCCGCAGCGCCTCTGTCCCGGCCGCGAAGTCGGGGAAGAAGAATCCCTCATAGATGCGCTCCTGCGGCGCCGGGCGCACGCGCAGCGCGAGCCGATCGATCACGCCGAGCGTCCCCTCCGAGCCGACCAGCAGCTGACGCAGGCCGGGACCGGCGGCGGTGGCGGGGATCGCGGGCAGCTCGATATCGCCCGCCGGGGCAGCCAGGCGCAGGCCGAGCACCATCTTGTCGATCGAGCCGTACCCGCTGGAGGCCTGGCCCGCCGAGCGCGTGGCGACGCAGCCGCCGAGCGACACGTACTCGAAAGATTGCGGGAAGTGCCCGAGCGTGAGCGTGCGCGCTTGCAGGTAGCGCTCGAGCGCCGCGGCGCGCATGCCGCCCTGGACGCTCACGGTGAGGGAGCTCAAGTCGAGGTCGACCAGCTGCCCCATGCGGCGCATGTCGAGCGCCAGCACTGCCTCGTGGGAGCCGCGCAGCGGCGCCACGCCGCCCACCACGCTGGTGCCGCCGCCGAATGGCACCACCGCCACCGACCGCGCGGCGCACAGCTCCAGCAGCGCGCGAGCTGGACCGAGCGCAGGCGCACGAGGTCCGGATAGCCTCTGCCGGCCGCGTGGGCGACGCGTTCGGCGCGATCCTCGCGCACGGCTCCGTCGCCCACGATCGCCCTCAGGCTCGCGAGCGTGGCGCGCCCGAGCGCCGTCCCAGGCAGCTGCACGCTCGCCAGCGCCACCGGGGGGCTTGCACGCGGCGCAGAGCCCAGGCGCGGCGACAGGTAGCGCAGCGCCCCGGCGGGAAGCTCCGGCGCGCGCGCCGGATCGCCCCACCCCCACCAGCGCATCGCCGGTGGCCCGAGCTCCTCAGCCACTGATCCGCTCCAGCCCGTCGAGTGCCTCCTCGATCGTCGCCACCGCGGCGCGGCGCACCATGTAGGAGCCGAAGCGCGGCAAAAAGCCGGTCAGCTGCTGGCGCAGCTCGATCGTCACGCGCGTGCCCCCGTCCGCCGCCTGGAGGCTGACCGTGGTCGTCGCCGAGCTGAGCAGGCGCCCGAACGGGGTGCCCGCCAGGCGCTGCTCCCAGCGCAGCGTGCGCGGCTCATCTGATGTCACCAGCTCGAAGTCGGCTCGCACGACTTTGCCCTTGGCGGTCTTCATCACCTCCGTGAACGCGTTGCCCTCGACGTCCTCCACGCGCGCCACGCGCGGCCACCAGCGCGGCAGGTGGTGCGGGTCGGCGATCACGTCCCAGAGCGCCTGCGTCTGCGCGGCGAGGATCCGGCTGCGACGCGCTGTGGGCACCGGCTCAGAGCCTACGAGGAGTAGCTGAGCAGCGCGTGAACGTCGCGCGGCTCGAGCCGCTTGCGTCCGTTCAGGAACGTCAACTCGATCAAGAAGCCGCACCCCACGACCTCGCCGCCGAGCTGCTCGACGAGCTCGCACAGCGCCGCCGCCGTCCCCCCGGTGGCCAGCAGGTCATCGTGCACGAGCACGCGCGTGCCGTCGCGCACGGCGTCGGTGTGCAGCTCGAGCTCGCCGGCGCCGTACTCGAGCAGGTACTCGGAGCTGACCGTCTCGTACGGAAGCTTGCCCGGCTTGCGCGCCAGCACGAAGCCGGCTCGGAGCTCGAGCGCCAGCGCCGGGCCGAGCAGAAAGCCACGCGCCTCGGCTGCGACCACGCAGTCCACGCCGAGCGGCCGCGCGCTCTCGGCCAGCCCGCGCACGCTGTCGGAGAGCCCGCGCGGATCGGCGAGCAGCGGCGTGATGTCCTTGAAGCCGATTCCAGGTCGGGGAAAGTCCGGTATCTCCCTGATCAGCCCACGCAGCCGCTGTGGGTCCATCAGCGCACGATCTTGCGCAGGTCACGCACCAGCAGCAGGTGCTTGAGATGGGTGGCCACCGCGGCGAGGTTCTCGAGCGCCTCGATCGCCTCCTTGCGCCGCTCGGGGTTGCGCGAGCGCAGGGCGGGCGCGAGGATCTGTTGCAGCAGATTCGCCTCGCGGTCGGCCGAAGAGCGGAACACGCGCAGGTTGCGCCCGCCCACGCCATAGCGCGCGAGCTCGGCCACCGCGGCGACGATCTCGCGCTCGGTCTCGTCGAAGTAGCGCACGCCGCCACGCAGCTCGCCCTTGACGACGCCGAAATCTTCGAGCTCGTGCACGAGGCCCGCGTCGGCCTTGGTCTCCTCGAGCACGTCCTCGATCGAGTACAGAGCGCCGCTGGTCGCGCGCACGCTCACGCTCGGACGCCACACGCGCATGCCCTCTCGTGCCACGCGGCCCGGCTCCGGGGTCTCGTTCGGCGAGCGCCCCGCCGCGAGCTCCTGGCGGATCACGCGCAGCGGCAGGAACTCGTCGCGCTGCATCCGCAGGATCGTGCGCAGGCGGGCGACGTCCCCCTGGGTGTAAAGGCGGTAGCCGCCCGGCGTGCGGCGCGGCGCCAGCAGCTTCTGGTCCTCCAGGTAGCGGATCTTGGAGATCGAGATGTCCGGGAACTCCTGCAAGAGGGCCTTGCAGACGGCGCCGATCGTGAGCGACTTCGGGCGCGCCCCGGCCTCGCCCGGCGCCTTCCCGATCATCATCGGGGGACGCTGCGCGGCGGCCCTCGGCGCGGGCGCGCCCGCCCGGCTGGGCGGCCGCTCGGCGTGGGCAGCCGCTGGCCCACCGGCATCGGTGTCTGGTGCGCGCGGCGCCATCAGCGGACGTGAAAGGTCAGCTTGTACTTGCCGATCTGCACCTCATCGCCCTCCTCGAGGCGCTGCGACTCGATGCGCGTGCGGTTCACGTACGTGCCGTTGAGCGAGCCCAGGTCGTCGAGATACCACTGATCGCCACGCTGGATCAGCAGCGCGTGGTCGCGCGATACGGTGACGTCGTCGAGAAACACCGCGGAGTCCGGGCGCCGCCCGATCGTCGTGCGCTCGCCGTCGATCGCGAAGCTCTCACCCTCGCGCCCGCCGCCGGCGCGGATCACCAGCGCGGGGCCGTGGGCGGTGACCTCGTCGAGCTCCACCGGCACCAGCTCGCCGGTGTCATCGATCCGGTAGGTGGCGGTCGCGGGCTCACCGGCGCTCTCGGCGCGCGGCAGCAGCGCGCCGCAGCGCTGGCAGTAGTTGGCGCCCTCGGCGTTCACGAAGCCGCACTCTGTGCAGTGCAGTGCCACGGCAGCCGTCCAGGGCGCTAGCCGCCCGGCGGGCCCGGGGCGCCGTCTGCCGGCGGCGAGACTCTCACAGCTGGCCGTCTCCGGTCGCGCTCTCGGGCCCGGCCTCGGGCGAGGAGCGGCCGGCGAGGATGTCGGTGAGCCGCTGCACGTCGTCGCCGGTGATCAGGACCTCGCCCCCCTCGTGCTTCTTGCGCAGGCGATTGACGAGCTCGGCGCGCAGGATGTCGATCTTGCCGTGCAGGATCCGCCGCCGGTAGGAGATCTCCGTCTCCTCCTCGGTCAGGTGGCGGATCACGTCTTTCAGTTCGACATCCGACAGCGAGCCGAGATCGGGGAAGGTATCGTCCATGCTGGGCTCTCCTCCTCGTGCGAACTTGCGCCGGCCGGACGCCACGGGTCGCGGGCGCGGCAGGCAGGGGATGCGACGAGTATATAGATCAAAGGTCAGGCTGAGCCTGAGGCTA
>Ga0209474_10004105_pt1 | contig 12631 bp, 5 predicted proteins | sample GraSoiAngelo_145_FD_185902 | JGI IMG/M metagenome (GOLD analysis project Ga0209474, IMG submission 185902) | Grasslands soil microbial communities from the Angelo Coastal Reserve, California, USA - 14_1009_05_20cm (SPAdes) (version 2) | ecosystem: Environmental > Terrestrial > Soil > Grasslands ...
CAGCATAGATTGACTCGCTCATTCCGGGTCCGAGCTCTCGATGGACGGCGAGCAACGCGCCAATCGCTCGTTTCGCGAGTGCCTCGAGTTCCGGAGGTAGCGTCGATTCAATTCGGAGAAACGTCATGGCTTCGCGCCTTCGTGGATTTTCGTGACTTCGTGAAAAGACGTCGTCGATCCCGCGCGACCGCTGAACGTGCGCACGTCGAGTGAATAGCCGTCGCTGTCGACGGTCACCGCACCGTCTCGATCGGTTCTAAACACTTCGGCACCCGCGGATCGATAGCGTTCCAGGACCTCCGGGACCGGGTGGCCGAAATGGTTGCTGCGGCCGGCGCTGACGATCGCGACGCTGGGCTTCAGCGCGTGGACGAAGTCGGCCCCGCTCGACGTCAGGCTGCCGTGGTGCCCGATCTTCACGACCCGCAGGCGCGCCGGGACGAACGACGGCGCCATCTCGCGCTCGGCGGCGACGCCCGCGTCGCCGGCCAGGACGACCGACACATCGCGCCAGCGCAGTTCGAGGACGATCGAGTCGTCGTTGCGGACCTTCTGCCGCTCCCAGCCGGCGCGGCGCGGGTGACGCGCGACGACGTCGACGCCGTCGAGGGCGACGTGGTCGGCGGCGTAGACGTTGGCCCACCGCGCGCCTTGCGCCTGGGCCGCCATTCGCAGCGCGGTGAGCGGCGCGAATCGCGGCACCGGAATGCCTTCCCACACCTCGCGCGGGCGGAACTCGCGCAGGATCGACGGCGCGCCGCCGATGTGATCCGGATCGCCGTGCGTGAGCGCGAGCACGTCGAGGCGCCGGTGCCCTGCCGCGCGAATCACCGGCGCGACGACGCGATCGCCGACGTCGAACGACGATCCCGCCGCGCCGCCCGCGTCGACGAGCATCGTCGACCCGGCCGGGAAGACGACGAAGATCGCGTCGCCCTGTCCGACGTCGAGCGCCGTGACGTGCAGGCGTCCGTCGCCGCGCGACGCCGCAATGGCGCGAGGGTCGGCGAGGATCCAGAGCGCGGCCGTTCCCGCGACGGCGGCGGCGGCGTATCGCAGCCGCCGCGCGCGCGTGGTTTCGCCGCTGCCGGCGATCTCGACGCGCCGCCGCCAGAGCGTCCACCACATGGCGCCAGCCGCGTAGTAGGCGCCGACCGCGATCCACGGCGGCGGCGCGATGCGATAGGTGAGCATCGGCGCAAGCGAAACGAGATCGGCCGACCGCACGAGACCCGCCGCGCCCAGATGCGCAACGGCGCCGACGAGCGATGCCGCCGTGCGCGACGCCGTCGCCACCGGCACGACGGCCATGCCCGCGATCTGCGCCACCGCCATGAGCGGAATCGCGAGAAAGTTGAGCACGAGCCCCGCGAACGTAATGCGAGAGAAGATCAGCGCGCCAATCGGAAAGAGAAGCGCCTCGGTCGCCACGGAGGCCGCGAGCATGGACACGGCGGCGTCACGGACGACGCTCAACGCGGAGCGCGCGGACCTCGCAGAGATTCTTGTGTTCACAGGTTCTGCGGGTTCTGCGGGCTCTGCGTTGATCGTCGTCACGACGGGCACGACGACGAGGATGGCGACCGTCGCGCCGACGGTGAGGACGAACGCGGGATCCGCGACGGCGAGCGGATCCGCGAGCACGAGCAGCGCGGCGACGACGGCGAGCGCGTTGAGCGGCGCGGTGCGATGGTCGAAGACGCGCGCGCCGAAGTAGACGACCGCCATGAGCGTCGCGCGATCGACGGACGCGCCGTTGCCGACGAGATCCGCGTAGGCCACCAGCGCCGCGATCGATCCGATCATGGCCGCGCGACCGAGGTGACCCGCGAACCGGAACGCCCCAATCAACAGGCCGGCGAGGATGGCGATGTTTCCGCCCGAGATCGCGATGACGTGGTACGTGCCGGCCTCCTGCAGCCGGCGCTGGACGTCCGCGTCGAGGCCCGCGCGATCGCCGATCACGATCGCGGCGACGATCGCCGCCGACCGCGCGCTCCACGGGCCGACGGCGTCGGTGATCGCGCGCCGCGCAAACGCGCGCGCGCCGGAAATCGCCTCGCGCCACGGCGAGCCGCGCGCCGTCACCTCGACGAGCGCGCCGCTCTTCACCGAGCCGACGAGCGTCGTGCCGCGGCGCGCGAGCGCGCGCTCGTTGTCGGGCACGCCGGGATCGAGGTAGCGCGACGGACGGCGAAGCTGCACCGGAAGACGAACACGGCGTCCGGCGCGCCACGCGTCGATCTCGCGCGCCGCGAGCGTGCCGGCGACGGTGACGACGATGCCGCCGCGCGCCAGAAAAAGGGGTCGTACCCCTTTTTCGACGTCGAGGCTCAGCGAGACGCCCGACTCGGCCGGCGACGCGTCCGCCCGCAGGATTCCCTCGACGATCGCGAACGCCTCATCGTCGTCGGGGAGACGCCGGCCTTCGCGCGCGGCCTCGGCGCGCTCGTCGCGCGCGAGCGCCTCGAACGCCGCGCGCAGCGGCGGACGCCAGGCGCGCTGCCAGGCGACGTTCGCGAGCAGCGCACCGCCGAGCAAGAAGGCCGCGACGACCGCGGCGGCCAGCGCGCGAGGCCGCGCCGTGCGCCACGTGTACAAAGCCGCCGCCGGCGACGCGACAAGAAGAAGGATGGCAGGGACGCGCGGGATGTTGTCGATCAGCAGGCCGGCGGCGGCGCCCGCGACGAGCGCGCCGCCCGGCAGCGCGGCGATCTTTCGCATGCCGCGCGCCTCTGCAAGGCCGTCACCGGGGCGGCGTCGCTGACAAGGACACGGAGGTTTACAGAGGGCGCAGAGGGACGCACAGAGGAGAGGACACAGAGGACGGACAGAGGAGAGGCCACAGAGAACGCGGCCACGTCTCTCCGTGTTCCCCTTTGTGTCCTCTGATACCCCTCTGTGTCCTTGTCCCCGCCGGCGCCTTTACACCCTTTCGGTGCTGATACCGGCGTAATAGTCCTGGAGCGCGCGCACCCCTACGCCCTGCTCCCGGAGCGCGCGGATCGCGCTGACGGCGGCGGCGGCGCCGGTGAGCGTCGTGATGCACGGGACCTCGTGCATCATCGCCGCGCGCCGCACGGTGCGATCGTCGAAGAACGACTCGCGGCCGAGCGGCGTGTTGACGACGAGATCCACTTTGCGGTTGACGATTTCGTCCGCGATGTTCGGGCGCCCCTCGTTGACCTTGTAGACAACGTCCACGTCGAGGCCGTAGGCGCGCAGATACGCCGCCGTGCCGCGCGTCGCGATCAGCTTGAACCCGAGCGCGGCGAGGTCGCGCGCGATCGGCAGCAGGTTCGCCTTGTCGTCGTTGTTCACGCTGACGAACGCCGTACCGCGCTCGGGCAGCCGCTGCCCGACCGCGAGCTGCGCCTTCGCGAAGGCGACGCCGAAGTTCGTCGCGCCGCCCATCACCTCGCCGGTGGACTTCATCTCCGGGCCGAGAATCGTGTCGACGCCCGGGAACCGCACGAACGGGAAGACCGGACTCTTGACGAAGACGCCGGCCACCTGCACGTCTTCGCGCAGCCCGAGCTCGGCGAGCGTCCGGCCGGCCATCACGCGGGCGGCGACCTTCGCGAGCGACACGCCTGCGGCCTTCGACAGATACGGCACGGTGCGCGACGCGCGCGGGTTCACCTCGAGCACGTAGACGACATCGTCCTTGATCGCGTACTGCACGTTCATCAGGCCGACGACCTTCAGCGCGCGCGCGATGCGCCGCGTGTAGTCGCGGATGGTCGCGAGGTGCCGCTCGGGGCAGATGAACGGCGGCACCACGCAGGAGCTGTCGCCCGAATGGATGCCCGCCTCCTCGATGTGCTCCATGATGCCGCCGATGACGACGGCGCCGGTCGCGTCGGCGATCGCGTCCACGTCGAACTCGAACGCGTCCTCGAGGAAGCGGTCGACGAGCACCGGATGCTCGGGCGACGCGTCGACCGCCTGCGCCATGTAGCGATCGAGCGTGCCGACGTCGTACACGATCGCCATCCCGCGGCCGCCGAGCACGTACGACGGCCGCACGACCACCGGAAAGCCGATCGACGCCGCGACGTCGCGCGCTTCGGCGCGCGAGGTCGCCGTCCCGCTCGCCGGCTGCGTGATCTCGAGCTCGTTGAGCAGCTTCGCGAAGCGCTTCCGATCCTCGGCGAGATCGATCGAGTCGGGCGACGTGCCGAGGATGCGCACGCCCGCGCGCTGCAGCGCGAGCGCGAGCTTGAGCGGCGTCTGGCCGCCGAACTGCACGAGGCACGACACCTCGCCGCCGGCCGACGCTTCGGTCTCGATCACCGCCATCACGTCCTCGAACGTCAGCGGCTGGAAGTACAACCGATCGGCGGTGTCGTAGTCGGTCGACACCGTCTCAGGGTTGCAGTTGATCATGATCGTCTCGAGGCCTTCCTCCTTCAGCGCGAAGGCCGCGTGGCAGCAGCAGTAGTCGAACTCGATGCCCTGGCCGATTCGATTCGGTCCGCTGCCGAGGATCACGACCTTCTTGCGCGGCGTCGGATTCGCCTCGCAGCTCGGCTCGTACGCGCTGTAGAGATACGGCGTGAAGGACTCGAACTCTGCGGCGCACGTGTCCACGCGTTTGTAGACGGGCTTGAGGCCGAGCGCCGCACGCCGATCGCTGACCGCCGCCTCGCTCTCGTCGAGCGCCAGGGCCAGCTCCTGATCGCCGAAGCCGGCGCGTTTCATGCGGCGCATGGCGGCCGCGTCGAGCTGCCCGAGTCCCATGCCGGCCGCTTCACGCCGCAGCGCCGCGATCTCGGCGAACTGCCGCAGGAACCACGGATCGATCTTCGTGATCTCGTGCAGCTGCTCGACGCTCCAGCCTCGTCCGATCGCGCGGAAGAGATCCCACATGCGCCGGTCGGAGGGAATCGCCAGCCGCTTGCGCAGCGCCGGATCGTCCTCGTCGTCCATGTTCGACGGCGCGAAGAGCAGCCCGCTGCGCCCGAGCTCGAGCGAGCGGACGCCCTTCATGAACGCTTCCTTGAAGGTGCGGCCGATCGCCATCACCTCGCCCACCGACTTCATCTGCGTCGTCAGCGTGCGATCGGCCTGCGGGAACTTCTCGAAGTTCCACCGCGGGATCTTGACGACGACGTAGTCGATCGCCGGCTCGAAGGACGCCGGCGTGAGGCGCGTGATGTCGTTCTTGATCTCGTCGAGGTGGTAGCCGAGCGCGAGCTTCGCGGCGATCTTCGCGATCGGGAAACCGGTCGCCTTCGACGCCAGCGCCGAGGACCGCGAGACGCGCGGGTTCATCTCGATGATGACCATCCGCCCGTTCTTCGGGTTCACCGCGAACTGGATGTTCGATCCGCCCGTCTCCACGCCGACGCGGCGGATGATGCGGCGCGCGGCGTCGCGCATCCGCTGGTACTCCTTGTCGCTCAGCGTGAGAATCGGCGCCACCGTGATGCTGTCGCCGGTGTGCACGCCCATCGGATCGACGTTCTCGATCGAGCAGATGACGACGAAGTTGTCGGCGACGTCGCGCATCACCTCGAGCTCGAATTCCTTCCAGCCGATCACCGACTCCTCGACGAGGATTTCGTGGACCGGGCTCAGCTCGATGCCGCGCTCCGCCAGATCGCGGAACTCCTCGACGTTGTACGCGATGCCGCCGCCGACGCCGCCGAGCGTGAACGACGGCCGGATGACGAGCGGGAAGCCGAGCGTCCTGGCGAGCTCCACGGCCTCGCCGATCGACCGCGCGATGCCGCTCTGCGGCACGTCGAGGCCGATTTCGCGCATCGCGTCCTTGAACAGCTGCCGATCTTCGGCGACCTTGATCGCCTGAATCGACGCGCCGATCAGCTCCACGTCGTACTTTTCGAGCGTGCCGGCCGACGCGAGATCGACGGCGAGATTGAGCGCCGTCTGGCCGCCCACCGTCGGCAGCAGCGCGTCGGGCCGCTCGCGCTCGATGATCGCCGCGAGCACGTCCGGCGTCAGCGGCTCGACGTAGGTGCGGTCGGCGAGTTCGGGGTCGGTCATGATCGTCGCCGGGTTGCTGTTGACGAGCACGACCTCGAGCCCCTCGCTGCGCAGCGCCTTGCACGCCTGGCTGCCCGAGTAGTCGAACTCGCACGCCTGACCGATGACGATGGGACCGGAGCCGATGATGAGGACGCGTTTGAGATCGGTGCGACGCGGCATGTCCTTCCGGTGTCGGGGCTGGGGGCTGGGGGCTAGCCCCTGCGCTCCTCTATCAACGTCAGAAAGTCGTCGAACAGATAGTCCGCGTCGTGCGGCCCCGGCGACGCCTCGGGATGATACTGCACGCAGAACACGGGCCGCGTCTTGTGGCGGAGCCCTTCGACGGTGCCGTCGTACAAATTGAGATGCGTCACCTCGACGTCGTCGGGCAGAGAGCCGGGATCGACGGCGAAGCCGTGGTTCTGCGACGTGATTTCCACCTTGCCCGTGGCGAGCTTCTTCACCGGATGATTGGCGCCGCGGTGGCCGAACTTCAGCTTGAAGGTCGATCCGCCCATCGCGAGGCCGAGGATTTGATGACCGAGGCAGATGCCGAAGACCGGCACGTCCGACGCGACGAGCGTCTTCGCGTTCTCGATCGCGTACGTCAGCGGCGCCGGATCGCCGGGGCCGTTGCTGAGGAACACGCCGTCGGGGCCGGTCGCGAGGAGCTCAGACGCGGGCGTTGTCGCCGGGTAGACCCGGACGTCGCAGCCGTGCGCGCTCAGGCGCCGCAGGATGTTCCGCTTCATGCCGAAGTCGTACGCGGCGATCTTCAGCCGGCGCTTCGCGCGCCGTTCGGGCGGGACGCCGAATTCGCCGGGGTCTTCGGCCGGCCAGTCGAACGGCGCCGCCGTCGTCACGCCGCGCACCAGATCGGATCCTTCCATCTGCGGAATCGCGCGCGCACGCTCGACGAGCGCGTGCGGATCGAGCGCGGCACCGGTCGCGATCACGCCGCGCATGACGCCGCCCGACCGCAGCTGCCGCGTCAGCGCGCGCGTGTCGATGTCCGAGATCGCGACGATGTCGTTCGCGACGAGGTAGTCGCGCAGCGTCATCTCGGCGCGCCAGTTGCTCGCCACCGGCGACTCGTCGCGGATGATGAAGCCGGCGACCTGCGGCGTGCGCGATTCGACGTCGGCCGGCGTCACGCCGTAATTGCCGATCTCCGGACACGTCATCGTGACGATCTGTCCGGCGTACGACGGATCGGTGAGGATTTCCTGGTAGCCGGTCATCGCCGTGTTGAACACGACCTCGCCGCGCGCGTCGCCGTCCGCGCCCGCGGCCTCGCCGCGAAACCAGGTGCCGTCTTCGAGCGCGAGAATCGCTTCCATAGGTTGCGGCTGTCGCTGTCGGGCCGGCCCCTTCACTTTTCGAGAGACGCCGTCACGCGATTCTGCTCGGCGGCGACGACCCGCACCGAGGACGACCATCGGCGATAGCCATCCTGTTCGATGCGCACGACGTGCTCGCCGGCGCGCACATCACCCAGCGCGAGCGGCGTATTCCCCATCAGCTTTCCGTCGACGTACACCTTCGCGCCGGGCGGCCGCGAATCGATCGCGAGCTGGCCGACGAAGCGGCCGATCGTCGCGGGCGTCGACGGCGCCGGCGTGCTGGCGCTGGCGCCGACGGCGGATGCCGTCCGCGTGCGCGCCAGCGGCACGGTGATCGACTGCGCCGGCCGAGCGGCGGTGATCGCGACGCGCCGCTCTTCCTCCACGTAGCCGTCGCGCGTGACGCGGACCTGATGCGTGCCGAAGGCGAGGCCGCGGATCGCCGCCGGCGTCGCCCCGTACTCGCGCCCGTCGACGAAGACGCGCGCGCCCGCGGGCGTGGATCGCACGAGCACGCGCCCGCGCCCCGATTCGGTCGACGGCGGGCCCGGCGGAGTCGTGGGAGCTGACGCGCCGGCACGCGGCGCGGTGGCGGCGGGCGAAGGCGCCGGCGCGGCCGGCTTGGGCGCCTCGCTCACGGCGCTTTCCGTGAATTCCTTTCCAGCCGGTGTGGCAGCCGTCGCCGGCGCCCTCGGCGTGCTCGGAATCGCCGGCGACACGTCGTAGACCGGGACTTCGAGTCGATCGCGTGAGCCGACGCCGTAGCCGCCGAGGAATCCTGCGCCGATGCCGACCGCGAGCGCGGCGGCAATCGGCCAGAGAATGAGCCGCCGACGCGGCGCAGCGTGCTCGAGTCCGGCCACGGCCGGCGCGACGTCCGGCTGCACGAGTGACGGCGCCGCCTCGACGTCGCGATACCGTTCCTGCTCCGCTTCGCCGAGCGCCGCCGTCGACGCGGCGGGCGGCGCGGCGTTCGATGGCGCCGTCGCACCTTCGTTGAGCGGCGGTGCCGATGGATGTGTATCGTCAGCCGCAGACGAGGGCGGTGCGCTCACGCCGATCGGCATGCCTGCAGCGGCCGAATCCTGCGCCGGCTGGCTTGCAGTCTCGGGAAACGCGCCGTTCAGCGCCGCCGCGAACTCGAGCGCCGTCGCGTAGCGCGCCGCAGGATCCTCGGCAAGCGCGCGCGCGAACACGGATCGCAGCGCGGCGGCGTCGGCGCCGCGCACCTCCGAAAGCGAGTCGGCCGCAGGCGCGCTCGTCCCCGTCGTCCTGCGTCCCGAGAGCAGCTCGTGCATCAGCGCGGCGAGCCCGAAGACGTCCGCGCGCCGGTCCCACGGCGCGCCGGCGATCTGCTCGGGCGGCGTGAACGGACGCCGCACCGGCGGCGCGATGCCGATCTTCTCGAACGCCGCCGCGACGCCGATGCCGGTGAGCCGCGTTTCGTTCGGCGACAGCAGAACATCGCGCGGGTGCAGCGCGCCGTGCGTTACGTTGACGGCGGCGGCGAAGTCGAGCCCGCCGGCGAGCTGCGCCGCGACGCGCAGCGCGTCGGCCGCGGGCGCGGGACCGTATTCGCGGACTGCCTGATCGAGCGGCTGCGCCTCGTAGAACTCGTGAACCAGATATGCGGACGGCCCGGCGGTGCCGGTGGCGATCGGCGCGGCGAGGGCCGGGTGATCGAGCGCGGCCTCGATCAGCCGCTGGAACTCCGCGACGAGCTGCCGCACATGCTCCGGCGTGAGATCGAGCGTGAAGAGTTTGACGGCGACGGGGCGATCGCGCGCCTGGTCGTACGCGCGAAACACGGGTCCCCACGTCCCCGACCCAATCTGATGAAGAACGCGAAACGGTCCGAACGCGGCAGGAAACCGGGCGCCAACAGCTTCCGTGCTCAGTGAAGGATCTCCTCGGGCAGGCTTCGCCATGGTAACACAACTGCACGCAACCGACGCGCGCCGATCGGCGTCTTAGTGCTGTCGCATCAAGCGAATAGCGCGTCCGCGCGCTTGACAGTCCGCGCGGCGCTTTGACACAGTAGGCGTTCACGTGCAGGTCAACTCGGCCGAGCCCTTCACATCCGCGGACGGACCCTCGGTGCGCATTCCCGTCGATGTCCGCCGCTTTCCGTGGATTCGCCGGCTCGCCGCCGATTACGCCTTCGATTTCCGATCCGTCGCGCCGTTCTTCTCCGGCGACCCGGCCGACCGCGCGGCGTGGGCCGACGCGATCCGCCGCACGCAGGCCCACGAGCGCCGCCGCGACGCGATCGCCCGCGTGATCGCCGCGCAGCAGGAGCGGCGGCACGCGCCGCCGTCGGCGCGCGACGCCGGCCGGCTGCTGGCGGACCCGCGCACGGCGGCAATCGTCACCGGCCAGCAGGCGGGCCTCTTTGGCGGGCCGCTGTTCACGCTCTTGAAGGCGCTCACCGCGCTCAAGCTCGCCGAGCAGGTGGCGCGCGACCACGGCATTCCCGCCATCGCGATCTTCTGGATCGACGCCGAGGATCACGACTGGGAAGAAGTGCGATCGTGTACGGTCTTCGACCAGGAGCGCGGGCCGCGCACGGCGTCGCTCCCGCCGCGGCCCACCGCCGAGCCGTCGCCGGTTGCGACGGTCCGCCTCGATTCGACGATCGTCGACGCGCTCGCCGAGCTCGAACGCCTGCTCCCCGACACCGAATTCCGAACTCCGCTTCTCGCCGGCCTGCGGCGCGCGTATGTGCCGGGCGTCGGCATGGCCGACGCGTTCGGCCGCTGGCTCGAGGAGGTCCTCGGCTCTCGCGGCCTCGTCGTGTACGACTCGTCGGATCCGGCGTCGAAGCCGCTCGTCAGCCAGGTCTTCGCGCGCGAGCTCTCGATGCCGGGCCAGACGGCGAAGCTGGCGGCGCTCGCCGGATCCGATCTCACCGCGCGCGGCTATCACGCGCAGGTCCACGCGCAGGACGACAGCCTCGCGCTCTTTCATCTCGACGGCGGACGGCGCGCCATCCGCCAGCAGGACGGCCGTTTCGTCGTCGGCGATCAGCAGTTTCCCGCGGCGGCGCTTGTCGAGCAGGCGACGGCGCATCCGACCGGCTTCAGCCCGAACGTCCTGCTGCGGCCCGTGGTGCAGGACACGATCTTTCCGACCATCGCGTACGTCGCGGGGCCGAACGAGCTCGCGTACCTCGGCCAGCTTCGCGGCGTCTACGAGCATTTCGGCGTGCCGATGCCGCTCTTCTACCCGCGCGCGTCGGCGACGATTCTCGACTCCGCCGCGCTGCGCTTCCTCGCGAAATACAAGCTGCCGCTCGAGGCGCTGCAGGCGCAGGACGAAGCGGCGCTCAACGAGCTGCTCAGGGCGCAGATTCCGCCGATCGTCGAGGAGTCGTTCACCGACGCCGCGCAGACGATCGAAAGCCAGATGGGACGCCTGATTCAAACGATCCCGGCGCTCGATCCGACGCTCGAGGGCGCGGCGCGCTCGACGCTCGAGCGCATGCGGCGCGATCTCCAGACCCTGCACGGCAAGATGATTCAGGCGGCGAAGCGGCGCGACGAAACGCTGCGGCGCCAGTTCATGCACGCGCGCGCGCTCGCCTTCCCGGGCGGGCACGCGCAGGAACGGACGATCGGCTTCGTGTCGTTCCTGAACGAATACGGTCCCGCGCTCGTCGATCGACTCGACGAGGAGCTGCCCCTCGACCTCGGGCACCACTGGATCGTCGCGATCTGAGCCGTTTCCGGTCGGCCTTCGACCTCATCTGTCAAGAGTCACGTCACAGCCGGTTGCGACCGAAAGGATGAAGGGCGACTCTCGCTCGAGGCGCCTCGTCTAACGGGCTGAACCGGATCGTCGGACTGTCGAGGGGATTAGTGACTGAAGATCAAGCCGCGACTGCAGTTTTGCGCATTCGTATCGCTGCGCTGTGGCGGAAGCGGTGGGTGCGTCTCGCCGCGCTCGCCGCGGCGATACCGACCGTCGTGCTCTGCTTCGTCGCGACCTATTACTACATCCGCTTCGCACACCTGATCGACGCGCGGCTGCACGGCGAGCGCGAAACGGTGTTCCCGCGCATTCTCGCGCGTCCGCTCGAGCTGCGCCGCGGCCAGTCGCTCACCGAGCGGCAGCTCATCGACCGGCTCAACGACCTCGGCTATACGCACCGGGAACAGCTCGAGAAGCCGGGCGAGTTCACCGTCGGCGGCGGCGCCGTCACGATCAACCCGCGCGCGCCGCAGCTCAAACAGAAGATCGTCCGCGTCGTCTTTCAGCCGCCGACGCCGGCGGTGAAGACGGCGGCGCGCACCAGGACGCCGCCGCGGACGCCGGACCGCGTGCTGCGGCTCGAGGTCGGCGCCAGGCCGAGCGAGCGGCTCATGCTCGACGCGCCGGTGCTGACGGCGCTCAACGCTGGCGAACGCGAGAAGCGGCGGCCGGTGGCGCTGACCGCGATCCCGCAGCGCGTCCAGCAGGCGGTGCTCGCGACCGAGGACCGACGCTTCTACGAGCATCCGGGCGTCGATCCGATCGGCATCCTCGGCGCCGCGCTCTCCAACCTGCGCGGCAAGCGCACGTACACGGCCGGCGGCAGCACCATCACGCAGCAGGTCGCGCGCAACGTCTTTCTGCCGAAGATGTTTCCCGGCATGACGCTCAAGGACGCGCGCGAGAAATCGTGGCGGCGCAAGATCCTCGAGGCGTGGGTGTCGCTCATCATCACCGTGCGCGCGTCGAAGGACGAAATCCTCGAGATGTACCTGAACGACTTGACGCTCGGCCAGCGCGGCTCGTTCGGCATCGTCGGCGTCGCGGAAGCGTCGCGGCTGTTCTTCGGCAAGGACGTGACGAACGTGACGCTCGCCGAGGCGGCGACGATCGCCGGCGTCTTCCAGTCGCCGTCGGCGCTGTCGCCGTTCACGAATCCCGCGCGGTGCAAGGAGAAGCGGAACGTCGTTCTGCAGGCGATGGTCGACGCCGGCTACATCGACAAGGACCTCGCGGATCGCGCCGCGCACGAGCCGCTCGTCGTCGTGCAGCGCGCGCTCGAGGCCGAGGCGCCGTACTTCGTCGACTTCGTTCAACAGACGCTCGCCGATCAATACCCGGGCCTCACGACGACGACGACGCAGGCGGTGGACGTCTATACGACGCTCGATCTGCACGTGCAGCGGCTTGCGCAGGACGCCGTGCGGGACGGCCTCGTCCACGTCGACGAGCTGCTGCCCAAGCGCAAGCGCGGCAAGGCGGAAGCGGCGCTCATCGCGCTCGATCCGCGCACCGGCGAGATCCTCGCGTTCGTCGGCGGCCGC
>Ga0209474_10004108_pt1 | contig 12628 bp, 10 predicted proteins | sample GraSoiAngelo_145_FD_185902 | JGI IMG/M metagenome (GOLD analysis project Ga0209474, IMG submission 185902) | Grasslands soil microbial communities from the Angelo Coastal Reserve, California, USA - 14_1009_05_20cm (SPAdes) (version 2) | ecosystem: Environmental > Terrestrial > Soil > Grasslands...
CCCGCGCGAACTGGATTTTCGCGGACGTATTCCCATTTTTGCGCGTAGCTTTCATTGTTTCGCAGTAGGTGATCAAAGAACCCGGGCTACCATAGGGAGTAACCTTTTTCGTTTGGAAAGGCCTTCAATATCGCTCGCTTGAGTCCCTTTACCCAGTTACCAAGGACAAAGTTTTGATCGCCGCGAACAAAGAAATGCAGATGGTCCGGCATGATCACATAACGACCTAGTGCGACATTGAATTCTGAGATTGCTCGCGTCCCATAGACCACCAGAGCCTCCTGCGCTGTTTTCAAAGAGGGAAACCTGCGGCGATGCAATGTGCATACGGTCACGAAAAACAAGGTCGCGCTGTAGGATTGGAAAATATGTGGTAAACGCGGCGGCCGTCCCTTGATCATGGATCTAGATGTCGAGGCGCTGTCCCCAGCCGCAAATCCTTCTGTTGAAAGGCCGAAGGTGTAGAGGCGGCCTGTCCTCAGCCGCATTTGTTGTAGAGGCGGTCTGCCTGCTCGCGAATGCTTTCGGAGTCCTCAGCCGCAATGCGTGGGTCCGAGCCTGCGCGTGAGGACGCGCGCCCCTACACGAGGAGCTGAAAAGGTAAAGGCGTTCGCCCGCAGGGGCGAACGCCTTTCCAAATCGCCTCGGTGCTTTTGACACCAGGCCGCTTTACATTCGCAGCTTTAAGGTTTGTTCGTGACCACTTGCGGCGCAGGTTTGCTCACTTCAAGCTGGGCGCTCACTCTCTGGATCTGCGCGGCCTGCTCTTTGAGCTGGGCTGTCAAGACTTCCATTCCTTTCGCTTGCTGCGCGACCGTTGACTTTAACTCCGTAATGCTTGCTTGCTGTTCCTCGACTTTTTTGTGTTCTTTGAGGAACTCATTGAGTAACATCGCGTTAATCTCATCGTAGCGGACGGAGATGGGTTTTCCTTCTTCATCCTTAATTATCAAGTCAGGATTTACCTTTGCTACTTCTTCAGCAATCAAGCCAAAACAGGGCACTTTGGCCGGGTCGCCTTTGTAGTGGAAGGCCACCGGTCTAAGCGCCAGAATGGATTCGCTGACCTTGCCCATTGACTCAATGTCCGTCTTAAACCGCGCCGAGGAGACGAGGCCACCAAGCTGGCCGGCCGCGTTAACCTTTACGGTTTGATTGATGGCGCCAACGGTCGCATTGAAGATACCGCCGAAGAAGACCGTCGAGTTAGTACCAGCAATGGGCCCAGCGCTGTCGCGGATGCGGGTCCTACCGCTTTCGAACGCCGTGGAGGTTACGTTGTTGCCGATATAGATGTTATCGCTACCTACGAAGGCGGTGTTGGGCCCCGCTCCGAGACCCAGAATGATGTTGCCGCTGGAAGAGGTAATACCGAGCCCGGCGCGGAAACCCAGAGTCGTGTTGTTGCTGCCGGTGGTGATACCATTCGCGCTGCTCCCGGTACCCACAGTCGTGTTGTTGCTGCCTCTGAGATTAAACCCGGCGTTGTCACCGATCGCTACGTTGGCACTGCCAGCAAGGTTGGTGAGGAGCGCATTAACACCCATTGCTTGGTTGAAACTACCAGTGGTGTTGGCGAAGAGCGCGTCATCACCGACGGCGTTGTTTGAACTGCCAATAGTGTTACTCCGGAGCGCCTGAATACCAACTGCTGTGTTCCGCTGCGCATTGCCGGCGGCGGTTTGGTTCGTATTGAAGAGCGCCTCAGAGCCGACGGCGGTGTTTCTCGGGCCAGTATCGTTATTAAAGAGCGCAAAAGCGCCCACGGCTGTGTTGGCGCTGGCGGTTGTATTGAAACGCATTGCGTCCCAGCCAACTGCGGTGTTGTTGCTGCCGGTTGTATTCACGAGGAGCGCAAGACCGCCCACGGCCGTGTTCTGGATGCCGCTCGTATTGAGAAGCAGTGCTGAGTCGCCAACGGCGACGTTCTCACTGCCGCTTGTATTGTTCTCGAGTGCGCTGTCGCCGATGGCCACGTTGAAGCCGCCATTTACGTTGTCGAAGAGCGCGAAATCACCCAACGCATTATTTCCGTCGCCGGTGATATTGCTGAAGAGCGCTCTACGGCCAACGACGTTATTGAAATTTCCGTCGAAGTTTCTATGCATCGCAAAGGAGCCGATAGCATTGTTGAATGAGCCCACTTGTACCTCAGCGCCATTATTGCCGAGAAGCGTGTTGATTCCAACGGCCACGTTGTCCGAGCCATTTAGGTTGAGCAACATCGCTGCAGTGCCAACAGCGGTATTATCATTCGCCCCGACTCCCGCGACTGGACTGTTGATGGCCAGTGCACCAGCGCCCGCACCGGTGTTGAAGCTGCCGTCGCCGACTATAAAGAGCGAAAACCAACCAAGCCCTGTGTCTCCTATGCCGCCGGTGACGTTAAAGAGGGCGTTGCACCCTTCCGCCGTGTTGAACGCCGGATAGCACCCGTCCGGATTCCCAGGTATCTCTGCGGGTAATCCTGCTCGCACTTGTGGCAAAAGCCCAAAGCAGGCAACCACGGACAGCATGGTTGTAAATAATGTGAGACTGCTGCGATTTTTCATAAGCTTAATTTTCTTTTTTCTATTGTTCTATTGTTTTGGTCTTCTCTGATTTCCGCTGGCTCGCCGTAGCCTTCGCGAAGGCGGCTCTCTCGAGAACTCATTTCCGACCGTTACCTATTCCTTCGGAAAATTTTGCCCGGCGTGGCAAAAAATTTTTCGAAATCGCTGAAACCGTTAAACCGTTGAATCGTTAAGCGGAGAGACCCGCTCCGCCGACCGTCCTTCGCGTAGAGCTACGCGAGTCAAGAGGCTTCGGCGTGGCAGGCCACAGATCCGCCTCCGCGCAACGCTCCGGCGCGACAGGTGGCGCGGCTATCACGGATATGGGGAGCGGTCGCTCGCGGGCGACTGATTTCGGGCGAAACATTGAGTACCCCGAAGATCTGACAGAATTAACAAAATGAACAGAATCGGAGGCCCTCTTTCTGAGTCTCAAAAATCCATTTTGTTTATTCTGTTCATTCTGTCCAGGCTGCGATTCGAGTAACCTAGAAACCTGAAATCATTGATTCTAAACAGAAAATGATCCGCCTATGCCAAGGCTCCGGCGCGACAAGTGGCGCGGATATGACGGATAGGGGAGCGCAGGCTGCCAGCCGAAACGAACTTCTGTGGGGATAGGACTTGAAAACATTGGCCACAACAGAGGGAAAGGAACTCAGGTGGGACTCTACTTGCCTCCAGCGAGAGGCATTTTTTTGCTCTTCTCCTGGAAGGAAACGCGTCTTCGTTGGGGCTTCGGTGTTGCAGGAACGGGCGGCACGGATGAGTAGCGGAATCTTAAGATCCCGGCCGCGATCACCGATCCCGGCTACAGCTCAATACGAATTCACACGAATTAAGAATGCAGAAACGATTAGGGAAAATTAGTGTTCATTAGTGTCTATTCGTGGTTAAGTTCCCCTTCGGCGCGAGGGAGGCGACGATTTGTTCGAAACGCGGGTCGCCGCGCAACGGATCCCAAAACGGGAGCAGTTTCAACTGACCATAGCTAACGGGGCTTGGAGGAACGACGGCGATGGCCAGTTGTTTGCATGCGAGATCTTTGTCGCCAACCCAGGCAGCGATCATCGCCAAATACTTGATCATCGCCGGACCCCTGATCGCATCTTCTTTCACGGGCAGAAGCTCAACCGCGCGCAACCCTTCGAGCAGCGCTTCTTCCTTGCGCCCAAGAGCGGCATCGATTAGACCCAGCACGCACCACGGCGGGCCGAAATTTGGTTGAGCCTGGACGATTTTCTCCTGCTCCGCGCGCGCCGCAGTGAAAGCCGACCGCGCTACGTCATCATTCTTCGCCATTTGGGCGATAACACCTAGTACAAATAGATGATTAGAAAAAACATCGTTTCCCAGATTGATTGGATTCTCGCCGGCTGCGACCACGGCATCTTTTGCCGCAGCGGCGTCGCGTTCGGCTAGTGCACATTGGAGCCACCAATCAGCGATGTCTGGCGCCGCAGCAGGATTTGTAGCGCGAACTGAATCGATCGTTTGATGCAACTGCTGGGTATCGGCTCGCCGCTCAAAATCGACGGCCGCAAGTATTACTTTCGTACCAGCGTCGTCGGGTTTCAAAGCCAGTATGCGGCCTAACCAGAGTTGTTGTTCAGCATAGCGTTCAAGAGCCGCGTAATTTACTGCAAGCTGTTGGAGGATCTCAAAATTGTGCGGGTCATGGTCAGCGGCGCGCTCAAGGGTCCGGATGGATTCTTCCCACTGCCCCTGACGCCTCTGGATGAGACCGGTAAGATACAATATTTGCGGATCATTTGGCAAAGTTTGGCGGGCAACTTCCACCTCATCCAGAGCACCGTCATAATCGAGGTATCCCCAGTAGAGATTCCACGCGCGTGCGAGGTGCGTTTCGCCTGCCTCCGGACGGAGGCGAAAGGCCGCTTGAAGGGCTGCTTCCGCCAGGGCCAGGCGCGCTGGCGTGTGGTCGTGACCAAAGAAATAAAGCGCGTCATGAGTAAAGACGAGTTGGCAATATCCTTGGAAAAACGATGGATCACGCACGACCGACTGGCTGAGCAGATCGACGGCCTGCAGCCAATCCCGTCTCGCGCTAGTGTTCAACATGGGCGTTAAGACAAGCTTCTTGGCGCGGGTGTACAGATCGAAGGCGGTCAAGTCCTTCGTTGCGGGGCGCTCGATTTCGCTCTTCTCATATTGCGAGAGTTTCGCATGAAGCTCATCGGCAATCGCCATTGCGATCCGACTTTGTATTGTGAAAAAGTCCGCCAGATCGCCGTCATAAGTGTGGCCCCATAAACGTCGCTCGGTGGGCGCATGGACTAACTGCGCGTTGACGCGCACGCGATTGCCGGACCGCTGCACACTTCCTTCCACTAAATGGGCCACCCCGAGTTGCTTTCCGATCTCGTGCAGATTGCGCGCGGCTCCGCTCTTGTATTGCATCACCGAAGTGCGTCCGATCACCTTCAGATCAGCGATGCGGGTCATGTCGGTTAGAATTTGGTCCTGCACGCCTTCTGCAAGATAAGCGTTATCGGGATCGGGGCTGAGGTTTTCAAATGGGAGCACTGCAATGCTTTTCCCCGGCGCTGCGGGATTCGAAGCTGAATTTTGGGTGCGTACCGAATGAAAAACGAGAAATGCAGACGCGCCGAGGATCGCGATCACGGCCGTTGCGAGGGCGACACGGGCGGGTCGAAGGGCGCTTGCTTGCGCGGAGCAATGTCGCAGCCGCACTGCTAACTCTTGTGTGCCGGGTCGGGCCGCCGGCTCGAGTGCGAGCATCGATTTGAGCAGCGACCGCATGCGCGACGGAACGTGCATTGCTTTCAGTTGTTTGATTGCGAGTGCATTTGACTGCTGGGCGCGGCGAATTTCCTCGACGCTGCGGCCGCCAAATGGCGTTTTTCCTGTGAGCGCGAACCACAGCGTGACGCCCAGCGAGTAGATGTCGGAGCGCGCGTCGAGCGCGGAATGCTCAAATTGTTCCGGGCTGGCGAATGCCGGCGTACCGACAAATCCGCCTTGGCTCAGCGACATCGGATCGGCTTGAGTATTAAGGGTCTTGGCCAAACCGAAGTCGATTATCTTGACGGTGACTTTCTCATCCTTTCGATCGGGGCCTCGACGCAGCGAGGCGGCTGCAGCAACGAGCGCGGCGTTGAAGCCACGGCGCTGTGTCGCCGTGCTGGGCGCCATTTCGCGCTCGGGCGAGACGAGCATCAAATTTGCCGGCTTCAAATCGCGGTGAATCAATCCGCGCTTTTCCGCCGCGCCCAATGCAGCGGTGACCTGCTGGGCGATGTCAATGGTAGTGCGGACATTCAATGGCCCCGTGCGACGAACGCGTTCCTCAAGCGTCTCGCCCTCGATCAATTCCATCGCGTAGAAGCATTGCCCTGTCTCCTCGCGAATTCCGAATTGGAATACGGTGGCGATGTTCTCGTGTCGCAGCGCGGCGGCCATGCGGGCTTCGCGCATAAAACGTTCGTGGGCCTCGGCGCGTCGCCCGGCGATGCCGATCTTAATGATTTTCAGGGCAGCCTTGCGCTGGAGCGACGCGTCAACGGCACGATACGTCACGCCCATCGCTCCGCGCCCAAGCTCGTAAAGACTTCCGTCCGGAAGGCGTTCGATTTCATAAACTCCGAAGCCCTCGTCGCCCCCGAAAGCGTTCAGGGTTGAATCCTGTCCCGCGCCTGCGGGGTCTTCGCCCCTGATCCCGACGCGCAATAAACAAACCATGCAGCCAAGTCCGCCACCGGATGTTTCCTCGAGCGCGCCGCCGCAGACCGGGCACGTTGAAATTTCCTGAGCAGAGGCTTGCATTTGTTTGGGCTAAGTTACGACCAACACGCGACACAAGTGCCGCAGTTCGTCGTCCACTTCCGCGGTTTCTATGACCGTACCGCCCACTTCCTCACGCAAAATTAAGCGATAACGCTTCCGCAGTCGGGCTACATCGCTGCGCAGCGTCGCGACTGGTCGCTGTGATCGCCGCGCCATCTCTTCGTATGGGATCACCGATTCTTCTGTGGCCGCAAGATACGGCTTCAAGTAACTAAAAAGCTCCCCTTTGCCAGCCAGCGCGCACTCTTGCGCAAGGCGATCCAGTGCTTGCCGCAAAAGGCACGCCGCCCACTCGCGGTCATAAACGTAGTCGGCTTGCCAATTCGTTGCTCGCGCAATTTGCGCCTCCGCCTCGGCAATTGCCTTGTCGTCCAAGTTCACCAGGATCATTCCGCCGCCACGTTTCAACGCCTGTCCGCGATCGCGGACATCCGCGATGAAATGTTTCAAGGCGCCAAGAAGAAAAGAACGAAACCGCCCCTTCTCTCGGTCGGCGCGCGCGTATGTGCGAGTCTTGATCAAGTCGGCGAAAAAGCCCTGAGCCAAATCCTGCGCATCCTCTGGTCCATATCCTTGCTTGCGTAAGAAGGCGTACAACGGGCGCCAATAGATTTGGCACAGTTCCGACAGCGCACTGACTGCGTCAGCGGAAGCCGTCGCTGAATCGCCCGCTCCGAGGACCATCGTCCAACGCGTCGAGGCGAATAATTCATCGCGACTTTCCGCTTCGCGCAGCGGATCCCCCACTGTTTTCACACTGTCAATGAGAATAAGACTAAAAGCGTTCTCGGGGCAAGACATAAGTTCGTGCGCATCGTCGGCACGAGTTCAGGCTAATTGACCGGTTGTAGCTGGGATCGGTGATCCCAGTTGAAGCATTGCACCTGGGACGCAGATTCTCTGGAGATTAAATTTCGAAATCGTGCCGAGGAATCTGTGTGAATCTGTGAAAACTTTGGATAATTTCCACTCGTGTTGAAGACAATGAAGGCCGTTGTGAAAGCCAAACCCGAGCCCGGTCTCTGGCTCGAGGAAGTTCCAGTTCCAAAAGTTAGCGACGACGACGTGCTCATCCGCGTGTTGAAAGCATCGATCTGTGGCACTGACGTGCACATCTATAACTGGGACGCTTGGGCGCAGAAGACGATCCCTGTGCCGATGACGATCGGCCACGAGTTTGTCGGCGTCGTTGATGCTGTCGGCGATCACGTGAAAGGCTTCGCGCGCGGCGATCTCGTAGTGGGCGAGGGACACATCACCTGTGGACATTGTCGGAATTGCCTGGCCGGGCGGCGGCATCTTTGCCCAAACACGCAGGGCGTGGGCGTGAATCGGCCCGGCGCGTGGGCTGAATTCGTGGCGATTCCACAGGACAACTGTTGGCACGCCGATCCGTCGATTCCGCTCGAGGTGCTTTCGTGTTTCGATCCGCTGGGCAACGCCGTTCACACTGCGCTGTCGTTCGATCTGGTCGGCGAAGATGTGCTCATCACTGGCGCGGGGCCGATCGGTTGCATGGCCATTCCGATTTGTAAAAGAGCCGGCGCGCGTCACGTCGTTATCACAGATGTGAATCCGTATCGTCTCGATCTCACCTGCAAAATGGGAGCCGACCTCGCGCTAGATGTGCGCACTGAGAAAGTGACCGACGCGATGGAAAAGCTCGGGATGAAAGAAGGTTTTGATGTCGCATTGGAAATGTCCGGTAATCCGAAAGCGTTTGCCGACATTTTGCCGAACATGTTTCACGGCGGCAAGATCGCGTTGCTCGGCATCATGCCTGGCAGCGCCGCCATCGACTGGAACACGGTGGTGTTCAGCGCGCTGACATTAAAAGGAATTTACGGCCGCGAGATGTATGAAACCTGGTACAAAATGACTGCCATGATCCAAAGCGGCCTCGATATTTCACCGGTCATCACACACCACTTCCCTTACACGCAATTCAAGGAAGCGATCGAGCTGATGAAATCCGGCAACTCCGGCAAGATCGTACTCGACTGGAGCGAGCCATGAAACACCAACCACGAATCACGCTATGGCGTCATTCGATTGATGTCATTCCGAGCGAAGTCGAGGAGTCCCGGGCTGACGTTGATTGTTTGCTACCGCAAATCGCGCTAAGGTCGATAGATGAGTGCAGCTGAAGTCATCGCCGAGATCAAAGCTCTTTCATCCGAGGAGCGCGATCGCGTCATTGAGTTTCTCGTATCAGATCAGGAGCTGCGCAAGGATTTGCAGGATAGCCTTCTACTTGAGGCCCGGCGTGAGGAACCGGGCCGACCGCTTGAAGATGTCCTACGCGACCTGAATTTGTGAGTTGGACAGTTGAAGTCCAACGTCCAGCCGAAAAAGAGCTGGCCGCCCTTCCGCTTCAGGCGCGCGAGCGTGTTGCCAGCGCTCTGCGTGCGATGGAAGACGACCCGTTTCCACACGGAGTCAAAAAGCTAAAAGCAAGGGACGGCTATCGAGTTCGCGTCGGCGATTACCGAATTCTTTTCACAGTCAATCGCGCTGCACGCCTCGTTCGGGTGGGCGCAATCGGGCACCGCAAAGACGTTTATCGCTAATCACCGCAGCGCGGCCGCTTCTTTGTCGCGGCCTTCGAGCTCGAAGACCATTCGCTTAATGTGTCTGTAATTCTGGTGCGATCGAAGGAACTGCAAGCTTTCCTGCGGATCGCCCCATTTCAGCACTTCGATGGTCTCCTGACGGGCGCCCCAGGAATTCATCTCGCGTTGGTTCGCCATGTAAAGGTCAATCGTGTTGCGCCCGGAAAGCGCCCAACCGTAATCTTCTACGCGGTAATTTTGTCCTGTGGAAAGCAGGCGAAACACCGTGCCCGCCGGCCAGCGTGACCAATCAGCCGCGGCGCTGCCGATCTGCGGCGGTCTGGAGACCGCGACGGCGCGCTTCGCGCTGCGGGTTGTTTTCGTCGTGCGTTTTGTCGTACGCGTGACCGTTCGCGTTTCTTCCATTGAGAACGGTTGCAGTTGTGGCGAATAGGAACCGGTCTTGTCCACCGGGATAGCGCGGGGAGCTTCATACGCCAGGGTCGCACGTGGCACTGCTTCAGCTCGATGAACCGGCGGACCCGCCGCATGTAATTCGCCGCCGAGCGCATTGTGATTGCTGTATTCCCGATGGTCGGATTCGGTGTGCGTGTACGCCGTGGTGCGAACATTTTGAAAACCTGTTTTCGCCAACGGACGCTCGTATGCTGGCAACGCTCGTTGAGTGGTGCCGCAGCCGCTGAGGAAAACAATGGCGATGAACGCCGCGAGAACGGCTAAGGCGAGGTTACGTCGCTGGGCGTAGGTCAAGGTGATCGCCGGTGAAGTTATTAACAGTTATTCACAATTCACGCAAGGATTTTTTACTCGCTCCTTACGGAAGAGCCAGCTTCGAACGAACTTCACGCATTCCACTTCGTCATTCGACATTCTTGCTTCGTCATTTTAGTTATCGCTCATCTATGGTCGCAGAATTCGAAAATCAGGTTTCTCACACACTGGAAGAAATTAAATCGCAAGGTCTTTTCAAAACCGAGCGAGTCATCACAAGTCCGCAAAACGCGCGCATTTCTATTACCGGCGGCAAGCGCGTGCTCAACATGTGCGCCAACAACTATCTTGGCCTCGCCGATCATCCCGCGCTCATCGCCGCTGCAAAGGAAGCGCTCGAGACGCACGGCTTTGGAATGGCGAGCGTGCGTTTTATTTGCGGGACGCAGGACATTCACAAGGAGCTGGAGGCGGCGCTAACGAAATTTCTGAGGACAGAAGAAACACTCCTTTATCCGTCATGCTTCGATGCCAACGGCGGTCTTTTTGAAACGCTGCTCAGCGAGAAAGATGCTGTGATTAGTGATGAATTGAATCACGCCAGCATCATTGACGGTATCCGGTTGTGCAAAGCGCAACGGTTTCGTTACAAGCACACCGACATGGCCGATCTCGAAGCGCAATTACGCGCCGCACAAGATGCGCGTTTCCGATTGATCGCCACCGACGGCTGTTTTTCGATGGACGGCACCATCGCGAATCTCGCAGCGATTTGCGATCTCGCGGAAAAATACAACGCGCTCACGATGATCGATGATGCCCATGCCACCGGTTTTCTCGGCAAAACCGGCCGCGGCACACACGAATATCGGAATGTGATGGGCAAGATCGACATCATCACGGGGACGCTTGGCAAAGCGCTCGGCGGCGCCAGCGGCGGGTTTACCAGCGGACGCAAGGAGATTGTCGATCTTTTGAGGCAACGATCGCGGCCCTATTTGTTTTCCAACAGCATCGCACCGCCCGTCGTTGCCGCCTCGTTGAAAGCGCTGGAACTTCTAAGTGCATCGACCGAACTCCGTGACAAGCTCGAAGAAAACACAAAATATTTTCGCGCTGCATTGACTGAACGGGGCCTGACTATCAAACCCGGGGTGCATCCGATCGTCCCGATCATGATCGGCGACGCAGCGAAATCGCAAAAGTTCGCCGCGCGCATGTTGGAGAAAGGCGTTTACGTGATTGGCTTTTTCTACCCAGTCGTGCCGCACGGCACCGCGCGCGTCCGCACACAAGTCTCCGCCGCACATTCTCGCGAGGATCTGGAATTTGCCGTCAACGCCTTCGCCGACGTGAACGCAGAATTGAAATAAGTGGTAGGGGACCGGATCCGCCGCGTCTATCTAAAGATGAAGTTCTGCATACTCGCCTGCTCTCAACGCTGTAACATGCGAGACAATCGTTTGTGCGTTCGGCTTGAGTCTCGGCCAGCTCGCAAAAGGTAAATCAGCACCGCGAGCTTACGGCCCGACAGATTTTGCTGAGTCCGCAATGCCTGATCCGTTGTGATGAGCACGTCGAACTCCTTCTCAGCAGCATCCAGCAATTCGCCGTTCGAAAGTCTAGACCAGCCCATCTCTGCCGCAGTTACGACCTTGTGTGCGCCGAAATAATTGCGCAGAGGAACCGGCGTTCCTTGATTGAAGAGAATATGCAAGGAGGCTAGGTAACGGCCAAACTTTCTTCCGCGAAAGCAAGTACTGCGAGCACCTGTTCACGGTTCACGCCGGGAAACCACTCGAGGAACTGATCGACTGTCGCCCCGGACTCCAGATTCTCAAAAAGCGCTTTCACCGGCACCCGCGTGTTTTTGAATCGCCAAGCCCCGCTCAGGGTATCTGCGGAACGCTCCACCGCTGTGCATGCAGTCCAATCGATCATGCCACAAAGTTAAACGTCCGCGGTGGCAGCGCAACCGCCCTGTCTCGAATCCTCAATCTGGCTGTATTTGCGAAATTCGCGAAATCTGCGGTTTAATAATTTTTCTGCTTCGTAAAAAAAATAGTATTGACACCGTCCCGGGGGGGGGACTGGCAGACTCGCGAACTTCTCGAGAACTTTGCTTCGCAACCCCCAAAACATCCGAACCCCAGAACTAGTCTTGCCGCGGGCAATTATCGCTCTTACGCGAGCGACAAGGTTTAACTGAACACCTGCGCCGCAAACGGTCGTCAACGATCAGTAAACCGCGGATTGGAATTTTTTCGAGAACTTCGCCCGGCAAATCTCGGAGAAGAATGATGAAAAGAAAAAACAGGTAGAGCCGCAACGACGTGACTGAACAAGACCTGCACAGTTTTTGGCAAGATTTGCGCAGCAGACCGGCAACGGCATTCGCTTGGATATTTTCTTAACAAAGCAACCTCCCATGAACCAAGTTCCCTCCCAGAATTTTTCCAACTCGGAAAGATTTTCGAGAACTTCGCCCGGCAAATCTCGGAGGAGAGCAATGAATCCCAGAACAAACTACCCCAATTATGAAAACCCATATGTACAAACCAAGATCGCTAAACCGCAGATTAGAATTTTTCGAGAACTTCGATCCGGAAACACCGGAGAAGGCATCTACGCGACAACCGTTGCAAGAGGTGCACCAATGGACAAAGCGAGCGAAGCGATCCTTGGGCTGAAACCGGTAAGTTTTCGTTACAAGAAAGAAATTGACCCCGATCGTATTCTACAGTTCGGCCTCGTGGCCGAGGACGTAGAAAAGGTGGATCCTGATCTTGTCGTTCGGGACGGGGAGGGCAGGGTCTACAGCATCCGCTACGAAGCGATGAACGCGATGTTGCTGAATGAATTTCTCAAAGCGCATCGCAAAATCGAGGAACAGCAAGCAACGATCGCCCAACTAAAATCAACGATCGCTCAACAAATGGAAGCTGTCACAGCGCGTTTGAAAGA
>Ga0209474_10004110_pt1 | contig 12624 bp, 10 predicted proteins | sample GraSoiAngelo_145_FD_185902 | JGI IMG/M metagenome (GOLD analysis project Ga0209474, IMG submission 185902) | Grasslands soil microbial communities from the Angelo Coastal Reserve, California, USA - 14_1009_05_20cm (SPAdes) (version 2) | ecosystem: Environmental > Terrestrial > Soil > Grasslands...
GACCCGCTCGAGTCGGTCCAGCTCACGCCCGAAGAGATCGGCGCCGCGACGTCCGAGGCGCACAGCTTCGGCCGGTACGTGCTCGCACACGCCTACACGCCGGAAGCGATGCGGCGAGCGGTCGAAAACGGCGTCCGAACGATCGAGCATGGCAACTTCATCGACGATGCCACCGCCACGCTCATCGCCACGAAGAAGCTCTTCCTCGTCGCGAACCTCGTCACGTACGTGGCAATGAAGGAGCGCGGCGCGGCGCTCGGCATGACCGCGGAGATGCTCGCGAAGAATGACCGCGTTCTCGAGGCGGGCCTACGCTCGCTCGAGATCTGCAAGCGCGCGGGCGTCTCCGTGGGATACGGAAGCGACTTGCTCGGATCGCTGCAGCAGGAGCAAAGCCGCGAATTCGTCGTGCGCTCCGAAGTCCTCTCTCCTATCGAGATCATTCGCCAGGCGACCCTCGTCGGCGCGGAGATCGTGCGCGAGGAGAATCGGCTGGGCGTGTTCGAGCCGGGCGCTCGCGTGGACGTGCTCGTCGTCGACGGCGATCCGGTGAGAGACCTCGCGCTCTTGCTCGATCAGGGCGCACACCTCTCGGTGATCATGCAGCGCGGGCGATTTCACAAGAACCTTCTCTCGTGAGTCTCCGGCCGGGCGGCAGGCACCGGTACAACGAGTTGGCGGGGACGAACCTCGATCGGCTGGCCGGCATTTCCGACGGGATCTTCGCGGTCGGCATGACGCTCCTGGTGCTCAACCTGGCCGACGCTCGGCATCTTCTGGGTCGGACAGGGAACCCAACTCGGCCAGCTGGCTCGCAGCAACCGGCACTTCTCGTGGATCCAGCTCGTCTTCCTTTTCGCGGTCACGCTTGTGCCGTTCTCGACCGCGCTCCTGGCGCACTATCCCACGCTCACGCTCGCGCTCGTCGAGTACTGGCTCAACATCGTTCTGCTCGGCATGACGCTGCTCGCGGGACTCGAGTACGGCCTACGAGCGCATCTCTTCCAGGACGCCATGGAGCGTGAGCTTGCTCATCTCGTTCGGGGTCGGATCTGGGTGAGCGTCACGCTGATCGTCTTGATCCAGCTGAATTACGTCCTCGCGCCGCGCTTTCCGCTCCTCGAGCGTTTCTAAGCTTTGACCGCGATCTCAATCTCAGTCGTGGCTCGACGCGTCCCACGCAATGCTGTCCCACGCGATGCTGTCCCAGGCCACGCTATCCCAGGCGATGCTGTCCCACGCGATGCTGTCCCAGGCCACGCTATCCCAGGCGATGCTGTCCCACGCGATGCTGTCCCAGTCGAAGTTGTCCCAGGCCACGCTGTCCCAGGCAACGCTGTCCCAGGTGAGCGTTTGCCACGCGATGCCATCAAGCGTCAGGTCCTTCCAGCGAAGCGGCAACTGGCGAAGGACCGGAAGGAGAGTGCGGGCGAACCCATCCGCAGGCCGATGGCCGCGGTTAGCGATAGACGGCTCGGACAGAGGCGCAGTCGGTAGAGCTCCGCCTGAGGTAGTCGCGCTGAACCCGCTGCTGGAGACGGCCGCGAGCGCATCGAGCAGCCCGGCGCCGCGCGCGGTGGGATCGGGGAGCGTCGCGGTGCTGTCTTGTCCGAACTGCTGAGCGGTCCCGACAAGGAGCGCCTTCACCTGATCCGGGGTCAGGCTGGGCTGGCGCTGCAGGAGGAGCGCGACGGCCCCGGAGACCACCGGAGTCGCCATCGATGTTCCGCTCAGACGGAAATAGGTCGCCCCGTTCCGGGCCGCCACAACACTTGTCGGGAGCATCGAATCGAGGGCGCTTCCGGGGACGCGAAGCGAGACGATGTGCCGCCCGGGTGCGACGAGATCGGGCTTCGCGTTCGAATCCGCATTGCCCCAGGACGAGAAGACGGCGAGCGCGTCATCCCGCGGGCTGGTCGTCCCCTGATCGTCGGCCGCGCCGACCGTGACCGCGTACGGGTCGATCCCCGGGCTCAGGACGCTGTTGCGTGTCGGTCCGCCGTTCCCGGCTGCGGCCACCACCACGAGCCCTTCTCGCCAAGCGATCTCAACCGCAGCCGAGAGGGGGTCCGTTCGGTAAGACACCGTGACGGGCGCGCCGAAGGACATGTTGATGACCCGGATGTTGTAGGCCGCACGATGACCGATGACCCACTGGATCCCCGCCACCACCGAAGAGATCCGGCCGCTCCCCGTTCTGCCGAGCACTCTCACGTCGACGATGTTCGCCTGCGGCGCGATGCCGACGAATTGTCCGCCGGAGCGGGTGCCATTGCCGGCGACGATCCCGGCGACGTGGGTCCCGTGACCTCCCGGATCGCTCGTCGTGCGCGTGTCCGCGAAGTTGACCGATGCGAGGATCCGATTGGACGGTTGCGTCAGATCGGGATCCGCCGCGACTCCTGAATCGAGGACAGCGACGGTCACGCCTCTTCCGGTCGTCCCGCTCGCGACCACCTGATCCGCATTAACGCTCTGCGGATAGACCGTCGTGCCCTGGGTAAGCGGTGATGCGGTCGGCGTCGGTGTTGGCGTCGGGCTGGCGGTCGGGGTCGGAGTCGGGGCCGGCGCCGAGCTCGGAGTCGCTACGGGACTGGGGCTCGCGCTCGTGGTCGGCGTTGGCGTGGGGTCCGGAGCCGGGCTCGGGGGTGCGGTCGCTGCAGGCGCTGCTGTCGGCGCCACGGGCATCGGTGTGTCCGTCGGAGCAGGCGTCGCGGTCGGGGCAGGCGTCGGGCTCGCGGTTGGCAGCGGCGTCGGATCCGGGCTCGCCGTCGGCGTGGGCGTCAGCGTTGGCGGAGGCGTCGTCGCAGTCGGGGCAGCCGTTGGCGTCGGAGTTGGAAGCGGCGTCGGATCCGGCGGCGCTGGCGTCGGTGTCGGCGTCGGAGTCGCGAGCGGACTGATGCTCGGCAGCGGCGTGGGCGGCGGATCGAGCGCGCGATTTGATGCCGCATCAGGGACAACGACATCCGGCACCACCGTCGCGTCGTAATGGATGTACGCGACCGTGGGCACGAGGCTCATCGCATCGATCCCCGCGGCGTTCGCGAATCCGGCGGCGCTGCCGAGGAGCGGAAGCCCGACCGCCGCCGCGCCGTTCAGTCGAAGCAGATCGAGCGCCTGGTTGGCCCGATCGACATTCCCGACACTCGCGGTGGGCGGCTGCATTTCGACGATGACCGGCAACAGCGCGAGCGGGCGGGCGGTCATCATGGTCTGGAGCGCCGGGTCGATCTTCTCGGGTGCGTTCGTCAGCGCCCGCGAGGGTGGCAGCATCGGGACGAGGGCGAGGGCGATCAGGGCGAGTGCGCAGCTGAAGCCGATCAGCCGCATCCTCATGCGGATCGCTCCACGGCGCGATCAATGATCTGCTCGTCGGCCAGCGGCAGCGTGAAACTGAAGGTGCTTCCCTGACCGCGGCCGGGCGACTCGGCCCACAGGCGCCCTCCGTGCTTCTGAACGAGACCTCGGGCAAGGTAGAGTCCGAGTCCGTCCCCTTTCACCCGTCGCGCCGGCGCGGCGCGGTATCCGCGGCGGAACATCTGACCGAGTTCGTCGCGATCGAGGCCGATCCCTTCATCGCTCACCGAGACCGTCGCCCTTTGTCCGTCGGTGACCAGCGACACGCGTATCGTCGAACCTTCAGGCGAGTACTTCAGAGCGTTGGACAGGAGATTCAGGATCACCTGACGGATCCGTCGCTCGTCCCAATCGCCTATCACGCCACCCTCGGCAGACACGTTGATCTCGTGTCGCGTGGTCGCCCGGACACCTTCGGCCACCTCGCGGATGAGAACGGCGAGATCGGTCGGCCACCGTGAGATCGAGAGCAGTCCCGTTTCGAGACAGTGGACGTCGAAGAGCGTCGTCAGAAGGTCCGCAAGACGCTCGGTGTGTTTGACGATCGTCGCGGCGGCGGTCGTGGACGCCTCGGCGTCGCCGCCCCCGGAAGAGAGATGGTGGAGCAGGATCTCCGCATGACCCTTGATGAGCGTGAGCGGCGTCCGCATGTCGTGCCAGGCCATGGCGAAGATGTCCTCTCGCAGCCGCTCGAGCTCGCGCTCGCCGGTGATGTCGCGGAGCGCGATGACGCCACCCTGCAGTTGACCCTTTGACGAACGCAGGGTCGACGCGCTTACCGTGAGGACGCGCCGTTCCCCGGACCGCAGCTCGATCTCGAGGCTTTCCATGCCGGCGCCCGAGCGCAGGGCATCAACGACGGGCAGCAGCGCTTCGGTGATCTCACGCGCGGCTTCCGGCCACTGCTCGAGCCGCTGGCGCTCGAGTGGCTGGCCCAAGACGAGACTCAGGCTGTCCAAACAGAGGAGCTCTCGGGCCGCGCGGTTCAGCCGGACGATCGCGCCGCGTCCGTCGATGATCAGAAGCGCATCGTTGATGTTCGCGAGGACGGCCTCGAGCTGTAGAGCGTGACGTTCGTGCTCCAGCGCAAGCTGCTCCGTCGCCCGTAACCGCTTGATCGCGACAGCGGCCTGCGCGGCGATGGCGCTGAGACTGAGGACATCGGGATCGTCGTACGCCTCCGGTTGGTAGCTCTGGACCGAAAGCACCCCGAGGACCCGATCGGAAGAGAGGATCGGGACCACGAGGCCGGATTGCGGCGCGACGAGCTCTGCCGACTCGGTCCCGTACAGGAGGCGGACGGGTGGTCCTTCGGCGGACCAGCGGCGAATGAGCTTCGGTCGGCCCGTTCGAATGACCTCGCTCGTGAAGCCCTTGCCCAGCGGGAACGACCCGCCTTCGTGTTCCTCGCCGCGGTCCATCTGGCGGACGACCTCCACCGTCTCGCTCGCCTCGTCGTACATGGCGAAGAGAAAGACCGTCGCGTCCACCACCCGCGCAGATTCCTCATAGAGCGCCCGGAACAGCTCCGCGAGGTCGCGGGCTTCTGTGCCCAACGCGCCAAGCCGACTCGCAGACTCGAGTCGGGCGCGGAGCTCGTCGTCTTTCGTTGGTGCGCCGATCACCCCAACCAGACCGCGCGGAAGTCGTTCACAGCTCTCCTCGTGCTCGCGGAGAACGTGCCTATGTCACAGACACAGCTTTGGCTTGCACGATCGCCTGCACGCTGAGGGCCATTCCAAAGAGATGGCAACAAAAACGGGCCGCGGCTGGCCGACTACCGGGACTGCCCTCTATCGGCTGACTGCCCGACGAGCCAACGGGGCCCGCTGCGTCGCGCCTTCTCGACTCCGGCTACGCCATCGATGCTGATCCCTCCGTCCGAAGCATGTATCCGCCGTGCCGACGCTTGACGAGTGACAAGGCGCGGGGCGATCAGCTTATCGCCGTCACGCCGATCGATGAGCTCCGCGTCGCGACTGTCATCGCAGGACATCCACGAAATGGGTTTCACTACTTCTGCTGACTCAGGCCTTCTTCGTGGCTTCCTGCGCGTAGTTGGTACGCGGTTCTTCCAGCTCACCGCGTCGCTGCTGTTCGCGGATGAGCTCGAGCATGTTTTCTTTGGCCTTTATCCGGCCCTCGTTCTTGATCTCCTTTGTCTTGCCCGCGTCAATGAGCGCCTGTTCGACGATGTTCCGTCGATCGCCGTGATCTTCGTAGGGCATCTTGCAGCCGCACGTGTAGCACATCGTCATCTCCTTCCGTTTCGATGGTCCGAACACCGGCAGCCCGCGTGCCGAGCTCGCGCTGGACTGTTTCTACTGCGAGCGGCCGCGTCGTTCGGCCTCGCGGATCAGCCGCCAGACTCGCTCCGGCGTCGCGGGTAGTTCATGCGGGAAGATCCCCAGCAGTCGTCCAATGGCCGATGCGGTCGCGCTACCGACCGTGTTCCCGGCACCCTCGCCGGCGCCCTTGGCGCCGAACGGACCGGATCCATCAGCGCGTTCGGCCAGCAGGTGGACCATGTCGTCGGGAATGTCAGCAAAGCGCGGCACGCGGTAATCGACGACGTTCGGATTCACGAGCTGCCCGCCCTCGTAGATCAGCTCCTCGTGCAGCGCCGCGCCGAGACCCATCATCGCCGCGCCCGCGTCCTGGCCATGAACGAGCGCGGGATTGATCGCGAATCCGACGTCGCCCACCGTTGTCAGCTTGATGACGTGCACTTGACCGGTTTCGCGGTCGACCGAGAGCTCGAGACCTGTGCAGCCGATCTCGTAGAAGGGCGGCATCTTCGCGAAGCCCTCCGCGCGCCGCACCGCTCCGTGCCCGAGGACCTCACCGCCCGCGCCGAACCACTTCTCGATGACCTCCCCGTAGCTGAGGTCACGGCCGCGCGCGCGGATGCCGCCCGGAATATCTTCGATGTCGCCCCTCGGCAGGTCGAAGGCCTGCACCGCGAGGTCGCGCACACGCTGGCGCGCGTCCCGACACGCTTCCTGCACCGCTCGGCCGGTGATCGTCGTCGTCCGGCTCGCTCCGGTCGTCCGCTCGTACGTGACGACGCCGGTGTCGCCGTTCACCACGCCCACGCTCTCGAGGGCGACGCCGAGCTCCTCCGCGACGATCTGCGCGAGCACGGTCCGCGAGCCTTGGCCGAGCTCGGTCGAACCGGTGAAGAGCGTGACCGACGCATCGGAGTGGATGCGCACCGCCGCGGTCGATGTGGGATACGCACCCGCGTCCGACGCTGACACGCCGAGTCCGATCGAGCGGCCGATGCTCGTTCCCGGCCACTCCAGGGACGACGCGAGGCAGCGGAGGTCGTCCTTGAGGTCCGCGTCGAGCGGCCGCTTACCGGGCATGAACTCCTCGCCAGGCCCGACGAGGTTGCGGAGCCGCAGCTCGACCGGATCGATGCCGAGCTTCGCCGCCGCCTCGTCCATCTGCAGCTCGCCCGCGATGTTTCCCTGCGGCGCGCCGAACCCGCGCAATGAGCTCGAGGGAACGGTGTTGGTGAACACGGAGCGCGCGACAACGCGCAGCGCCGGAATGCGATAGGGGCCGAAGCAGCGGTTTGCGGTCTTGGAGTTCACGAGCGGCGTGTTGTCGGTGTATGCGCCGTTGTTCATGACGATCTGGAAGTCGCGCCCGAGCAGCCTCCCATCCGCAGTGAACGCCGAGCGCGCGCGGATGTGCGCTGAGGCCGAGCGCGTCGTGAGCATCGCTTCCTCGACGCTGAGGTCGAGCTTCACGGCGCGGCCCGTGAAGAACGCGGCCGCGGCGGTCATCCCCTCGACCTTGGTGTAGGACTTCGTGCCGTATCCACCGCCGACGTACGGCGCACTCACGCGGACGCGTGCGAGCGGCAGGTGGAACATTCGCGCGAGGTCGCGGCGGACCATGTAGACGTGCTGCGCGGTGGAGAAGACGACAAGGTCGCCCTGGTCGAAGAACGCCAGCGCGTTGTACGGCTCCATGGCGTAGCCGTAGAGCATCGGATAGCGGTACTCGCCCTCGACGACGAGATGCGCGCCCGCGAACGCCTCGTCGATGTTGCCCCATTCGACGCGCGCGATCGCGCACACATTGCCGACAAGGCCTTTCTCGCCTTCGTCCATACCTTCGTCCCCGACGCGCTCGCCGCGGCGCTCGTGAAGGACCGGTGCGTCCGGCTTGAGCGCCTCCTGCGCGTCGATCACGACCGGAAGGTCTTCGTAGGAGACGTCGACGAGCTCCGCCGCCTCGGCAGCCTCGCGCTTGGTCTCCGCGACCACGACCGCGACCGGCTCGCCCTGGAAGCGGACCCGCTCGATCGCGAGGACCGGGTGATCGAGGACTACATGGCCGTAGTACGGAGTCAGGCCCGCGGCCAGGAGGTCATCTCCGATCAGAACGCGGATCACTCCCGGACTCGCGGCGGCCGCGGTGCGGTCGATGCCCGTGATGGCCGCGTGCGCCCGCGTCGAGCGGACGACGAACGCGTACGCCATCCCCGGCACCGACAGATCGACCGTATAGCGCGCCCCGCCGGTCACCTTCGCGACCGCGTCCGCGCGCCGGGCGGACGTCCCGACGACGCGGTGCGCCTGCTTCATCGCGCGCTCCGCATCTGGTCGGCCGCGTCGAGCACCGCCTCGACGATCGTCTGGTAGCCGGTGCAGCGGCAGATGTTGCCCTCCATCCATTGCCGCACCTTGGCCACATCCGGCTCGGGATGCGCGTCGAGGAGCGCCTTCGCCGAGACGATCATGCCGGGCGTGCAGTAGCCGCATTGGAACGCGAACCGCTCGATGAACGCTTCCTGCAGCGGATGGAGCTTCGTCCCGTCGGCCAACCCCTCGATCGTCTCCACCGGCTTGCCGTCCGCCTCGATCGCGAGCGTCGTGCACGAGCTCACCGGACGGCCATCGAGGAGTACGGTGCACGCGCCGCAGACCTGCGAGTCGCAGCTGAGCTTCGTGCCGACCAGACCAAGGCCGCGGACGAGCTCGATGAGCAATGTCTGATCCTCGATCACGACGCGCCGCTCGCCGCGGTTCACCCGGAGATGGATCTCGCGCGTGCCCACCCCTACAAGGCTTCCGCTGCAAGCGCGGCGCACGCACGCTGCGTGATGACACCGACGAGGTGCCGTTTGAACTCCACGCTGCCCGCCAGGTCCGCGATGGGCTCGACCGCGGCGCGTGCCGCGTCGGCGATGGCCTCGAGCGTTCCGGCGTCACGCGCGTCCGCGCCGGCGAACTGCGCGGTCGGCACCGGCCGCGCCATCTCGTCGACCGCACCGACGACGACCGTGGGCGCGCCGACGAAGCGGCCGTCACGCACGGTCCCGAGCGCAGCGACGCCAACGCTCGGTCGCTCGAGGATCTGGAACTTCACGTATGCGGCCCGCACGTTCTTGCCAGGAAGCGGGATCTCGATCGCGACGATGACCTCGTCCGCCGCGAGCGCGGTCTCGTACATCCCGGTGATGAACTCGGCTACCGCCACCGACCGCGAGCCGGCCCTGCCTTCCAGGAGGACGCGCGCGCCGAGCGCGATCAGCATCGAGGGCGGATCGGCGTGAGGCTCGCCGAACGCGAGATTTCCAGCGAGAGTGCCGGCGGCGCGCACGCGGACGTTCGCGACGTTCGCCTCGAGCTGCGCGAGCGCCGGCAGCGCCTCCGCGACGAGCGGGTTGCGCTCGATGTCCCAGTGGGTCGCGGTCGCACCGATGCGGAGCGTGTCCGTGGACGCGCTGATCTGCGCAAGCGATCCGATCGGCTTCACGTCGATGAGGTGCGGCCAGCGTGCGACGCCCATCTTCATCGCGAGGAGGAGCTCGGTGCCTCCCGCGTAGATCGCTGCGTCCTCTCCGAAACGCTGCCGCAGGGCCACCGCCTCCGCGACCGACGTGACCCTATGGACGTCGAATCGTCGAAGCATCGCTAAGAGACGCAGGCCGTCACGACGGCGACTCTACCGGCTGGGCCGCGGGCCCGCGCCCGCCGAGCTCCTTGCTGGCGTTGTCGAAGAACTCCTGCAGGATCTTGTCGCCCTTCTTGCGGATCGCTCCCGCGCCGAGCGTCGCGACGCGGCCCGTCACTTCGTACCGCCCGGTGACGGCGAGGGACGTTCCGGCGCCGTCGGGGTTGACCGCGAGCTCGAGGGTCGCCGCGATCCGGGACGCGACCTGACGGTCCTCGCCCCGGGCGCCCACGCGCATGCGTCGACCGTCCGGTCGCTCGACGGTCAGATCGAGATCCGCGCGCATCGCGAACGGGCCGAGACGATCCTCGAGGAGCGCCGCGTAACGCCCGGGCGGCTCGACGTCGCGTACCTCGCGTACGATCGAGAGCCACGACGCGACGCGGTGGACGTCATTCACCGCATCCCACACCGCATCGGGAGTCGCGGCAAGATGGATCGTCTTCGCGAATTCCTGCAGCACGCGGCTCCTCCTCGGGGCAACGATTATTTCATCGCGATACGATGGACGCGCGAGTGAGTGCGCGATCTCATCACGCGAATCGAGAGGTACGAAGATGAGCGAAGCCACCACCCCTGCAACCGGCAAAGAGCAGCAGCGTCCTTCGTTCTGGGGACGAGGTGCCTATGAGCTCTTCCTCGAGAAAGAAGGCATCCCGGTCCATACCGGTGTCGCGGTAGCGGACCTGCGCACGGCCGATCTCGCCAAATGGCCGCGGCTCGATGCCCGCGGCGCGTACATCCGCCTGGCGGGCGCCGAGGACACCGATAACGCCTACCTCATCGAGCTCGATCCGGGCAGATCGAGCGCCCCAGAGAAGCACCTGTTCGAGGAGTACTTCTTCGTCCTGAACGGCCGCGGCACCTGCGAGGTGTGGAACGAGGGCGAAGAGCCTGCGAGCTTCGAATGGCAGGAGGGCAGCCTCTTCTCGGTTCCGCTCAACACGACGCACCGCCTGCACAACGGTTCGGGCTCGCTGTCCGCACGGCTGCTCGCCGTCACGACGATGCCGATCATGATGAATCTCCTCCACAACACCGACTTCATGTTCAACTGCCCGTACGTCTTCAGGGATCGCTACGACGGGCGCAAGGAGTACTTCGACGGCGCGGGCACGCTCTACACCGGCCGGGTGTGGGAGACGAACTTCGTCGCCGACGTTCGTCGCTTTCAGCTCAAGGACTGGCTCGAACGCGGCGCGGGCGGCAAGAACATCCGCTTCGAGTTCGCGAACAACACGATGGTGTCGCACGTCTCCGAGTTCCCGGTCGGCACGTACAAGAAGTGCCACCGGCACGGACCGGGCTATCACGTCATCCTCCTGAACGGCTCGGGCTACTCGTACATGTGGCGCGAGAACGGCGACGAGTGGACCGAGGTGAACTGGAAGACCGGGACGCTGTTCGTCCCGCCCGGACGCTGGTGGCACCAGCACTTCAACACCGGAAGCGACCCGGCCCGCTACCTCGCCATCCGCTGGGGCGGCAACAAGTGGAAGCTGGCCGAATATCTGGACAACCAGGGCGTCGACAAGGACGTCACCGAGGGCGGCAACCAGATCGAGTACGAGGACCAGGACCCGCAGATCCATCGCACCTATCTCGAGCGCTGTGCGCAGAACGGCGTCAAGGTGCGGATGGATGAGTTCCCGGTCCGCGTCTAGCAAGCTCTGACCTCGGCGCATCCGCATCGGTCCGATCACCATCATCGCGGCGAAGATCCGGACGACGAGGCCGGCAACGTCGCGACCGAGCGCCTGCGCCTGCGGACCGTCGGCATCGACATCGGCACGACGACCTCGCATCTCATCTTCTCGGAGCTCGGGCTAGAGCGTCAGGGCATCCGTCTTTCGAGCGCCTATGCCGTCGTCGAGCGCACCGCGGTGCATCGCTCCGAGGTGATGCTCACCCCGTACGTCTCCGAGCGCCGCATCGACACCGACGCGCTCGGCAGGTTCATCGAGCGCTCGTACTCCGGGGCGGGCTGGAGGCCGGATGACGTCGACACGGGCGCGGTGATCACGACCGGTGAGGCGGCGCGAAAGGAGAACGCGTCGGCCATCGTGCAGCTCTTCAGCGCTCAGGCCGGGAAGTTCGTCTGCGCGACGGCGGGCCATCACCTCGAGAGCCTGCTCGCCGCGCACGGATCGGGCGCGGTCGCGCTCTCGCGCGACGCCGCCACCCCGGTCGTGCTGAACGTCGACATTGGCGGCGGCACGACGAAGCTCGCCGTCTGCCGCAGTGCTCGCGTCGAAGAGACGGCCGCGATCGACGTCGGCGCGCGCTTGCTTTCGTGGGACGGCGGCGGAAGGATCCGCGCGGTCACTCGCGCCGGCGCGCGCGTCGCCAAAGAGGCCGGCGTCCGCGTCGCCGTTGGCGACACGCGTGACGACGGCGCCCTTGACGCGGTCGCCGAACGGATCGCGGATCTGGTGCTCAGCGTGCCACTCGGCAAGCGGTTCGAGGACCCGGCGCCGTGGCTTACGGAGCCGCTGGTCGCGCGCGGACCGTTCCACGCTCTGGTCTTCTCTGGCGGCGTCGGCGAGTACATCAACGGCTGGGAGAAGAGGGAATTCGGCGACCTCGGTCTCCGGCTCGGCCGCGCCATCGCGCGACGCCTCGAGTCGTTCGAGGTGCTGCGCCCGGTCGAATCGATTCGCGCCACATGCATCGGAGCGTCCCAGTACAGCGTGCAGGTGAGCGGCGACACTCTGTTTCTGACCGATCCGGGATTGTTGCCGCTACGCGATCTCGCCGCCGTCGCGGTACGGCCGGAGAGGGCCGACGCGCGGGCCATCGCGGACGAGATCCGCCGCGGCGTGACACGTCTCGATCGCGAAGACGGCCGCTTCGCTCTCGCTGTGCGCTGGCGTCACGGCGCTACTTACGGTGCGCTGCGCGAGCTCTGCACAGGCATCGCCGAGGGGACCAGGGATCTGCTCGCCGTGAGCCCGCTCGTCGTGGTCCTGGACGCGGATCTGGCCGGGATCGTCGGGCAGATGCTCAAAGACGAGCTCGACGTTCACTCGCCGCTCGTGTGCGTCGATCAGATCGCGCTGTCGGACCTCGACTTCATCGACCTCGGCGCGATGATCCCGGAGAAGCTCGTCGTCCCGGTCGTCGTAAAGAGCCTGGTGTTCTCAGAGGGGTAGCCTCCGGCCGAAGGTCCTTTCGCACATCCGTGCAGATTCGACGTGGCAACGAGGCCTCGAACTGGTCGGCGGGGAGACGGTTCCCGAAACACGTGGCGATCGCTCTACAGCGCGCGCAGGTCGTACGACGAGTTTGCGAAGG
>Ga0209474_10004111_pt1 | contig 12622 bp, 11 predicted proteins | sample GraSoiAngelo_145_FD_185902 | JGI IMG/M metagenome (GOLD analysis project Ga0209474, IMG submission 185902) | Grasslands soil microbial communities from the Angelo Coastal Reserve, California, USA - 14_1009_05_20cm (SPAdes) (version 2) | ecosystem: Environmental > Terrestrial > Soil > Grasslands...
CGCAGAAGCTCAAGACGTCGAAGTACTTCACCAACGTCACCATCAAGAAGGCGTCGCAGAAGAGCGAGGGCGGGACGGTGGACTGGGAGATCACCTGCGACGCGAACTACTCGGCCTGAGAGGAAACCGTGGCGCTCACTGGACAGGACCTCATCAACCAGATCATCAAGGCGCCGCTGGCGCACAAGGTGACCGGGCTGGGTCTCGTCGTCGCGCTGATCACGGCGGGCAACTGGTACTTGCTGGTGGACCCGGTGCAGCAGCAGATCGCGCGACAGCAAGGCGCGCTGCGGCAGCTCGAGGACGAGCTGATCCAGAAGCAGTCGATCGCCAACAATCTCGCGCAGTTCAAGCACGAGAAGGAAGTCCTCGAGCGCCGGCTGCAGCAGGCCCTCACCGAGCTACCCAACGAGGCGAACATCGACGAGCTGATCCGCTCGCTCGCCGAGGTCGGGAAGAAGAGCGGGCTGACCATCAACGACATCGCGCCGCAGCCCGAGGTGAAGCAGTCGTTCTACGCCTCGATTCCCATCGTGATGGCGGTGACGGGCAACTACCACGAGATCGCCGTCTTCCTCGACGCGCTCTCGAAGCTCGCCCGCATCGTCAACGTCACGAACATCAAGATGAGCAGCCCCCGGATGGCGTCCGACAAGCTGGTGGTCTCGGCCAGCTACGTCGCCACCACGTTCCGCTTCCTGCCCGAGGCGCAGAAGCAGCAGGCGGTGAGCGCCAAATGAAGGCCGCGCGCAAAGCTCTCGCCGCCGCGCTGTTGTGTGCCGCTTGCGGCGCGCCACCGCCGCCGCAGCGTCGCGCGCCGCCCCCGCCCGCCGCGCCGAAGGCGGTGGAAGACGACAGCGCGTCTACCGCTCCGGCGACGATGTACGTCTACTCGCCGATCGGGAAACGCGACCCGTTCCAGAACGTCTTCGCGGGCAGGGACGCGACGCCGATGCGCGTCGAGGGACGCAAGGCGACTCCGCTCCAGCGCTGGTCGCTCGATCAGCTCCGCCTCTCGATGACCGTGACGGGGACCTCGTCGCCGATGGCGATGCTCGAGGATCCGGAGAACCGCGGCTGGCCGGTGCGGCTGGGGGACTTCGTCGGAAAGAACTGGGGGAAGGTGACCTCGATCCAGCGCGATCTGATCGTGGTCACGGAAACGATCACCGATCACTCCACCGGCCGCGTCTATCCGCAGAACATCAAGATCATGGTGCCGGAGAGCCAGGACGAGAAGCGCGATCTTCAGGCGCTCAAGGACGGCGAAGAGATGGTGCCGTCCCCCACGAGGGACCGCTGAAGATGCGCCGCCCGACCGAGGAGAATCAGATGAACCCGAAGCTGTCGTTCCGAGGCGCAGCGATCGCTGCTGTGATGGTGGCGGTCGCCGCGCCGCGGGCGAGCGCTGCCTCCGCGGTGAACCGCGTCGCGTCCGTCGAGGTGGACGGGTCTCGCGTGGTCGTGCACGGCACCGCCAAACCGGACTACACCGTCTTCAAGCTCGACCAGCCGGCACGCCTCGTGGTGGACCTCGCCTCGGCCGACGTCACCAAAGCTACCGCTCCCGCCAGCGTCCACGACAGGGGCATCGCCGGCGTCTCGGTGGCGCAGTTCGACGAAGGCGACAGCCGCGTCGGGCGCGTGGTCGTCGCGCTCGACGGCGACGCGAAGTACGACGTCGCGCCGCGCGGAAACGATCTGGTGATCACCATCGCTGCCCCCGCCGCACGACCCGCCGCTGCCCCGCCTGCGCTCACCTCCGCTTCGGCCCCGGCGTCGGATCCCAACGTCGTCGGCGTTCGCGAGGACGCGATCGAAGTTTCGGCCCCGGCACAGCGGCTGCGGGCGGTGTCGGTCTTGGGCGACGAGGACTCGGCGGTGGTTCGTCTCGAGACGGACGGCCAGGTAGGCAGCTTCCTCGTGACCGAGCTGCGCAATCCCGGGCGGCTCGCCATCGATCTCCGCGGTATGAAGTCCATCGCCCGGCGCAGCACCGAAGGAGCGGCGCACGTCAAGGGCGTGCGTGTCGCGAGCAGGGACGACGGCGTGCGCGTCGTGCTCGATTCCGACGCCCAGTCGATGCCGAAGTACGACGTGCAGCGCAGCGCGTTGGGCCTCGTCGTCCACGTCGGCGAAGCGAAGGTCGCCAAGGCGCCCGCGCTGCCCGCCTCGCCGCGCGAGGCGGAGGCGCTGGAAGTGCAGCCGCAGCTCGCGAACGTGAAGGCCGTCGACCTGCGCACCGACGAAGGGAAATCGCGCGTGGTGGTGGCGGTCGACCATCCCGTCAAGTTCGAGGTGATGAGGCCCGATCCGACGACGGCGGTGCTCACGCTCCACGGCGCGGCGCTTCCCGAGCGGCTCGAGCGCAACCTGGACGCCACCGCTCTCGGCGGCCCGGTCACGATGCTCTCCAGCTACCGCGCACCCGGCTCGCCGGGCGACGTGAAGATCGTCGCGAGCACGAAGCCCGGCGTCCCCGACACGATCGAGGCGGCGAACGGAGCGCTGACGTGGCGCTTCGGCGGACCGCAGCAGGCCTCGCAGGCGCAGCTGCCCGCGGCACGCGCCGCCGCGGATCGCTCCGGCGCTCCGATGGAGCTGGACGACCGCAACTACACGGGCCGCCGCGTCGACTTCAACGTCAAGGACATCGACGTCAAGAACCTGCTCGGCGCCATCGCGGAGATCAGCAAGAAGAACATCATCGTCGCCGACGACGTAAAGGGCACCGTCACCATCAAGCTGCGCAACGTCCCGTGGGACCAGGCGCTCGACATCATCCTCAAGTCGAAGGGCCTGGGGCGCGAGGAAGTCGGCAACATCATCCGCGTCGCTCCCATCGCCACGCTGCGCGCCGAGCAGAAGGAGGCGGCCGACGCGGCGAAGAACAGCCTGGCGCTGCAGCCGCTGCGCGTGCGCCTCATCCCGGTCAACTACGCCGACGCGGGCGCGCTGGTCGAGAAGCTCAAGGACACCCTCACGGAGCGCGGCACGGTCTCGGTGGACAAGCGCACCAACACGCTCATCGTGAAGGACGTGCAGGAGGCGCTGCTCCGGGCGGAAGGCATCGTCCGCAACCTCGACACGCAGACGCCCGAGGTGCTGATCGAGAGCCGCATCGTCGAGGCGGCGACAAGCTTCTCGCGGCAGGTCGGTATCCAGTGGGGTGGCAACGTCTCGTTCGCGCCGACCACCGGCAATCCCACCGGGCTCATCTTCCCCAACATCGTCCAGGCCGCGGGCGCCGCGGACGACCCGTCCGCGCCGCTCGCCGGTTTGAACGGCGTCACGCAGCCGAACTTCGCCGTCAACATGCCGGCGCCCATCGGCCTCAACAACGGCGCGGGCATCGGATTCGTCCTGGGCAGCGCGGGCGGCTCGGCGAACCTGAACCTGCGCCTGTCCGCCGCGGAGAACAGCGGTACGATCAAGACGATCAGCTCGCCGCGCGCGGTCACGCTCGACAACGTCGAGTCGAGCATCGGCCAGGGCGTGTCCATCCCCTTCTCGCAGACGAGCGCGGCGGGCGTGAACACCACCTTCATCGAGGCGCGCCTCGAGCTGAAGGTCACCCCCCACGTGACGCAGGAAGGCTCGATCCAGATGAATGTGGCGGTGACCAACAACCAGCCGAACCCGCAGCTCACGGGCGCGAACGGCCAGCCCTCCATCAGCCGCCGCGAGGCGCGGACGGAAGTGCTGGTCAAGGACGGCGACACGACGGTGATCGGCGGCATCTATACGCGCCGCAACTCAGAGTCGTGGAACGAGGTCCCCCTGCTCTCGCGCATTCCCATCCTGGGGTGGCTCTTCAAGAAGAAGGCAGTCACCGACGATCGCACCGAGTTGCTCATCTTCATCACGCCGCGAATCGTGAACCGCTCCCAGTCCGTCGTCGCCTCGGGACCGTCGGGTGACGACTCGGGCAACAAGCAGTGAGAGGCGCCGCCATGAAGAAGACCAAGACGATTCCGCTCGCCGCACTCCTGATCTGCGCCTGCCAGGTTCCCTACAAGGACAACGCGTTTCTCGTGGCGGAGAAGGTCATCCAGGCGAAGCCCGGGACCGGCGGGTGCATATACACGGCGGACACGCTCGAGCTGACGTTCGGGGCGTTCAACCCGCTCGGCGGCGGCTACACGCATGGTGTGGTCGTCGAGAACCGCTTGCAGGACAACAGCGGCCTCGCTCCGGGCCGCGTCAACACGAACGACTTCCAGATCGAGTACGCCGTCATTGACTACGAGCAGATCGACGGGCCAGCCGTGGTGTTGCCGGAGCAGACGGTGCCCGGCAACGCGCTCGTCCTCGTCGGGGGCAAGGCCGTGACGCAGCTCGAGCTGGTCCCTTCCGCGGTCGCCCAGGCGATCGGCGGCAACACGATGAAGATCCGGCTGCTCATCCAGGTCTACGGGCGCCTGCTCGACGGGTCTCGCGTGAAGACGAACACCTACGAGTACGTCGTCCAGGCGGATCCCGCCTTCACGATGCCGGCGCCGACCTGCACGTCGGGGCAACCCGTTTTCTGCGAAGGCGCAGGGAACCAGGACACCAGCACGACGTGCCAATGATTCCTTGACAGCGCCCGCGAGCGCTGCGTCCATACGGTTCGGGTGACGCTGACGCTCGCGGAGCTGTACCTGAAGCAGGGTCTCGCGGGCCGCGCGAGGGAGATCCTGCGGAAGCTGGCGGAGGAGGGGGACGAAGTCGCGCGCGAGCGGCTGTCGCGCATCCCGCCGCCCGCGCACAAGGAGATCGCGCTGCTCGAGGAGCTGCTCGAGCGCGTGCGGGCGAGGCGAGGAGAACGTTGATGGGGTTCCGGGAGGACCTGGAAGGAATCTGCGGGCGCGTCGAAGGCGCGCTCGCGGCCACGCTCATGGGGTTCGACGGCATCGCCATCGACACCGCGGAGATGAAGCCCCCGCCGGGCATCGAGCTGCAATCGCTGCTCGTCGAGTATTCCGGGATCCTCTCGCAGGTCCGCCAGGCCGCGGAGAGCCTGCGCATTGGCACCGCCTCCGAAGTGTCGATCCGCACGGACAAGCTGGTCGCGGTGGCACGGCCACTCACTCCTGACTACTTCGTCCTTCTCGCGCTGTCGCCCGACGGCAACGTCGGCCGCGCCCGCTACGAGCTCCGCATCGCCGGCGCGAAACTCGCCGCCCAACTCTAGACGTCAACCCCGCGGGCCGCCGCGCCGAGCCATTACCGAGGCGCGCGCTGTCTGGACGGACCTTCCCGTTTGCGATACACCGCCGCTCCTTTGGAGGAGTGCTCTTGGCTGAGGTCTACGACACGAGTGAATTCCGCAACGGGCTCAAGATCCTGTACGACGGCGACCCGTTCGAGATCATCGAATTCCAGCACGTGAAGCCCGGAAAGGGATCCGCGTTCGTGCGGACCCGGATCCGGAACCTCCTCACCGGCCGCATGCTCGAGCCCACCTTCAAATCGGGCGACAAGGTCGGCAGGCCTGACATGGAGGAGAAGGAAATGCAGTACCTGTACAAGGAAGGGGACCACTACGTCTTCATGGACGTGAAGACATACGACCAGATGCACATCGGCGAAGAAGCTTTGAAGGAACGCAAGAACTTCCTCAAGGAGAACATGAACGCGCACATCCTCTTCTGGAACGGGCGCGCCATCTCCGCCGAGCTGCCCAACACGGTCGAGCTGCGCGTCACCAAGTGCGACCCGGGAGTGCGCGGCGATACGGTCTCTGGAGCCATGAAGCCCGCCACCCTCGAGACGGGCTACACGCTCAACGTCCCGCTGTTCATCAACGAGGGGGACATTCTCAAGATCGATACGCGCAACGGTCAGTACCTGACGCGCGTCGGGTGAAGTCGAGGGGGCATGGACGTCGAGAAGCTGAGAGCGATCCTCGCGGCGCTACAGGGTAGCGACGTCACTCGCCTGGATTGGACGAACGGGCAGGAGAGGCTGACCCTGCGCCTCGGTCATCCGCCAGCCCCGGTGACCACGTTGCATGCGGTTCCCGCGCCCGCGCCGTCTCCCGCGACGCTCGCGACTCCACCACAGGTCACGCCCGTGGCGCCGCCCGCGCCAGCCGCTGCTCCGGCGCCCGCGACCGGAAGCGACAAGACCTTCACCGTCAACTCACCGTTCGTCGGGACTTTCTACCGGGCGGCGTCGCCCGACAACCCGCCGTTCGTGGAAGTGGGGCAGGTCGTCAGGAAGGGCCAGGTGCTCTGCATCGTCGAGGCGATGAAGCTGATGAACGAGATCGAGGCGGAGCAGTCTGGCAGGTGCGTCGAAGTGCTCATCCAGAACGGCAGCCCGGTCGAGTATGGCGAGCCGCTCTTCCGATTCGAACCCGTCTGACGGGGACGGCGGCACCCCGATGTTCCACAAGATCGTCATCGCGAACCGCGCCGAGATTGCGTTGCGAATCATTCGCGCGGCGCGCGAGTTGGGCATCCAGACGGTGGCCGTGCATTCCACCGCGGACGCCAACTCGCTGCACGTCCGCTTCGCGGACGAAGCCCTGTGCATCGGTCCGCCCCCTTCGAAGGAGAGCTACCTCAACATCCCCGCGATCCTCTCGGCGGCGGAAGTCTCGGGCGCCGACGCCATCCACCCGGGATACGGATTCCTGAGTGAAAACGCCGAGTTCGCCGAGATGGTCCAGCACTCAGGCCTCGGCTGGATCGGCCCGCGTCCCGAGATGATCCGGATGATGGGCAACAAGGTCCGTGCGAAGGAGACGATGCGCGAGGCGGGGCTCCCGCAGCTTCCCGGCTCCGAGGGGGTCGTCAGCGACGAGCGCGACCTGGTTCGGTTGGCGGAGAAGATCGGTTTTCCTGTGATCCTCAAGGCGGCGGCTGGGGGTGGCGGCCGCGGCATGAAGATCGTCCGCGAGAAGGATCAGCTCACGCAGAATTTCCGCACCGCTTCCGCCGAGGCGGCGGCCGCGTTCAGCAACGGCGACATGTACGTGGAGCGCTACGTGGAGCGCCCGCGGCACATCGAGATCCAGATCGTCGCCGACGAGCACGGCGACGTCGTCCATTTCGGCGAGCGCGAGTGCAGCGTGCAGCGGCGACATCAAAAGATGCTCGAGGAGTCGCCGTCGCCGGCGCTCAACGAGCGATTGCGCGAGCGGATGGGCCGTGTCGCCGTCGAGGCGATGAAAAAGATCCGCTACAACAACCTGGGGACCATCGAGTTCCTGCTCGACGAGCGCGGCGAGTTCTTCTTCATGGAGATGAACACGCGTATCCAGGTCGAGCACCCCGTGACGGAATCCGTCACCGGGATCGATCTGGTGAAGGAGCAGATCCGTCTGTCCGCCGGCGAGGAGCTGGGCCGTTCGCAGAAGAGCATCACCTTGCGCGGACACGCCATCGAGATGCGCATCAACGCCGAAGATCCGGTGACCTTCGCGCCTTCACCCGGTCTCATCACGGCGTACCACGCGCCGGGCGGGCTGGGTGTGCGCGTGGACTCCGTCGCGTACGAGCAGTACCGCGTGCTGCCGTTCTACGACTCGATGGTCGCGAAGCTGATCGTCACCGCCGACTCGCGTCCCGCGGCGATCATGCGGGCGCGTAGGGCCCTGCAGGAGTACGTGGTGGAAGGGATCAAGACGAACATTCCGTTCCACAAGCGGCTGTTGCAGTTCGAACCCTTCGTCCAGGGCAGGTACGACACGCGCACCGTGGAGCGACTGCTGGCGGAAACGACAGCGACGCTGTCGTGATCGCGCATGCAAACCGCTGTCAGTAATTGATTACATCATCGGACGATTACCGACACCGTGCGACACTGTCTGAACGCGCCGTTTGCGAGTGCTCCGGTGTGGGCCGCGCGCCCTTGCAGGATTCATGATTTTCCTAAGCGGCGGGCTGCCTTGAATGTACCGTCCGGCCGAGCTACGCTTCAGTTTCCGCCGCCGCTCTTCAAGCCGACGAGACTGCGAGCCGCTGGGACCATGGACAAGAACAAGGTCATCGAGTCGGCCACCAAGCTGATCGCAAAGGCTCAGTTCGACAAAGCCGTCAAGGAATATCAACGCGTTTTGGAGTTGGATCCGGACGACGTCCGCGTTCTGCAAAAGCTCGCCGAGCTCTACCAGAAGATGAAGAAGCAGTCCGAGGCGGCGGACTGCTTCGAGAAGGTCGCCCGTACCTACGCGGCGCAGGGCTTCTACCTGAAGGCCGTCGCGCTCTACAAGCAGGTGCTCAAGGTCGTCGACCGGGTCGAGGTGAACGTCCGCCTCGCCGAGCTGTACCAGCAGCTCGGCCTGGTCGGCGACGCGACCAAGGAATGGCAGACGGTCGCCTCGCACTACGAGAAGGACGGTGACCACAAGGCGAGCCTCGACACGCTGAAGAAGCTCGTCGACCTCGATCCCGACAATGTCGCCTCCCGAATTCGCCTGGGCGAGCAGTATGCGCGGCAGGACAACCTGGTCGAAGCGGTCGCCGAGCTGCGGCGCGCCGCCGAGTACCTGCAGCGGAACGGCCGGACCGACGACTACCTGCGCGTTGCCGAGCGCATCAGCCACCTCGATCAGGCCGACGTCACTCTCGCCCGCGAGTTGGCCGAGCATTTCCTCTCGCGCGGCGACTCGAAGCGCGCGCTGTCCAAGCTGCAGATCTGCTTCAAGGCGAATCCCCGCGACCTGAACACGCTGCAGATGCTCGCCCAGGCGTTCCAGGACCTCGGGCAGACGTCGAAGACCCTTTCGGTCCTCAAGGAGCTGGCGCGGGTGCACGCAGACGCCGGCAGAAGCGAGGACGCGCGGCGCGCCTACGAACAGGCCGCGGAGCTCGCCCCCGACGACCCGGACGTCAAGTCGGGGCTTCAATCGACCGCGTCCGCTTCACGTCCGGCCGCGCGGGCGGCGACGCGGCCGCCCCCGCCGGCCCGCACTGGACCGGTCGCGCCAGCGCCGGCGCGGACAGGTCGCCCGCCGCAATCCGCTGGTCCCGCGCCGAAGCCGGCCACTCCGCCGTCGCGTCTCAGCGAGATTCCCAGCTCGGGAAACCTCGGCAAGCTGCTCAAGGAAACGGACGTCTACGTCAAGTACGGCCTCCACGATAAAGCGCTAGAGCACCTCCGCAAGATCTTCGAGGCCGATCCCGACAACCTCGAAGGCCACGAGAAGGCGAAGGCGGTCGCGGCCGCGAGCGGACGCACGGACGAGGCGATCGAGGAGCTGACGACCCTCATCCGGTTGTACACGGCTCGGCGCGATCCTCGCGCCGAGCAGGCGCGCAAGGAGCTGCGCGAGCTGCAGGCCGGGGCCATGGCAGAGGCGCCGGCAGCGGCGCCCGAGCAGGAGCTCGAGCTGGCGGGCGACGAACAAGAGCTGGAGCTCGAGCTCGACACGGGCCATCGGGGGAAGCCGTTCACCGGGGTCAACCAGCCGCTGCAGGAAGTCGAGCTCGAACCCGAGCTCGAGCCGCAGGAGCTGACGCCGGTCGAGGAGGACGAGCCGCTCCTGGAGGTCGAGCCGGAGCCGCTCGAGGCGCCTACCGCGGCGGCGTCGCAGGCGGACGACGAGTTCGCTTCGGACCTCGCCGAGGCCGACTTCTACATCGAGTCGGGGCTCACCGACGAGGCGCGCGCCATTCTCAATGCCGTTTTCGCCGCCCACCCGCGCCATCAGGGCGCTCTCGAGCGGCTGAATCGGCTCGGTCCCCCGGCAAAGGGAGCGGCTCCGGGGCGCCCTGCCGCGGCCGCTCGGGACCAGCGCGACCACGATGATCTGGCCGCGGAGCTCGCGAGCGAGCTCGCCGAGGAGATCAACGCCGCGCAGCTCGTCGAGGACGCGCCGCTCGACGGCGACGTTCTGGACAGCTTCCAGGTCCCGGCGCATGAAGTCCTGGGCGAGTTTCGCAGCAAGGTGGCGCAGACGGTCCGGCGCGAGGATGCGCAGACGCACTACGACCTCGGCATCGCCTACAAGGAGATGGGCCTCTTGGAGGAAGCGATCTCCGAGTTCGAGATCGTCCTGCACCACGGCGGCGGCGCCCGTCGCGTGGACTGCTTCACGATGCTCGGGACCTGCGAGTCCGAGCGCGGTAATGCGGAGGCGGCGGTCAAGTACTTCGAGGAGGGCCTCCAGCTCGAGGAGCTGACCCGCGAGGCGCGTCGCGCGCTCGCCTTCGAGCTCGGCAACGTGCTCGAGACCCTCGGCCGGAACGACGAGGCGCTCGAACAGTATGAATCGGTGGCGGCGGAGGAGCGCGGGTTCCGCGACGTCACCGCGCGCATCCAGCGGCTGGGTAGCGGCAGCGCCAAACCGCGGCCGAAGATCAAGCCGGCCGCGCGGCCCGCGGCGCACCCCGTCGCCGCCGCGGCCGAAAAGAAACCCGAGGCGGCGGCCTCGCGTAACCGCAAAATCGGGTTCGTCTAGTGAACTACCTCGACTACTACGAGCTCGCGCAAGAGCCGTTCTCGAACGCGCCGGTGTCGCGCTTCTATTTCAATTCGCCGCAGCACGCGCAGGCGCTGGTGCGGTTGACGCACGTCTGCTCGCAGATGAAAGGCCTCGCCATCCTGGTGGGGGACATCGGTGCCGGCAAGACCACGCTGGCGCGACGCCTGCTCGATTCCCTGCCGGAGAACGAGTACGAGGCCGCGCTCCTCGTCATCATCCACAGCGGCGTCACGGCCTCGTGGCTGCTCAAGCGAATCGCCTTGCAGCTCGGCGTCGATGCGCCGAGCGAGGACAAGCTGACCCTTCTGGGGCAGCTCTACCAGCGTCTCGTGCGCATCTACGAGCAGGGGAAACGCGCCGTCGTCCTCATCGACGAGGCGCAGATGCTGGCGACGCGGGAAATCATGGAGGAATTCCGCGGACTTCTGAATCTGGAAGTCCCGGAGCGGAAGCTCCTGTCTCTCGTCTTCTTCGGGCTGCCCGAGATCGAGGACAACCTGCGCCTCGACCCGCCGCTCGCGCAGCGCGTAGCCATCAAGTTCCGCCTGGCGCATCTGACGCCGGAGAGCACTGAGGCCTACATCAAGCATCGCCTGCGGCTGGCAGGTGCGTCGCGCATGCCCTTCGCCCCCGAGGCGGTGAACGCCGTGCACCGCTTCTCGAGCGGTACCCCTCGCATCATCAACACCCTGTGCGACAATGCGCTCTTCGAAGGGTACGTGGCGCGGGTCCCGATGATCGACGAGGCGATGATTGCACGCGTGGCCGCGGAGCTCGGACTTTCCAGCAGCGCGGAACGTGCGGCCGAAGCGCCGGCACCGCTGCGGGCGCCACCGCCGGTGCACAAGGAACCGAAGCCGCTCGACCTCGGAGAGATCGATCGATACCTGGCGGGCCTCGCGAAGCCGTCGTGACCACGGCCGGCGACCGCCGGTCGGGAGCTGAAGAGAACCCGATGCAATTGCCGCGGCCGGCTCGGCGCATTGCACGCTCAATCGCGTCCGAAAGGATGCCGTGCTGAGCCGCGTCCTCGTCGCGGCGACCCTGGCGGCGCTCCTGGTCGCGGGAGGCGCCATCGCGTTTTTGCGCACCGATTTCGTCGCGAACAACCTGTGCGCGTACGCGGTGGCGACCATCGAGGAGACCACCGCCGCGGACGTGCGCGTGGCCGGCTGCTCCGTCGATCCCGCGCGCGGGCAGCTCACCATCGATGGCCTGCGCGTCGGCGACCCTGGCGGCCGAATCGACCTCACCATCGCGCGCGTGTTCGTCCAGGTGTTTGTGCGGCCGCTCCTGCAGCGGGTCCGTCTCGAGCGGCTGGAGATCGATCATCCCGTGTTGCACCTGTCGCTGGACCAGCAGTCGGCGCCCACGGCGCACGCCCGCCGCCAGGCGTGCCTGCCTGACGTGCTCGATCGTTTCGAGCTGGGGCGCGTCACGATCCGCAAGGCGTCGGTCGACGTGCGCGGCTCCGGAGTGCACGTCGTCGTGCCGCGAGCGAACGTCTCGATCCACGGACAGGACGAAGTGATGGAGGTCGAGCTGACCACGCGCGGGGCGACGGTGGAGTTGCCGCGGCGGCAATTCGAGCTCGCTTCCGTCGATGCCGCGGCCAACGTGGACCTCAGAGGGACCGGGCAGCTCGACCTCACGCGCGCCGAGGTCATCGGCACCGACGCGTCGGCGTTCATCGCGGGGACGATCTCGGATCTGTGCGATCCGCACATCGAAGCGACCGCGAACGTCCGGTCGGACAATCTCGGCTCGACGCTCGCGGCCTACGCGCCCGGCGTGCTCCGCCATGTCTCCGGAACCGCGGCGCTCGACACGCGGATCTCGTTCGTGCGAGGCGACTTGAAAGGCCGCGGGGACCTCCGGCTCCGCTCGTTCCAGATTGAAGGCTTCGATCCGGGGGACGTGAACGCGCGATTCGATGTAACCCGGGAGCGGCTCAAGCTGGACCGGCTGGAAGTCGGCGTGGGGCGCGGCCAGGTGGCGGGGACCGCCGAGCTGGGATTCGGCGAGGGGCTGCCACTCTCGACCGATCTCGCTCTGCGTGACGTCGAGCTCGCCGAGGTCCTGCGCAAGCTGACGCTGCCGCACGTGTGGGTGATGCTGCGCACGGCGGGCAAGGTGCAGATGAACGGAACGCTCAGTCCGCTGCGGCTCGGCGGAGAAGCGAACCTCGACCTGTCCGAGTTCGCC
>Ga0209474_10004112_pt1 | contig 12622 bp, 14 predicted proteins | sample GraSoiAngelo_145_FD_185902 | JGI IMG/M metagenome (GOLD analysis project Ga0209474, IMG submission 185902) | Grasslands soil microbial communities from the Angelo Coastal Reserve, California, USA - 14_1009_05_20cm (SPAdes) (version 2) | ecosystem: Environmental > Terrestrial > Soil > Grasslands...
CTCGCTGATAAGCCTTTGCTCGGAATCAATGGGCAGCGGCTGCACGGCGGCAAGATGACCGAGGATTGCAAAAATATTTCTTTCGGCGGGAGCCAGAGGTACATCGAATCCGACACTGCGAAATTGCAGCATGGAATTGGCTTGATAAAAATGCCAGGCGATATTGCCGCAGAGGGCGACCGCCCTCTCGAAGCGCTCGTTGATGGGAGGTTGTGTTGATGCCGAATTTGCCCCGGATGGCTCAACCGCTGCGGAGTGAGGATCAAGCACCAGCAACACGCGAGAGTCTTCCTCGCGCGTGAATTCCCGGACCATCAGCGAACCGGAACGCGCCGTCGCTTTCCAGTGGACCAGCCGCGCGCTGTCCGTGTGGACGTAGTCGCGCAACGCGTACAAGTCCTGGCCCCGCCCCTTGGTGATGCTTTCGAGCGCCCCCTGGAGGACGGGAAGAAGTTCCATGTATTCCGGCGTCGGCTGCACAGAAGGATAAACAATCGCTTCGGTTTTCAAATCCAAGCGCCGTGATTTCTGCAAAAAACCAAAGGGAAATCGCGTGACGATGCGGAACGCGTCCTGGCGGTAAACCCCGCGCCGCTGGAAAGTCAGGGGAACACTCTGCTGGAGGCGCTCCTGCTTGGGGAGATAAGGAAAGTAGACCGGCTTTTCGAGAATCGCCGAGGGAGTAGCGCCTTTTTCACGGTCCGCTTCGACGCGCAGCGAGAAAGAAGGCAGTGTGAGCTTTTGATTTTCAAGTTCCACGAAGGCGCGCACGGGTTGCCCGGCGAAGATGTGCTCGGGAAGAAGGAGACGCATTTGGGCGCCCGAGAGGCTGATGGAAGAAAGAATCCCCGACATCAGAATGAGCGCAATCAGGCACGCGAGGATCAGGAAGAGAAGGTTGTTGCCGGTGTTGAGCGCGGCCAGCGCGACGAGCAGGAGTCCCACGAAATAGATCCAGCCTTCGCGAGAGATTTTGTATTGGATTCTGTAACCGATCCAGCGTAGCGGCGTGCGGCGCGCCAGAGTGGGCACCAGTGTGACCGCAACCCATCCCGCGATGGCCAGGGCCGCAAGCGCGGAAGTGCTGGCGAGCACGATCTGGCCAAACTCCGCGGCGGCGCTGGAATAAAGCGCCAGCAGGAGCGCCCCGGAGAGCGCCGCCATGGAAAGGAAAAACGCGCGGACACCGGGCCGGTCGGCCCTGGCCACCATCTGCGCGAGAGTGGAACGAATCGCACCCATGACCTATGCCAAAGTTCTTAGGTGTAAGTTCTTAGTTTGCGGTAAAGGAAGAGGCATTTTTTGAAACCCATGCTTCAGGCGCGTTCGCTTCTCTGGGACGAAATGGATTGCAATTAACACTCCCGGGAACCGAAGCCGGAGATTCTAGTTTGCCCAAACCTGACTGCAAAACTTTTTCTACGAACAACTGAGATCCAACGCCCAAAAACTCAAGCTTAAAGCGGCACGGAAACGGATTCGACGATTTCGCGGAGAACGGATTCCGTGGTTTCAGATTTCTTCTGCAAGGACGCGTGGCGCGAGCTGGCCACCACGCGGTGCGCAAAAACAGGAACCGCAAGCTGTTTGAAATCGTCGGGCAGGCAATAGTCCCGGCCATCCAGGAACGCCCGGGCTTGTGCCGCGCGCTGCAACATCAGTGTGCCGCGGGGGCTAACGCCGAGAGCAAGCTGCTCGGTCTTGCGCGTGCGATTGACGATTTCAAGGGCGTAATCGTGCAGGCTGGAGTCCACTTTGATGTGGTTGACCGCCTCCTGCATGGCCAGCACCTCGCTTAAATCCGCGACGGGTTCCAGCGATTGGATCGGATCCTCCCCAATGCGCTTGCGCAGTATTTCGCGCTCGGTTTCATGCGATGGGTAACCCATCTTAATGCGCATCAGGAAGCGATCGAGCTGCGACTCCGGCAGCGGATAGGTGCCATGGTGCTCGACAGGATTTTGCGTGGCGATCACGAAAAACGGCTGCGGTAGCGCCTGCGTTTTTCCGTCCATACTGACCTGCGCTTCGTTCATGGCCTCAAGCAGCGCGGACTGCGTTCGCGGCGTCGTGCGGTTAATTTCGTCGGCAAGCACGACGTTCGCAAAAATCGGCCCGGGACGAAATTCAAATTCGCGATTTTCAGGATTGTAGACGCTCACGCCAAGCACATCGCTAGGCAGCAAATCCGAAGTGAACTGAATGCGTTGAAAGCTGCAATGAAACGATTTGGCGAGAGCCTGCGCCAGCGTGGTCTTGCCCACGCCGGGAACGTCTTCGATGAGCAAATGGCCGCGCGCGAGAAGCGTGATCAGCGCCAGCTGGATGGCGTCTTCCTTGCCGAAGATGGCGCGCGCGATGGAGCGCTGGAGCTGCGAGACGACTTGAGCAGTAGCTGTTGGCATTGGTTGAACCGATTCGCGGTTAGGCTTTCAATTGAAAACGCAATCCCTTCCTGTTACAACATAGATGACGCTTCGCGGCATCGCGTTGGCCTCATTTGGCAACCTCGGGCGACTAGCTCAGTTGGTTAGAGCGCTCCCCTCACACGGGAGAGGTCAAAGGTTCAAGTCCTTTGTCGCCCACCATCTTTTCTTGCGTCACCAGCCATTCTAGCTAAAATCTCCCCATGTCAACCTTCCTTCGTGCAATAGAGTTTCTAAGTTTGAGCCTATGGCTGGGCAGCGATGTCTTCCTGAGTTTTGTCGTGGCGCCGGGGGCTTTCCGGATCCTGGCGCCGAACCGCGACCACGCGGGAGCAATCGTCGGATATTCGCTTAACGTCATGCATCTCGGAGGCATCGTTTGCGGTTGCGTCCTTTTGCTGGCTCGGCTGACGCGGACGAAGACGTTTGCGAGCCTGGCCACACCGGCGGCGCTTTGCGTCGTATTGATGATCGCGCTGACAGCGATCTCGCAATACACGGTCAGCGCGAGGATGGCTGTGCTGCGCGTGCAGATGGGCTCGATCCAGGCGACAGCGGCGGACAGCTCGCTGCTCGCGGAGTTTAGCCGGCTGCACGGGATTTCGGTTTCGCTCGAAAGCGGAGTGCTGCTGGCGGGAATTGCCGCGATGTACCTAATGGTGCGAGAACTCGCGCTCAAGCCTTCCTGAAGCCTCTACACTCTTTCAATCTCTGAAAATTCAATTACCTGCCTTTGCGGCTCGCGGAGATTGAGATCTCTTGCCCGGCTTGGCAATGTCGCGGGGTTTGGTTTTGTGAGGACGGATTTTGCGCATGGCCGCGTGGCCGGCGCGCTGGCAAGCGCGCCACATGTACCAACTGGCGACGGTGCGATACGGCCTCCAGCGCTCGCCAAATTTCAGAAGCTCCTTGGGCGCGGGCATGTGCTTTTTGCCGTAAGTGATGGCCCAGCCTTTGCGGACGCCGAGATCGTGGATGGGCAAGACGTCGGGGCGCCCGAGACGGAAAATCAAGAACATTTCCACGGTCCAGGCGCCAATACCGCGGACGGAGACCAGGCGTTTGACCAGCTCTTCGTCCGACAATTTATGCGCTTCTTCGAGCGAAGGCACCACTCCTTCCATAGTTTTCTTTGCTAAATCCTTCATCGCCAGGGTTTTCGCGCCGGACAGTCCTGCTTTGCGGAGGGCAGGCTTGCGCAGCTTAAGCATTTCCTCGGGCGAGGGAATGCGCCCGTTCGAGCCAAGCGCCTTGACGCGGCCGAAAATCGTCGCCGCGGCTTTGCCGGAAATGGACTGGTGCGTGATGGCTTCGACCAGCACTTCGTAAGGGGATTCGGCAGCGCCCTTCTCGACGCGAAATTCTCGCGTTTCCTTAATCAGAGGCGCGAGAGCCGGATCCTTCGCAGACAATGTTTCCATCGCCAGCCGCAGGTCAAACGGCGGCATTTCGTATTCGGTGGCTACCATGAAGCTCCATTCCGGAAACGGGCGAATAGATTAGCAAATTGGAGCAGGGAAACGCGAAATTCGAAAATCGCAATGCGAAGGCCAAAATGCACGCGTCTGAAGACTCGCCACTACAATGGTTCTGTTGAGGTGATGGTGTGGCGGGAGACGGTACGGAGTCGAAGGGCTTTTCGCCGTGAATAACGCCAGCGCAGCAGGCTGACCACCGCGATCAGTACAACGCAGGACTCGACGAAGAGCTTGCCGCCGTCAAACCAGTCGATAGGATCGCCCTTCAACGCGGGGTCTGTGAAAAGACTATGAAAGAAAAGAGCGGCGGCAGCGAAGTAGATGCTGAAATGAAAAGACTTCCACAGGTGGCGGCCCAACTGGAGACGCAGATACGATGTAACGACCACGAAGGCGAGAAGATAGAGGGCAATGGCGCCGATGGTGTTTTCAAGAGGCTGGCTGGGAGAGTGGACAGGGTAGAGAAGGTCCATGATGCGAAAGCGCGGGTCTTTGTTCAGCAGCAGAATGGCCGGATGCAGAAGCGATACCGAGAGTGCGACATAGCCAGACCAATTGTGGAGCCGGAAGTAGTTGAACCGGCGATGCGGCCAGGAGCGGTGCGGGCTATACCGAAACGCCATGAGCATCCCGAGGAGCAGATTCAGAGTAACCACGCCGACCGCAACGAGCCCGACATAGGCGGAAAGGTCGAGGACAGTCACGCTCATTGGCGGCAGTTGGCAAGCATAGGCTTTGAGACGGCTCGAAGCGCCCTAACGTTTCAGTGCGTTCGCGGTCTCGTCCCAAGTGGTCTGGAATGCGTCCAGCAGGCGTATAATGAAACGAGACCGCCTGAGAGGTTTTCCCATGACCATCGAACAACAGGTGCTCGAAAAGCTGCGTGAATTGCCTCCTGAAAAACAGAAGGAAGTACTGGATTTTGTGGACTTCCTGAAACAAAAGAACGGAACCAAGAAGCCGCTTCGCAGTCTGCTTGGATTGTGGGCAGACCTAAACGTGCATATCACGGAAGAGGATATCGCTGAAGCCCGCCGCGAAATGTGGGGTAATTTTCCTCGCGACATCGAGTTATGAGCCCGGTGCTCGATACTCACACCGTGCTGTGGTACCTGGAAAATTCTAAGGAACTGTCAGCTTTTGCCCGCACCACAATTGAAGATGCGATACGCGATGCTCGCGGTGTTCACGTGTCGGCGATTTCGGTCATTGAGACCGTTTACTTGGTTGAACGAAGAAGGCTCCCGCCGACCGCCCTGCAACGACTCCGCACTGCCCTAAGTGACCCGAGTACAGGATTGTTCATTGCTCCTGTGGATGCGTCTGTTGCAAACGCACTCGAGAATATCCCTCGGAGCATTGTTCCAGATATGCCCGACCGCATCATCGCCGCCACGGCCCTCCACCTCGGGCTTCCGCTCGTCACTCGCGACCGCCGCCTGCAATCCGCCGGAATTCAAACGATCTGGTAGCGTTGAGACGGCTCGATACAGCACAACGTTTCGACGTGTTATGCTGGTTTCGGAAAAGGCAGAGATGAAGCTTCGGCTCAAGTCAGGAACGAGCATTTTCTTGGTTTTCTTTGGTCTCATTGCTCTTATACTCCTGGCCACGACAAGGGAGACGGTCCGCGTAAGTCGGCGGGAACGTGAGGCCACTCTCCGGACGGAACTACGCACCCTACGCGACGCGATTGATAACTACACCTTGGACAAACAGCGGCGTCCTGAGTCTCTGCAGGATCTCGTGGATGCCGGCTATCTTCGGACTATTCCGATAGACCAAATAACAGGAAGGCCGGATTGGGAGCTGGACTTCGATAGCCCGACTCTGGGAGATCCTGTTGTCAGCCCAGATCTTGTGGGGTTTCACGACGTGCATTCAAGTTCTGGGCAAGTTGACCTCAGTGGTTCTGCCTACAACACATGGTAAAAAGTTCCCCACGACACCAACCATCAGCCTTCATATTCAGACCTAACCTTCCCTGTTTGTGATCGAACTGAGTAAGAATCGTTAGGCCACGGTGCCACCAGGGTCGGATTGAGAAACCAGCCCACCTCAGAGGCGGCCGCTACAGCGGCGAGGCGCGGGAGCGGGTGTGCTAGGATGAGGGGTTTGTGTGTGCCGAAAATTAGCAGAGTGAAGGGGCGCGAGTGCAAGCAGGGATTATTGGGCTGCCACAAGTTGGGAAGACGACGCTGTTCCGGATTTTGACGAAAGCGCAGGTCGAGGGCAAGGGCGGGGCGTCGGCGACACACGTGGGCGTAGCCAAAGTCCCGGAGCCGCGTCTGCTGGATCTGGCCAAGCTCTACAATCCGAAAAAAATCACCTATGCGACGGTAAATTACGTGGACCTGGGCGGCATGCAGAAAGAGCGCATGCGCGAGGCGCTGGCGCAATTGCGCGAAGTGGACGTGATTGCCCACGTGATTCGCGTGTTCGAGGACGCTAGCGTGCCGCACTCGGAAGGCAGCATCGATCCGCTGCGGGACGCGACGAACCTGGATTTGGAGCTGATGCTTTCGGATCACGACCAGATTGTGCGGCGGCTCGAGCGCGTGGAAAAAGATTTGAAGAAAAAGCGCGATCCCGCACTGGAGCTCGAAAAAACCGCGTTGGAAAAGTGTAAAGCGCAATTGGAAGCAGAGAAGCCATTGCGTGAACTCGAATTGACGCCGGAAGAGCGCAAGTCGATTGGCGGATTCTTGTTTTTGTCGGCGCGGCCGGTGCTTTACGTGCTGAATTTGGGAGACGAAGAGGCCGACAAGCTGGATTCGGCGGTAGAGCGGCACAAGTTGAGCGCGTTGCAGGGGCGGAAGAATGCGGCGGTCGTGGCGATTTGCGGACGGCTGGAAGTGGAACTCGCGGAAATGGAAGGAAAAGAAGCGGCAGAACTGCTGGCCTCTTATGGATTGAAGGAGCCGGGGCTGAACCGGCTGATTCGCGCGACCTACGATTTGCTGGGACTGATTCAGTTTTTTACGGCAGGCGAGCCGGAAGTGCGCGCGTGGACGATTCGCAAGGGCGACCCCGCAGTGAAGGCCGCCGGAGTGATTCACAGCGACATCGAGAGAGGATTTATTCGCGCCGAAGTCGTGCGCTGGAACGATTTGGTGGCGGCGGGGAGCATTGCGGCAGCGAAGGAGAAGGCGCAGGTGCGGTTGGAAGGGAAAGAGTACGTGGTGCAGGAAGGGGATGTGATTTTGTTCAGGCATAGCGGATAAAGATGTCAGCTTTTGAACTTCAGTAAACGGAGACACGACTATGAACACAGCCACTCTTAGAACAAAAAACGGGGAGCGGACACTAACGCGAGACGATATTCTCGAAGGCATGATGAAGTTTGACCAAGACTGGCGGGACAAGGCCCCGGAGACGGGGCAAGGGTGGTTCATTCAAGAGAAGGATAAGAAATATCCCCCGAAGTACGCAGTTTGGCTTGGTACTGGGGTTCCTAGAAGTGAGTTCTGGGGCGGGGGACAATTGAACAACGCTCTGCGCTCGCTTGGCTTTGACGTCAAGGAGGTTGAGAAGGACCTGTCGGAAGAACGTGATGTCGAAGGAGCAGAGGAATCTGAAAACACAACTTTCAGCATAGAACGCGATCTACAGAATGCCCTCCGCAAACACATTGAACAACTTGAACAGGGACTAACAATTACGGACGGGGGCAAGGAAAAAGTTGTTGAATCGGGTCGCATCGATATCACAGCTGAAGACAAAAAGGGCGGTGCTGTTGTTATCGAGCTGAAGGCAGGTGAAGCCGACCATCATGCCATTGGGCAGGTACTGGCTTACATGGGCGACCTAACCACTACCACAAATGTGGCTCGCGGCATTTTGGTCGCAGGGGCTTTTTCTCAAAAAGCTGTTGCCGCAGCCCGTGTCGTGAAGAATCTGCAGCTAAAAAAGTATGGCTTCAACTTCACATTTGAGGACGCAGGAAAATCCTAGTGTCATGTTTAAAGTCGAAATTTGAAAGTCGAAGGTACAGAGCGCCCGAAAGAATCATGTTGTGCAGGGAGTGCGGTGAAGAGACGAGCAAGGGACCTTAAAACAGGGATTGCAGAGAACACAGAGCGCACGGAGAAGATGAGGTGGATAGGTTTGCGCCCATAGGTTGACGCGGAGATTGGTTGAGGGTTTGCACAGGCTGAAGCCTGTGCCACTTGCAATGGGACATGACGTGGCATTTCGGACGGCGCTGGCGGCGCTGCTGGGGTTGGTAGCGGCGCTGGGGAATTTGCTCGGCGGATATTTCGTGGTTCGAAAGCACTGGCCGCGGCAATACCTGCAATATTTTTTGGCGCTCGGCGCCGGATATATGCTGGCGGTGGCCTTTGTCGAGGTGATTCCGGAGTCGGTGCGGCTTTCGGGCGAGAGTGCGCTGGTGTCCGTGCTGATTGGATTTTTTCTTGTGCACCTGTTCGAACACACGATTGCGCCGCACTTTCACTTTGGTGAAGAAACCCACCACGAAGAGTTCAGCCACTTGCATGCGAGTCGCACGGTGCTGCTGGGCATGGCGATTCACACATTTTTTGACGGCGTCGCCATCGCCGCCGGATTCTTGATTTCAACGTGGCTCGGCGTAGTACTTTTTGTTGCCGTATTCCTCCACAAACTTCCAGAAGGATTCACGATCGCCTCAGTGGCTCTGGCAAGCGGCCGCGGCAAGCGCAACGCCATTCTGGGAGCCGGGTTATTAGGAGCGGCGACGTTGCTTGGCGTGCTGCTAACCAGCGCTCTGCAGGGGCAGTTGAAATACGCGCTGCCGCTCTCGGGAGGCGTAACGGTTTACGTCGCGGCGACGGACCTTCTGCCCGAGGTAAATCGGGAGCCGAACTGGCGCATGGCCCTGCTGGTCTTCGTAGGCGTCGCTAGCTTATTGATAATGCAGCACTTATTCCATGTTTAGTCTTGTCAAGGGCGTTCCTAAACGGCAGATGAACGCAGTGCGTAAATCCCGCTCCACCAACACTTTAACCCCGCTTTCATTCGAAACTTTCTGACACCTCCAGGGTTTGATACAGTGTGGCGGCTATGGCCAGGTCGGACGTCCAACTGATGCTGGACGTGAAGGCGGGCGACGAACAGTCGTTCACCTTACTCCTGCATCGCTATCGGACTCCCCTGGTGAATTTCCTTTACCGCATGGTGCGGAACCGGGAGCAGGCGGAAGATCTGGCGCAAGAAGTTTTTCTGCGGGTGTATAAGGCGCGTGAAGACTACGTGCCAAGCGCAAAGTTCACGACGTGGCTCTTTCGGATTGCGACGAATCTGGCGTTGAATTCGGTGCGGGACACGCGATATCAGCGAATGGAAATATCGCTGGACGCGCCTGTGACAGTGGATGCGGAAGAAGGGGATGAGAAAACGCTGGACGTCGCAGAGAAGAACCCGAATATCGAGCAGCATCTGGTGGAAGAGACGCGAAAAAAGATGATCCGCCACGCGATTGAAAAGCTTCCGGAGAAACAGCGGGCGGCGGTGCTGCTGCACAAGTATCAGGAGCTGGATTACGGAGAGATTTCGAAGATTTTGCAATGCTCGGAGAGCGCGCTGAAGTCGCTGCTGTTCCGGGCATACGAAACGCTGCGAGTGGAACTGGCCCCCCTCGTGGCACAGCATGGGAAGTAGCAATTGGGGCCAGAAGGGAAGAAAGTCATGAGTTGCAGCCGGATGGAAAACAAAATTCTGGGGTATGTGGACGGCCGCTTGAAGGAAAGCGAACGGCTCGAGGTGGAAAAACACCTCGCCACTTGTGCGGCGTGCCGTCTGCGCGTGAATGAATTTCGCGCTGTAAGCAGTTTGCTGGATGAGCTGCCGGTGATCGAGCCGTCGCCGGCTTTTGATTTGCGCGTGCACGCGCGCGTCGCGGCGCTGCCGGTAAAGCAGAGCTGGTGGGCATGGTTCCCGGCGCCGCGTGTGGCGATTGCCGCGGCGATGCTCCTGCTAGCGACGGTTTGGGTGGGGACCCGCCCCAACCCTGCGCCGCAAATCGCGCAGGATGACATTCCGGTTCTGGAAAACCTGGATGTGCTTTCAAATTTTGACGTGCTGACAGAATTGCCCCAGCCGGTGCAGGCGGACGACGGCGGGCAGGCGAATCCCCAGATGTAACGGGAAAGATGTATTGGTGAAAGACGTAACGTGAAATGAAGCGGCGGATCCAATTCGGAGAATGGGTACTGGCGGCGGCAAGCATTGTGCTGTTGGCGCTGCCGTCTGCGGCGCAGAAGCGCGAGAACAAGCCGCCACAACAACAGAGGCAGCAGCCGAAAGCGCAGCGACAGGAGCGCCGTCAACAGCAGCAAGAAAACCGGAGGGCGCAGAACAGCCGGCCGAACGTCAATCGTCCTGGCAATGATCGCCCGCGCAACAATGCTGCACGGAATCGGGAACCGCAAAACCGGCAACCCGAATCGATGGGCATGATTGGCGGGAATCGCCCCCCCAACGCGCGGGAGGAGTCCAAGCAGCCGAATTTCAATCCTAATCGTCCGCCGAGCGCGAACAATTCCCAGGCGAAACCTAAGGGGTTTCAGGATTTGAGCCCGAAAGAAAAGCAGAACTACGAGAAGTTCAACCGGCTTCCGCCGCAAAGACAGCAGGAGATTCGAGACAACGCTCGAGCTTGGGGAAAACTCACAGCAGAGCAACAAAACCACATCAAGAATGAAGTGTTTCCCAAATGGCAGCAGATGTCCCCTCAGAGGCAGAGGGCGATCCGGCAGCGATTGGGTGTGCTGCAAAATATGCCGGAGTCCGCGCGGAACCAGCATTTGAATGACCCAAACTTTACACGTGGCATGAGCGAGGAAGACAAGGCCATGCTGCGCGACTTGAGCCACATGCACGTAGGTGCGCCGGACCAGCCGAACGAGTGAAGCGGTTCCGAGTTAGAATTCCTAAGTTGTAAGTCCCAGAAAAAATCTGAATTTCCCGCCAAGACAAAGTACGCAGGCCGGGAAAGATCCGTAAATCGGAGAATCCAGGCTCTTCACGCCAATTCGGCGTTCGCGCTGGTTCAGCACTATGTTGACAAGCTCCGCTCGTTCGCGGCATCGTGACCAGATTGGATTTCTCGCATCGAACGAGTGGAGGAAATCATTTCGTCTTTGCCCACAAGCTCCCCCGCCTTTTTCTCGACCCGCTTCCGCGCGATGCAACACCGCAATTTCCAGCTCTTTATCGCGGGACAACTCATCTCGCTCATCGGGACGTGGATGCAAAACACCGCGCAACTATGGTTGGTCTATAGGTTGACCGGTTCCGCGGCGCTGCTGGGAATTTTCGGCTTTGCGAGCCAGGTGCCCATGCTGTTCTTGTCGTCGCTCGGCGGATACCTGGGAGACCACTACAACCGGCACCGCGGCGTGATTGCCACACAAACGGTTTCCATGGTGCTGGCGTTTGTGCTCTCGGCGCTGACGCTGACGGGCAGGATTCAGGGCTGGCATGGAGCGTGGGTGGTCGTTGCGATCGCGTTTATGCTCGGCATTGTGAACGCCTTCGACGTGCCCATCCGGCAGGCGTTTTTGGTGCAGATGGTCGGAAAAGAAGATTTGCCCAATGCCATCGCGCTGAATTCGTCGATTTTCAATGGCGCGCGCGTGGTGGGACCCGCCATCGCCGGATTTGCGATCGCGTGGCTGGGAGAGGGCTGGTGTTTTTCCCTGAATGGAGTGAGCTTTGTAGCGGTGATTGTCGCGTTGCTGATGATGCGCATCGCGAAGACAGAGATCAAGCCGAGCGACGAATCGCCACTGAGCAGCTTGGTGCAAGGATTCCGCTTTGCGATGGGCGATGTGCCGATCCGCTCGACATTGCTGCTGCTGAGCGTGCTCAGCTTGTTCGGATTGCAATACTCGGTGTTCATGCCGATTTACGCGCAGGATATTTTGAAAGGCAATGCGCGCACGCTGGGATTGCTGATGAGTTCCGCGGGAGTAGGCGCCGTGCTGGGAGCGCTGCATTTTGCGGCGCGCACAAACTACAAGGGATTGCCCCGGTGGATTGCGGCGACTTCGACCACGACCGCGATAGGACTGCTGATTTTTTCCGGGGCGAGGGTTTTCTGGCTCTGCGTCGTCGTGCTGTTCGTCGTGGGGTTCGCGGCGACCTCGCAGATGGCGGCGACGAACACGCTGATCCAAAACCGCGTGCCCGATGAGCTGCGCAGCCGCGTGATGGCGGTGTACGCGACGATGTTCATGGGCGTGCAGCCGATTGGCGCGCTGATCGCGGGCGGGGTCGCGAAACGTATCGGCGCGCCGCATACGTTGTCTGTATTTGGATCCATGGTGCTGCTGGGAAGCTTGGTCTTCGTTTTCCGCGTGGCGATGAAGCTGCGACCAACGTCGGCCGCAAAAGCCGCTGCAGATGATTGAAACAAAAGGCGTTAGCAACTCTGACGGCAGCGTGGGAAGCCGCAAGCTACTTTGCGGCGCAAAGTTTAAAGTAAAACTTTAAGTGCGGCTGCAATTCGTTGATCGGCCAAGACTTACAGAAGCTTCCGGCGTGAAAAACGAAGTGGCATGTCGAATCAAGAGGGGTTCGGGCGGTAGAGCCATTCGATTTTGCCAACCGGGACGGTAATAGGCGAGGCTGGCTCCGCTCCTGCCGGACCCTGCTCATTTATTTGCGCGAGGATGGCGTCGACTTTGTGGCGTTGCGGAGAGAGGGAGCAGACGGGATCGGTTGCCGCGGCGTTGC
>Ga0209474_10004114_pt1 | contig 12619 bp, 10 predicted proteins | sample GraSoiAngelo_145_FD_185902 | JGI IMG/M metagenome (GOLD analysis project Ga0209474, IMG submission 185902) | Grasslands soil microbial communities from the Angelo Coastal Reserve, California, USA - 14_1009_05_20cm (SPAdes) (version 2) | ecosystem: Environmental > Terrestrial > Soil > Grasslands...
GCGCAAGAGCTGATTGCAAGGTGTCTCGGATTTCGTTCAGAGTGGGCCAGAGATCGCGGAGGAAAATTTCTTTGCCGTCTTTGTCCTTGGCGAGCGGGTCGCGGGAAAGATCGATGTGAACTCGGCCCGCTAGGGCAAAGGCCACCACTAGCGGCGGCGACATCAGAAAATTCGCCTTGATGTGCTGATGCACCCGCGCCTCGAAATTCCGGTTTCCCGAAAGAACGGACGCGGCAATCAAGTCATACTCGTGGATCGCTTTCTCGATGTTTGGATGCAACGGCCCGGAGTTGCCGATGCAGGTGGTGCAGCCGTAGCCGACGAGATTAAACCCGAGTTGGTCGAGATATTTCTGGAGTCCGGTTTTGTCGAGATAATCTGAGACCACTCGTGATCCAGGCGCCAGTGATGTTTTCACCGCAGGATCCACGCGCAGACCGCGCTCGACCGCCTTTTTTGCAAGCAGGCCGGCCGCGATCATCACGCTGGGGTTACTTGTGTTTGTACAGCTCGTGATCGCTGCGATCAAAACGCTGCCGTGGCCAATGTGAGTGCGCCCCTGCGTGAAAATATCTCTGGACTCGGCTTCGATTTCTTTCCCAGGATCTGGCGTGGGCCGGTTCGTAATCATTTCAAGCTTGTTGCGTTCTTCGCCGGCGCTAATTCCCTGGTCTTCTTTTGTGTCAGTCGATGCCATGGCGCCATTGCGCGGGGCGCTGCCGTTCAATTTCACGAGATGTTTTTCGCGAAGATCGACACTCTCTTTTCCATATCCCCCGTCGCGTACTGGTTTTTCCAACAATTCGCGAAATGTTTTCCCAAGCTCGGGCAAGTTGATCCGGTCCTGCGGCCTTTTCGGTCCGGCGACGCTCGGTTGCACCTCCGCCAGATCCAAATCGATATCGACGCTGTAATCGATCTCGCCTCTGAGCGGCATGCCGAACATTTTCTGCGCGCGAAAATAATTCTCGAACACAAGGCATTGTTCTTCGCTGCGTCCCGTGGCCCGTAGGTAATCGACTGATTCCTGATCAATTGGAAAGAATCCCATCGTCGCGCCGTACTCGGGCGACATGTTTCCGATTGTGGCGCGATCAGGGACCGGAAGCGACGCCGCGCCTTCACCGTAGAACTCCACAAATTTCCCGACAACTTTTTGCGCGCGCAGCAACTGGGTGATGTGCAGGACAAGATCAGTGGCGGTAACGCCTTCGCGCAATTGGCCGCTCATGTGTACGCCCACCACTTCCGGCGTGAGAAAGTAAACCGGTTGCCCAAGCATTCCCGCTTCCGCTTCAATTCCACCCACGCCCCAGCCAACCACACCGAGCCCATTGATCATCGTCGTATGCGAATCCGTGCCCACTAACGTGTCCGGGAAAAATATTTCCGCTTTCCTGTTTCCGCTTTCCGGTTTCGATAACACGCCCTTGGCCAGGTATTCCAAGTTCACCTGATGCACGATGCCGATGCCGGGCGGAATGAGCTGGAAAGTTTTGAAGGCCTGCTGTCCCCATTTCAAAAACTGATAGCGCTCGCGGTTGCGCTTGAACTCCATATCCAGATTAAGTTCCAGCGCGCGCGGCGACCCGAAGAAATCTACCTGGACAGAGTGATCTACCACCAGATCGACGGGCACAAGCGGTTCAATGATATTCGAATCGCGGCCCAGCCGCGCGACCGCGCTGCGCATCGCCGCAAGATCAACAATCAGCGGCACGCCAGTAAAATCCTGTAAAACAATTCGCGCCACCACGAATGGAATTTCCGCGTTCGCAGGTGATTTTGCGTTCCAGTTGGCGAGGGTCTCTACATCTTTGCGCCGGACTTTTTTGCCGTCGCAGTTGCGCAACACAGATTCGAGCACTATGCGAATGCTCACCGGCAAGCGCGAAATTTTGCCGATCCCTTGTTCTTCCAGCGCTGGCAGCGAATACAGAAACCCTTCGCGCCCCTTACCGGCATCGAATTTTCTCAGCGTTTTAAATTCGTCACGCATGTTTGCACCACGAAGAACACGAAGGCCGCGAAATTAAGACGTTAAAGAGTCTTCGTGTCCTTCGTGGTTGATCAGCAATCATTTCAGTTCCGCGAGCTTGGCCTTGATCCTATCGAAATTCGGGAGCTGTCTTGCGTCGTCGTTGCTCTCCGCGTACTGGATCACGCCATTTTTATCAATGATGAACGCAGAGCGCTTTGGCACGCCTGCCATTCCAAGATTCATTTGCGGCAGGAACGAGTCGTATATCACGCCGTAACCCTTTGCTACTTTGTGTTCGTAATCACTCAGCAGCGGCACGGTGATCTTCTCCTTCTGCGCCCACGCTTCCTGCGCAAAGGGATTGTCGCCGCTGATTCCGTAAACACTCGCGTTCAACGTCGTGTAAGCGTTCAGGCCCGCGCTGACCTCGCACATCTCCGTGGTGCACGTGCCCGTGAAGGCCATCGGAAAGAAAAGGAGTAAGGTGTTTTTCTTTCCGAGATTGTCACTCAGTTTGATTTGCTTCGGCCCATCAGCAGTCTTCGTCGATAGAGTAAAATCTGGTGCTTTGGTTCCAACGGCAAGTGGCATAAACAATCCTCCGGTTTAACTTCAGAGGGGAAAATTCACTATAAGATCGACAACTCGGCGGTCAAAGAATTTGCCGGAATTTTAGCCACAGATGAACACAGATTTGCATGGATTGTTCAAATGAGTTCGTGAAGTGTCACTCCGAATCCGTGTTTCATCTGTGCCTATCTGTGGCTTACGATGGGTTCAGATGGAACTCTTCTGGTGGCTGTTCACAATCGTGCTTTTCGCAGTCGGTCTGATTGGCACGATCGCTCCCGTCCTCCCCGGCACCACTATCATTCTGGCCACTGCGATCACCCATCGCCTCATGGTAGGCGCAGTGAAGAGCATCGGCTGGAAAACGATTGTTGTTCTCGTGCTGCTCACGATTCTTTCCTACGTATTCGATTTTCTCGGTAGCTATTTTGGCGCAAAGTATTTCGGGGCGACCAAATGGGGCGCATTCGGGGCGATCTTGGGCGCACTAATCGGACTGTTCTTCGGCATTCTCGGTTTGTTTGTGGGCCCGGTTGTAGGTGCGATCGCTGGTGAATTCATCGCTGGCAAACAAATGATTGATGCCGGTCGCGCGGGGTGGGGAAGCTTGCTCGGAAACATCGGCGGCATGCTGGCCAAGCTGATCATCGCGCTGACGATGATCGCGATCTTTCTGGTGAACGTCCCGTCGCCGTTTTGATTTTATATGCGTCTTATCGGTGTCATCCGTGGCTCTGTTTCTTTCTTCGCCGCTTGTGTTAAATTGTCCGCCGATGGCAGATGATCGCTGGCGAGTCCCGCATGGCGGGATTCGCTGGAGGAAAGTCCGAACACCATACGGCAGCATGCCGCGTAAAATACGCGGGCGACGTTCACGAAAGTGGGCGTTAACGGAGAGTGTCACAGAAAACACACCGCCGGTTCTTTGAGAAAAGCACAGGTAAGGTTGAAAAGGCGAGGTAAGAGCTCACCGCTCGCGGAGTAATTTGCGAGGCACGAAAAACCCCATGCAGTGCAAGACAAAACAGAGGAAGGACAGCCGGTCCGATAAAGATCCTCGGGTATCGTCGCATCACGATGCTGTAGCGGCGGTCTATGACCGCCGAAACGTCATCGGACGTCCCGCGAGAGTGGGATGAGATAAATGATCATCCGGTCGCCACGGCGACCCGACAGAATTCGGCTTATCGCCATCGAAAATATGAAGGGCGCTTTCGGAAACGAAGGCGCCCTTCGCTTTTTAAGCCACCGACGGACGCAGGCTGGACTTTTTGCGCAATAACGGCAGAACTTTTTCCACCAATGCGTCGGCGGTGATGCCGTGTTTCTTCCGCAGGATGGGAACGGCGCCGTGCTCGATGAAATGGTCGGGCCAGCCGATGCGCACCACAGGCGTATTGATCATCTGCGAGTGCAAATGTTCCATCACGGCACAGCCAAAACCGTTGTGCAAGACGTGATCTTCAATCGTGCAGACGACTTCCACGCTGCGCGCGAAGAATTCCAGAGTGCCGGTATCCATCGGCTTGATCCACCGCGGGTTGATGAGCGCGACCGAAATTCCTTTTTCTTCGAGCTTGCGCGCCGCTTCTTCGGCCATTTCAAACATGTTGCCCAAGCCGAAGATCGCCACGTCGCGCCCATGCTGTACCACTTCCGCCTTGCCGATCTCGAGAAGTTTGGGTTCCGGCTTAATTTTTGCACCAGTTCCCGACCCTCGCGGATAACGGACGGCGATCGGACCGGAATTATAATGAGCCATTGTCCAGAGCATATCGACGAACTGATCTTCATCCTTCGGCTGCATGTGCACCCAGTTCGGGATGTGTCGCAGGTAACCGATGTCGAACAAGCCATGATGCGTCGGCCCGTCGTCGCCGCTTAACCCGGCGCGATCCATGCAGAGTCTGACGTTCAATTTTTGGATGGCGATGTCGTGAATCGCCATGTCGTAGGCGCGCTGGAAAAACGTGGAATAGATCGTAAGAAACGGCGTCATCCCTTGCGTCGCCAACCCACAGGCAAAAAGCGTGGCGTGCTCTTCCGCGATGCCGACATCGAAGTAGCGTCCGGGATGGGCCTTGGCAAAATGTGAAAGCCCGGTCCCGCTTGGCATCGCCGCCGTGATGGCGACGAGCTTCTGATTGGTCTCCGCGAATTTCGCCAGTGTCTTGCCGATGATTTCCGAATAGGTCGGCGTCGGTGTCGGAGCAGTCTCACCGCTCTCGATTTTGTATTTGCCGAGACCGTGAAATTTGTCGGGCTGTTTAATGGCCGGTTCGTACCCTTTGCCTTTCTTGGTGAGAATGTGCAGCAGCACCGGCTCTTCCTGCGTCTTCAAAAACTCGAAGGTCTGTGTCAGCAGCGGGATATCGTGTCCATCGATGGGGCCGTAGTAGCGCAGACCGAGTTCTTCGAAAATAACGCTCGGCACGAGCAAACCCTTGACGCTTTCTTCCACCTTGTGCGCGAGGTGCACGCCGGTCTTTCCGAGAATCGCTTGGATGAAATCGCGCGCCTTATCGTGCAGATGCGCGTAAGTGGGATTCGTCACGATGCTGTTCAGGTAGCTTGCAATTGCGCCGACATTTTTTGCGATCGACCATTCGTTGTCGTTCAGCACGACGATGAACCGCTTGGTGTGCGCTTTGACGTTGTTGAGCGCTTCGTAGCTGATTCCACAGGTGAATGCAGCATCGCCTGCGACGACAACGACATGCTCGTCACCGCCGCGCAGATCGCGTCCGACAGCCATACCTAACCCGGCAGAAAGCGCAGTCCCAGCGTGGCCCGCGCCGTAGCAATCATGTTCGCTTTCGGTGCGCAAAAGGAAACCGTTGAGCCCGCCGAATTGACGCATGGTGTGAAAACGGTCGAGCCGCCCGGTAAACATTTTGTGCACGTAACCCTGGTGACTGACATCCATCACGAAGCGGTCACGCGGCGTGTTGAAAACACGGTGGAGCGCAATTGTCAGCTCCACGACACCCAAGTTTGGCCCCAGATGTCCTCCCGTTTGGGAAAGGACCTTGATCAGCTCATCGCGCACTTCCTGCGCGAGCTGCGGCAAATCCTGTTCACGCAACGCTTTGATGTCAGCTGGTGAGCGGATTCCGTCGAGCAGACGCTTGGGTGCGATCGTTGCCTCCGAAGTTTGAGAGTTCTCAGAAGAGTCGGATTTCGTCATTTGCATCTTTGGAGTCATCGGCAACAGCCGCCTGCCCGGTCGTCTCCGGTGTTGGCTCAAAGTCCTTAACTATCGGCTTGCCAGCGCTATTGCGAGCAATGATTTCGATCTTTTGCTCGGCGTTGGCAAGCCGTTCCTGGCAAACCTTTACCAGATTCATTCCTTCTTCGTACCGCACGATCAGATCTTCGAGTGGCAGTCTACCGGACTCCATCTGCTCGACAATCTTTTCGAGCCGATCCATCGCGCCTTCGAAGTTTAGCTCTGCCTCACGCGGCTTCGATTTGCTGCTCATGGGGCGAACGAGGAATTAAGCATAGATTCAGAACAAGGGCGACTTCGGTAACTCATGTTTCCAGCCTGTGGGGCGCTGAAGGGGTTTTCAACCAATCTGCTTTCGATACGCCTCAGCGTCTTTCCATTGTTTGAGATCGTCGGCGTTGTCGATCTTGAGAACGAAAATCCAGCCCTGCCCGTAGGGTTCGCGGTTGATCAAGCCCGGGTCAGCTTCGAGCGCCTTGTTTACCTCCATAACTGTTCCTTTGACTGGGGCGTAAATGTCGCTGGCGGCTTTCACGGATTCGACAACTGCGATCGCTTCTTTCGCGTTCGCTTGGCGATCCATCTTTGGCAGCTCGACGTAAACCACGTCAGTCAATTCCGATTGCGCGTGATCGGTGATGCCGACACGAATATTTTCGCCTTCGCGTTTAATCCATTCGTGGGACTCGGTGTAAAGCAAATCGTCTGGGACATTCATGATGCTGATTTCTTGTAGAGCGGTTTCTTTTCGATGGTGGCCGGAAATTTTTGGCCGCGAATCTCGATCTCGATCTCTGCACCGATCTTCGCGTGCGCCGCTGAGACATACGCCATTCCAACGCCCCAATTCAAGCTCGGAGAAAGCGTGCCGCTTGTGACTTCACCGATGCGCTCGCCGTTATGGAAAACGGCGTAGTGCGGCCGTGGCGGCGGCCCTTTGTTTTTCATTCGAAATGGAACGAGCTTTTCGCGTGGGCCGATCTCTTTTATCCTCAACAAGGCGTCGCGCCCGATGAAGTTTGGCTTTGTGACATCGATAAAGAATCCGAGTCCTGCTCCGATTGGATTGCGCTCTGGCGATAGATCAGAACCGTTAAGTGGATAGCACATTTCCAATCGCAAGGTGTCGCGCGCGCCAAGTCCGCACGGTTTAATTCCAAACGGTTTGCCCTTTTCAAGTGCGGCATTCCAAAGCTTCACCGCGTCATTTGCCCGGAAGAAAACTTCGATGCCATCCTCGCCCGTGTAACCCGTGCGAGCGACGGAGACCTTTGTCCCATCGAATGGAAGATCGACAATCGCATTTCGCGGCGGGAGCTCGATATCTTTGCCGAACAAGCCGTGAAATAATTCTCCGATGCGTGGTCCTTGAATGGCCACGCCACCAAAATTCGCGCTGCGGTTTTCGATCTGAATGGGCGCACACAAATATTTTTGCAGCCATGCGAAATCGTCTTCCGTGCGAGCCGCGTTGACGACAAGCAGAAACTTCTGATCGCCAATCCGGTAAACGATCAAGTCATCAATGATGCCGCCTCGCTCGTTAAGGAGAAAAGTGTATTGGCCCATGCCGACATCGAGTTTGTCGATGTTGTTTGTCAGCATGGCGTTAAGCCATTCCCGGGCGCCCGCTCCTTCCACAATCAATTGTCCCATGTGCGAAATGTCGAAGATGCCGACCGTGTTTCGCACAGCCTGATGTTCCTGCACGATGCTGGTGTATTGCACCGGCATGAGCCACCCAGCGAATGGAACGATTTTCGCGCCCAGCCGCACATGCTCGTCGTAAAGCGGTGTTCTTTTCGGTGCGGCTTCATTCACAAGCGAAACTAGGCTGAGACAAATGTTGCGCAAGAACGCTACGTAGTCACTTGCTGCTTCGAGTTTCGACTCCTCACGTTCATCCTCTCCTCGATCGAGGAGGAGAGGAAACGTTGGCGCATTCAAATCCTCGAAGTGGCAGGCGTCCGAGCTCTCCCCTTTTCGCAAAGAGAGAGGATTGAGGTGAGGAATTGTTGGGCTACTTTCGGCCAGCGATGACTTGGCTGGATAAGCTCGAACGGCGCTTTGGTTTTCTCGGCATCCCGGGATTGATCCGCATCGTAATTGGATTCACCGCGCTGGTGTATTTCCTGATGTATCTTAATCACGGCTTCGAATCATTTCTCGATCTCGATCCCGTGCGTATTCACCACGGGGAAATCTGGCGGCTGGTCACGTACATTTTCATTCCACGCGGCATAGGCGCGTCCGGCACCCTTCAACCGCTCTGGGTCATTCTGGCCCTCTGGTTTCTCTGGTTTATTGGCGAGGGCCTCGAACGAGCGTGGGGCCCTTTCAAGCTGACGCTTTATTTTTTTATCGGAATGATTGGCACAACCATCGCCGCATTCTTCTTCGGATCGAAACTTTCAAACGGGATGCTGATCGCATCGTTGTTCTTCGCATTTGCGCGATTTTATCCCGACCAAGTCATCTACATCTTTTTTATTTTGCCCGTCAAAATCAAATGGCTTGCCTGGGTTTTTGCTGCGTTTCTGCTGGTTGGATTTGTTCTGAACTCGAATTCGTATCGCGCCGCGCTCATTGCCGCTTTCGTAAATTATTTCATTTTCTTTGGCCCGGAGATCATTTATCAGACGCGACATCGCCATGAGGTTTCGACAAGGCGAAAACGTTTTGAAGCCCATTCACGCTCCGCCGATGACACGCTACATCGCTGTGCGGTCTGCGGCGCAACGGAGTTGACCGATCCAAATCTAGATTTCCGTGTCGCGCGCGACGGCGAAGAATACTGCGTGGCGCATCTGCCGAAGGCGCAAACACCGGCGCCTTAGATTTCGTTGTAGAGGCGCTCGCCGCGGCGAGCGCCTGGCCTCGACGTTTGACACAAACGCCGCTACACCGCTTGACCGGGAATACTTGCGGATGAGACTAGCGGGATGACCGATAAGAACACCGCGCTTGTTCCGGAGGAAGGCTGGCATTGTCTGCATCTCTTTTATCGGATCGAGTACGGCCAATGGCAATTGCTCAGTCGCGACGAACAAAACGCTGCGAAAACAAATTTATCCTCGCTCGTGCAGGAAGTCCGCGCGATGGAGTCAACTCAGTTGCTCACGCTCGGAATGGTCACGCCGAAGGCGGACGTCGGCTTCATGTTGATCACGCCCGACCTGCACGACGCCAACAGAATCGAAAAACGACTGTCGCTCTCGTTAGGAGCCGATGTGCTCACGCCAGTTTACAGTTATTTGTCGCTGACCGAGGAAAGCGAATATATCACGACTGAGGAGGAGTACGCGCAAACACTCGAGGCAACTGTGCGCAAGGATCCCGCAAAGCTTGAAGAGGCCCTCACGACGTTTCGCGAGCGAATGAAGCATTACCGGCAGGAGCGCGTTTACCCCACGTTGCCCGATTGGCCGGTGGTTTGTTTCTACAACATGAGCAAACGCCGCGGGGAACAGCGAAACTGGTATGCGCTCCCGTATGATGAGCGCCGCAAACTGATGAAAGGACACGCGAACGTCGGGCGCGAGTTCGCTGGCAAAGTCAAACAGCTTATCACGGGTTCAACTGGTCTCGATGATGCCGAATGGGGCGTGACGCTTTTTTCGCGCGACACATTTCAGATCAAAGCGATCGTTTACAAAATGAGGTTCGATCCGGTCAGCGCTGAGTACGCGGACTTCGGCGAATTTTACATCGGAATCCAATTGCCGCTCGACGAATTGTTCCGGCGCTTGCAGCTGTAAAATTTTTCTCTTCCTCTCCCTCTTAATCTTTCTCTGTTCCGATTGTCTCGAGGCACACAAAAATTAAGCTTCAGAGGAAGAGGAAAATTTTATTGGATGGGTGACAGAGTGGTTGATTGTGCACGCCTGGAAAGCGTGTGTGCCGAAAGGCACCGGGGGTTCGAATCCCCCCCCATCCGCGTTCGATTCCTTGCTCTTGCTTTTTACCGCTTCGTTAAGTTTCGCGTTTCTCTATTACCTGCAGTTCCTGTCGTAGTTTCACCATGCTGCCGTGAGAGAGAACGCCGCGGAAACTGACGCCAGGGTAAATCATACAGTCGCGGCCGATCACCGAGCCCGGATTAATCACAGCGTTGCAGCCAATTTCTGTTCGGTCCCCGACGATTGCGCCGAACTTTCTTAAGCCAGTTGGAATGTCGCCGTCCGGCGTGCTCACTGCGATTTCGGCATGATCGAGTTTCACGTTCGAGACAATCACGCCCGCGCCGAGGTGGGCGTGATGACCAAGAATGGAATCGCCGACGTAATTGAAGTGTGGCACCTGCACGGCGTCGAAGAGGATGCAATTTTTAAATTCGCACGAGTTCCCCATCACTGCGCCGTTGCCGGCGATCACGTTCTCGCGCACGTAACAGCCGCTGCGGATCCGACAATTTTCACCGATCCACGCGGGGCCCTTCAAAAACGCACCCTGCTCGACGATCGTGCCTTTACCAATGAACACATGGTTACTGATGAACGGCTTGCCCATCAGCTCTCCCAGGATCGCTGGCTTCAGGCGAAATTGCAGATAACTCGAAATCTGTTTCAGCGCGTCCCAGACGTAAGTCTGGTTCTCGAACAATTTCGGATGAGCGGTGTGTTCGAGGTCGAAATAATCAGCGGGCGCGAACATTTTCAGTGCTCAAGATGGCGAATCGAGTGCGCGGTTGCGAGTGCATTTTTCTGGGTAGCGCGCGCGCGTCTCGCGTGTCTGGTTTTCGGCGTCGCGCAGAGACGAACTCTTTCGTAAGGTTTGAGTTTTCAGCGTTAGTGTGGCGTTAAGCAAAGTCCTCGACCGCGAGACGCGCTCGTCAACACGCGGGACGCGTGCGCTACCCGGAACTCGCACGCCGCGTTAGTTTTGGGCCGTCCTTGGTGTCACGTACTTCCCAACCGAGAGCAAATATTTGCTCTCGCAGATCATCGCTGCGTTTCCAATTTTTCTCGCGCCGTGCTTTCTCGCGGTCCTTGGCAAGTTGCTCCAATTCCGGCGGAACGATGATTTCAACCTCTGCCTCAAGATCGAGAACAGTGTTGATTCGTTTCCACCAGTCTAGGCATGCGCTTGCCGACGCGGCGTCCAGTTTGTTTTCATCCATCGCGCGATTCGTTTCGCGAATGGTTTCAAACAAAAACCCGAGTGCCCCTGAAATGTTTAGATCGTCATCCAGCGCGTTTTCAAAGCCGGGCTTAATTGGCTGTCGGGCGTTGGGCGCTTGCTCGCGATTTATCAGAGTTGGATGTTGGACGTTTTCTTTTTCTGCAATTTGGCGCAGTCGCCCGAGCCATTCATCGACGCGACCGAGCGATTCGCGTGCCTCGTTCATTCCCTCCCAGGTGAAATTGAGCGGCACGCGATAATGCACTCGCAACAGTGCGTAACGAAGTTCCCGCCCAGTGTAACCCTTCGCCAGCACATTAGGCACGGTGTAAAAATTGCCTAACGACTTCGCCATCTTCTGTCCATCCACCAGCAGATGCGCGCAATGCAGCCAGTAGCGAACGAATTTTTTGCCCGTTACCCCTTCGCTCTGCGCGATCTCCGCTTCGTGATGCGGGAAGATGTTATCGACGCCGCCGCAATGGATGTCGATCTGGTCGCCGAGTAACGCAGTGGACATCGCGCTGCATTCGATGTGCCAACCGGGACGGCCCGGTCCCCACGGCGAATCCCATTTCACAGCGCCATCTTCTTCGTCCCACCCTTTCCAAAGCGCAAAATCACCGATGTGTTCCTTGTCATATTCATCGTGCTTCACGCGTCCGGTCGATTGCAGCTGCGTAAGATCGAAGTGCGCAAGCTTTCCATAGTCCGGGAATTTGTTGATGCGAAAATAAACTGATTTGTCATCCGCCAGATAAGCGAATCCTTTGGAAATCAACGTGGCGATCATCTCAATCATCCTGTCGATGTAACGCTGATCGGTGGCAGCCGGATATTCGTTCGCGCGCTTAATGCGCAGCGTGTCTGTATCTTCGAAGAACGCCTGCTTGAATTGTTCAGTGAACTTTTGCAGCGGCACGCCAGACTCGCGTGCGCCACGAATCGTTTTGTCATCCACATCTGTGATGTTCATTACGCGATGCACGTTGTAACCGCGCAACTCGAGCTGTCGCTGAAGCAAGTCTTCGAAGATATAGGCGCGGAAGTTTCCGATGTGCGCACGGCTATAAACGGTCGGCCCGCAGGTGTACATGAAGATCGGGCGCGCAGCCGGATCGCGCGGCTCGAATTCTTCGAGTTCGCGAGAGTAGGTGTTAAAAAAACGAATCGGCATTTTCTCTAGTCCGGGGTCATCCCGAGCGGAGCGAGGGACCTCACAAAAGAATGGCGCACTTTGTCACGATTCGAAAGTGCTTGCTTCGGTCGAGAGATGGTTCGCTTCGCTCACCATGACCATTTTGGGGCGCGCGGCTAGAGGAAAACTAGTCAATCCACTTCAACCGTTGCAATTGCAATCGCAGCCATCCCTTCGCCGCGACCGATTGCGCCAAGACTTTCGTTGGTGGTAGCTTTCACATTCACATTCGATTCGCTTAAGCCCGTGGCATCGGCAATCTTTTGTCGCATCGCGGAAACGTGCGGCGCGATTTTCGGCGCTTCTGCGATGATGGTTGCGTCAATGTTCGCAATGCGGGTTCTTCTCTCTGCCAGCATTTTGGTCACGCGCTTCAAAATCTCGAGGCTGCTAATGCCGCGAAGAGACTCGTCCGTATTTGGAAAATGCTGACCGATATCGCCCGCACCGGTCGCGCCAAGCAACGCGTCCGCGATCGCATGCGACAAAACATCCGCGTCGGAGTGTCCTTCCAGCCCGT
>Ga0209474_10004115_pt1 | contig 12618 bp, 11 predicted proteins | sample GraSoiAngelo_145_FD_185902 | JGI IMG/M metagenome (GOLD analysis project Ga0209474, IMG submission 185902) | Grasslands soil microbial communities from the Angelo Coastal Reserve, California, USA - 14_1009_05_20cm (SPAdes) (version 2) | ecosystem: Environmental > Terrestrial > Soil > Grasslands...
GCGGGAATCGCGCTCCTCCGCGTCGCGAAGGCACGCGCGCTTGCCGACGGACGCGAATATCTCGTCCCGGACGACGTGAAGGCGATCGCCGTCGCCGTCCTCTCGCACCGCCTGATCCTCGGCCCCGAGGCGCGTTCGGCCGGCCTCGGCGGCGAGGCGATCGTCACGGAGGCGCTCGAGAAGACACCCGTCCCGGTATGAGGACGCCGGGATGACGAGGCGCGGGCGGGCCGTGCTCGCGCTGGGGCTCGTGGTCTACCTCGCCGCATGGGTCTTCGGCTCGCGGTCGCTCTATCCGGTCGCGACCGGGCTCGTCCTCGCGGTCGCGCTCGCACTCGGCTGGGTGCGCCTTTCGGCCCGGCCGCCGCGCGTGTCGCGGCACGGAGCGACGCGTGACGTGGTCGAGGGAGACGACGTGCGCGTCGATCTCGTCGTCGAGGCGACGTCACCGGTGGCGCCGCCGACGCTCGTGGCGCACGAGCGACCGGGGCGCCTCGCCGAGCGGCGCGTCGAGCTGTACCGCGCCGGTCGGCGCCGCTTCGCCGGCGGCTTCGAGCTGCGCGCGGTGCCGCGCGGCCGTCACGCCTTCGACGCCGTGCGACTCACGATCGAGGATCCCTTCGGCCTCGCCCGCGCGGCAATCGTCCAGGGCGAGCCGCAGGCGCTCGTCGTCTACCCGCGGTTGGTCGAGCTCACGCGGCTCTTCTCGGAAGGAAGGACGTATCCGCAGGACGGCCGCCGCCTACTCCTGCGACGCCCGACCGGCTACGAGCTGCACGGCGTACGCGAGCACGTCGAAGGCGAGTCGCTGCGCAACGTGCACTGGCGCTCGACCGCGCGACGCGGCCGCCTGATGGTGAAAGAGCTCGAGGATGCGCCGAGCGACGAGGTGGCGATGCTGCTGGACGGCGACGAGCGCGGCGAGGCCGGTGAGAGCTTCGAGGTCGCCGTGCGCGCAGCGGGATCGATCCTGCGCGCGCACGTGAGGCAGGGCCGGCGGTGCGCCCTCGTCGTCAACTCGGCCACGCGCGAGGTGCAGTCCGTCGCGTCGGAGGGCGAATGGCACCGCGCGCTGGAGGTGCTCGCCGGTGCCGAGCCGACTGCGCGCACGCGCGCCTCCGCGCTGCTGCAGCTCGACGGCGGCATCGTCGCGCGCGCGCTTGAGCTCGTCGTCGTCACCTCGCGCGTCGACGTGCCGCTCGCCGACCGGCTCGTGCAGCGGGCGCTCTCGCGACGTGGGACGTCGCTCGTCTACGTCCAGGCGACGCATCGCCCGGAGCCGCAGCTTCTCCGGCTCCAGTCCGCAGGCATTCCGGTCGCCGTCGTCCGCCCCGGCGACGATCTCGCCGAGGCGCTCGGGCAACGGGAGGCGCACGTTGCCTAGGATGCTCGCGGTCTCGCTCGGCCCCGCGGCGGTGCTCGCCGTCGTCTGGCTCCGGCTGGAGAGCCCGGCCGGCCGCCTGCTCGCGGCTCTCGGCGTCACCGCGCTCGCGCTCCTCCCGGCGCTCGTCCGGCCTGGCGCTGCACGGCTCGCGGCAGCGGTGGTCACGCTCGGCGGAGCCGCCCTCATCGCCTTCGACGTGTCACCGCTCCATCCCGAGCGTGCGCCGGGCTCCGTCGGCAGCGCCTTCGGCAACGGCTTGCTCGACTTCTTCGACGTCAGGACGCCGTTCGACCCGCGCGTGCATGCGGAGATGCAGGGTGTCGTCCTGGCGGCGGTGTTCGGGTTCGTGCTCGCCCTGTCGTTCGCGGTCGCCGCGCGGCGCCCGATCGCGGCTGCGGTCGTCTTGCTGCTCGGTGCCGGCTGGCCCGCGACCCTGCACGGCAGCGGTGGCTCGCTTCCGATCGGCGCCGCGATCCTGCTCGGGACGCTGGCGATACTCGCCGGGCTGACGACGCGCCACGTTCCGCGCGCCGTGCTGCCCGCGGCGCTCGTGCTCACGGTCGCCGGCCTTGCCGCGTCGACGTCGACCGCGGTCGCGAAAGGCGGGCTCGTCTCCTGGCAGGGGTGGGACTTCTACACCGCGCCGCAGGCGCCCGTGAGCGTTGCGTTCGTCTGGAACGGGCAGTACAGCGGCATCACCTTCCCGCGCAAGCGGACGACCGTGCTCGAGGTGCACGCGCCGCCGCGTTCGCTCTACTGGCGCGCGGCGCTGCTCGACCTGTTCGCGGGCGACCGGTGGCTCGAGACGCCGTCGCCGCTCAGGGGAGATGCGCTGCTGCCGGCCGCCGCGCAGGACCGGTCGAAGCTGCTGCGGCAGGACGTGCGGGTGCTCGCGCTGTCGGACACGCGGCTCGTCGGGGCCAGCGTGCCGGTGTCGTTCTCCGCGGGCGACGCGCCGCTCGTCTCGCCGGTCGCCGGGATCGCGTCGCTGCCCTCGGGCCTCACGAGAGGCTTCCGCTACACGGTGTTGAGCTACGCGCAACGCCCGACGGCGGCGGAGCTCGCACGGTCGCGACCGATCTACCCGGTCGAGCTGGTCGACCCGGGAGCCTTTCTCGACGTCGACAGCAACGTGACGATGCCGCCGTTCGGGACCGAGGATCCCGCACTGGCCCTCGGGCGGACGCTCATCGCCCATCCGGAGCTCGTGCCGTACGCGCCGCTCGCGAAGCTCGCGGTGAGGGTCGCGGGCCACGCGGGTACGCCCTACGCGGCCACCGCCGCGCTCGAGACGTGGTTCCGCGTCGGCGGTGGGTTCGCCTATGCGAACCATCCGCCGGCGACCTCGGGGCCTCCGCTCGTCGAGTTCGTGACGAAGACCCGTGCCGGCTACTGCCAGCACTTCGCGGGCGCGATGGCGCTCATGCTGCGCTACCTCGGCATCCCCGCGCGCGTCGCGGTCGGCTTCTCGAGCGGCAGGTACGACGCGAAGAGGGGTGTGTGGACCGTGACCGACCACGACGCGCACGCGTGGGTGGAAGCATGGTTCCGCGGCTACGGCTGGCTCCCGTTCGACCCGACGCCGGCCGCACGTCCGGGACGGGGACAGCTGAGCGCGCCGTACGCGGCCGCCGTCGAGGGAACAGGTTCGGCCGGGAACGGAGGCGAGCGCGCGGTCAGCTGCGGCGGAGCGGCGAGTTGCGGCGTGGCACGCATCGGCACCCGGAGCCGGAGGGGACGGGACGGAACCCGCCGCACCGCGGCGGCCAGGGCGGCGCAGGCGGACGGGAGCACGGCGGCAGCCTGCTGCTGCTGCTCGCACTGCTCGCAGGGGCCGGCCTCGCGGGCCTCGTCGCGACGAAGGCGGCGGTCCGCCGCGCGCGCTACGCGACACGCGACCCGAGGCGACTCGCGGGGGCCTGCAGGCAGGAGCTCGCGAGCTTCCTGCTCGACCAGAACATCGAGGCGGCACGAAGCGCCACCCTGCACGAGCTCGGGGCGCTCGTGCGGCACGAGCTCCAGATCGCGCCCGACGACTTCGTCGCCGCCGCGACCGCCGCGCGCTTCGGTCCGCCGGCGGGCGCCGCGCGCGCGGCACGCGACGCGCGCCGCGAGCTGCGGAGGCTCGTGCGCAGCATCCGTCGGCGGCTGAGCGGGCGCGACCGTCTCCGCGGGTTGCTCTCGCTGCGCTCGCTCGGGTTCGCCCCTTGAGTCATACGGCGGTGAGGCACGCCGTGGTGATGGCGGCGGGCGAGGGCACGCGTCTCCGCCCGCTCACGGAGCGCTGGCCGAAGCCGGTCCTGCCGATCGACGGGCGCCCGGTGATCGCCACGCTCTTGCGCGAGCTCGCCGCCGCCGGCTGCACGCTCGCCGTGGTCGTAACGGGACATCTCGCCGAGCAGGTCGAGGAGCTCGTCGGCGACGGATCCGCGTTCGGGCTCGAGGTCCGCTACGCCCGCCAGCCCGGCGTGCTCGGCTCGGCGGACACGGTGGAGCGCGGCCTCGCAGCCGGCGCTGTGCCGCCCTTCCTCGTGACGGCCGCAGACACGGTCTACGTTGCCGGCGACGTCCGGCGCTTCGCCGAGGCATACATGGGCTCTGGCGCGGCGGGAGCGCTCGCCGTCCGCCGCGAGCCGGCACCGGACCCGCCGCACCGGCCCGCGGTGCGCGTCGTCGATGGGCTCGTCGCGAAGGTGACCGACGACGATCCCGCGAACCCGCTCGCCGCCGCGCCCCTCTGGGGCTTCGGGGCCGAGCTCGTGCCGCTGCTCGAGGGGCTCTCGGGCCCGCCGTTCGAGCTCGCAGACGCGGTCGAGCGCGCCGTCGGCCGGGGGCTCGAGATTGCCGGGATCGAGATCGGGAAGACGCGCGATTTGACGCATCCGGTTGACTTGATGCAGGAGAACTTCCCGTACTTGGCGTGATGAGCGAGTCCACCTACAGCCTCTTCCAGCAGGGTCGCGCCCATCTCAAGCGCGGCATGGCCGCGCAGGCCACCGTCGCGCTCGAGAAGGCGAAGCGCAGGGAGCCGGAGAAGGCCTCGATCCGCGAAGCGCTCGGCATCGCGTACTTCCGCATCGGACGGTTGGAGGAGGCCGAGGCCGAGTTCCGCAAGCTGCTCGAGCTCTCACCGGTCAACGACTACGCGCACTACGCGCTCGGCCGCTGCCTCGAGAAGCAGGGACGCGACCGCGAGGCGAACGGGCACTACAAGCTCGCGAGCTCGCTGCGGCCGGACTCGAAGCGGTACCGGGCGCGCATCCGCGAGCTCGACTAAGCGCCGTCGCGGCATGCGGGCGGTGTGTCAGCGGGTGAGCGAGGCGCGCGTGCGCGTCGCGGACGCGACGGTGGGGGAGATCGGGCCCGGGCTCTGCATCCTCCTCGGTATCGCGCGCGGCGACGAGGAGGCCGACGGCGACCGCCTCGCCGGCAAAGTCGCGAGGCTCCGCCTCTTTCCGGATGACCAGGACCGCTTCGACCGGAGCCTGCTCGACACGGGCGGAGCCGCACTCGTCGTCTCCCAGTTCACGCTGATCGCCGACACGTCGAAGGGCAATCGCCCGAGCTTCACGGACGCCGCGCCGCCCGCCGAGGCCGAAGCGCTGTACGAGCGGTTCTGCGCCGGGCTCGTAGCGCTCGGAGTCCGAGTGGAGCGAGGCGTCTTCGGGGCGCGAATGGCGGTCGAGCTCGTGAACGACGGCCCGGTGACGATCGTGCTCGACCTCGACGCCCTGCGCTAGGAGTGCGCGCGAGCCGCGGCGGTGAGCTTCGCGAGCGCTCGCCGCATCACTCCGGGCTTGAGCCCCACTCGCTCGTCGCCGGGGTGCTGAACGCGCCGCAGGTGCTCCGGCGGCATCAGGCAGGGATGGCTCGACGCGGGACCGTCGGACTTGGGCATGCGTCGACTGTACGCGCGCAACGGCGCGCGCGCCATTCCCCGTGCCGCGTATCCCTCCGGTTGCATCCGGTGGTGCGGCACGCCACGCATGAGGCCTGCGCGCCCGCGAGATGAGCGTCGACGACACGACCATCCTGGCTCCGCCGATCCGCCTGCGGCCGGGACCGTTCGCGCGAGCAGCCGGGGCCGCGGCATTGCGCGATGCGGGCCGGGTCGTGCTCGCGGCGGTCGTCGCCTTCTGGTTCCTCCTCGTGATCGTCACGCTGCCGCTCCACCTGGTGCAGGACAGCTGGCTCGCACTCGTGAGCGGGCGCGAGGTGGCGCAGCACGGTTTTCCCCGGCACGACTCGCTGACCGTGTGGACCGCCGGCGACCGCTGGATCGACCAGCAATGGCTCGGGCAGCTCGTCTACTACGGTCTTGCGCGGCTCGGGGGAATGCGCGCCGTGTTGCTCGTGCATGCGCTCCTGCTGGTCTCGGTGGTCGCGCTCGGTCTGCGCACGGCGCGCGGTCTCGGAGCTTCGGTGCCGAGCGTCGTGCTCGCAAGCCTCGCGGCGTTGACGGTCGCGCCCTGGGCGCTGCAGATGCGCACGCAGGATCTCGGCGAGCTCGCGTTCGTCGTCGTGCTCTCGCTACTCGCCCTCGACGCACGGAAGCACTCCGGGCGCGTCTTCCTCGTTGTGCCGCTGCTCTTCGTCTGGGCGAACGTGCACGGGAGCGTCGTGCTCGGCGCCGGCCTCGTCGCGCTTCGCGCGTTCCTGCTCGTCCGGCGCCGGCTGCCGCGTGCGCTCGCGCTCTTTGCAGCCGCCGTCGTCTCGCCGCTCGTCTCGCCCTACGGCTTCTCGCTCATCGGGTACTACCACCGGCTGCTCGCGAATCCGCTCCTCCATTCGGTGATCAACGAGTGGGGACCCGGTGTGCCGTCACCGAGGACAGCCGCCTTCTACGCGCTCGCCCTTGCGACGGTCTGGCTGATCGGCCGGCACGGAACACGGGTCACCGGCTTCGAGCAGCTGGCACTGCTGCTCACGCTCGTCGCGGGGGTGACCGCGATTCGCAACATCGTCTGGTTCGGCCTCACGGCGCTCGTCCTCCTTCCCCGGCTCGTCGATCCTCTCGTCGGCTCGCTCGACTTCCGGCGCTTCGGCGGCTTCGTCCGCCCGCTCGCTGCGCTTACGCTCGCGTCGATCGTGGCGACAGCCGCGTACGCGGCCTCGAGGCCCGCCGGGTGGTACGTCCGCGAGTGGCCGGAGGCGCAATCGGGACAGATCGCGGCGGCTGCCGGCCGGACACGCTCGGTGTTCGCCGACGACCGCTACGCCGACTGGCTGCTGTGGACGCAGCCGCAGCTCCGCGGACGGGTCGCGTACGACGTCCGCTTCGAGCTCTTCAGTCCGAAGCAGCTCGAGCTCCTCGTCGGCTACCGCAACCGCACCGGCGCGACGTGGCGCGCGGCGGCGTCGCGCTACGCGCTCGACGTCTTCGATCCCACGCTCCAGCCCGACCTCGAGACGCGACTCCGAGCGACCACGCACCTCGTTGCAGTCGTGCGCGCACCGCGCCTCGTGGTGCTCGCTCGCCCAATTCGGTAGGACCACGCGCGTGAAGCTGCTCGTGACCGGCGGTGCCGGCTATCTGGGCTCCGAGGTCTGCCGGCAGGCGGTCGAGCGCGGCTGGGACGTGCTCGCCGCGCAGCTTCGCTCCAGGCCGCCGCACGGCCGGCCGGTCCGCCTCGACGTTCGCGACGAGCAGGCGGCCGCGAGCGTCCTGATGCGACACGGCCCGCAGGCCGTCGTCCACACGGCGTACCGGCCGAGCGGCCCGGAGCTGCAGGAGACGATCGTCAAGGGCAGCCGCTCGCTCGCCCTCGCGGCCGCCCGCTCCGGCGCCCGGCTCGTCCATCTCTCGACTGACCTCGTGTTCGACGGCGAGCAGGGAGCGCCGTACGACGAGAAGGCGGATCCGCGCCCGGTGTCCGCCTACGGTGCCGCGAAGGTCGAGGCGGAACGGCTCGTCTCGCAGGCCCACCCACAGGCGCTGCTCGTACGCACGTCGCTCCTCTACGGCAAGCCCGAGCCGGGGCCGCAGGAGCGGCTTGCGTACGGCGACGGCGATTTCTACACGGACGAGATCCGCTGTCCGACGCTCGTCACCGAGCTGGCAGCCGCACTGCTCGAGCTGGTGCAGCTCGACGCGAGCGGCCCGCTCCACGTCGCCGCGCCGGAGGCCCTGTCGCGCTACGAGCTCGCACGTCTGCTCCGGGCCGCCCGCGGCCTCGACCCGGAGACGATCCGGGGCGTCCCGAGCCCGCGGGCCGGGCGGGCGCGAAACGTCGCGCTCGATTCCTCCCGGGCCGAGAAAATGCTGCCGGCCCCCCTGCGCGGCGCCTCGGCAGCCTTGCGCGCATAGGCCGTTCGGCCCAGCCGTTGCTACACTCGACCTACCATTTTCACCGGTTCGGCGAAATGGGCCCCGCGGGCCCATTTTTTTTCGAGAGAGGCAGGCGGGAGGCCAGGATGGCGACGACATACCAGAAGGAACGAGAGCTCCAGAGCGAGATCGCTCCGCGGGTCGAGCACGATCTGCCGGGCGTCGAAGTGCTCGCAGTCGAGCTCGCGAACCCCGACCGGTTCGTCGTCTTCGTCGACCATCCGGAAGGCGTCGACCACGCGTTGTGTGCACGGGTCACCGACGTGTTGCGCGACTACCTGCGCGAGTACAGCATCGACGTCTCGTCTCCCGGCGCCGAGCGGCCGCTGCGCACACCGACCCACTTCGCGCAGGTCGTGGGGCGCAAGATCGCGCTCCGCACCGGTGAGCCGCTCGCGGGACGGTCGAAGTTCAAGGGCGAGCTGAAGGATGCCGGCACGGACGCGCTGACGCTGTCGGTCGACGGCGCTGAGGTGGACATTCCGTACGAGGCGATCGTGCGGGGCAACTTGATCGACGAGAGGTAGACATGAGCCAGGAGATCATCGAAGCGGTTCGCGAGATCGAGCGCGACAAGGGGATCGAAGAGGGGGCGCTCGTCGCGGCTCTCGAAGACGCGCTGCTCGCCGCATACAAGAAGACACCGGGTGCGTCGCGGCATGCGACCGTCGAGATGGACGACCAGGGAGACTTCCGCGTCTTCTCGATCGAGCTGCCCGCCGACGTCGAGTCGCGACTCCTCGAGGAAGCGCGCGAGCGCAAGCTCGAGGAGCTCGAGCGGCTGGAGGAGGAGACGGGCGAGCGCCAGCACACCCTCATCTCCGACGACGATCTCGACGTCGACTGGTCCGACATCCCCGAGGACCAGATCCGCCGTGAGGACGTCACGCCCGAGGGCTTCGGCCGCATCGCCGCCCAGACCGCGAAGCAGGTCATCCTGCAGCGCATCCGCGAGGAGGAGCGGCGGATGATGTACGACGAGTACATCGATCGCGTCGGCGAGGTCGTGACGGGCATCGTGCAGCAGGCCGGCGACCGCAACAACGTGCTCGTCGATCTCGGCAAGGTCGAGTCGCTGCTGCCGCGCTCCGAGCAGGTCGACGGCGAGCGCTACGAGCAGGGCTCGCGCATCAAGGCCGTGATCACCGAGGTCCGCTCGGGCACGAAAGGCCCGCAGGTGATCCTGTCCCGCCGCGACCCCGAGCTGATCAAGACGCTCTTCGAGCTGGAGGTCCCGGAGATCGCCGACGGCCTCGTCGAGATCCGCGGCGTCGCGCGCGAGCCCGGCTACCGCTCGAAGATCGCAGTGGAGTCGCACACGCAGGGCGTCGATCCGGTCGGCGCGTGCGTCGGCCCGCGCGGGTCACGGGTGCGCATGGTCGTCTCCGAGCTGCGCGGCGAGAAGATCGACATCATCCCGTGGAACAACGAGCCGGCCCGTTTCGTCGCGAAGGCGCTCTCGCCGGCGCGCGTGCGCGAGGTGTACCTCGACGATGACGGCAAGGAGGCGACGGTCGTCGTCCCCGACGATCAGCTCGCCCTGGCGATCGGCAAGGAGGGCATGAACGCCCGTCTCGCCGCACGCCTCACCGGCTGGAAGATCGACATCCAGAGCGACACGGAGTTCGCGCAGGCCGAGGCGGAGATCGCCTTCGGCGGCGCGGACGGCGAGGGCGAGGACATCTCCGGCCGCTGCTCCGCGATCCTCTCGAACGGCAAGCGCTGTCCGAACGCCGCACTGCCGGGCTCCCGCTTCTGCGGCGTGCCCGCGCACCAGGCGCTCGTCGGCACGGAGGCGGACACGGTTGCGATCCAGTCGCCCGAGGTGGCGACGCAGGAAGAGGTCGCCGAGCTGGAGCCGATCGGGGCCAACGATCCGACCTCGGACCAGCCGGAGCTCGTTGGCGAGGACGGCCCCGCTCTCGAGGCGGCGGTCATGCCCGTCGACGCGCCGATCGAGCCCGAGGCGCGGGACGAGGGCTAGCGTGGCCCACCCCGTCAGGCGCTGCGCCGGCTGCGGCCGGCGTGCGCCGCAGCGAGAGCTCGTGCGCTTCGGCGCCCTGGACGGAGAGCTCGTCGCGGGGCGCAGCGTGCCGGGCCGCGGCGCGTACACGTGCCCGCGCCTCGTCTGCTTCGAGCGGGCCTCGGCGCACCGGGGGTTCGCGCGGGTGCTGCGGCAGACCGTCCGGGTCGATCCGACCCTCGCCCGTCTTTACACTGAGGAGCTGAATGGCTAACGGCAAACCAAATCGTCCGCTCCGCCCCCGTGGCGGCAGCGGCCCGGGCAATCGCAGACGCCGGGTCGTGATCGACAACCAGGCGGCGCGTCCGCGCGACCCGCGCCAGGGTGGCCGCGGCCGCGACGACACGCCGCGCCGCGACTCCACGCGCGCGCCGGCGCCGCCGCCGACGGGCCCGGTCTCGGTCGAGTCGGGTGTCAGCGTCCGCGACTTCTCGCAGGCGCTCGGCGTCCCGATGCAGAACATCATCAAGAGCCTGATGGGCCTGGGTGTGATGAAGACCGCGACGCAGACGCTCTCCGACGAGGAGGTCGAGCTGATCGCAGCCGAGCTGCAGCGCGAGGTCACGATCAAGCACGCCGCCGACGAAGACGAAGAGCCGGAGAGTTTCGAGGACGCCGAGAATACGTTGCAGGCGAGACCGCCGGTGGTCACGATCATGGGCCACGTCGATCACGGCAAGACGACGCTGCTCGACGCGATTCGCAACGCGAAAGTCGTCGACACCGAAGCCGGCGGGATCACACAGCACATCGGCGCGTACCAGGTCGACGTCGGCGGTCGCAAGGTGACCTTCCTCGACACGCCGGGCCACGAGGCCTTCACCGCGATGCGTGCGCGCGGCGCGAAGATCACGGACATCGCAGTGCTCGTCGTCGCCGCAGACGACTCGGTCATGCCGCAGACGCGCGAGTCGATCTCGCACGCGCGCGCGGCCGAGGTGCCGATGGTCGTCGCCGTCAACAAGATCGACCTCCCCGATGCGAACCCGGACCGCGTGCTCGCCGACCTCTCTGCCGACGGCCTGCAGCCGGAGGAGTGGGGAGGGGCGACGCAGGTTGCGCGTGTCTCCGCGAAGCAGCAGACGGGGCTCGACGACCTGCTCGAGCGGATCCTGCTCGTCGCCGACGCGGAGCTCGACCTGCGCGCTAACCCGAACACGGAGGCCTCGGGCCCGATCATCGAGTCGCGGCTCGACGTCGGCCGCGGCCCGGTCGCGACGATGCTCGTCCAGCGCGGCACGCTCAAGGTCGGCGACTCGATCGTCGCCGGCGACGCCTGGGGGAAGGTGCGCGCGCTGCACAACTACAAAGGCGAGAAGCTGCCGGAGGCCAAGCCGGGCGACCCGGTGGAGATCCTCGGCTTCGACAAGCCGCCGCCCGCCGGCGAGCTTGCGCGCGTCGTCGAGAACGAGCGCCAGGCGCGCGAGGCCGCTCAGAAGCGCGCCGAGCGCCTGCGACGCGAGCAGCTCGCGCAGCAGCGTCCGTCCGGCGTCTCACTCGAGAACCTCTTCGAGCAGATGCAGGCCGGCGAGGTGCGCGACCTGAACCTCGTGATCAAGGGCGACGTGCAGGGCTCGGTCGAGGCGATCGTCAGTGAGCTCGGAAAGATCCAGCACCCGGAGGTGCGCGTCAACGTCATCCACCAGGGTGTCGGGGGCATCACCGACAACGACATCATGCTCGCGTCCGCGTCGAGCGGCATGGTCGTGGGCTTCAACGTTCGCCCGAACGCAGAGACGCGCGCGGTCGCAGAGCGCGAGGGCGTCGAGATCCGCACCTACGACGTCATCTACAAGCTGACCGAGGACATCGAGCAGGCGCTCGTCGGCATGCTCGCGACCGTCAAGACCGAGGAGACGATCGGCGAGGCGGAGGTCCGCGACACCTTCAAGGCGTCGAAGACCGGGACGATCGCCGGCTGCATGGTCACGAACGGCCTAATGCGCCGCGGCGCCCAGGTGCGCGTGATCCGGGACGGCACCGTCATCTACACGACGACGATCGACTCGCTCAAGCGCTTCCAGGACGACGCGCGCGAGGTTCAGGAAGGCTTCGAATGCGGCCTTCACCTGGCGAACTTCGACGACGTGAAGGTCGGCGACGTCCTCGAGGCCTTCGAGACGCGCGAGGTCGAGCGGACGTCGCTCGACGAGCCCCCCTCGGCGGCTTAGGTAAGAAGGTCGCGGAGCTCGTCGTCGGCCGCGAGATCGGCCGGTGTCTGTCCGGTCTCGGTGCGTGCATCACGGTCGGCGCCGTGCGCCAGGAGGAGCTCGGCGAGCTCCCGGTTTCCGTTTTGCGCGGCTGAGTGGAGCGGCGTGCCGCCGCGATCGCTCGTGAGCTCGGTGTCCGCGGCGTGCGCGAGGAAGAGCCGTGCAACCTCGTTCGCGCCCGCGAATGCGCAGGTTCCGAGCGGGGTGACCTCGGCAAAGCTCGCGGTCGCGAGCACGTTCGGATCGGCGCCGGCCTCGAGCAGCAGACGCGCGGCCGGCGCGTTGCGAGCGAAGGCCGCGAGATGGAGGCCGGTGAACCCGTCGGGCGTCCAAGCGTCGGGAGCGGGGAGGTCTCGGCTCTCGCCGGCCACGATCCGATCGAACGGATCGAGAGGCGGGTCGGCGGCGCGGACCTCGTCGAAGACCTCGCCTCCGGCGTAGGCGGCGCACATGAACGCGGAGAGGCCGTGCGCGTCTCGCGTGGCTGCGGCGCCGGCGTCGACCTCGAGGAGCTTTCTCACGCCTTCTGCGTCGCCGGCATCGATGAGCTCGAAGAGCGTGGGCACAGCGGTCACGATTATCAGCGAGCGAAGGGCTCGTGCGCCGTCCGAGTGCGCGCTTTCGGCTTGAATCAACGTGTGGCGAGCGGATTCGTCGGCGTCCTCACCTGTGA
>Ga0209474_10004116_pt1 | contig 12618 bp, 16 predicted proteins | sample GraSoiAngelo_145_FD_185902 | JGI IMG/M metagenome (GOLD analysis project Ga0209474, IMG submission 185902) | Grasslands soil microbial communities from the Angelo Coastal Reserve, California, USA - 14_1009_05_20cm (SPAdes) (version 2) | ecosystem: Environmental > Terrestrial > Soil > Grasslands...
GAATTCGAACCTGCTTCAAGTTGATCCCGCACTGCCGCTAGGTCCGTCGGCTTCCGCTGGCCGCGCTTTTGGCCCGGGCGGGCCTCCCGGAGTTTTTGTGCCTCCTCCGCTCGGTGGGGGCGGCGGATCTTCAGGTGGGCCCGGTGGCGCCGGAGGCGGAGGTGGTGGCAATCCTCCACCCGCGACTCCTGAACCCGGAACCATCGTGCTGGTGATCTCCGGAGCCGGAATTATTTTCGCGCGCTACTGCAGACGCTGATTCTTTCGCCCTTCAGAAATGAGCTAAGTGTCCTTTATCCAAGTGGGAGTAGTACCTAAGTGTAGATTCCGACTCCTTCTACGCTGCTAGAATCCGCTCAGGATCATGCAATTTCCTCAAAATCTTTGCTTCATCTCGGCGCTGGCACTGCTGGCTGTGCCTGCCCATTCGCAACCGGCACGCCAGCCTCAGGTCCAAAAAATCTCCATCAACCAACAGGATCCTCTTCAGCTGCACGTTCAGACCAGCGCGCGGGTTACTCCGCAAGCGCAGATCATCGCCGACCCGGAGCGTCTGGTTATTGACATTCCCGATGCCGTACCCGGCTCGGGCCTTCACGCTCTCACGCTGAATCGCAATGACGTGAAGCGAGTGAGGGTCGGGCTTTTTTCGACTGAACCTCCGGTTACGCGAATTGTCTTGGATTTAAATGGCCCGGAGTCGTATCGCATTACTCCCTCAGCTTCAGGATTCACCGTGAGTATTGGAGGCGAGCAGCCAAGCCCTACCGCCGACTCCAGTTCGGAGCCCATTATCGGCTGGGTCTCGCAAAGAACGGTTTCGACCCGGACAGGGCGCCGCGCTAATGCGCCAATTGTGAAGACCATCGCCACAACTGTGCAGGCTCCGGTAAACGGAGTTCGGGTGCGATTTGCGAATGGCCAACTCGAGATCCACGCGCACAACGGCACTCTGTCTGAAGTTTTATTTCAGATACAGAAACAAACCGGCGCTGAGATTGCTATTCCTGCCGGTACCGAGCAAGAGCGCGTAGTAATCGATTCCGGCCCCGCGCCCGCGAGCGCAGTCCTTGCGGAGTTGTTGAATGGCTCAGGCTTGAACTTTGTGGTTGTCGGCTCGGAAGCGGATCCGAACATTTTGCGCAGCGTGATCCTCAGCCGCAAGTCAGGTTTCGCGGAATACGCGCCCAGTTACACGCCACCTTCAAGTGCCGCTAACGTTTCGCCCGATAATCCGGAGGTGAACATTCCACCCGAGGAAAATACTCCGCAGCCCGAGCCTATTGAGACGCAACAACCTGCTGAAGTCCCGCCGAGTTAGTTCCTAAAACGCCACCCAAGGTTGGGCGGCAACATAGAGCAGCGTTGCAATCGCCGCACCGATTCCAAACCGAATTTTCTGCGCCCCGCTCTTATCGTGCTTCTTCCAAAGCACGACGCTGATCGCGATTATCCCGTTAATCATCAACGTGAGAAGTAGCACGGGCACCAGCTTTCTGGGTTCAAAGAAAGCTCCAAGCGCACCCACCAACTTCCAGTCTCCGCCACCTAGTCCACCTAGCAGGACAAACGGCAGCAGAACGCCTAATCCAAGCGCCGCTCCGCCCAGCGACAACAGCGCCGCATGTCTACCAGCAATCATCCAATGAAGAAAAATAGCAATCGGTACTGCAGGGTAAGTCAGCCAGTTCGGAATTTTCCGCCAGCGCAGATCAGTAATTCCCGCCGCCACTGCAAACACAGCAGCTAATATCCAGAGGGTTTTTGCCAAGGCAGTTCTGGAATTCTACAGCCCGCAGGCACGAAGCACGAAACAAGATTCTCTGGAAAAAAGCTCCACCCCAGAGGCTCGAGAGCTACACCCGAAGCACAAGAGAAAACGGCCTGCTTAAATGCAGGCCGTTTCGTTTTGCAATCGAATTAATTACCGGTTCAAGCTGCCACTATTGCGCTCCGCGATAACCTTCTTGGCATTTTCCGCCAGAGCTCTCGCCTGCGGCAATAAATCGAGTCCCTTGAGCACCTCGGGGTCAGTTTCAGCTTTAACCTTCAGCCCTTCTTCCTGCCCGAACGCGTCAATGAAAATTTCACTCTTTAGGTTGGACTTGATCCATTCATCATTCTGAAGCAGATCAGCTTCGGTGTATGGGACCTTCTCCGCATCAAGCGATTTGCGGAACTCCTGCATCACCGCATCATCCACTTCAAAACTTTTCGTCACGTGGTGGACCACGATGTAGTGTTTCGCGAAGTTGAAAAATGCATAGTGCTGCAACATCGCGTCCTGGAAACGGTTGCTCTTCACCGCTTCGACTTTTACATCCGGGCTGATGCCACCACCGCCATATACGGTGCGTCCGCTATCCGTAAGCTTCACTTCCTTGTTAGTGGTGTCGCCGATGCCGTCACGATCAAAGTAATAATCGTAAAGCGACACATTGCTGTAGTCGCGCTGGATGAGTCGGCCACTCGGCGTGTAGTACTTCGCGGTCGTCAATGCCAGACCAGTATCGTTGGAGAGCGGATAGACCGTCTGCACCAAACCCTTACCAAACGTAGTCTCGCCAACAACCAATCCGCGATCGTGGTCCTGAATCGCTCCCGCCACAATTTCGGCCGCCGAAGCAGTACCGCGATTCACCAGAACTACCAGTGGATAATCCCTGCCGCCATTACCATGCATGGCGGTATAGCGGCGTTCCGGTGAAGAGCGCCCGTGGTGCGACACGATCAGCTGACCCTTGTGCAAAAACTTGTCGGCTACGCCAACGCCTTCATTAAGTAAGCCGCCAGGATTCTGCCGCAAATCGAGGATCAATCCCTTCATCTCGCCGGCTTGCGAAAAGCTGTCCAGGGCGTCGGCCACTTCTTTCTCTGTGGTCTCATTGAACTGCGCGACGTGCATATACCCAACGCCAGGACGAACCAGGAAGTGCAGATCGACGCTGTACCGCGGAATCTCGTCGCGCACCACGGCAAACTCAAGCGGCTTGTCCGTGCCTTCGCGCAAAATCGTGATGTGAACGGTCGTGCCCTTCGGCCCCTTCAACAAGTCAGCCACATCGCCCGTTGTCATGTTGTCAGTAGGCTTGCCATCCACCGCCGCGATAATGTCCCCCGGGTGTATGCCGGCCCTGTAAGCTGGAGTTCCCGCGAATGGCGCAATAACGATGACCTTATTGTTCCTCGGCCCCACCGTCATTCCCACGCCGTAGTATTTGCCGCGCTGGTCCTCGCGCAATAGCGAGTAAGACTTGGGATCAAAAAAGTTTGAGTGCGGATCGAGCACGTGCAGCATGCCCGGAATTGCGCCATTGTAGATGGCTTTGTCGGGATTCACCGGCTCTGCGTAATTCTGCTCCACGACGTCATAAACCTCTGTGAACTGCTTGAGGCTCTGGTTGACATCGGAGTCGCTGTCATGCGCAGTTTGCGGTGCTCTCTGGGCAGATACCATCCCCAAAAATCCGCAAAGCGCCAAAAATAAAACAATGAGAAAGGATGCTCGGTGAGAACTACGGGCCATCTTGAATTTTCCTCGCGCCCAGGCTCGAAGCGCCCAGGCAGGCTGATTTCGTGCAGTATAACATGCGAAAAAACAAAAACTTAGATCACTCTGGGTGCCACAAGTTACCTCACAGCGACCTTAGTCTTAGGATGCCGTAAACAGAAGGAATGATGCGATTTTGTTCCCGAAATGCTACTTGTCGCCGCGGAATTGAGAGCAGGGGATTGCTTATAGTTGCAGAAACCAGAGCAGGAACCATGCTTTGGATTCAACTCGCCAACTTCTTTAGAAACTCCTGTTCATCCATCCGGTACTTGAAGGCTTTTCGCCCGTCTATAAAGATGACCGGAACTTCATCGGTGAACTGGCGCCTGAGCAGGTCGTCAGTTTCCACGTCAACTTCCCGCCAGCGGAAGCCTCCGCGGCGCTCCAACTTGGTGAGCTTCTCCTTCACGATTTCGCAAAGGTGACACCCCTTGCGAGAGTACACGATCACTTCTCGGAGGATAGACATCGCGCCGAGTCTAGCAAACGGCGAACCGCTTTTCCAGAAAAAGTCTCGCTCACAAAGGCCCGAAATGCACAAACGGGTAATTCGCCCTCCCCGTCGGCTCAGACGGTACAATCCTGCCATGGCAATTGCCAAATCCCTCGCCGGAAAAGTCGCATTGGTGACAGGCGGAGCCAGGCGCCTGGGCAGGGCAGCGGCCCTTGCCTTGGCGCAGGAAGGGGCAGATGTCGCAATTACTTACCTGAGTTCCCCCAAAGAAGCCCAGCGCACAGTTAATGACATCGAGAGAAGTGGCGTGGGGGGTCTGGCAATACGATGCGACGTCACCGAGCCCAAGAGCGTACTCACCGCGGTAAAGGAAGCGGTCACAAAATTAGGCGGTATAGACATTCTCGTAAACAATGCGGGCGCCTACGAAACCGTTCCTTTCGAAGATCTCACCATCGAGCAATGGGACACGGTTTTCGGCGTGAATGTTCGGGGACCCTTTGTTGTGTCGCAGGCAGCCTTGCCCAATCTCCAGCGCCGGAAAGGCCGCATCATCAATTTGGGGTCTTTGGGCGGATTGCGGGCCTGGCCAACCCATGCCCATTACTGCTCTTCTAAAGCCGCCTTGCACATGCTCACCAAAGCGATGGCCAAAGCACTCGCGCCTGAAATTGCGGTAAACTGCGTTGCCCCGGGAATGATCGATCTTGGGGAAAAGTCAGCTAAGCAATTCACGAAACGCCTGGCAAACCAGACACCGATGCGCCGCAGCGGGACCGGTGATGACGTCACAGCCGCAGTGTTATTCTTTGCCACTGCTCCCACCTTCATTACCGGGCAGGTGTTGTACGTGGATGGTGGACTCGGGCTGTAGTCCCGATAACAACTTTCTCTAATGACTGCGCACAAAATTTACCTACAGGCTTGGACCACGATTGTTGCCGTCTGCTTCATTCCCGTGTCTGCGGCTTTTGCTCAGCAACCACCGGCCAAGGCTGCCGCCGCCCGTGAACCCAATCTGTTCGCCGAACCCAAGATTTTTCCCCTCTGGGAACATGACGCTCCTGGCGCAAAGGGCAACGCAGATGAGGACAATCCCACGCTCACTGCTTACCTTCCAGTAAACCCCAGCTCATCCGGTACCGCGGTCATCGTAGCCCCCGGAGGTTCTTACGCCATACTTGCCACCAACCATGAGGGACGGCAGGTTGCGAATTGGCTCAATTCACTGGGCGTCACCGCGTTTGTCCTGAAATACCGGCTGGCTCCGAAATACCGCCATCCTATTCAACTCGGCGACGCACAACGCGCCATAAGATTGGTTCGGTATCGCTCCAAGCAGTACCACGTTGTCTCCAATCGCATAGGGATCATGGGATTTTCGGCCGGAGGACACCTGGCCTCTACAGTTGGCACTCATTTCGATCACGGTAACCGTGCAGCTACTGATCCCGTTGATCGAGTTAGTTGCCGCCCTGATTTTCTTATTCTGGCGTACCCGGTCATTTCCTTCGTCGCGCCATACTCCCACTCCCGCTCCGCTAAGAATCTGCTTGGCGAGAACCCGGATTCAAAAACGCGTGAGGAGCTTTCAAATGATTTACACGTCACGTCCGAAACTCCAGCGACATTTCTTTTCAGCACCAGTGCTGACAAAGTCATTTCTTCTGAAAACTCAGTTGCCTTTTACCTGGCCCTGCACAATGCCGGCGTCCCTGCAGAAATCCACATCTTTGAGAAGGGTCCTCACGGTGTCGGTTTGGATCTGGCCGACCCCGTGCTCGGAAAATGGCCCACTCTGCTTGCCGATTGGATGCACCAGAGAGGGCTTCTGGGGAAATGACGTATCCTTCCGGGTTAAAAACCAACAATGGGTTGTTTCAAAGAATCATCATTCTGATTGCTGTTCTCCTGGGGTGTTCATTCACGGCTTTTGCTCAGACCGGACCCCAGCAGGGTGGAACTGAAATTCAACTATGGACAGCCGGCGGCCACTCCGTCTCCGGAGGCCGCGGGGGTACTGGAATCTGGGACGCCGGTTTGCGTTACGGTTGGGTCTTATTGGACTCGCACGGGCCGAGTGTCCTTCGGGGGCGCTTCGAATACGCGATCGACGCCGTTCCACTGTATGTAATTTTTCAGCCGGTCAACACTGCATATGGCATTGGCGTAAACCCGCTTAATTTGAAATGGAATTTTGAACGCCACGGCCGTGTGGTACCGTACGCCGAATTAAGTGGCGGTCTCCTGTTCACTACTCACCGGGTTCCACCCGGCACTTCGAGTTTGAACTTTACGCCATCTGCTGCGATCGGAGTGCACCTGTTGCGCCGAAGATTAGCTTGGACGTTCGAGGCGCGCTATTTTCATATTTCCGACGCCGGACTCAGCCGGCTCAATCCCGGGATCAATACGTTCGAGGTGAAGGTCGGGGTAGGAAAGTTCCGGAAGTGAGCGCAGACGCTGTTATTCTTTGACTCACCTGGATAGCCCGGATAGAATCGCCCCATAGTGGCAAAAGCCCGATATCGCTATAACGTCATTCTCAGACCGGAGCCGGAAGGCGGTTTCACTGCGACCGTTCCAGCACTGCCCGGCTGCGTGACCTATGGGCGTACCATCGAAGAAGCTCGCCAGATGGCGAAAGATGCTGTAACTGGATACATCGCGAGCCTGAAAAAACACAAAGAGCCAATCCCGAGCGACGACGAAACTCTGGTCACTTCCCTGGATCTTGAGTATGCCCCGGCTTCCGGCCATTAGACCGCGTGAAGTCATTCGTTTCTTGGAACAGCATGGCTTTATCCTGGATCACGCGTCGGGCAGCCACTTCATCTACTACCATCCAGTCGGGCGACGCCGCGCCGTCGTTCCAAAGCACAACCGCGACATACTAAAAGGCACGCTCATGTCTTTGCTCAGGGAAGCGGGTTTCACTCGAGAGGATTTGATTTCGTTTCTGCAAAATTGACCAGAACTAAAAGCTGATGAGTTGGATTCGTAAGAGCCCGTTCCAAACCGAGGAAGAAGCGGCTGAGCGGATGGTGGATTTGCTTGCTGCAGAGGCAGAGTTTTCGGGTTTTACACTGAGTCCAGACGAAAAAAATTTGCTCTCGACCGAATGTCCTATTCCGGGCGACTTGCGAGAAAAATCGAAAAACCTAATTCAGCGCGTGCTATTAAAAGAAACCCGTGAGGATTCCGAATCGCCGATATCCTTTGGAAGCTCGCTAATGTGGGCTGGCGATCTTTTTTACCCTAACGTTGTGCGGCTAACGGAGGAAGTTGTGATCGAAGGAAGGGCTGCCGGAATCCTTCCACAGCCGCCTAATCGCCACGGATGGGGGCTGCTTAACGACAAGGCAGCTCTGATTGGGTGTGGGCTACTAGTGATAGGTGTTCTTGTGATCGCCGGTATTTTCTTATCAAAGTAAATTTCGGCGTCTCTGGCTCGCAGTACGCGCCGAGTGCGCCCGCCCCACAAAACCCCCGCCACCCAGTCAGTCGTAGTACTCCAGCCCCAGGTGCGTAATCAGTTCCTCGCCCTTCAAATGCCGCAATGTATTTTTAAGCTTCATCAGCTGAATAAATAAATCGTGCTCCGGATATAGCCCCGGCGCTGTCATCGGCGACTTGAAATAGAAGCTGAGCCACTCCTGAATCCCTATGCCGCTCAACCCAGGCGTGCGTTTTGCCAGGTCGAGGAAGAGCACTAGGTCGAGAACGATTGGCGCCGCCAGAATCGAATCCCGGCAGAGGAAATCGACTTTAATCTGCATGGGATAACCCAGCCATCCAAAAATGTCGATGTTGTCCCAGCCCTCTTTGTTATCGCCGCGCGGCGGATAGTAATTGATCCGAACCACATGACTCATTTTTCCATAGAGGCTCGGGTATAGCTCCGGTTGAAGGATGTGTTCCAGTACTGAAAGTTTGGACTCTTCCTTGGTCTTGAATGAGCCGGGATCGTCCAACACCTCGCCATCGCGATTACCCAAAATGTTCGTCGAAAACCAGCCGTTGAGCCCGAGCAAGCGCGCCTTGAATCCAGGCGCAAGAATCGTTTTCATCAGCGTCTGCCCGGTCTTGAAATCCTTGCCGCAGATGGGTGCTTCATTCTGGCGAGAAAGCTCAAGCATCACTGGCAAATCTACGGTCAGGTTGGGAGCGCCATTGGCAAAAGGAACGCCTTCCATCAACGATGCATACGCATAGATCATTGAGGGCGCAATCGCTTCATCATTCGACTGCATTGCCTTTTCAAAAGCCTTCACCGACTGGTGGGCTGCGGTTGGCTTAAGGAAAATCTCGGTAGATCCACACCAGATTGTGATCAGCCGCGACGCTCCCGAACTCTTCTTGAATTCGCGGATGTCGGCGCGCACCTGCTCCGCCAATTCCATCTTGTTCTTGCCTTTTTTGACATGATGGCCGTCGAGCTTCTTCACATAGTTGCGGTCGAAAACCGCAGGCCGCGGCTTGATCGAGCTCAGGAAGGGCTTTACCTTATCCAACAATTCGCGCTCAAGTACGCCGGCCTTACGCGCAGCGGTGTACATGTCGTCATCGAATGGGTCCCAGCCAGTGAAAACCAGGTCCGGGAGCGCGGCCAGTGGCACAAATTCTTTAACTAACGGGGAGCGTCCGTCAGTGCGTTTGCCCAACCGAATTGTCCCCATCTGGGTCAGGGAACCGATGGGACTAGCCAATTTCTTACGGATGGCCTCTACGCCAGCCACAAACGTCGTAGCCACGGCCCCCATGCCGGGGATCATTACTCCCAGTTTGCCTTTTGCGGGCTGGATTTCGGTAGAGTTAGTTCTGTTCTGAACAGTCTTTTGGCGTGCAGCCATTTAGGGCATCATCCTTATGAAAGCAAGAAGTTTTAGGCAAACGGGTATGTTCTCGTATTACCAGAGCTTTTGCAAATTGACGGTGCTAAACGGCATAGATTAACGGCGAAAGTGTCACATCTCGGATTAGCCGGGTAACTTTGCAGACAGAAGCCGCGTCCAACCTATAAGGCGGATCCCGGGATTTCGCGTGCCTGATTCCTTCGCACCCGGGACTATAATCATGATTAAGGGTCAGACGCTTGGGCGGATCCGGAGATGCTTATGAAAAATTTACTGTCACTTACCACGGCTTTCGCATTAGCCGTTTGCCTTGCCGGGTCCTCGTTTGCTGCCGACAAGAATTCAAACCAGTCCACGCAACCCGCGTCCAAAACTGCGGCTTCGACCCAGCCATCGGCAACCAAAGCTGCTCACGATGGCGGAATAAACGACATTGACGCGATTGGCAACCGTAACGTCGGCTGCGCTCGCGGCATGGGCAACTGGTACAGCCTTGAAAGGCAGATTGCTCTTGGCAAGCAGGTCTCGATGCAGGTAGAAACCCAGTCCAAGATCATCAATGATCCTGTTGTTTCCGAGTACATCAATCGCCTGGGACAGAACATAGTTCGTAATTCCGATTCGCAAGTGCCGTTTACGATCAAGGTTATTGACTCTGACGATATCAACGCCTTCGCTTTGCCAGGTGGTTTCTTTTACGTGAATTCTGGCCTGATCCTCGCCGCTGACGAAGAAGCCGAGCTCGCGGGCGTTATGGCGCACGAAATTGGTCACGTCGCGGCGTGCCACGCCGCTCGCGAAAACACCCGCGCCAACCTCATGCAGATGATGACTATTCCCCTCATTTTCATGGGTGGTCCGATCGGCTACGCGGCCTATGAAGGCGCCGGTCTCGCTGTTCCGTTGACCTTTCTGAAGTTCTCGCGAGGCTTTGAAGCCCAGGCTGATTATCTCGGGGTGCAGTATATGTACAAGGCTGGGTACGATCCTCAGGCCTTTATCTCTTTCTTCGAAAAAGTCCAGGCGCAGGAGAAGAAGAAGCCGGGCACGATCTCGAAAGCCTTCGAAACGCATCCCCAGACGCCTGACCGTATTCAGGCTTCACAGGCGGAGATTGCCAAGATACTGCCTGCGAAAGCCGAATATGTGGTGACGACCTCAGAGTTCGATGAGGTTAAATCACGGCTTGCCGCAATTGAGAACCGCCACAAGCTGAACGATGAGAAGGATGGCAAGAAGCCTTCGTTGCGGCGCGCGTCGAGTACAGACAAGAACGGAACGGATGACAAGACTTCTGACGACGGTCGTCCAACTTTGAAGCGCCGTCCCGAGGACAACAACTAATCACAAATTCAGCAGCACCGAAAAGAAAGGCGGGCCCGAACCCGCCTTTCTCTTTTACCGCCAGGAGAATCTTAAGCAGCTTCTTTAGTAGCCAGAGATCTGACTGGCGAGCGCTCGACCGTTGCGTGAACGATTTTCATCTGCTTCCAATCGTACGGCAATTCTTTGCCGCAATCGAGACACACAACGTAGGTGCCGGTCGCGAATGAGGCCCGGCTACGCTTGCCTTTCTTGATGGTGATGGGAAAACTATAGTGCTGGTGCCAGCAGCCGAAAAGGGCGTCTACAACCCGAGAAAACATCTCTCTACCTCCACAGAATGCCCCAAAGGCTGGGAAGCCTGACGAAGTGGCATTCAGCTACTTAGATTCAGCTTCTCTGAAAAGGGTTCGTTGAAGACGCTGCAATATTATTGTGTTGCGCAACTCTGGGAATTGAAAGGATTTCTGCGACTGGTAGAGTTATCGCGCCGAGCCCTCAGGTCCAGTCTTCTTATGGGATTTGCACCGGCTGGCGATAGCCGTCCGCAGCTTAGTCTCAAGGTCTTCAGGAAGTTCGTAGAGTTTCGAATCGCGGTAGATTTCGATGGTCTTCTTGGTTGTATCGCAGACCACGTAGCAGTTATGGCACCAAGCCAGATGCTCGTCTAGTTCTGCCTTTGTATTGGCGTCGATAACGCCATCCAGGTAATCAGTCAGTTCGTGGAGAAACTCAGAGCATTTCACCGTGTGCCATCTCCACTGCTAGGTTTCGCTTGCAATTCATTCGACCTGTCTCTCCTTCGAAAATATTTATTCAGTCGCTCACGCAACTGCAAACGTGCCCGCAATAATCTCGACTTCACAGCAGGAACGCTCAAGTCCAGCGCCTCGGCTGTTTCTTCGGTCGAAAGACCTTCAACATCCCGCAGCACAAACACGGTTCGGAACGTTGCCGGCAAGCCGTGAATCGTGCGATCTAAGATGTCGCGCAACTCAGCTTGCGTATACTGCTGCTCCGGATTCGGCGACCAATCGGCAACCTCTCGAGGTACCGAATCGTCTTCCGTCTTCACTTCTTCATCCAGCGAAATCGTGCGCTCTGGACGGCGCCGCCTCAACTTCATCAGCGCTTCATTGACCGCAATCCGCACCAGCCAGGTGTAAAACTTCGACTGTCCCTGGAACTGCGCGAGATTGTTGTACGCCTTTAAAAAAGCGTCCTGAACAACGTCTTCTGCGTCCTCGCGATTCTGCGTAATATGCTGCGCGATGCGAAAAACGTTGCGATCATACCGTCGGACCAATTCTTCGAAAGCCCCGACATCACCGGCTTTCGCTCGCCCGACTAGAACCAGCTCATCACTGACCGGTTCACTTACCTTTGGTTGGATTGCGCCCATTGGTCATTCGATGCAGGATTTTTCACTTTAAACGGGAAGGGAACCTGATCGCATTTTTATTCTAATGTGTAAGACCTAGTTTGTGCCAACGGCTGTCTACTTACCCGTAAGGCCGCAGGAGCGCGGGCTATCGTGGATTTCCTCTACCCCTCAGCGGGTCCCTGCAATCTGTGTCATCAAAGTTTGGATTTCCTCCTTACGTAATGGGCAATGATCCCATTACGTCGGTTATCTTTCACCTGATTACGCCCGCCAGTCACAATTGGGCACCGATGCCCGGCCGTCGCACACTCGTGTTCTTGTTGTGGATAATCGTCACCTCATGCCTGGTCCACGCAAAGCAGTTGGCGGTTGTCACTGACCTCGCAAATCAGACCACCAATGTGAGTGCCGCCGAGCTGATAAGACTTTTCAACGCGCGAGTTCGCAACTGGACTGACGGTAAGCCGGTAATTATCGTTCTCCGCGATCCGGCATCGGTCGATATGGAGCTGGTTCTGCGCAAAGTCTTCAACATGACTCCTGCCCAGGCGCGCTCCTTCATTCAGGCACACAAGCCCTCGATTATCGTCGCAGGCTCCGATGAAGCCGTTCTTCGTTTTGTCGCTACGAATCGCGGCGCAGTTGGAATTGTTGACCTGTATTCGCTCACCAAAGGCGTGAAGGTGGTCAAGATTGATGGCAAGCTGCCCGTCGAGCAGGGCTATTTGTTGCGAGGAAATTAGGCCATGAAACCTGTCTTCTTATTGATCGTTGCCGGCCTGGCGCTCTCACTCACCATCCCAGCCCAAACTCCCCAACCGGTCGCTTTCCCAATTAGTGCCAAAAATACCGAGATACGCCGGTTGCTCGATCAGGCTTGGATATTGGATTCCGATCAGGTCGAACAGTCGCAGGCAATCGAGGTCATGAAAAAGATCCTAAAGATCGATCCTGACTTCGCCATGGGACACGAAATTCTGGCCCAGATCAGCCTCGACCCTGCCGAGCAGATGAGCGAACAAAAGCTTGCATTCGCCAAAAGAACCCA
>Ga0209474_10004119_pt1 | contig 12614 bp, 9 predicted proteins | sample GraSoiAngelo_145_FD_185902 | JGI IMG/M metagenome (GOLD analysis project Ga0209474, IMG submission 185902) | Grasslands soil microbial communities from the Angelo Coastal Reserve, California, USA - 14_1009_05_20cm (SPAdes) (version 2) | ecosystem: Environmental > Terrestrial > Soil > Grasslands ...
CATCGCCGTGTACGACTTTGGCGGCGGCACGTTCGATATTTCGATTTTGGAAGTGGGCGAAGGCGTGATCGAGGTGAAGGCCACCAATGGCGACACCCACCTCGGCGGCGACAACATTGATCAGCGGCTCGTTGATTGGCTGATTGACGAATTTAAGAAGGATGAAGGCCTCGACCTGCGTGGCAAAGGCAATGAAATGGCTTTGCAACGTTTGCGTGATGCGGCTGAGCGCGCCAAGATCGAGCTTTCGACCACGATGGAGACGGAGATCAATCTGCCGTTCATCACTGCGGATGCCAGCGGGCCGAAGCACCTGGTGAAAAAACTCACCCGCGCGAAGCTCGAAGGCATGGTCGAAGACATTCTGCAGCGTTCGGTGGGGCCGTCGCGGCAGTGCATGAAAGACGCAGGCATTGACGCCAGCAAGATCAACGAAGTTGTGCTGGTCGGCGGGCAGACACGCATGCCGCGGATTCAGGCGATCGTGAAAGAGCTGTTCGGAAAAGAAGGCCACAAGGGCGTGAACCCGGACGAAGTGGTCGCAGTGGGGGCGGGCATTCAAGGTGGTGTGCTCAAGGGCGAAGTGAAAGATCTGCTCTTGCTGGACGTCACTCCCCTGACGTTGTCGATCGAAACGCTCGGTGGCGTGGCAACGCCAATGATTCCGCGTAACACCACGATTCCGACGAAGAAGACGGAAACGTTCTCGACCGCGGCTGACAGCCAGACGTCGGTTGAAGTGCACGTGCTGCAGGGCGAACGTCCAATGGCGGCTCAGAACCGTACTCTGGGCAAATTCCATTTGACTGGAATTCCGCCGGCACCGCGCGGCGTGCCGCAGGTTGAGGTCACGTTCGATATTGACGCGAACGGAATTCTCAATGTCACGGCGAAAGATAACGCCACCGGCAAAGACCAGAAGATCACGATTACGTCATCTTCCGGTCTGTCGAAGGAAGAAGTCGAGCGCATGGCGAAGGACGCCGATGCGCACGCTGCGGAAGACAAAGCACAACGTGAAACGATCGACGCCAAGAACCAGCTCGACTCGATGGTTTACCAGATCGAGAAGATGCTGAAGGAGCAGGGAGACAAAATTTCCGGCTCCGAGCGCGGCGACGTCGAGAACGCACTGTCTGACGCGAAGAAGGCGCTCGAGTCAAACGAGAAGGCGCAGATGGAGCGCGCCCGCGAGACGCTGACGCAGGCTTCGCACAAGCTGGCCGAGCAGATGTACAAATCGGCGCAGGCGCAGACTCCGCCTCCGGGTGGAGGCGCTGGCCCGAGCGGCAACGCTGGCGGTCCGGCGACGGACGGTAACGGTGAAGCTGGAAATAAGCAGGACGAGGGCGTCATCGATGCCGAGTACGTGGATGTGGACAAGAAGTGATCGCGTTTAGCGGGACGTCTGAGCCCCGCTGCGATCATCCCGAGTGAAGTCGAGGGATCTCTTATCGAACTTCTCGGCCACGGATTAGCACAGATCGACACGGATGAAACAACATCCGCGAAAATCCGTCTGATCCGTGGCTTATTTTTAGAAACGGAGTAAATACATTGCAGTTCAAAATCAAAGATCAAGATTATTTTTTAGCATTTGTAGAGCAGGAAAAGCGCTGGTACGTCTTCGCGCCTACGACAGAGGGGGTGCATCGTATTCCCGTGTACGTGGACGCAGCGAAGCACGAAAAGCCAGGAATTGTGGGTATCGAAACACACCTATCATCATGATAGCTGAGCGCTGAATCTAGTTATGTGGACTCTTCCATATAGCACGCCGCAGAAGGCAGGAGTCATCCTGTACGGTTTGCTAATTGGGGCGTTGATGGTACCACTGACAGCAGGCGCTGTTTTACTCCTGGGGATGGTTCTTTTATTTGTCCATGCTGCGAGCAGACACGGTGGTGCGTTTTTTCTTGCGCAGCTTTTATTCTATGGGTTTTATCTTGGAATCCCAGTGGGTGTGTTCGTCTGCTGGAGAGTGTGTCGTTCCCGCTTGCGTGAAGCCAAGCCTGAAAATTTATCGTGATTCATGCCGACCACAACCAAAAAAGATTATTACGAAATACTCGGCGTAAAGAAGTCTGCTTCGGTCGACGACATCCGCAAGGCGTTTCGCAAACTTGCGCGCAAGTATCATCCGGACGTCAATCCTGGAGACAAAGCAGCCGAAGAAAAATTCAAAGCGCTCTCTGAGGCGAACGACGTTCTGAGCGATCCGAAGAAGCGCAAGATTTACGACCAGCTCGGTTTTTATTCCGACAACATCGATCCCGCGGCCGCCGAAGCCTACGCCCGTGGCGGACCAACTGGAGCTGGCGGGTTCGGAGGATTTCCCGGCGGTCAGCCGGGAAACGCAGGCGGCCAGGGGCAAGGCGTCCCCTTCGACTTCAGCGGGTTCGATTTCGGCGATATGTTCGAGGGCGCGCGCGGTCGCACCACATCAGGCGGAAGCGGCGGATTTCGCGACATCTTCTCCAGTATGTTCGGTGGTGGACGCGGCGGCGGAGTAGCGCAGGAAGGCCCTGAACCCGGGAGCGACCTCGAATACCAAGTCAATGTTCCCTTCTGGACGGCGATTCGCGGCGGCGTCATGCGTTTGAACATCACGCGGCAGGATGTTTGCGGCAACTGCCACGGCAACGGTGTCATCGAGCAGCCCGGGGTGTGCCCGCAGTGCAAAGGCAAGGGCACGATCGAGCAGACCGGCGGGCGCATGAAATTCAATGTGACCTGTCCGAGATGCCACGGCACCGGCAAAAATGTTTCAACCTGCCCGGTATGCCACGGAGAAGGCGTGGTCAACCGCACCGAACCGCTTGAGGTTCGCATCAAGGCAGGCACACGCGATGGCCAGCGCATTCGTCTTGCTGGCAAAGGCAACGCCGGCACCCGCGGCGGCCAGCCAGGCGATCTCTACGTAATTATTCGGACGGAAGGCCACCCAGTGTTTCGCCGCGAAGGCGAGGACATTCATGTTGTAGTTCCTGTCACCGCAACAGAAGCCGCTCTGGGCGCGAAGATCGAAGTGCCGACAATTGATGGTCGCGCCCTGTTGAAGGTTCCTCCGGGAACACAGTCGGGACAAAAACTTCGTCTGCGCGAAAAAGGTGTGCCCTCGGCAACCAAAGAAGGCGTTCGAGGTGACGAAATTGTGGAAGTGAAGGTAACGGTGCCGATGCCGCGAGACGAGAAGACGAAAGAACTCCTGCGCGAGTTGGCAAAGCTGAATCCGGAAGATCCAAGAGCGGAGTTGTTCAAGAATTTGTAATTGCCCCCGCCATCCCAAATTGGAACTGGCAGGAAATAACCACGAACTGGCAGGAAATAACCACAAAGAGCACAGAGTCTCACAGAGGAAAAACCCAGAGGCGTTTATGGCAGCATTGATACTCTGTGGCGTTTTCTCTGTGTATCTCGGTGTTCTCTGTGGTTCAGGCTTTTTGGCGCGCACATAGTTCCAAAATGGAACTCACAAGATAAATCCAGCACAGATCCCACAGCGGATCACAAAGAGATACCGCTAATATAGCAATTGCATGGTTGCGGCACCTCAGCAAATCACTCCACCAATAAACCGCGTTACTGGCCAGATTATCGCAGCGGCTGTTTGGTACACGAGCTTCGAAACCAGGGGCTCGCGGTTGCAAGTGAGGTCGGATTGCCTGTCTTTTATGATGGAGAGAAGATCGACCTGGGATACCGCATCGATCTCATTGTGGCCGGCTCTGTCATCGTCGAAATTAAGTGCGTTGAGGCTATCAATCCTGTCCACAAATCCCAGCTGCTCTCCTACCTGCGGCTGAGTGGAAGGCAAGTGGGATTGCTGATCAATTTTCATGTGGAGCGATTACGAGACGGAATCAAACGAATGGTTGATGGGTATGGCTGGCAGAAAATCTTAACCACAGAGAGCACCGAGCCACACAGACAGAAGCCACAGAGTTTTTGACGTCCTCTGTGGCTTTTTTCTGTGCACCCTTGTGCCCTCTGTGGTTGAGGTTTTGGGTTCATGTTCTCTGGTCGAATGACGCAAGCTCTTCTACGTGGGCTCGATCGGCTTGCCCCCAAAGCGGTGAACGAAGCTCCCGCTCATCTTCGCACCGGCCGTCGCGGTGAGGAAGACGCGTACTTCTACTTGCGGCGGCGAGGCTATGTCATGGTGGCGAGAAATTTTCGCACGGCCAGACACCGCGGTGAAATCGACCTGATCGGCTGGAATCGGGGCAACGACGAAGAAGACACGCTCTGCTTCATCGAGGTCAAGACGCGTACCACGCGTGACGTGAAGCCCGCCCAAGCGGCTGTGGATCGCAAGAAGCGGCACGACATTCGAGTTGTGGTCCGCGACTACCTGCGCTCGCTTCCGAAGAGGCACTTTCCCGAGACGCCGCAATGGCGTTTTGACGTCGTCACCGTCTATTACGAAGGTGCGAAGGCTCCGACCTTCGAGCTATTTCAGAATGCCTCGCTCTCATCGTAAAATGAACTTACCCGATTGGCAGCGGGTGGAGGAAACGATTACTTGCCCGAACTTAGAAAAGACCCCATTGTTGGCCGCTGGGTAATAATTTCAACCGATCGCGCCAAGCGCCCTACTGATTTTGCCCGCGAGTCGGTAAAGATGAAGGGCGGATTTTGCCCTTTCTGTTACGGAAACGAAGGCAAGACGCCGCCCGAAATTCAGGCTTATCGTCCCAACCAGAATGGCGCCCAGCCGCAGCGTGACAGCCCGGGCTGGACCGTACGCGTTGTGCCAAACAAATTTCCTGCGCTTGGGATCGAGGGAAACCTCGACCGTCAAGCCGAAGGTATGTTCGACAAAATGAACGGGGTGGGCGCGCACGAAGTCGTCGTTGAAAACAACGAACACAATGCGACGCTAGCGACGCTACCGCCGAAGAAAATTGAAGACGTGCTATGGACGTTCCGCGATCGCATCCTTGATCTGAAAAAAGATCGTCGCCTGAAATATATTCTGATTTTTAAGAACCACGGCGAGGCCGCTGGCGCAACGCTCGAACATGCGCATTCACAATTGATCGCTTTGCCTGTGGTGCCTATCTATGTGGCCGAAGAGATCGAGGGCGCCAAGCAGTACTACATCTATAAAGAACGCTGCGTTTTTTGCGATATTGCTCGTCAGGAGACTGAGGCCGGCATTCGCGTGGTTGCGGAGAATGATGACTTCCTGACTATCGCGCCTTACGCGCCGCGCTTCCCGTTCGAGACCTGGATCCTGCCCAAGCAGCACGAGTCGGCGTTTGAGAACTCATCGTCGCGCATGTTTCAGAATTTGGCGAAAGCGATCCGGACGCTACTGAACAAAGCGAATCGAGTTCTCGATGATCCGCCCTACAACCTAGTGATCCACAGCTCGCCCACGCAAGATTCAAGCAACGACCACTACCACTGGCATATCGAGTTCGTGCCCAAACTGACCAAGGTTGGTGGATTCGAGTGGGGCACGGGGTTCTATATCAATCCCACACCGCCGGAAGAGGCTGCGAAATTTTTGCGCGAGGCGAGTGTGGAAGAGCCAAAAGCGGCGGTTGTGGGGTAGCACTTCTATTCCGAAGAGCTTTAGGTCTGGATCGGCATCGCATTTTAACAGCAGGTTCCTCACCGCTGAAGCGGTTCGGAATGACAGCGCTTTTGAATCGGTTCGGAATGACAGCATTTCTAATAGGAAAGAGCTACTGCAGCTCTCGCAAGCTCCGCACGGCGTGTATCACTTTGGCGGCAACGTAATCGATTTCGGCTTCCGTGTTGAAACGGCCAATGCCGAAGCGAATAGAACTTTGGGCTAGTTCGTCACTGATGCCCAAAGCTTTCAGCACGTATGACGGTTCGATGTGCGCCGAGGTGCAGGCTGCGCCGCTTGAAACCGCAACGTCATCGATCGCGGTCATCAACTCTTCGCCATCAACTCCGGCAAAACTCAAATTTAAATTCCCAGGTAGACGTTGCTCCACAGAACCGTTGACGAAAACTTCGTCCACTCCGGCTTTGATCTTTTCGTGAAGGCGGTTGCGCAACCCTGCAATATGGCATGACTCCTGCGGCATTTCCTGCTTGGCAATTTCACATGCCTTTCCCAGCCCCACAATTCCTGGAACATTTAACGTTCCCGATCTCATTCCATGCTCGTGGCCGCCGCCATCAATAATCGGCTCGATATCAAGGCCATCACGAACGTAAAGCGCGCCCACGCCTTTCGGACCGTACGCCTTGTGAGCCGATATGGAAAGCAGATCGATGTTTTGCCGGATTATGTTGACGGGAATTTTTCCGATAGCTTGCGCGGCATCTGTATGAAAGATAATCGCGCGCTCGCGGCAAATTTTTCCGATTTCTGCGATTGGCTGCAACACTCCCATCTCGTTGTTTGCGGCCATGATACTGATCAGAATGGTCGAGTCGTTCAAAGCTTGGCGAAGGGTATCTAAATCAATGAGTCCATCATGCTGTACGGGGAGATACGTGACCCGGTAACCATACTTCTCGAGCCGCTTGCAGGAATCGAGAACGGCTTTATGCTCGGTCACGGCAGTGATGATGTGATTGCCCCGGCTGCGATGAGCTTCGGCGACGCCTTTGATCGCCAGGTTGTCGCTCTCAGTGGCGCCAGAAGTGAACACGATTTCGTCGTTCTTCGCGCCAATCAAGGCTGCGACCTGTGCCCTGGCGGTCTCAACCGCCTCGTCGGCAGCCCATCCAAAGGAGTGGCTACGGCTGGCGGCATTGCCGAATGTATCGGTCAGGTAGGGAAGCATTTCCTTGAGCACCCGCGGATCGACCGGGGTGGTTGAGTGATTGTCGAGATAAATTGGCAGTTTTAGATCGTTGGCCGGTGTGTGGGTGGCGCTGGCCAAATTCGTGGCTTCTGCTTTCATGTGCCTCTGAACAAGATTTTACACAGATTCAAAGGCTATTCTGTGCTTGACAACTCCCCATTCCGCCGATAAAAATACGGCCAATTCCGGCGCGAGTCTGCTCGGCGCATTTCGGCCCGGGAAAAGCGATAGTCCGGAATCTATGAACATATCGCGCCCTGCCCAACCTCCCACGATGACGAACGATCTGGCCAAGTGCAAGCACCCCCGTGTACGAATAGTCGCCCGCGAAGAAGACGCCGAATTTGTGGAATGTCTGGACTGCGGCGAAGTGTTCGAGTCCAGCGAATTCAAAGATATGGATATAGAAGAGAGCAAGCTGAAAGAAGACTAGCCGCATTTTCTTTGCGTAAAAGCAGGTTCCTCACCGCTGAAGCGGTTCGAAATGACATGGTTTGCTGGGATCGACATCCGCTGTTCGCAAATGCGACATTGGGGCACCTGACGGTAAGTTAAAGATTTTAACCGCAGAGTTCGCACAGATGGAGCGGAGTGCGCGGAGAAAAGCAGGTTCCTCACCGCTAAAGCGGTTCGGAATGACATCCACTACTTTCGAATGACATCTACTACTTTCGGAATGACATCTACTACTTTCGGAATGACATTTATTACTTTTACTGTGGTCTATAACCGAGACTAAGTGCTGATGCATCCTGCCCGACTGGCTATTTCAGCGCCATTCCTGCTTCGGCGGAAAAGTCCATCGCAGCGAAATCTTTAGACATGAATTTCGGATACGCCGCTGCCGCTATCATTGCGGCGTTATCGGTTGAGAGTGGACGAGAAGGGAAGTACACCGGCAGTCCTTCGCGTGCAGCCTCCTGCTCGAAGCTTTGCCGAAGTTCATTGTTGGCGGCGACTCCTCCGGTCACAAACAAAGTTGCTACCTCGTACTCGCGAGCTGCCGCCAGAGTCTTTGCAACCAGGTCGGTGACCATAGCTCTCTGGAAGGAAGCGATGAGATCGAGCGTTTGCTGGTCGCAATGCGCGAGGTAATCTTCAAGCTTCGGTTTGGAGAGATCAGCCAAGGCTCTCCGTCGCGTTTCGATCACGGGCGCGAGATTATTCGTCTCGACGAAACGGAGCACCGCAGTTTTGATTCCACTATAGGAGAAGTCAAACCGTGGGCGACCTTCATTGGGAAATGCCGAGCGGGAGGGCCCGGCGCCTGATGACTTTTTCTTGTTGCCCTCATTTCCTGAAGTAGCGGGATCCGAAGCCGCTGGTGTTCTCCGATCCGGGTGCTTGATTTGCGACGTCGCAAACTTCACCGCCTTCGGGTTCCCATGCTTCGACAAGCGATCAATTACCGGCCCGCCCGGATATCCCAGGCCGAGCAGCTTGGCAACTTTGTCGAAGGCCTCGCCGGCGGCATCATCTCGGGTATGCCCGATGTTTTCGTACGACCAGCTCTCACGTCTCTGCTCCGACAAATAAAGATGTGTGTGGCCGCCAGACACGACTAGCGCCAGCACGGGAAACCGCAGCTCGTGATTGCCTTTTTGCCGCTCTTCGAGCAGGACCGCGTGAATGTGCCCCTCCAGGTGATTGACTGCGATTAGTGGCTTTTGCAGCGCAAAGGCTAGCGCCTTGGCGAAACTGATCCCAACCAGGAGAGCGCCAGCTAATCCCGGTCCTTGCGTGACCGCAAGAGCGTCGATCGACTCGTAACTTTTCCCAGCTTCGGCCAATGCCTGGCGCACTACAGGAACGATGGCGCGCAGGTGTTCGCGAGAAGCCAGTTCAGGGACAATTCCTCCATAGGGCTGGTGGGTGGCAATCTGCGAGGCGACAACATTCGAGATCACTTCTTCGCCGGAGCGCACCACCGCGGCGGCGGTTTCGTCGCAGGAGCTTTCAATGCCGAGGATGACTGCAGGCTGCATGCGCTGCTTACATAGTAAAGGTTTCAAGTCGCAAGGTTGTAAGGTTTCGGAAGTTCAAGGCTCGAAAGTTTCAAGTTAGCAGTTTGAATTCGTTGCAACCTTGAAACTTTGCAACTTTGAAACCTGATCCACAGAACCCGAAAGCACATCAGGGGTCCACTTGATCGTGAGTTCGTTCTGTACTATTCTGCATTTACACCGGAAAGGAGGTGGTCTGATGACAAGTTCTGACTGTAGTGGTAGATGTGCAACAAGACCAGGTGAGGTGGCTGAGACTTAGAGCGGTTGCTCTGAGTGCTTCGCAACTCGACCGGTGAGTTTGGAAATTTCCGCCCAGCGTTAGGTCACGCTGGGAACCCGGAGTTCGCTAAAGAGGCCACTGTCCCCGCGCAGAAGAACGCGATGGGGTACTTAGAGTGACCACCTCTTGGTCAACCCAAACAGTCCACCGGGCGGCCCGCAGGCTTTAAGCTTGCGGGCCGTTCTATTTTGTACTTGAGGCGTTACAGGGTATTGGAATCAGCCGCAGCATGACGTATCATTCCGTCGCCATGGAAATGTTGGATCCAGAGCGTGAACGGCGAAGGCTTCGGGATGAGTACTCCCGAATGATAGATGGAGAATTGGAACTGCTTGCGGCCGACGAGTCTGATCTCACCGAGCTTGCCAGGAGCGTTTTGAGAGAAGAGGTGCTGCGACGTGGCCTTTCCCCACCTGGATCTAATCTAAGTGCAATTCCCAGAAGCGGAGCGGAAGTGTTAGCAGCACCGAGTCACACCCTGTATGTCGTCCGGAGGTTTGCGAGTTTTTCCGAGGCATTGATCGCTAAGAGTTGCCTCGATGGTTCGGGCATTAAGAGCGTTCTCGCAGATGAAAACGTGCTGGGTGCAAATCCATTTCTCTCACTTGCTCTTGGCGGAGTGAGACTGTTTGTGAGTGAAATTGATTTGGAGCAAGCGACGGAGGTTTTAGATGGATCTATTCCAGAGGGATTTGAGGTCCAAGGCATGGGCACGTACGTTCAACCACGATGTCCGCAGTGCTTTTCGATGGACATAACATTTGGTGAATTGGGCGACATCGCCAAAGTAAGCCTTCCACTCGGCTTGCCCCTGCCGCTCCGACGAGAGGAATGGCATTGTCATCACTGCGGTTGTCGCTGGACAGACTCAAACGAGGAGTAAGGCGACCAGACTAGTGAGACCCCAATCCGCACCTTTGCAGTGCCGTTCGGATCACCCCCGCAGTATCTTCAGCCAGAGACAGCTGGGCAACTTCGTTCGGAGTGAACCAAGCCGCGTCTGCGGCGTCTGCTGCTGCGAGGATATCTCCGCCGATTTTCTGACACAGGAAGTCGATGAGCACGTAGTGGTAGAGTGTGCGCTTGGTCCCATCCGGCACGATGCGGTCGAATACGCCGAGTAGATCAGTGGCCCGGACGACCAATCCCGTCTCTTCGAGTGCCTCGCGTTCCGCACCCTGGCGCAAGGTCTCACCCAATTCGAGCATTCCGCCGGGAATTGACCACTCGCCCACGAGCGGCGCTTTGCCACGTTTCACGAGCAGCACGCGATCGCCTTCAACGATGACGGCGCCAACTCCGACTATTGGGTGCTGAGGATATTCACGTTGCATGAAAAGAATTTAGCGCACGGGGCACGAAGAAGGCAGAACTCAGAGTGCAGAATAAAATAGCAATTTTAGATTTCAGATTGCAGATTTCAGATTGAAATTATCCAGCAACTTTCGCGACAACTTTCAGATAAGTTCTGAAATGCGCAATATCAAATTCTACCTACTCGGTTCTGAATTCTGAATTCGTCTTTCAGTTGCGCTTCTCGCGCCCTCTTTCTTTACAATATTCCCGTGCCTCTAGAGGAATACAAGCGCAAGCGGCGATTTGAGGAAACTCCGGAGCCTCCACCGAAGCTCGAGAAAACCAAGGGCCACCGCTTCGTGGTGCAGCGGCATCGCGCAACGCGCCTGCATTATGACTTTCGCCTGGAGATGCAGGGCGTCTTGAAGTCGTGGGCCATTCCTAAGGGCCCGTCGCTGAATCCCGGCGACAAGCGCCTGGCCATGGAAGTGGAAGACCATCCTGTTTCTTATTTTGATTTTGAAGGAAATATTCCCGAGGGCAACTACGGCGCGGGCACAGTGATGGTGTGGGACGTGGGCACATGGGAGCCGCTCTCGCCTGTGCCGGTCGATGGTGAATACGTCTCCGGAACCGAAGCCGAGGCGGTGGCCATGCTGAAAAAAGGCGACCTGAAATTCCGCCTGAAGGGAAAACGGCTGAACGGCGACTACGCTTTAATTCACATGAAAGCACGCCGACCGGGGAGCAAAGGCAACGAATGGCTGATGATCAAGAAGCACGACAAGTACGTGGACGAAAAGTTCGACATCGATAAATACGATAAGTCGGTGCTGAGCAATCAAACGATGGCGCAAATTGCGGGAGACAAAGACTCGGCAGAATGGCAGAGCAGCAAAAAAGCTTCTCGTGGCAGCGGAGTCAAGGCCGCGTGGCTTACTGACACCCTGGCCAAGTTAGATAAACGAAAACAAAAATCTGAGACTACCAAAGGGAACCGTAAAGCAAGACCGGACAAGTCCGGCGCAAAAAAAAAAGCGTTAGAAACTGAAGGGTCAAATGTCTCCGAAATTTCTGCTGCTCCCGCCGGAACTATTCTGGTTAAGAATTTAAACGGCGCAGTCAAACGTCCCATGCCTACGGCGATTCAGCCGATGCTGGCATCTATCGAAGAAAATCCGTTCGACAATCCAAACTGGTTATTTGAAATCAAATGGGATGGCTATCGCGTAATCTCATTCGTCGAGAACGGAAACGTGCGCATGGTGTCGCGCAACCAGAATGATCTTGGGCCGCGTTATCCCGAGCTGCGCGAGCTGCCGAATCTGATCCAGGCGAAAACCGCCATTCTCGACGGCGAAGTTGTTGTACTCGATGAACAGGGGCGTCCGTCGTTTAGCTTGATGCAGCAACGCACCGGAATCCGCGCACATGGACGGCAGGCAGCCCCGCGTGCTGACCTCCCCATTATTTATTATGTTTTTGATCTTATTTATCTCGATGGTTATGATCTGCGCCGGGTGGCGCTCGACGAACGAAAGCGGGTCCTACGGCAGGTATTATCTTCGGGCGAACTGGTTCGCTACTCCGACCACCATGCCGGTCAGGGCGTGGCCTTGTTCCAGGCAGCAAAGCAAAAGGGCTTGGAGGGCATTGTCGCGAAAAAATGCAATAGTTGTTACGAAGAACGACGCAGCCGCGATTGGCTGAAAATCAAGATCACGCAGACCGTAGATTGCGTTGTTGGCGGGTACACCGATCCCGAGGGCGCGCGCCAATACTTTGGATCGCTGGCTCTCGGACTTTATAACGACAAGAAACAATTGGTCCATGTAGGCAATGCCGGGACCGGCTTCGATCAGGCCACGTTGAGACAAATTTCGGAAGTTCTGAAGGAACTTGAAATCAGGAAGAGCCCGTTTACTGGTTCGGTAGATGCCAGGAATGTGCACTGGGTTAAGGCGGAGAGGGTCGCGGAAGTAAAATTTTCTGAATGGACACATGAGACTTCCGAAGGTGGATTGAAATTGCGGGCGCCAGTATTTCTCGGTTTGCGGGATGATAAGAACCCGGAAGACTGTACGTTCAAAGGGCAGACAGAGGAGCAGTGATCAGGTACTAATGGTCAGTAGCATTGACGGAGGTCTTATGCAACACACGCCACGTTTCTTAAAAATCGTTAACGATGCGAAGTCGCGAGTTAAAGAAACAACCGTGGATGAGGTGAAGCAGAAG
>Ga0209474_10004121_pt1 | contig 12612 bp, 10 predicted proteins | sample GraSoiAngelo_145_FD_185902 | JGI IMG/M metagenome (GOLD analysis project Ga0209474, IMG submission 185902) | Grasslands soil microbial communities from the Angelo Coastal Reserve, California, USA - 14_1009_05_20cm (SPAdes) (version 2) | ecosystem: Environmental > Terrestrial > Soil > Grasslands...
CATCGACGGAGATCAACACCTCCACGAGCCGGGGACGATGTGGCGCGACTACATCGACCCGTCTCTGCGCGACGCCGCACTCGCGATCGAAGACGACGAGCTGGGTTACGCGTGGCTCACCTGGCGCGGGGCGCGCCTTTATCCCGCGGAGATCCAAGTGCCCGGCAAGCCATCGCTGATCGGCAAGGAACGGCTCCGCATGGAAGCGCGAGAGCCGGCGGAGGCGAGCTACGACGAGCTGCTCCCTCCCGAGTACACCGACCCGAAGGCGCGCGTCACGGCCCTTGACGAGTTCGGCCTCGACGCCGCAGTCGTGTTCCCGAACTTCGGGCTCCTGTGGGAGGAATCGCTGTCGGATGATCTCCCGGCATTGACAGGCAACATGGGCGCGTTCAACCGGTGGATGGCCGGGGTCGTGTCCGAAGGCGGGGGCCGTCTTTACGGCGTCGCCCACGTCACGATGCGGGATCACGAATGGCTCACGCAGGAGCTGCGCGCGCTCGCCGACGCGGGGATCAAGCTCGCGATGACGGCCCCGGCACCGGTTAACGGCAAAGCGCTCTCGCATCCCGACTTCGATCCGATCTGGCAGGCGTTCTGCGACGCGGACGTCGCTCCCGTCTTCCACGTCGGTGCGTTCCGGCAGCCACTCGACCCCGCATGGTACGAAGGCGATCCCGAACCGGTCGACAAGCTGCTCGGATCGGCGTTCTTGTGGGTCGCACCGGCCGTGGCCGTCGCGAACATGGCCATCCACGGAACGTTCGAGCGCTTCCCACAGCTCCGCGTCGGCGTCGTCGAGCTGACCGCGCACTGGGTGCCGCAGTTCTTGCTCATGCTCGACGGTTCCTGGGGCTTCTACGCCGCGCGCCACGGCGGCCCGCTCAAAGACCTTCCGTTGCGGCCGAGCGAGTACATCCGCCGACAGGTTCGCGTCAGCGCCCTCGCGTACGAGCAGCCTGCGGGCCTGATCGAGCTGTGCGGTGAAGACACCTTCATGTTCGGCAGCGATTGGCCTCACGCCGAGGGGATCGCCGACCCGATCGGAACGTACGAGAAGATGGTTCCCGATCTGAAAGCTGAGGCGCGCGCGAAGCTGTTCGGCGGAAACACCGAGTGGCTCCTCGGGCTCTGAGGCGATCTCGAAGGTCGTTCGATGGACGACACGCGCATCCAAGAGCTCCTTCGTCTGCGCGAGGCCGCGCGCGCGAAGAGAGACTTCGCGCGGGCGGATGAGATCCGCGACGAGATCGCCTCAGCCGGTTACGAGCTGCGCGACACGGCCGACGGTGCGGTCGTCGAGAAGGCGAAGACGTACGAAACGGCGAACCCGGCAACGATCTCGTCCGAGCTGGGCGCGCCTGCCGAGGTGGAGTTTTCGCTCCACCTCCTCTACGAAGGATTCCCGACAGACGTCGAGCGCTTCCTCGACGGTCTCAAAGCGGGCTGCGATCTGTCGTCGACCGAGGTCGTCATCGTCGATAACGCGTCCCCCGACGCCGACGTCGTTGAAGGGTGGGGAGGCGGCACGACTCGGGTGATCCATCTCGACCGCGAGGTCGGCTGGGCCGCCGCGCGTAATGCCGGCCTGAAGGGCGCGCGCGGCGAGATCGTCGTCCTCGTCGATCTTTCGATCGAGCCGACGGGGGACATCCTGACGCCCCTGCGCGATGCGCTCGCCGACCCCGCCGTCGGCCTGGCCGGTCCGTTCGGTCTGCTGAGCGAATCGATGCGCGAGTGGGAATCGTCGGAGGGGCCGGAAGTCGACGCGCTCGAGGGTTACCTCATCGCGACGAGGCGAGGGCTGCTCGAACGAGGGCTCTTCTCCGAGAAGTTCAAGTGGTATCGCAACGCAGACATCGACCTCTCTTTCCAGATCCGAAGCCGGGGTCTGAAGGCCGTCGTCGTTCCCGTGCCGGTCCGGCGGCACGCGCATCGGGGGTGGGAGGCGCTCGACGAGGCCGAGCGGGCCAAACGGTCGAAGCGGAACCACTACGTATTCTTCGACCGATGGAAAGACCGCCACGACCTTCTGCTTTCTCACCGAAGCTAAGCCGGGGCCGTAACCTGGAGCGAGGGAACCGGGTCGGAACCCATGGAGGCCCTGTTTGCAGGTTCCGCAACAGCTCATCGAGTCGGTTCGGCGCGGTGAGCCCGGAGCGTTCGAAGAGCTGGTCCGGTCGACACACCGGCCCGTCTATTCGCTCGTCTATCGGATCGTCGGTAACGCAGACGATGCTGCGGACGTCACACAGGACGTCTACCTCCGGGTCTGGCGCGGGCTCCGCGGCTTCCGGGGGGACGCGAACTTCTCGACCTGGCTGTACCGGGTGGCTGCAAACGCGGCGCTGACCCACGTGAAACGCAGGGCGCGCGGCGGGGTTCCGACGGAGCCGTCGGAGCTGCCGGATCTCCCCGCGAGCGACGGGACCGAGGAGCGAGCGGATGCAGAGCTGCTCGAGCGGGCGCTGGCGACGCTGCCGGACTCGCAGCGAGCGGTCGTGGTGCTGAAGGATGTGTACGGCTGGACCTGTGCCGAGATCGGAAAGCAGATGGGAACGACCGAAGGAGCGGTGAAAGTGCGGCTCTTCCGCGCGCGCCAGCGCCTTGCCGACGAGCTTGCCTCGGCCGGCGTGGTCGTTCCGATCAAGAAGAGAAAGAAGTCGTCATGAGATGCGATCAGGTCCGCCCCTACCTTCCCGGTTTCATCGGAGGGGACCTTCGCCCGGATACGGCTGACGTTGTCGCCGCCCACGTCGCAACGTGTGCGAGCTGCACTACAGAGTCGGCTTCGCTGGAGCGTGTGCGCGCCGGCCTCGCGGTGGTGGCCGCGCGCGAGGTGGAGCCGCCGGCAGGGCTGCTCGAAGGCATCCTGGAGCGCACCGCGGAACACACGCAGCGTCGTGTGCTCGCACCGGTGCTTCCCTTCGCGGTCGACGACGTGGTGCGCCTCGTCTCCGACCACAAAGACACGATCGCATCTGCCGCCGGCGTCGCGGTCGTCGCCGCCGGAGCCGCGTACGCATTGTGGCGCGCGGTCCGAGGCTCGCGAAGCGCGCAACCGGCGACCTCGTAGCGCATTCACGCAGGTCATGGCGCTGTCGCACTACCGCAGTCGCTTTACACCCCATCCGAGACGCCCGTATACTTACTCGCGTTCGAGCGGCGGGGGATGCCCCAACCGCGGAGGGCCGTAGCTCAATCTGGTAGAGCACCGGTCTCCAAAACCGGGGGTTGGGGGTTCGAGTCCCTCCGGCCCTGCGAATGGCCGCGGGATCTCCGCGGCTGTTGTATGAAGGGGTCCGACGCAGGCGGACCATGTGACTTAGCGGACCATGTGACTTAAAGGTGACTTAAAGTCGGTATGACTAACAGTCCGTAAACGAGGCCTAGATGAACCGGGCATACAAGAGACTCCAAGCGAAACAGGAGGCCGCCGCGGAGCGCGAGCGCGCGCGGCAAGCTCCGATCACCAAGCCGGCCGGCGGCCGAGGCAGCCGGTTCAGTGGTGGCGCCATCACGCGCCCGCAGGAGAAGGGTGAGCGAGAAGGTCGCTTCAAGCGAATGGTGCGCTTCCTCCGTGAGGTTCGCTCGGAGCTGAAGAAAGTGGCGTGGCCTTCGCGGAACGAGGTATTCACCTATACGGTGGTCGTGCTGGTTTCGGTGACGTTCGCCACCCTGCTCACGTTCGGTCTCGACTACCTGTTCGGGAAGGGCGTGCTTACGTTCTTCAAGAGCTAAGCAATTGACGATGGATCATTCTGAGGACAATCACGTGGATCAGCCTGCCTTGACCGACGACCAAGAACAGATCGATGCGATGGCGAACGAGTCGCCGGCTCTCCAGGGCTTCGAAGAGCGTGCGGAAGAAGAAGCGGAGCTCGAAGACGAAGCGGCCGAGGCCGTCGCCGAAGGAGAGCGCGCGGAAGCGGACGCCGACGAGCAAGCGCTTGAGGACGAGCCGACGTCGTCGGCCGATGATCTCTCCGCCCGCTCGGGCGGCCCGGACGCGGCGGAAGACGTTGAGGCCGTAGTGGAAGACGAAGTGGTCGACGAGAAGGAAGAGGCGTCGTTCGAGTCGGAGGTGCCCGACGTTGCCGGCGCGACCGGCGCGGCAGATCCGGGAACAGACGAAGACGCCGTCGCAGATGTCGAAGCCGTGGCAGAAGAAGCGGAAGAAGACGAGCAGCCGCTGGGCAGCTCCGACGAGATCATAGATCTCGAAGACGCCGAGCCGAAGGAAACGATCGAGCCCGGCGACGCAGCGCTCGAGGTCGAACCCGAGCTTGCCGCAGCGGTCGAAGAGGCGTTCGAGGAAGCCGGGGAGCCGGAGCCGGAGTTCCTGCCGGGTGACTGGTACGTCGTCCACACGTACGCCGGCTACGAGAACAAGGTGAAGGCGGACCTCGAGACCCGCGTTGCCTCCATGAACATGGAGGAGCAGATCTACGAGGTCGTCATCCCGATGGAAGAGGTCGTCGAGGTGAAGGGCGGCAAGAAGCAAACCGTCCAGCGCAAGGTCTTCCCGGGGTATCTCCTCGTTCGCATGGAGCTCAGTGACGACTCGTGGTACGTCGTGCGCAACACCCCAGGTGTGACCGGGTTCGTCGGCTCGGGGACCAAGCCGATCCCGCTCTCCGAACGCGAGGTCGACAAGATCCTCAAGCGCAAGGGCGAGGCTGAGAAGCCGAGGCCGAAAGCGGAATGGCAGACGAACGATCCGGTGCGCGTGACGACCGGCCCGTTCGCGAACTTCCAGGGCGTGATCAGCGAAGTCGACGACGAGCGGCAGAAGGTCAAGGTGCTCGTTAACATCTTCGGCCGCGAGACTCCGGTCGAGCTCAGCTACGACCAGATCTCGAAGGTTTAAGGAGCGCGATGCCACCGAAGAAAAAGATCCTCACCGTGGTGAAGCTGCAGATCGCAGCGGGACAGGCGACCCCTGCTCCGCCGGTTGGGACGGCGCTCGGCCCCCACGGCATCAACATCATGGAGTTCTGCAAGCAGTACAACGCTGCGACGGAGTCCCAGCGCGGCACGATCATCCCGGCCGAGATCACGATCTACGAGGACCGCTCGTTCACGTTCATCACGAAGACGCCGCCGGCTGCCGTCCTCATCAAGCAGAAAGCTGGGCTCGAGAAGGGTTCGGGTGAGCCAAACCGGACCAAGGTCGGAACGATCAGCCGCTCGAAGGTGCGAGAGATCGCCGAGCAGAAGATGCCGGACCTGAACGCCAACGACGTCAACGCCGCGATGAAGATCATCGAGGGCACCGCCCGGTCGATGGGAGTCACCGTCACGGAGTAATCGGAGTCGCGTGGGAGGCGAGCGAGGCTCGCCGCAGACCACAGGAGGAACGCATGGCAGGAAAGAAGTACGCCGAGGCGCTGCAGAAGGTCGATCGGACCAAGCAGTATTCCGTCCAGGAGGCGGTCGGGCTCGTAAAGGAGCTCGCCAAGCGCAAGTTCGATGAGTCGGTCGACGTCGCTATCCGGCTCGGTGTGGACCCCCGCAAAGCCGACCAGATGGTTCGCGGCACCGTTTCGCTCCCGCACGGCACCGGCAAGTCGGTGCGCGTCGCGGTGTTCGCCGCCGGACCTGCTGCCGAAGAGGCGCGCGAGGCCGGTGCCGACATCATCGGCGCGAAGGACCTCGCCGACCGCATCGAGAAAGAGAATTTCCTCGACTTCGACGCCGCCGTCGCGACGCCGGACCTGATGCCCGTCGTCGGACGTCTCGGTAAGGTGCTCGGCCCCCGCGGGCTGATGCCGAACCCGAAGACCGGCACCGTCACGACGGACGTCGGGCGCGCGGTCCGCGAGATCAAAGCGGGAAAAGTCGAATACCGCGTCGACAAGAGCGCCAACGTCCACGTGCCGATCGGCAAATCGTCGTTCGAGCAGGGTGCCCTGGCCGAGAACCTCCAGACGGTGCTGGACGAGGTTCGGCGCGCTAAGCCCGCGTCCTCGAAAGGCCGCTACATCAAAGGCGTGACGGTCTCGTCGACGATGGGCCCCGGCGTGCGCGTCGCCGCCGAGTAGGCGTTCCCAACGGATTGACGGTCTCCGAGCCGTCCCGTACTGTTGCGCGCGCCGAAGACAGGAGGTGCCGCTCCGGCGGCCTAAGTCGAAAGAGCCTCCCGAGGTACAGGTCCGCCGCATGCGGCCGCCTCCTTCGGCGGCCGTTTTTGTTTGTTCGGGAGACGGATTTTGGCGAAAGCGAAGAGACCACCGCAGACGAGGAAGAAGCTCGGCGGCCCGCGCGTGGGCGAGAACGGCCCACGCCGAGCGAAGGCCGACGCAGTTGCCGACGTGCAGCAGCGACTCCAAGGGTCGAGCGCCGTCGTCCTGACCGAGTACCGGGGAATGACGGTGCACGAGCTCGCCGATCTCCGGCGCAGCCTCCGCGAAGCCGGCGCCGACTACAAGGTCTACAAGAACACCCTCGCCACGATCGCCGCGCGCAACGCCGGCCTTGCCGAGCTCGAACCCTCGCTCCAGGGTCCGACGGCGTTCGCGTTCACCGAAGGGGACCCGGTGATTGTGGCGAAGCGCCTCGCAGACTTCGCGAAGCGCGTCCCGACGCTCGTGCTGAAAGGCGGCGTGCTCGAGGGGAGGATCCTTAGCTCGAGCGAAGTCGGAGCGCTGAGCACACTGGACTCGCGCGAGGTCATGCTCGCGAAGGCGGCGGGGATGTTCCTGTCGCCGATCCAGAAGCTTGCGAACCTGTTCGCGGCGCCGCTGAACCAGCTCGGAGGGTTGCTCGTCCAGCTGCGCGACAAGCTTCCGGGCGAGCAGCCCGCAGCTCCGGCTCCCGTTGAGACCGAGGCGCCCGGCGTCGAAGAGCCTTCGGCCGCGGCCGAAGCTCCGGCTGCGGTCGAAACCGCGAGCGCGCCGGACACGCCGGCCATAGCCGAGATGCCCACTGCAACGGAGGAGGCTGCAGCCCCGGCTGAGACGCCCGCGCCAACCGAGGAAGCTGCGGCGCCGGCCGAGGCTCCCGCTGAAGAGGTGCAAGACGTTGAGGCTCCGGCAGTGGAAGCGACGGCACCGCCGGTGGAGGAAGCAGCGGCGCCCTCCGAGGAGGCGTCTGCACCCGAATCGGAAACCGCCGCGCCTGAAGAAGCCGCTGCCCAAGAACCCGCAACAGAGACAGAACAAAGCCAAGACCAGTCGTCGTAGGAGGGAACAGAGATGGCGAAGATGTCGCCGGATGACGTGCTCGACGCCGTGGCAGAGTGGAATCTGCTGGAGCTGAGCGACTTCATCAAGAAGTTCGAAGAGAAGTTCGAGGTGACCGCAGCCGCGCCGGTCGCGATGGCGATGCCCGGGGGTGGAGGCGGCGGAGCCGCGGCGGCCGAGGCTGAGGAAGAGAAGACCGAGTTCGACGTCATCCTCACGGCGATCGGCGAGAAGAAGATCAACGTGATCAAGGAAGTGCGCGCGATCACCGGTCTGGGCCTGAAGGAAGCGAAAGACCTGGTGGAAGCTGCTCCCAAGCCGGTCCGCGAGAAGATCACGAAGGAAGAATCCGACAAGGTCAAGGCCCAGCTCGAGGAGGCCGGGGCTACTGTTGAGGTCAAGTAACAGCCGCTCGAGACGTATTGACGCATCGGTTGGTCGGGGCTACCCTGACCCTGCTTGACCCATATCGTTACCCGCTTCTTGACGGCAGGCTAGCGGCCTTGCTATCCTGCCCTTTCCCGTTCCCGACTTTCGGCGCTTTGGCGCGCCCGTCGGCATGTCTTGGTTTCACCTTGGAGGGAGGAGACCCTAGTTGCCTGCGCCGATCCGCGAGCGACTGTCATTCGGCAAGATCCCAGAAGTACTTCCCCTACCCGACCTGATCGCGATCCAGCGCGATTCCTTTGACTGGCTCCTGAAGGAAGGTCTGAAAGAGACCTTCGATGAGATCTCTCCCATCGAGGACTACCAGGGAGTGATGAAGCTCTACCTTCGTGAGCACTGGTTCGAAGCTCCGAAGTACACCGTCGAGGAATGTCACGACAAGGACATCACGTACTCGGCTCCGCTGTTCGTGAACGCCGAGTTCGTCAACACCTCGACCGGTGAGATCAAGGCTCAAACCGTCTTCATGGGCGACTTCCCACTGATGACGGACAAGGGAACGTTCATCATCAACGGAACCGAGCGCGTCGTCGTGTCGCAGCTCGTCCGTTCACCCGGCGTTTACTTCTCTCGCGACCTCGACAAGACCTCAGACAAAGAGCTCTTCAGCTGCAAGGTGATCCCCGGACGGGGAGCATGGCTGGAGTTCGAGGTCGACAAGCGCGACATCGTCGGTGTTCGCATCGACCGGAAACGACGTCAGAACGCCACCGTTCTGCTGCGCGCGTTCGGATACAGCAACGACGACATGCTGGCGCTCTTCGACGGCGCCGAGTCCATCCGGCTCACGCTCGAAAAGGACCACATCGAGACCCCCGAGGACTCGTTGCTCGACATCTACCGGAAGCTCCGTCCGGGCGAGCCGCCGACGGTCGACTCCGCGCGCACGCTGCTCGAGAGTCTGTTCTTCAACCCGAAGCGCTACGACCTGGCCAAGGTCGGCCGGTACAAGGTCGACAAGAAGCTGGGCGAGCTGACACCCGCGGCGCGCGCCAAGCTCGACTCACTCCGGAAGAACCTCGCCGAGGAGAAGCGTGGCTTCGTGCTGGCGGACAAGAACAAGACCATCCTGACCTACGAAGACATCGTCAAGACGCTGCAGTACATCGTGAAGCTGCACGCCGGTCAGCCGGACCATCAGGAAGACGACATCGACCACTTCGGGAACCGCCGTCTCCGCTCGGTCGGCGAGCTGATCCAGAACCAAGTTCGGATCGGCCTCTCTCGCATGGAGCGCGTGGTGCGCGAGCGCATGACGACCCAGGACGTCGAGGCGATCACGCCGCAGACGCTGATCAACATCCGGCCGGTCGTCGCGTCGATCAAGGAATTCTTCGGGACGTCGCAGCTGTCGCAGTTCATGGACCAGACGAACTCGCTGGCCGTCCTGACGCACAAGCGCCGGTTGTCGGCGCTCGGCCCCGGCGGTTTGAGCCGTGAGCGCGCGGGCTTCGAGGTCCGCGACGTTCACCCGTCCCACTACGGCCGCATGTGCCCGATCGAGACGCCGGAGGGTCCGAACATCGGCCTCATCGGCAACCTCGCGACGTACGCGCGCATCAACGAGTTCGGCTTCATCGAGACTCCGTACCGCAAGGTGGTCAAGGGTCAGGTCACCGATCAGATCGACTACCTGACCGCGGACGAAGAGGACAAGCACGTGATCGCCCAGGCGAACACGCCGCTCGATCCGAAGGGCCGCATGGTTGAGGAGAAGGTCCTCTGCCGGAAGTCCGGCGGGGAGCTCATCACCGTGCCGGCGACGGAAGTCGACTACATGGACGTCGCGCCGCACCAGATCGTGTCGGTCGCGACGGCGCTGATCCCGTTCCTCGAGCACGACGACGCGAACCGCGCGCTCATGGGCGCGAACATGCAGCGCCAGGCGGTGCCGCTTATCAAGACCGATGCCCCGTTGATCGGAACGGGGGTCGAGTTCCGCGCTGCCGTCGACGCCGGCGACGTCGTCGTCGCGGACAAGGCCGGAACGGTGGAAGAGGTCGACGCGAACCAGATCGTGGTCGCCGGTTCGGACGGAACGAAGCAGACGTACAAGCTGCAGAAGTTCCGCCGCTCGAACCAGGACACGTGCCTGAACCAGACGCCGGTCGTCTCGGAAGGTCAGAAGGTCGGCGCCGGGCAGGTGCTGGCCGACGGCCCGTCGACCGACCAGGGCGAGCTGGCCCTCGGGCGCAACCTCCTCGTGGCGTTCATGCCGTGGGAAGGTCACAACTACGAAGACGCGATCATCCTCTCCGAGCGGCTGGTCAAGGAAGACATGCTGACCTCGATCCACATCGAGGAGTACGAGGTCGACGCGCGCGACACGAAGCTCGGTGCGGAGGAGATCACGCGCGACATCCCCAACGTCGCCGACGAGGTGCTGAAGGACCTGGACGACGAGGGGATCATCCGGATCGGCGCCGAGGTCAACCCCGGTGACGTTCTTGTCGGCAAGGTCACGCCGAAGGGCGAGACGGAGCTGACGCCGGAAGAGCGCTTGCTGCGCGCGATCTTCGGCGAGAAGGCGCGCGAGGTCCGCGACACGTCGCTCAAGGTCCCGCACGGCGAGACCGGCACGGTTATCGGCGTTCGCAAGTTCGCGCGCGAGATGGGCGACGAGCTTTCGCCGGGCGTGAACGAGCTCGTCCGCGTGTACGTCGCGCAGAAGCGCAAGATCTCGGAAGGCGACAAGCTCGCCGGCCGCCACGGGAACAAGGGCGTTATCTCCAAGATCCTGCCCGAGGAGGACATGCCGTTCCTCGAGGACGGGTCGCCGGTCGACATCATCCTGAACCCGCTCGGCGTGCCGAGCCGTATGAACCTCGGCCAGGTGCTCGAGGCGCACCTCGGCTGGTGTGCGGCCCAGGGTTGGAACTTCCCCGACGAGCCCGACTGGATGAAGAACGCGGGCTGGACCGAGAACGAAGCGCACCGCCAAGGTCCGGTCAACTTCGCGAGCCCCGTGTTCGACGGCGCGCGCGACTATGAGATCGCGGACCTGCTGAAGCACGCGAACCCGAACCGCGACGGCGTTCAGCTGGTCGGCGGTGACGGCAAGGCGCGCCTGTTCGATGGCCGCTCGGGTGAGCCGTACGAAGTCCCCGTCACAGTGGGTTACGTGTACATCTTAAAGCTGGCCCACTTGGTCGACGACAAGATCCACGCTCGTTCGACGGGCCCGTACTCGATGATCACGCAGCAGCCGCTCGGCGGAAAGGCGCAGTTCGGCGGCCAGCGGTTCGGTGAGATGGAGGTCTGGGCGCTCGAAGCCTACGGCGCGGCATTCGCGCTGCAGGAGCTGCTCACGATCAAGTCCGACGACGTCATGGGCCGCGTGAAGGTCTACGAGGCCATCGTCAAGGGCGAGAACATCCCCGAGCCGGGAATACCGGAGTCGTTCAAGGTTCTGATCAAAGAGATGCAGTCTCTTTGCCTGAACGTCGACGTCCTGTCGGCGGAGGGCAAGGAGATCGAGATGCGCGACTCCGACGAGGACATCTTCCGCGCGGCAGAAGAGCTGGGTATCGACCTCTCCCGCCGCGAACCGTCGAGTGTGGATGTGGAGGGATAAGAGTTGCTCGACGTTACGTACTTCGATGAGCTCCGGATCGGCCTTGCCACGGCGGACCAGATCCGCATGTGGTCCAACGGTGAGGTCAAGAAGCCGGAGACGATCAACTACCGGACCCTGAAGCCGGAGAAGGACGGGCTCTTCTGCGAGAAGATCTTCGGCCCGACCCGGGACTGGGAGTGCTACTGCGGGAAGTACAAGCGCGTCCGTTTCAAGGGCATCATCTGCGAGCGGTGCGGCGTCGAAGTCACGCGCTCGAAGGTTCGCCGCGAGCGGATGGGCCACATCGAGCTTGCCGCTCCCGTCACGCACATCTGGTACTTCAAGGGCGTCCCTTCGCGCCTCGGGTACCTGCTCGACATCGCGCCGAAGGACCTCGAGAAGGTCATCTACTTCGCGTCCTACATGATCACGCGCGTCGACGACGAGACGCGGCACAAGGACATGCCGCGTATGGAGAAGGACGTCGCCGAAGAGAAGAACGAGATCATGGTCGCGCGCGACAAGCGCATCGACGCCAAGCACAAGGAGCTCGAGAAGCGCCTGAAGGAGATGGAGAAGGAAGGCGCCAAGACCTCGCAGCTCAACTCCGAGCGCACGAAGTCTGACAAGGAGATCAAGCAGCTCTCCGAGCAGACCGATCGGCGCATCCGGCAGCTCGACGAAGTCTTCGATCTGTTCAAGGGTCTCGCGCCGAAGCAGCTCGTCCACGACGAGATGCTGTACCGGGACCTCAAGGACCGGTTCGGCGAGTACTTCCAAGGATCCATGGGCGCGGAAGCGATCAAGGATCTTCTCGCGCAGACGGACGTGAAGGCAGAGGCCGAGATCCTGCGCACGGTGTTCAAGGAAGGCAAGGGACAGAAGAAGGCGCGCGCGATCAAGCGGCTGAAGGTCGTCACCGCGTTCGTGAACTCGAAGAACTCGCCGTCGGGGATGGTGCTCGACAGCGTGCCCGTGATCCCGCCGGACCTGCGCCCGATGGTGCAGCTCGACGGCGGCCGGTTCGCGACGAGCGACCTCAACGACCTCTACCGGCGCGTGATCAACCGCAACAACCGGTTGAAGAGGCTGCTCGACCTGGGCGCGCCCGAGATCATCGTCAACAACGAGAAGCGCATGCTGCAGGAGGCCGTCGACGCGCTGTTCGACAACGGTCGCCGCGGCCGGCCGGTCACCGGTCCGGGCAACCGCGCGCTGAAGTCGCTGTCGGACATGCTCAAGGGGAAGCAGGGACGGTTCCGTCAGAACCTGCTCGGTAAGCGCGTCGACTATTCCGGACGTTCGGTCATCGTCGTCGGTCCGGAGCTGAAGCTGCACCAGTGCGGCCTGCCGAAGCAGATGGCGCTCGAGCTGTTCAAGCCGTTCGTCATGAAGCGGCTCGTCGACCTCGGCCACGCGCAGAAC
>Ga0209474_10004122_pt1 | contig 12611 bp, 10 predicted proteins | sample GraSoiAngelo_145_FD_185902 | JGI IMG/M metagenome (GOLD analysis project Ga0209474, IMG submission 185902) | Grasslands soil microbial communities from the Angelo Coastal Reserve, California, USA - 14_1009_05_20cm (SPAdes) (version 2) | ecosystem: Environmental > Terrestrial > Soil > Grasslands...
CCTCTACTTCCTCGTGAACTTTTTCCGCGATGTGGTGCTGCCATCCACGACCAACCCCGCCACTTTCACCGACAACTGGCTTCTCGTGGTCGTGGTCACGGCCATTCCATTCGGCTTTTTGGGCGGCCTGCTGTCCGACCGCATTCACCGGCGCAAGATCTTCGTTTATCTCGCCGGTGCGGCTCAGGCCTTTGTGGCAATCGTGTTCATCGCCCTGTACCCGACGGCGATCCCGCTTGTTTTCGCGCTGGGGGTTGCGTACGGAGTCGGCTACGGCCTCTACTTCGCAGTCGATTGGGCGCTGGCCTGCGACACGCTGCCCAATCCCAAGGAGTCGGCCAAGGACATGGGCCTGTTCCACATCGCGTTGACATTGCCGCAGGCGGTCATTCCTTTTTTTGGCGGACCGCTGATCGACCGGCTGAACGGTCCTCACGGGAACGGCGGCTACCGGATCGTCTTCTCGAGCGCGGTCGTGTTTCTCTTCCTAGGCACGGTCCTGGTGAGCCGGATCAAGGTGGTTCGCTGAGCGCCGGACCGCGAGCAGGCTCGCCACCCAGATCGCCGCGATCCCCACGACTCCCAGCTCGGCCAGGAGCCGCAGCATGACCAGGTTCGAATAACCCATGACGAGGAGCGCCTGCAGGAGTTTGTGACCTGGGCCGATGAGAAGCCATCCCGCGCCGACCAGCGCCATCACCGCCCAGTCCCGCCGGCGCACCGACCACGTGATGAGCACGAACATCGGCAGCAGCAGCAGGACCAGGTGCGTGCCCCATGAGTAGGAGGCGATCAGCGGCGTCGCCGCCACGATGGCGGCCGCCTCGAGTCCGCGGCCCGCGGATGTGGTCGCGGGCCGGCGCAGCACGGCCAGGGTGACGATGAGGATCGCCAGGGCGATGAGGATGGTGAGGACGCGCGCCGGCGCCGGGCTGCCCCGCAAATTGAAAAAAGAGTCCGGTTCGAACAGACGGGTGATGGTGCCGCCGGGAGAGTGGTTTTCGAAAAATCCAGTCCCGGCGCTGACGGCGGGCAGGACCTTGAACAGATACTCGAACAGGTACTGTGGAGCCCCGACGAGCCACAAGACCAAGCCGGCAGCGGCGGCGACCGCTAACATCGCCCATCGCCTCGACCACATGACCAGGAGGGCGACCGGGCCCTGGATGAGCTTCAATGCGATGGCGGCGCCCAGGGCGGCTCCGCCCCACCAGCGCCCTTCGACCCAGCTCCAAAACCACACCCCGGACAGCCCTAGCAGAACGAGGTTGACCTGGCCCTCGGCGATGTTGCCGATCACAGGCTCAAAAGCGAGCGTGGCCAGGATCAGGAGCGTCGCGAGCTGCCACTCCTTCACCTTCAGCGCCTTCAGGGCCAGCCCGATGAACACGGCCAGCGATGCGTTGAGGACGAGGACGGCTCCCACCGTGATCAGGTGGCTGCCGACCCCGACCAGGGGCTGCAGCAGCCACGCCAGCACGGGCGGCATGACGTACTGCGGGCCTGTGGGTTCGAGGCAACCCATGGTCGCGCACAGGTCGTACGGGTCCTGGCCGGTCGCGAGGCGCGTGGCCGCCCGCATGTAGCTCTCCTGGAAGTCGCCCAGGTAGCCACCGAAGAAAATCGGTTGAACCAGCGCCTGCCAGAGGTAGGTCGCCAGGATCGGAATGCCGGCGACCGCCAGCAACACCGTGCGAAATCGGCGGTCATCCAGCGCGGACCGCCGGACGGGGGGCGCCGCGGTGAGCTCTCCGATCACGACCGCGAATTATCGGCTGACGGTTAGCCCCTCCGGCGCCTTCGGCGCCACCTCCCCATCAATGGGACGGCGCAGCCCCTCCGGCGCCTTCGGCGCCACCTCCCCATGAATGGGGACGGCGCAGCCCCTCCGGCGCCTTCGGCGCCACCTCCCCATGAATGGGGAGGACTAGACAAAAACGAGGCGGCGCCTGCAGCGGACACCGCCTCGACCGGGAGGCCACCGGGTGACACGCGTTTGGTTTCTGCGCCGCTCTACGGCCGTTGCCTACTTTTGGAGGCCAACCTTTGCGTGAACTGTCGGCGGACCCGGACGGAGAACGAATTGACTCCACAGTGCGACGATCCGAGGACAATGTCAAGGGGGTTAAGTATTTGTCGGCTACTACATTTGAGGTAGGGCGATGCCTGAGCTGAGCTACGTCCACGGCGCGAGCGAAAAGCCGCTTCTCGGCGAGCCGATCTTTCACAATCTGCGGCGCACGGCGGCCCGCACCGGCGATCGCGAAGCGCTGGTGGTCGCGCATCAGGCTTACCGGGCCACGTACCGCGAGCTCGTCCAGCAATGTGAAGAAGTTGCGCGAGGTCTGATTGCGCGCGGCGTGAAAAAAGGTGATCGGGTCGGCATCTGGTCGCCGAATCGTTACGAGTGGGTCGTCGTCCAGTACGCGACCGCGGCCATGGGCGCGATCCTCGTCAACATCAACCCTGCGTATCGGACATCGGAGCTGGAGTACGCGCTCAACCAATCGGGCACGAGCTTCCTGATCCTGGCCGCGGCGTTTCGCCAGGCCGACTACCGAGCCATGCTCGCCGAGGTCAAAGGCAAGTGTCCCGGACTGCGCGAGGCGCTTGTCCTGGAAGATGGATGGGACGCGCTCAAACGTGACGCGTCGCGGGTCAAGGCAGGCGACCTGCACGAGCTCGAGGCCACGCTGCAGTTCGACGACCCGATCAACATCCAGTACACCTCGGGCACGACCGGCTTTCCCAAAGGCGCCACCCTCACCCACCACAACATCCTCAACAACGGCTTTTTCATCGGCGAGACGCTGAAGTACACGGAGCACGACCGCGTCTGCATTCCTGTGCCCTTCTACCACTGCTTTGGCATGGTCCTCGGCAACCTCGCCTGCACGACCCACGGCGCGACGATGGTGATCCCGGCCGAGGCTTACGACCCGGTGCTCACGATGCAGACCGTTCAGCAAGAGCGCTGCACGGCGCTTTACGGCGTGCCGACGATGTTCATCGCCGAGCTCGAGCACCCGCGGTTCAACGAGTTCGACTTCAGCTCCCTGCGGACCGGCATCATGGCCGGCTCACCGTGTCCGGTCGAGATCATGAAGAAAGTGCAGACCGTGATGCACATACCGGAGATGACGATTGCGTACGGCATGACGGAAACGTCGCCGGTTTCGACGCAGTGCACCACTGACGACCCGCTGGAGAGGAGGGTCGCGACAGTCGGCCGGGTCCATCCCCATGTCGAGATCAAGATCGTCGATCCGGAGTCCGGCGCGGTCGTGCCTCGAGGCACTCCCGGCGAGCTCTGCAGCCGCGGCTACATGGTCATGCGCGGTTACTGGAACAACGAGGAGGCGACCCGGCAGGCGATCGACGCCGCCCGCTGGATGCACACGGGCGACCTGGCGACGATGGACGAGGGCGGCTACATCAACATCGTCGGCCGGATCAAGGACATGATCATCCGCGGGGGCGAGAACATCTATCCCCGCGAGGTCGAGGAGTTCCTCTACGGCCACCCAGACATCGCCGACGTGCAGGTCATCGGCGTGCCGTCGGAAAAGTACGGAGAAGAGGTCATGGCCTGGGTCAAGCTCCGCGAGGGAGCCACCTCGAGCGGCGAGGAGCTCGGCGCCTGGTGCAAAGGCAAGATCGCGACCTACAAGATCCCGCGCCACTGGAAGTTTGTCGACTCGTTCCCGATGACGGTCACCGGCAAGATCCAGAAATTCAAGATGCGCGAGGAGTCGGTCGAGGAGCTTGGGTTGGCGAAAGCGGCCGGAGTTAGAACGGCCTAGACGAGCGTCTCGTACGGGAACGCGGAGGCAAACGGCTCGTAGAGGAGGAGCACCTTCTCGATCGGCACCACATCGCGCATGAAGATCGCTCCGGCCGCCACGCCCGCGAAGCCGACGATCCCCAGACCGTCGTGGGGCGCCGCCTGTTCGGCGCCGTCCTGCATCGCGCGGAAGGCCTGGGTGCGGGCCGTCTGGCTGACGGCCGCAATGACCTGCTTCCATGCGGCCGTGTAGTTCGCCGCCGGGTCGAGCCCGGTCTGGGCCCCGATCGCGGCGACCGCCGGGCCGGCCGACGTGGCCTGGGCCTTGGGACGCTCGGTCAAGGCCTTGGCAACGGCCGAGACCTCGGCCTCCACCTCACCCTTCAAGGTCGGAAGGCGGCGCAAGAAGCCGGCGATCTGCTGGTCGATCGGCCCGGGAGGCCGGTACTCGGGGCCGGGAAGCACGGTCGCAAACGGGCGGTAGATCGCGGCGAACTGCGCGGGATCCATCTGCTCGCGGACCAGGATGGCGAGCGCGACCACCTGCGCCGACTCGAGTGCGGCGGCGACCCCGGTGCTGTCGGGCAGCACCTTGCTGATGGCGGCCTGGACCTGGGTGACGCGGAAGCCGGTCGTGAAGGCGTTGACCATCGCCTGATCGGCGCCTGAAAGGAGACCGTCGATCACATCCTCCAGAGCCGCAGCCGAGGGCCGCCGCCGCGAGACCACACGAGCCGTGGCGATCCACTCCCAATGAGCCGGCCCCAGCGCCCTGCTGGCGGCGGTCAGGAACTGCCCTGCTTCGGTCGCGCTCAGCGGATTGCGACCTGTTCGGGCAGCAGGCCTTTCGCCCGCAATTTGTCGATCGGGTGGTAGGCGTCGACGATGCGCATCGTGCCCGAGGCCGAGCGCAGCACCATCGACTGTGTGTAGGCATAGACGTCCTCATAGCGGACGCCCTTCAGCAGCTCGCCCGAGGTGATCCCAGTGGCCGCGAAAAAGATGTCCTGTCCGGAGCAGAGGTCGTCCAGGCACAGAACGCGATCGGGCTTGTGGCCTTCTTTCATCGCGAGCTCGCGTTCCTTGTCGTCGCGGAAGTGGAGCTTGGCCTGCATGTCGCCGCCGATCGTTTTGAGCGCGCACGCGGCGAGCACGCCCTCGGTCGCGCCACCCGACCCCATCATGCAGTGGATGCCGAATCGAGTTTCGAGAGCGGCCTCGAGAGCGGCGGCGACGTCGCCGGCGGAGATCAGCTTGATCCGGGCTCCGACGTCGCGGATCATCGCGATGGTCTCCTTGTTGCGGTCGCGGTCGAGGACGACGACCGTCAGCTCCTGCACGGGCAGCCCTTCGGCCTTGGCGATCCGCCTGAGGTTCCATTCCACTGGCATCTCGAGGTCGATCACGCCCCGTGCCTTGCGACCGACCACCAGCTTTTTCATGTAGTGGACGTGAGTCGTGAACATGGTTCCCCGCTCGGCCAGAGCCACGACCGAGATCGCGCCGGGCAGGCCTGACGCGGTCAGGCTTGTGCCTTCGATGGGATCGACGGCGACATCGACCTCCGGTTCGAGGCCGTTGCCGAGCGCCTCGCCGAAGTAAAGCATCGGCGCCTCGTCCTTCTCGCCTTCGCCGATCACGACCGTGCCCTTCATGTCGACGCTCGCAAGCGAGGTGCGTATGGCTTCGACGGCCCTGGCGTCGGCCGCGTCTTTGTTGCCGCGACCCTGCAGCGGCGCCGCCGCGAGGGCGCCGGCTTCGGTCACCCGCAGCAGCTCGAGCGCGAGGTTGCGGTTGATCTTGGGCTCTTCGATCATCGAGTGTCGCGACCTCGAATTCCGACACAGATTCGCCCGATCGGCGGCCGGAGCCAAGGAGACGACGAGCACGCGAGGGAGCGCATCCCGCGGATGCGTAACCGAGCGCGCGCAGGAGTCGACGCAGGCTTCAGCGCCCACACCGGGGTCCCCGCGAAATCGACAGATTTCGTGGGGTGGTTCGGCGCCCGGCCGCCTAGCGGGCGAAGCTGCGAGGAAATTCGGGGGCGCGACACTCCAGGCTCAGGGTAGCGGAAGAACTATGAGATGCCGCGGCGCCGGATCGGCAGCTTGTCCGCCTCTATCCAGAGGTCTCCCTTGCGGGCGAGGCGGCGGTCACCACGCCGGTCGACGTATACGCAGGTCCGCTCCAGGACCGCGGTGATCCGGACCCTCTCGCCCTCCAGGGTGGCGTCGAAGCCGTCGATCAGGACCTCGTCCTCGTCCAGCTCGACCTCGCTGAGCCGCCGCGACCCGCCGGGGCGGACCTTGGTCGACAGCTGAAGCTGCGGCCGCGGTCCCTGGGACGGGCTCGGCTTGATCGTCAGCCGGGATGAGGCCGAGCCTGGCAGGCGGATCCCAGGTCTCGGCGCAGGGGGTATTGCGGGCCTGCTGGGCAGCGACCTCGGCGCCGGCAGCGGAGGCGGCTTCCGAAGCACCGGCGAAGGGGCCGCGGAAGCAGACGGTTTGGCGGCGGACTTTGACCCCTTCGGGGACGTTGGCCTGGCGGGCCGCTCAGCCGCCCGGGGACGGGGCGCCTCGCCTCGCGCCCGGGACGGCTTTTTCGACGGTCTTCTAGAAGAACTCACCCCAGAACTTCCTGACCCGCCCGACTGGGTTAGGCACCGTCCTCAAAGTTACGACGGTCGACTGCGCCTGCACCTGCGGGAGTCGCTCTGGATGCGTGTCGGGCACGCCCTCCGGGTGGACCCGGATCACGCCGTAGTGGACGCCGCCCTCCTGCACGATGAGGGCTCCCACCATGGCGTCGCCTTCGAGACGCCCGGAGCTCGTGATCTTGAGGCGGTTGGTTGCGATCACGTTGCCGCGGACAAGACCCGCGACCGTGATCCGCGCCCCCCGGATGTCCGCCTCCACGTGGGCTTCGGGCCCGATCAAGAGGTCACCGTCAGACTCGATCTCTCCGCTGAAGCTGCCGAGGACCTGTCCGTAGCCCCTGAGCTCAAGCTTCCCTGAGAGCGAATCATCGCGGGCGATGACGGTCGCTTTGGGGTCCAGCCCCAACGGATCTGGGCCCCCGTTCGTGCTGGTCGCTCCAGCGGACTCCACGGCGGTATCAGACATTCGAGTACCTCCCCGGCCGCCTCTCCCCAATTGGGCGGCCCCCTCCTAAGGGAGCATAACGGCTGATCTACAGCTGTGAATGTGTTGCCAAGTAATCAATTACTGCTGCCCGGTCTGGTGCGATTTCCCCATCGATCACCAGCTCCTCGAGCCTTTTTTTGATCCGGCCCACCTCAGGACCAGGGCCGATGCCCCGGACGGCCATGATCTCCTCGCCCGTGATCAGCGGCGCGAGCCTGGACGGGCGCTCCGAGCGGACCTTTTCCAGGCGGGCCTGAAGCTCGTCGAGCTTTTCGGGCTCGGGATAGGCGGAGGCGGCGATGTCAGCTTTGGCCAGGGCGAGCAGACGGTCGAGCAGGGGTCCGGCGTCCCGCGCGAGGCGGCGGACCGCGCCGTCCGTCCACTCCGACCTGTAAAACACCGGCCGGAGGTGCAGGTGGACCAGCCCGACGACGACCTCGATCTCCCTCACCGAGAAGCGCAGCCGCTCGAGCGCGGCCCGGGCGATACGGGCCCCGACGTCCTCGTGCCCGATGAACGTGCCATCGCCTTTGGCCGTCGCCGGTTTCCCGACGTCGTGAAACAGCGCGGCGACGCGGAGAAGGAGATCCGGGGGCGTCGCCTCGACCGTCCGCAGCGTGTGGCCGAATACGTCGTGGGTGTGATAGCCGCTCTGGAGCACGCCCTTGCAGGCCGAGATCTCGGGCAGGATGACCTCGAGCAGGCCGGAGTCGTCGAGCAGCTCCAGGGCCAGCTTCGGCCGCGGCGACTTCAGCATCTTGCGCAGCTCGTCGGCGACCCGCTCGGCCGAGATCACCGGCGGGCTCAGCCTTGTCTTCATGGCGCGCATCGCCGGAATCAGGTCGGGAGCGAGCTGAAAGCCGAGCTCGGCGGCAAAGCGGATGCCCCGCAGCATCCGGAGCGGGTCGTCGGCGAAAGTTCGGAGCGGATCTGCCGGCGTCCGCAGCGTCTTCGCCTCGAGGTCGGCGGCGCCTCCGAGCGGGTCGTGGAGCTCGCCGCTGAGGTCCATCAGCAGGGTGTTGATCGTGAAATCACGCCGCCGGAGGTCTTCCTCGAGCGTCGCCGGGCGCACGTCCGGCTTGCGCGAGTCGGGGGCATAAGACTCGGCCCGGGCGTTGACGAACTCGACCAGGTGGCCGGGCAGCGTGACCTGCGCGGTCCCATAGCGCTCGAAGGTCACCGGCGGTGGGGCGCCGGCAAGCTCGGCAAAGCGCCCCGCCAGCGCGAGCGCATCGCCCTCTTCGACCACAACATCGGGGTTGGGATGAGACCGGTGCAGCAGCGAGTCGCGTACGTAGCCGCCGACGACCCAGGCTTTGACGCCAAGGCTCGAGGCAGCTTGGTTCAGCAGGCCAAGCAGCTCCCGGTCGCCGAGCGGCTTCGCCGCTACTGGTTGATGCGTGCCCACTCCACGGCTCCAACCTGGCCGGCGCGATCACCCAGGCGGGCACGGCGCAGGCGGGGCCGGCGAGCGGGCTTGATGAAGGGCGAAGAGCGAAGCGTCGCGAGCATGGTCGGCTGGATCAGCCCCCATGAGCGCGACACGCCGCCGCCGATCACGAACATCTCGGGGTCAAGTACGTTGGTGAGGCTGATCAGGGCTATGCCCATGTAACGCGCAGCTTGCTCGACCGCCATCTGGGCGGAGCGGTTGCCCCGCGCGGCCTCAGCGAACAGCTCGGCCGCCGGACGGCCCGTCTGGCGCGCAAGCGCGGTGCCGCTGACGAACGCTTCCAGGCAGCCACGCTGGCCGCAGTTGTCGAGGGGGCCGTTGGGGTCGATGATCATGTGCCCCACCTCGCCGGCCGTGGCGTGCGCGCCGCGATGCAGCTTGCCGTCGATGATCAGGCCGCCCCCGACGCCGGTCGACCACGTGATGTAGACCATGTTTTTGGTGCCTTGGCCCGCGCCGTGATGGAACTCGCCGAGCCCGGCCATGTCGGCGTCGTTGGCCAGCTGCACCTTGGCCCCGGTGGCGCGGGCCATCATGGCTGCGAGCGGCACGTTCTGCCAGGGCAGGTTGGGCGGATTGACGAGCACACCGCGTTTGACGTCGATCGGCCCAGGGGCCGCGATGGTGATGCTGCGCACCTTGTCGCGGCCCCGGTGCCTGTCGATCTCGGCCGCGGCCCATTCGACCATCGCCTGCGCCGTGGCCAGCAGCGGCGTCCTGGTCTTGACGCTCGCGAACAGGCGGCCGTCGGAACGCGCCAGCGCGACGCGCACCTGGGTCCCACCTAGATCGATCCCGGCCAGCATTGCGCGATTAGGGTAATCGCGCCGTCGATTCAGGAGGCGATGAGCTGCTGGCCCCTGAGCGCGGCCAGGATCGCGATCGGGGCTCGTGCCCGATTGAACGTATAGAAATGCAGCCCTGGGACCCCCGCCTCGAGCAGCTCGGCGCACTGGGCGATGCAGTGCCTCACGCCCAGCGCGCGGATCGCATCGTCGTCGGACGCTTCGTCGATCGCCCCCTGCAGGGCAGCCGGCACCGAGGCGCCGGACATCGTGGTCATCAACGCGAGCGACCGGCGACTGGGGACAGGCATGAGGCCGGGCACGATCGGGACCTTGATCCCTGCGGCCCGCGCGCGGGCGACGAGGTCGAAGTAGAACCGATTGTCGAAGAAGAGCTGCGTGATCAGAAAATCCGCGCCGGATTCGACCTTCAGCTGCAGGTACTGGAACTCATGCTCGACGTCGGGGCTCTCGGGGTGCTTCTCGGTGCTGCATGCCGCGCCGATGCCAAAGCGGTATCCGCTGCCGCGCACCAGCCTGATCAGGTCGCTCGCGTGCGTGAGCTGAGGGTCGGCGGGAGTGAATGGCTCGCCCGTCGTCGGAGGATCGCCGCGCAGCGCGAGCACGTTGGCGACACCTTCGCGTTCCATCCAGTTGAGGATCTGGCGCGTGCGGTCAGCGGTGTTGGCGCACGTGAGGTGAGCCATCGCCTCGATGTGGTAGTGCCGCTTGATGCGAGTGACGAGCTCAAGTGTCTTTTCGCCTGTCCGCACGCGATACGTGACGGAGACCCAGTCCGGTGCGTGGCCCGCAAGCGCCGCCACTGTGCGTTCGAGGACGTCCACCTCGCTCTCGTCCCGAGGCGCCATGAACTCGAACGAGATGCTCGGTCGGCTTCGCGCAAGCAGGTCGGCGATTCTCATCGGTGCCGGGAACTCTACCAATCCTTACCTTGAGGAGGGTGAGCAGCGGCGCTTGCCCGGCCGCCAGGCCGGGTCGGCTTTGCCGACGCCGCGTATAGAGGGAACACTGGTTCCCTCTCATTTTTCTACCTTAGGACACGCGCGTCTCCAACGCGGCGCGTCACGCGCTGCGAGTCCAGATGCTCGAGCAGAGCCAGCACCGGACGCCGGCTCGCGCCCATGCGATCGCGCAGCTGGCCGACGGTGACCGAGCCGCCGGCGGCGATGATCTCTTTGACCATCACCACCGCCGACGCGTAGGCCTCTTTGGTGAAGGCGACGTCATCGCCGACGCGCACCACGTCGCCGCGTTCGACGAGGGCACGGACCAGCTCATCGCTAGCCCCGGTTTTCTGCATCGCCTCCGGGAGCGAGGGCGGCGCGAACGGCTGACGTCCCAACAAAGACATGAGCTCCGCTGCCGGGCCGGCGTGGGTCTCGAGCACAACGCTGTGGTCGGGCGAGGCAAGCGAACCGTTGCGCTCGACGATGCGGCCGTCGTCGATCAGGCCCTGGACCACCGCCGGAAATGACGCCGGCGGGACGCCGAGCCGGCTCCGCAGCTCCTCGCGCGCCATCCCGTTTCGGAATGGATGAGCCTGGTGATACGCATCGAGCTCATGCGCCGCCCGCGCGGCGATCGACTGCCACGCCTCATCGCTGAAGATCCACTCGCCGATCCGCCGTGCCCTCAGGCTCTCGACCTCGGCCTGGGGCGCGACCGTCGCCTTGAGCAGCGCGCTGACCGTGACGCCGCGCGGATACTTGCGCAGCTCCTCGCCAAGAATGTTGCCGGCGGCTCGTCTCACCAGCGATTCGCGCACCGCCGAGTCATGCCGCGGATGCTTGCGCGGGGCGACGTCGATGAAGCTTCCGCCGGCCACCGTGATGGCGGGGCTGGGCACCCGCAGCACGAATCGGTCCTGGGCCGCGGCGGCGATGGGGCGATCGAGGTAGAGCTGCACCCAACCCTCGGCTCCAGGCGCGATGTGGTGGCCGTCGAGCATGATCACGCGGCAACCCACCTCGGTCGTTCCCGTGTGCATCAGGACCTCGGCGCCGTGACGCACCGGCTGCGGAGCCGAGGCGAGGACGCGCACCCGGGCGTCAACCCTCCGCACAGGTTCCATCGCGCCGGGCCGAGCCAGCACGTCACCACGCGACAGCTCATTCTTGTCCACGCCACCCAGGTTCGCGGCCACCCGGCTGCCCGGCCCGACGGACTCGACCTTCTGGTTGTGACGCTGCAGCCCGCGGATCCGCACGGGTTTGCCGCTCGGGGCGACCTGCATCTCCTCGCCCACGCTGATCGATCCATCGACGAGCGTGCCGGTGACCACGGTGCCGAAGCCGCTGATCGTGAAAACGCGGTCGATGGGAATTCGCGGCCTGCCCGCGTCGGGGCGTGATTCGGAGCCGGCGAGCAGCGCGTCGAGGGCGGCGACGAGTTCGCCCAATCCCTGCCCGGTGGGCGCTGAAACCGCGATCATCGGCGCGCGCTCGAGTGAAGTTCCCTCCAGCGCAGCGGTCACCTCGCTCTTGACGAGGTCGAGCCACTCGATCTCGACGAGGTCGACCTTGGTCAACACCACGAGCCCGCGACGCACCTCGAGCAGGTCGAGGATCTCGAGATGCTCGCGCGTTTGGGGCATCACGCCTTCGTCGGCGGCGACGACAAGCAGGACCGCGTCGAGGCCATGCGCCCCGGCCAGCATGTTGCGCATGAACCGCGCGTGACCGGGCACGTCGACGATGCCGATCTCGCGCCCGCCCGGGAGTGTCATGTGCGCGAAGCCGAGGTCGATCGTCATCCCGCGCCTTTTTTCCTCCGCCAGGCGATCGGGATCGATCCCTGTCAGGGCGGTGATGAGCGTCGACTTGCCGTGGTCGATATGGCCCGCGGTGCCGACGACGAAGCTCATCTACGCAATGTCATCGCCGCGGCCTCGACGGCGTCGATGAGAGTCTCGTCCTCGCCTTTCAGGATGGTGCGAGGGTCGAGGCAGCATTCATCCTTGTCGATGCGGGCGATGACCGGCGGATCTCCGAGACGGAGCGCAGTCGAGAGCCGGGAGGCAGGACCGGCGATCGCCAGCAGCGTGGTTGCCACGCTGTGCTCTGGCAGCGACCCGCCACCGACCGCCGAAGAACCCTCGACCAGCCTGGTTTCCACGCCGCGCTCGGCTAGTTTGACCGACCACATCGCCGCGCGGCGGCGGACATCCTCGAGCGGCGCGTGCAGCATGCGCTCGACTGGGATCTGCTCCGCGTGGCCGGTCACTCGCTGCCTCACGGTCGCCTCAAGCGCGGCCAGGGTGAGCTTGTCGATACGAAGGGCACGCGCCAGCGGATGCCGCGACATCTTCTTGACGGCTTCGACGCCTTGCTCGCTCCGCGCCAGCGCAATCCCGGCTTGAGGGCCGCCCAGCAGCTTGTCGCCGGAGAAAGTGACCACGTCGGAGTGCTTCAACGATTCCGCGACAG
>Ga0209474_10004123_pt1 | contig 12611 bp, 14 predicted proteins | sample GraSoiAngelo_145_FD_185902 | JGI IMG/M metagenome (GOLD analysis project Ga0209474, IMG submission 185902) | Grasslands soil microbial communities from the Angelo Coastal Reserve, California, USA - 14_1009_05_20cm (SPAdes) (version 2) | ecosystem: Environmental > Terrestrial > Soil > Grasslands...
GGGAGCCGAGAAGCTGAAGAACTCCCGCGACAACCTCATCACCAGGATCGACGCCCAGTCCTTCTTCACCAAGTACACCTTCATCCCTTCGATTGACGGCGGCTTCTACGACATGGGCTTCGGCTCGCTGCTCGGACCGACGAACAAGGCAGTCGATACCCTCATCAACCAGCAGCTGGACTCTGGCACGATGCAAGTTACGGCTGGCGGCTTCCTGGGCCGCGGCGTGAAGATCAAGGGCGGCAAGAGCTCGTTCGACCCGTTCGAGTGGAAGCAAGTGGACTCGCAGGGCGATGACCTCCGCAAGAACATCGTGCCGCTGCCGACCAACGCACCTTCGACGGTCCTGTTCCAACTCCTCGGCCTGCTGATCCAGTACGGCGAGAAGATCAGCGGCTCGACTGACATCATGACCGGCATGAACCCTGGTCAAAATACGCCAGCCGAAACGAGCCGCAACACCGTTGAGCAGGGCATGATGCTCTTCAGCGGCATCTACGGGCGCATGCACCGCAGCTTCAAACAAGAACTGGCCAAGCTCTATCGCCTCAACCAGCTGTTCCTGGAAACGACCCAGCAGTATTTCCTGCTGGCGAACGGAACCTCGGCCATGATCGCGCAAGGCGACTACAAAGCCGGCCGCTATCAAGTTTCCCCGGCCGCTGACCCTTCCACCGTCAGCCAATCGCAACGCCAGCAAAAGGCTCTCCTGGTGCATCAGATGGCCACGAGCTCTCCTGGCTTCAATACCTACCTCGCGGCTCGCCAGGTCCTGGAAGCGAACGACGTCCAGGGCATCGACCAGCTGCTGCCGGACCCGAAAGGCCCGAACGCGATCCCGGCCCCGCAGAACCCTGAGCTTGCGATCAAGCAGCAGGAGCTGGAACTGAAGGGCAAAGCCCATGCGGTGAAGGAACAGGAATTCCAGTTCAGCGTCCAGAAGAGCATCTTCGAAATGAAGCAGGCTGTGGCGATGAACCAGGCCAAGATCGAGCAGCTGCAGGCAGCGGCCACGAAGCTCCTGGCGGAATCCAACGGCGTCGATGTCGGCCATCAGATCGCAATCATCGAAGCCCAGACGGGAGCTGCCCGCGTCCACCAGGACGGCCTCATGGGGGCCCTCGACCGCCTGACAACCATCGGCCAGCTGCACCAGAAGCAGCAGGAGATCGCTGCGCAGGCATCCGATGGCGGCGTGAAGCCCAAAGCTGACACCCCGGAAAAAGTTCAAGCGGCAACCGCTCTGCAATCGGCCTTCCCAGGCATGTCGGGCGCACCTGTCGTACCCCAACAACCAACCCAACCCCCAGCAGGAGTAATGAATGGCAGTGATAACAGCGGTGGATCGCCAGGCATGGATCAGTAGTCCAGTCGGCGAAGAATTTTTCAGAAATCTGGTCGAGAGCAGGCAAGAAACGCTTGAGTGCTGGGCTCGCGAAGGCTACATTGGCGACTCGGCTGAACGCTCCGCACTCATGAACGCCAAGGCTCTCGGCGGCGTGAGCATGCTGGACCAGCTGATTTCTCAACTCCAAGCAATGAAGGAAATGAACGATGACTGACTTCACGAACGACCCGAGCCTGCAACGCACGAAAGGCTGGCGCGCTTCCAAGGGCCCGCAAGCGGCAAACCTGTCCGGCCTGCGCGCCACCGGCCACCGACTGCTGCTGCTCGAAGCTCCGGTTGAAGAAGTGACCAGCGGCGGCATCGTCCTGGCACGCAAGACCCTCGATAAGGAAAAGATTCGTCAGGTCGTCTGCACGGTCATCGAAATCGGCCACGATGCCTGGTCCGACAAGACCACGGACTTCTGCGACGTCGGTGACAAGGTGATCGTCGGCGAATACACCGGCAAGCTGCACGAAAGCCATCTGGACGGGAAGACCTATCGCTTCCTGAACGACCTGGACGTGATTTCGCCAGTGTTTGGCGGATAACGTAAACCGCACGGATTACTTCATTGTAATCCGTGCCAATTATAAAACCCTCTCAAGGAAACTCAAGCTATGCCCGGCGCAAATGACCAACTGGACGACCTCGGAAATACTTCTAACCCTGGCGCTGACGCTGCCAACACTCCTCCTGCTGGTGGCAATCCTCCCCCGAAAGAAGGCTCCGCCCCCGACAACGAAGAAGCCCTGGCCCGTCGCCGTGGCTGGGTGCCGAAGGAAGAATTCGACGGCGACGAAGCGAAGTGGGTGGACGCGAAAACCTTCGTCGAGCGCGGCAACAACTTCAACTCGACCCTGAAAAACGAACTGGCGAAGGTCAAGGCCGAGCTCGCCTCGTTCAAGGGCACCGCCGAGGCCTTCAAGAAGTTCCACGCCGAAGCCATGAAGGGCAAGCAGGCGGAGCTCGACACCGCCCTGAAGCAGCTCAAGTCCCAGCACCGCGAAGCGATCCGCGATGGCGACGACGACGCCGCTGATGCGCTCGAAGGCCGCATGGACGTCATCCGCAAGGACAAGGCTGACCTGCAGAAAGAACTGGACAACCCGACCATCGAGCCGAAGGGTGCGCCGGACCTCAAGACCGCGACCCCGGAAGCTGTGGCCACCCTGCAGGATTGGGTCAAGGACGGCAACGAATGGTTCGAGAAGGACCTGCCTATGCAAGCCTACGCGCTCAAGATCGCTGAGCAGCTGGCCGCGAATGGCGAAACCCTGCGCGGCCGCCCGTTCATGGAGAAGGTCGGCAAGCAGGTCCGCGCCGACTTCCCCCACAAGTTCTCGAACCCCAACCGCCAGCGCGAAGGCGCCGCGGAATCCGGCCAGCAGTCCGTGAAGACCGGCCCCGCTCGCACCGCCAAGGACCTGCCGGAAGAAGACCGCAAGCTGATGAAGGAATTTATCGCCGCCGGCTGGGTCACGGAAGAGAAGTTCCTGAAGGACTACCGCTGGGAATAATCCCAGGCCCCTTCGGGGGCTTCCCAGCCAACCCATTGCAACGAACGCGCCCTGCGCATAGGATACCAACATGACTGACAAAACCACTCCCGCCATTTCCGAAATCGACCAGGCACTGGAAGGCTTCACGCCCCCTGTCGTGCGTCGTGACTCGGAGCGCGGCGAAGCTCCCCGTTCGCGCCGACAGTCCAATCTCGGCGGCGCACGCCTGAAGCTCGCTGTGCATGGCGAAATCCCTGGCCACAAGATGTACTGGTGCAACGACGACAACAACGAACTGGCTGCCCTTTTGGACGAGGGCTTCACGTTCGTCAAGCAAGATGAAGTCGGCCTGAACCGGGGCGTCGTGCAGGACAAGGATGTGGACAACCGCGTGTCGAAGTACGTCGGAACCAAAGCTAATGGCGACCCGATGCGCGCGTATCTCTTGAAGTGCCCTCAAGCCATCTGGGACGACATCCAGGCTGCAAGCCAGGAACAAGCAAACGCATGGGACTCCGCGATCCTGGCCGGTAAGGTTGGCAACGTGGAGAACAGCTACAACCCGGCAGGTGCAGAAACCCGCATCAACCGCGTAGCCCAACGTCGCTAAGGCCAGTGCGCCGAGGCAAACTGAACTCATAACGCGCCTCGGCGCAAGGAAGAGAAATGCCCAACTTGAATGCTCCGAAAGGCTTCCAGCCCTCGCGCTACCTGAACGGTACGAGCTGGAACGGCCAAACCAACGTGTACTGCATCCCGGCGGCCGATGCCTCGGCTTACGCTGTCGGCGATCCGGTCAAGAGTGCAGCCGGCGGTGACGCCAACGGCGTGCAGTACGTCCAGAAAGCCGCAGGCACCGATGCTGTGCGCGGCGTGATCGTCGGCGTGTTCCCGGTCGCCCCTGGCGTGCCGAGCCTGCGCGGCGTGACCGTGGACCTGGCTTCGCAGGTGATCCCGACCGCCAAGGCCAAGGACTACTACGTCATGGTCGTCGACGATCCGGCTGTGATCTTCGAGATCCAGGACGACGGCCTGAACGCCCTGACCGCGACCGCCTGCAACAAAAACGCTTCGTTCACCGTCGCCAACCCGACTGGCCTGTCGCAGCTGTCGGCCAGCGTGCTGAACACCGGCAGCGTCGCCACGACCAACACCCTGAACCTGAAGATCATGGGCCTGATCCAGCGCGACGACAACGCCTTCGGCGTCAACGCGAAGTGGGCCGTGAAGTTCAACCTGCACGAGCTGCTCGGCGGCACGGCTGGCGTCTAACGTCAACAACCAACTCAACTTAAGGAGCATACACTATGCCGGGCATTCAGAATACTTCCAGCTTCCCCAAGGGACTCTGGGAAGGCGTCAAGAGCTGGTGGGACTCGGCCGCGAAGAGCGCGCCGTCTTACTACGACAAGATGTACACCAAGGAAACCTCGACCAAGGCGTACGAGGAATACGTGCAGTCGGTCGGCCTGGGCATCGCCCCGCGCAAGGCTGAAGGTCAGCCGATCGCCTTCGACGCGCCGAGCCAGGGCTTCGTGACCCGTGGCACGAACGCGGCTTACGGCCTGGGGATCATCACCACGCACGAAGAGCTGAAGGACAACCTGTACGTCAAGCTGACGAAAGGCCGCACCGAGAAGCTGCGCCGCTCGTTCCGCGAGACCAAGAACATCAACGCCACCAACGTCTTCAACCGCGCCTTCAACGCGAACTATGCCGGCGGCGATGGCGTCAGCCTGCTGAACACCGCGCACCCGAACACCTCGGGCGGCACCTGGGCCAACAAGTTCGCCGTGGACGCGGCACTGTCGCAAGCGGCGCTGGAAGACATGATGATCCTGATGATGCAGGCCAAGGACGACCGTGGCTTCATCGAGCCGCTGACCCCGACCAAGATCATCGTTCACCCGAACAACTTCTTCAACGCCAAGCGCATCGTCGGCACCGGCAAGTCGGTCGGCACCGCGAACAACGACATCAACCCGATCAACACCGAAGGCCTGCTGCCGGAAGGCGTGCTGTCGAATCCGTACCTGACCTCGACCGGCGCCTGGTTCCTGCCGACCGGCTGCCAGGACGGTCTGATCTGGCAAGAGCGTGAAGCGCTCGACATCTGGGAAGATAACGACTCGGACACCCGCAACTACAAGGTGGCAGCATACGAGCGTTATTGCTTCCTGTGGGCCAACCCGCGCGGCCTGTACGGCTCGAACGCAGCCTAACGCAAGCCCCACAGCCGAAAGGCTGAGTTAGGTTTCGATTATTGGGGCGGATTACTCCATTGTAATCCGCCCCGATTACCTTAAAAAGGAAAACTGAAATGCCGTACGCATCCATTAGCACGCAGTTCCCAGGCGGTGTCACCAACGCTGCCCCGCACCAGACCATGTCGGAAGCCGGCACGCCGGACCCGAGCTGGAGCCAGCTCTATCATAACGAATTCAACACCTTCGCTGCATCCGACTTCACCCTGTCGGGCGCTGGCACGCAGCAAGCCTACCTGCTCACCAACAGCGGCATCGGCGGCGTGCTGGGTCTGGTCTCCGGCCCGAACAACAACGACAACGCCCACCTGTTCCAGCCGGTTGGCTCCTTCCAACTGACGCCGAACAAGCACTTCTTCTTCAAGGCTCGCGTCGCGGTTCAGTTCAATGCTCAGCAGCCGACTGTCTACGTCGGCATGGCCCTGAACGCGGCGTCGGTTCCTGCTTCGACCGATGGCCTGTACTTCTTCAAGGCCGCAAACAGCTCGCAATGGGTGCTGCGCTCGATCATCGGCAACGTTACGACCGACACCCCGCTGCCGGCTGCCTGCACCCAATCGGCCGACAACGTGTTCATCGAGCTGGGCTTCCACGTCGATCCGCAAGGCAACGTCGAGGCCTTCTTCAACCCGACGACCGGCAACAACCAGTCGAACGCGGTTCAAGGTACCTACCGTGGCCGAGTGGCGTCGGCTGTCGGCCTGAGCCTGACCCAGCAGTTGGTGGCTGTGTGCGCCGGTATCCAGAACAACACGGCCGCAAACCGTATCCTGGCAATCGACTACCTGACTGCCTCCGCGGAGCGTTAAGATATGGCCAACTCCGTCGCAACTCAGATCATCCTGGACGGAGCCCGGAACACCGTGATTAAGGTCACGGGCGTTCTGGACACCAGCGACCTGGGGTACACGATCATCGCTGATCCGGCTGCTCTGTCCGGCATCGACAACACCCTGTCGCGCAAGGCCACCGGCTTCCGTATCACGAAGGCCACCTTCAACGTCAAGAACCCAAACATGGCCTTGAGCCTGTTTTGGGACGCTGCCACCCCGCAGCTCGTCCAGCCGCTGTCCAGTGCTGACAACACGCTGTTTGACAACTTCGGCGGCTTGACCAATAATGCTGTCAGCCCATCGGGCAAGATCGGCATCAGCTCCAACGGCTGGTCGGGCATCTCGACCTTCTCGCTGGTCCTGGAACTCACCAAAACCGGAGCGTAAGCTATGGAAAAGAAAAAACCTGAGCCGAAAGGCAAAGAGAAATCCAAGCAGAAGTCGAAAGAAGGCTTCGCTGCAATGGCCGCGTTGGCCCACCGCCCCAAGGGCAAGAAGAAAGGCTAAGCCATGAGCACCAGTGGACAGATCACCTTCGCGATGAGCCGCGACGACATCATCAACGCAGCGCTTCGCGCAATGGAGGTGATCGGCGCTGGTGAATCAGCTTCGCCTGACGACCTGACGAACGGTGGGCAGGCACTCAACATCATCTGCAAGGCTTACGCCAACAAGGGCTTGCCCCTTTGGTGCATGCAGGACATCGCCATCCCTTTCGTGCAAGGGCAAGCGTCGTATGTCCTCGGTCCGGCAGCAGTGCCTCCCACCCCCCGTCCGGTTCGCGTGCTGCAGGCATACCTGCGCCGCTCCGACGGCACTGACGTCCCGCTGACCGTCATCAGCCGGGAAGAATACAACAACATGAGCAACAAGGGTTCGCAGGCCCAGGTGACTCAGCTGTACTACGACGCGCAGCTGGTCAACGGGAACGTGACCGTCTACGGTGTTCCGCCGGACTCGACTGGCACCCTGCACCTGCTCATCCACCGCCAGATCCAGGACGTCAACCTGGGCACGGACAACCCCGACTTCCCCCAGGAAGCCTACCAGATGCTGAAGTGGAAGCTGGTGGATGAGATCGGCCTGGAATACGGCGTGAAAGTCTCCACGCTGCAGATCGCGCAAAACAAAGCGCTGGCATGCGAAATGGAGTTCGTTAACGCGAACCAGGAGCAAACCTCGCACTATTTCGTCCCTTCCGGCCGAGGCTACGAATAATGGAACTCTCGCTTGCAACTCCCCTCCTGAGCCGAGATGGCAACCTGGGCCGCGATCCGTACATGCTCAACTGCTACTGGGAGGCGAACATCGGAGGTGGCAGGACCATCGTTCGCCGCCCTGCGCTCGGGCCGCAGCAAGGTGGCCTGCCTGCCGGGACCGTGCAGGGGGTGGTGCATGCGGGAATCCTGCACTACGTTATCATCAACGATACCCTGTACCAACCGAACGTGGCTTCCGCCAGTGTTCCGATCAATCCGACTGTCGGCGGCCAGCGAATGGACTCGGTGACGAACATCGAGAAGGCTGACAAGACCAACCCGAGCTTCGTCAAGACCAACTTCCAGGCCTGGCTGTTCATCTCGGGGTCTTTCGCTGCGGTCACGGACACCGACTACCCCAGCTCGACCGTGCCAGGGGCTGTGTACCTGGACGGAACGTACTACGTGATGAACGAGACAGGGCAGATCAATGGCTCCGACCTCGAAAACTGCCAGTCGTGGAATGCCCTGAACTTCATCACGACCGACCACGGACTGGGTCCGGCAGTAGCCCTTCACCGTCATCTGAATTACGTCGTGGCCTTCTGCGAGAAGGGAACGCAGTTCTTTTACGATGCCGCCAATCCCGCACCTGGCAGCCCTCTGTCGTCCATCCAAAACGCGACGGTCGGCATCGGCTGCGCGCATCCTGATACGATCCAGGCAATGGATGACTTCACGATCTTCCCTTCGCAGGAGAAGAACCGTTCGCGCAGCTTCAGCATCATCCAAGGCCTGTCGATCAAGAAGATTTCGACGCCGGACATCGACCGCATCCTGGAACGCTACGCCTTCGGCCCTTCCCGATCGACCTATGCCAACCTATACAGCATGCTCGTGAAGGCAGACGGCCATACCTTCTACATCTTCACCCTGGCAGACCAGAACCTCACGCTGGCCTACGACGTCACCAATGACCACTGGGCGCAATGGAGCAGCTACGCCAGCGCCCCGAACAACCAGCAAGCATGGCAGGCGGCGGTGGTCATGTACGCCTACGCTCCCGGCTCGCCCCTGCTCTTCCCCTACATCATCCCGCCTGGCGGCCGCTATTCCTACTCCTTTGGGCAAGGGGATCAGGTTGGCTCCGAAACAGTCGTGATGGGGGTGCGGACACGCGCTCTCAACGCTGGAACGACCGTCCGCAAGGTTTGCTCAGAGCTTTCCTTGCTCGGGGATACGGTGGCTGCTACTATGAACGTTCGCTACACAAACGACGCCGGAAACACCTGGAGCGCATGGCGGCCCATCGACTTGAGCACCGCGCGAAAGCGCCTGACTCGTCTTGGGACGTTCGTAAGCCGAATGTACGAGTTCCAGTGCGTTACGAGCGCGAAGGTGCGGCTGGACAGCTTTGTGCTCCCTGATCGGAACCTTCCGGCGCAGACTCAGCCTTCCGGGGAATGAATTATTCGCCCGGATTACAACGCAGTAATGCGGGTGAATAATGAAGATTGAACCAGTCATCCCACAGCCTCGCCAAACACCGCTGGAAATTCGGTACGAAATCTGCCGACTCCAGCACCAGATGTTTGAGCAGGCGAAGGCTGGAACGTTTGAGCCGGTCGAATATCCACTCATTCACACCTTCCGCCCAGGTTGGTACATTCGCACGATTTTCCTGCCTGCCGGCACCGTCATCATCGGCAAGATCCACAAGTTCGAGCATCCCTACATCATCTGGACAGGGCACGTGCATGTGAAGACTGAGCAGGACGGCATGGAGGAAATCCGAGGCATGCACAGGGGCATTTCCCCTGTCGGCGTGCAACGGGCCATTCTGGTTCACGAAGACACCATCTGGTCCGTGTTTCACCCGACTGACTCGACCGACCTCGACGAAATCGAGCGGCAAGTCATCGCCAAGTCATTTACCGAACTCGGCTGGGAAGACCCGGTCGCAGTCCTTCAACTTACCACCGGAGAATAACTATGTCATGGGGAATGATCGGCGGCGCTGCAGTCAGCTTGGTGGGGGGTAAGATCCTCAGCGGCTCGAACAGCAGCTCCGCTTCGCAACAAGCAGCGGCTCCGACTGCAGCAGCTGCCGCAAACAACCCTGTCATCGTGGCGGACCCGTTTGCATCGCAGCGTTACCAATATCAACCCTGGTTGCACGACTTCCAGACCAATCCGAACCTCACTCCGCACGACGTTGGCGCTGAGGCCCAGATGAACTACCTGATGATGGGTGGCCGGTCGCAGCCACTGTTCGATCAAGCCCAAGCCATGCTGCAACCGGGCTACCAATTTAACTCGTCCGACCCTTCGTACCAGTGGCGCCTGGACCAGGGCAGCGAGAACATCAACCGCAACGCAGCGGCCTCGGGATCGTTGGCTGGCGGTGGCGTGCTTGCCGCGCTGCAGGACTACGGCCAGAACCAAGCCTCGACTGAGTTCCAGAATGAGTACCAGCGCAAGATGAGCGCGGCAACGGCTCAGGCGGGGCAGGACCAAGCAAACTTCGGCGAGGCTAATCAGATAGATCAAAACGCCGCCTCGACCTACAACACCCGATTCAACCAGCTGGCCCTGCTGTCGGGTGCGATGACCGGTTCCCCGACCGGAGCAGCTTCCCAACTCGCCAGCCAACAAGCAGGAGCAGCGGCCCAGGTCGACAAGTACGGCAACCTGATCGGCAAGGCTGGTACGGCCATCTGGAACTACGCCACGGACGGCAAGGGGATTTCCGGCCTGTTCGGCGACAACACCAGCGGCTCGGACTCGAGTTCTTCGACCACGCCGATCACCGACTACGCTTCCACCATGTTCGGCGGCGACACTTATTCGGGCGGCAACTTTGGCTCGCCCTTGACCGGCGGCATCACCTGGTAAGGAGAACAACAAATGACCTTCGCACTCATGCCGTTCCTGGCTGCGCAAAGCGCCGGGGACCAGATCAACGCCAACCTTGCGGCCACGCAGGCTGACACCGCGCTGAAGATGCAATCGCTCGCCCAAGGGCAGCAGACCATGCAACTCCAGGCCCAGCAGCAACAGCAAAAGCAAACTGCCCAGCAAGGCATCGCGCAGCTGATGAGCGGTTGGCAACAGGACGATGCTAAGGCCAAGCAGGCACGGATCGATGCTGGCCAGGACCCAAACATTCCGATTGAGCAGACCTTCCAGCAGCAGGCCGACCGCTACCGCCAGATGAGCCAGCAATACGCGGCCTTCGACCCGACCACTGCTGAGAAATACTCGCAACTGGCGGACTCGACCGATGCCAAGGTCGGGACCGTTCGCACCCAGAACCTGGCGATTGCAAAGCAGAAGACCCAGGACCTGGCGGCAACCGCTGGCGCAGCGCTTTCGGGCGACATGACCCCGGACGCTGCTTTCAAGTGGGTCAAGGACAACTACGGCATGCAGGAGGCCATGAACATCCCCCTGAGCCCGCAGGACTATCAAGCCTATTGGAAGTCCAAGCAAACGCAGGGCCTGACCGCGCAACAGCAGATCGAGAACGCGCAATCTGTGCAGGACTCGAAGGACAAAGCCGATGCTGCCGAGGAAGCGCACGCGGACCGCCAGGAAGCCATCCGAGCCCGCCAAGCGGATGCTGCGGCCAACCGTGAGATTCGCAAGTCGCAAATCGAATCCGCCACGGAAGCTCGTGCCGACCGTGCGGCTGCCAATCAGCAATCCCAGCAATTCCGGCAGTCGAACAAGCTGAACACGGACCTCACCCGACAGGCCAAGCCGTATCTCGACGACCTCACGCGGCTGGACGACATCCAGGGCTTGCTCCAGACGAACAGCAGCGCAGCCGACCAGCAAGTCCGCCAGTCGCTCACGAGCCTGCTGGGCAGCTTCAAGGGCCGAGCCACGAACCAGTACTACAAGGACAACAAGAACTTCGGCTCGGCTGCGAATCACCTGACAGGCGTGCTGAGCCACGGCTTCACCGGCCAATACCAGGACTCGGATCGCCAGGAAATCCTGCAACTCGTCTCGTCCCTGCGGGACAACGTAGTCGCACCGGCGCTGTCGAGCATGGAGCGTGGAGCCAAGCAGAAGGCCCAGGGCTACGGACTCGACCCTGACCAAATCGAAATCAACGCGGACTTCACGCGCGCTCCTCAAGCCTCGGCTTCGTCGGGTGGCTACGCTGAAGGCCAAACAGCAACCGGCCCTGGCGGCCAGAAAGTCGTCTTCAAAGGCGGAAAGTGGGTGGCACAATGAGCGATTACGGAAACGAACTTCCGGCAGGTTTCAAGCTGGACACCCCTGCACCGCAGGCGAAAGTGGCGAAGCCTGCTGCGACTGACCACGGCCCAGACCTCCCGCCCGGCTTCAAGCTGGATGCTCCGACGACCCGGCCTGCAACGAGCGTCAAGCCTCCTGCCCCGGTGCCTCCGCAGCCTTCGACCGGCTCCTTCATGCTCGACCAGTTCAAGAAAGGCTGGGGCGATCTTGCGTCGATGGTTCCGCTGGCTTCGGACACCGCAAACAAGGGAGTGCAGCACGCCAACCCGGCAAGCCCAACTCAATTGGGACTGGCAAGCTCGATGATGCACCTGGGCGAGGCCGGAGCCAACAAGCTGCGCACGCTGTTCGGGGGCAAGCCGGTGGACTACGACAGCCCGCAAGCGGATTCGCACTTGGCCGAGAAAGCTCAAGGCGGCATGAACCAACTGCTGGGAGTGAAGGACGTTCCCGAACCGCTCAACTCCACCGGAGGCAAGAGCAAAGCGAACGAATACCTGGGTGAGTTCGCACGATTCTCGGGTGGCGGACTGGCGCCGGATGCGATGATGGCGAAAGCTGCCGAACGCAAACTCGCAACCTTCATGGTCAGCACCGCAGGCACCGGACTTGCAGCAACCAGCGCGGTTGAGCTCAAGGAAATCGGCGGCAACGTCGCGCACCACTTCGGCCTGAGCAAAGAGCAAGGACAGCAAGTGGGCGAGTTTCTTGGCGGACTGGCAGGTCCGGGCATGGTTGGTCTGGGAGCGCAAGCGGCAATGCGCGGCAAGGCTATGGCAACGGCTGGCATGGAAAAGGCAGGCATGCCCGGCTTGAGCAAGGAAGCCCAGCAAGCAGCGGCGAACCAGCACGTTGCGGGTCAGATCACGGACTCGATCAACTCCTACCCCCTGGGCCAACAGAACATGGATCGCGCGGCGGAACTCTCGCAGCAGATGCCTGGATTCAAGCCGACGGTTGCACAAGCGAGCGATTCTCCGTCCCTGATCGCAATGCACAAACAACGCGCTTCGACCAGCAATGAGAGCCTGAACAAGGCAACTGCGGTGGACGAGGCGAACGCCAAGGCGATTCAGGACTTTAAGGACTCCAAGTTCCCGAGCCAGCCGAAACAGGTCATTCAGCCGGGCGAAGAAGGTCTGACGAAGAGCGAGGGA
>Ga0209474_10004125_pt1 | contig 12611 bp, 11 predicted proteins | sample GraSoiAngelo_145_FD_185902 | JGI IMG/M metagenome (GOLD analysis project Ga0209474, IMG submission 185902) | Grasslands soil microbial communities from the Angelo Coastal Reserve, California, USA - 14_1009_05_20cm (SPAdes) (version 2) | ecosystem: Environmental > Terrestrial > Soil > Grasslands...
CCGGGGGTCCGGCGCGCGCTTCGCCGCCACGTACGTCGCCATCAACCTGCTCGCGGCGTCGGCGTTCGTCGCCCTCCGCTGGTCGTACGCGCCGCTCGGGCTGGGAGAGGGAACGTACACGCGGGCGTACTCGCTCGATCCGACGACAGTCGGCGCCGCGGCGTTCCGGGTCTCGGCCTGGCTCCTCCGGGACTTTGCATTTCTCCTTCCGCTTCTCGGCGCCGCCCTCCGGTGGCGCGTCGGTGGCCGGTCGGCCGGGCGCCGGCTGATCCTCTCCGCCGGCGTCTGGATGCTCGGCTGGCTGGTCGTCTATCTGCCGTGGCCGGCGACATTCGAGTACTACTTGCTGCCGTTCGCCTTCGGCGCCGCCGCGCTCGGCGGCACCGTGGTCGGTCACATCTGGGAGGCGCGTGGCCGGCAGCAATCGGTGGCGACTCGACGGGCGGCCTGGTCCCTGCTCGGAGCGAGCGCGCTCCTGTGGCTGGTGACGATCGTGAACGCGGCCGCCGACGCCCGGGTCCAGCTCGCGGTGGACCGGGCCAACACCGACCTGGTCGACTTCCTGGCGGGACTGCCGACCCACAGCCGCGTCGTCCTGAACACCGACCGGGTGAACGAATACCTGTTCGAGCTGCCCCTGCATCTCGGCGAGATCAAGCGACGCACCGACATCGTCGTCGAGCATGTCGGCGGGGCGAGGCTCGGTGGGCCGTCGGGCGTCCCCATCTTCGTGGTGACGGCGGCCCTGGCCAACAAGCCGGGGCCGACGGTGCGGGTCGCGCTGGACGAGCCCGGGGTGAGACGAGACAACGCGCGGCTGGACGCGCTCCTGGCCGAGGGTGGGCAACTGGTGTACCGGGCCGGCCAGCACGTCGCTCTCCCCGAGATCGGGATCCACCGGCTGCTGTGCCACGTGAGCACGAGCCGGTTCACCGACGGGACCTACTGTCCGGGCGATCGAGGCATCATCGAGCGCCGGACGTTCTCCTACGGATGGCAAGTCCACCGGCTCGGGCGGCCGCCGGGCGGCGCCGTCGAGATCGACCATGGCGGCTGAGGCGCGCAGGCTCGCGATCGACATCGTCGTTCCGCTCTACAACGAGGAGCAGGTGGTGGCCGCGTTCCACCGGCGGTTGATGGATGCGGTCACGCCGTTGCGACGCGAGCACGACGTCAGGGTCTGCTACGTGGACGATGGCTCCGTCGACCACACCGCCGACGAGCTGGCGAAGCTGGCCGCGGGCGACGCCGACGTGACGATCCTGGAGCTGAGCCGCAACTTCGGCCACCAGGCGGCCCTCACGGCCGGTCTCGATCGAGCCGACGGCGATGCGGTGATCACGCTCGACGGCGATGGGCAGCATCCGCCCGAGCTGATTCCCGACATGGTGGCACTGTACCGGGCGGGCTTCGACGTCGTGCTCACCCAGCGGATCGCCGCCACGCTCCCGCGCTTCAAGCGCTGGACCTCGACGGCCTTCTACCGGCTCCTGAGCGTCATCAGCGACACGAAGATCGCCGCCGGCTCGGCCGATTATCGGCTGGTGGCCAGGCCGGTCCTCGAGGCGCTGCGCGAGATGCGCGAGTATCATCGCTTCCTGCGCGGGATGGTGGCCTGGATCGGATTCCGGACGGTCGTCCTGCCCTACGTCGAGCCGGCGCGGCTCGGCGGACAGCCGAAGTACTCCGTGACACGCATGGCCCGGCTCGCGGCCGACGCCACGTTCTCGTTCTCGCTGGTGCCGCTCGGGATCGCCCTGGCGGTCGGTCTCGGCTTCCTGGGGCTGGCCGCGCTGGAGGCGCTCTACGTCGCCAGCTTCTGGATCGGCGGACGTCAGCACCAGCTCGTGCCGGGCTGGAGCTCACTGATGTTCATGGTGCTGATCGTCGGCGCCGCCTTGATGATCGCCATCGGGCTGGTGGGGATCTATGTCGGCTACATCTTTCAAGAGGTCAAGCATCGCCCGATCTACCTCGTCCGCACGATCCGCCGAAAGGGTGCCGATCGCCCGCCACCGGCCGGAGACGGAGCCGACCGTGACCGGTGACGGCCGCGACGACTTCTACGAGAGCATCGCCGACCGGTTCGAGGGCCTCGACAATGCCGAGGATGTGCGCCGCCGCCTGAGCGTCGTGTTCGACGAGTGCCTGGGGCGCCGCCGCCTCGCCGGCCGCTGGACGCTGGACGCGGGCTGTGGGTACGGCGCGTTCTCGGAAGCCGCCGTCCGCCGGGGCGCCGTCGTGATCAGCGTCGATATCGGTGAGCACCTGGTCGCGCGAACGATCGGGCGGGCCGGCAGCCGCGGGCTCGTGGCCGACGTCGGCCGGCTGGCCTGCCGCGACGAGAGCTTCGACCTCGTCGTCTCCAGCGAGATGCTCGAGCACACGCGCGCGCCGGAGCGCGCGGTCGAGGAGCTCGCGCGCGTCTTGAGGGTCGACGGCCTCCTCGTGCTGACCACGCCCAACCGCATCTGGCAGGGCCCGGTGCGCGCCGCCAGCCGGCTTCGATTGCGGCCGTTCCGCGGCGTGGAGAACTTCGTCGCGTGGCGCCCGCTGGAGCGCTTCTGTCGGGCGGCCGGCCTCGAGGTCGTCCTCCACGCCGGCTTTCATCCGTGGCCCTTTCAGCTCGGGCGGGGCCGCGCGGCGGCGGCGGTCGAGAAGTGGTTTTCCGGGCGCTGGGTGGCGCGGTTGATGGTCAACCAGGCGATCGTGGCGCGCAAGCCGCCGCCGAGGGCGTCCGCGACGCGGCTTGACAAGCCAGCCGTTCGGGACTAGAGAGGGCGCCGGGGAGGAATCACGCGACCCATCGATCAGCGTGACGACGGAGGCCTCGGAAGCCCGACTCGAACGTCTCTCTACAGCGGTGTGCAGGAGGCCGAACCATGGCGCACGTCAGACGGACTCTCGCAGTGAGTGTTTTGAGCGCGGCCCTCATCCTGGCCGCGTCATCGGCCTGGGCCCAGTCCGGCAGCGGCTGGCCGATGTACGGGGGCGACTACGCGAACACGCGTTACAGCAGCCTGAACCAGATCGACACGAGCAACGTCGGTCGCCTCCGCGTCGCCTGGATGCGGTCCCTCGGCACCCTCGAGTCCCAGGAAGCGACCCCGATCGTGGTCGGCGACATGATGTACGTGAGCACGTCGACCGGCCCCCGGTACGTCTTCGCCTTCAACGCCAAGGACGGCACCGTGAAGTGGAAGTACGAACCCGAGCTGCCGACCGACTTCGCGGCCACCGTCTGTTGCGGACTCGACAGCCGCGGCGTCGCCTACGCCAACGGCAAGGTCTTCGTCACGCGACTGGATGCCAAGATGGTCGCGCTCGATGCGAACACCGGCAAGGAGCTGTGGACCGTCACCGTCGTCGACTACAAGGCTGGCCATGCGATCACGTCGCCGCCGGTCGTCTACAAGAACCTCGTGGTCACCGGCTACGCCGGCGGCGAGTACGGTGTGCGCGGCGCCGTGCAGGCCTACAACCAGAACACCGGGGACCTGGTCTGGAAGACCTACACCATTCCGGCGCCCGGCGAGCCCGGCAACGACAGCTGGAAGGGTGACTCCTGGAAGACCGGCGGTGGATCGACGTGGTACGTCGGCTCGTACGACCCGACCCTGAACCTGGTCTACTGGGGCACGAGCAACGCCGGGCCCTGGGGCGGGCATACGCGCAGCACCGGCACCAGCCAGTACGCTCAGTACACGAACCTCCACACGGCCTCCCAGCTCGCCTTCGACGGCGATAGCGGCAAGCTCGCGTGGGCGTATCAGACGACGCCGGCCGATGTCTGGGACTACGACGCCGTCAACGAGGCCGTGCTGGCCGATCTGAACGTCGGCGGACAGATGACGCCGGCGCTCCTGAAGGCCGATCGCAACGGCTTCTTCTACGTTCTCAATCGCCAGAACGGCCGGCTGCTCTCGGCCCAGCCGTTCGTTCACGTGAACTGGGCCACCAGCATCGACACGGCGACCGGGCGTCCGATCGAGGATCCGGAGAAGCGGCCGCAGCTCGATCGCTGGGCCAGGAACGTGTGCCCCAATCTCTTCGGCGGCAAGAACTGGGAGCCGATGTCGTACAGCCACCAGACCGGCCTCGTCTACATTCCGACCTTCAACCTGTGCATGGACATCGCCGGCAAGAACGAGGCCTACAACCCCGGCAAGTTCTACCTGGCGTCCGAATTCGACCTCGACAAGGCGGACAGCGGCGGATTCCTCTCCGAGCTCAAGGCGTGGGACCCGGTCAAGCAAACGGCGGTGTGGGGGATCAAGGAAGACCTGCCGTTCATGGGTGGGGCCATGTCGACGGCGGGCGGCCTCGTGTTCTACGGCAACCAGCGCGGTGAGCTGAAGGCCGTCGACGCGAAGACCGGGCGCGTGCTGTGGACCTTCAACGTCGGGACCGGCATCCTCCAGAGCCCGATGACGTACATGATCGATGGCCGGCAATACGTGGCGGTCGTGGCGGGCCGGGTGAAGGGACCGCCGTCGTTCCTCGGCAAGATCGGCCAGAAGGTCATCGACGCGAGCCCCGAGGGCGGCCTCGTCGTGGTGTTCGAGCTCGCCAACTGACCGTGAGCCGCGCGTGACGTCGAGGGGCGGGGCGAGCGCCGACGCTCGCCCCGCCGTCGTCCGCGACTGAGCGTTTCGCGACCGATCGGCGTGAGGTGGCGTCAGGCCCGGTGGCTCCCCGCGGGCGGGCTGGCCGCCGTCCTCTGTCTCGCCGCCGCCGCGGCGGCTGCGGAGAACACGGCCGGGCCGATCGCGAACCCGTTCGAGGGCCGGGCCGACGTGGTGAACGAGGGGCGCACGCTCTTCAATCAATACTGCGCGCACTGCCACGGGACGAACGCCTATCAGGGAGAGCGACCGCGGGATCTTCGCCGCCTGCAGCTCCGCTACGGATCCGAGGCGCCCCGGATCTTCTACGAGACGACGAGCAACGGACGGCTGGACAAGGGCATGCCGGTGTGGAAGTCCGTCCTCAGCGAGGACGTCCTGTGGCGGATCTTCACCTTCCTGGAAACGGTGCAGACGCCACCGTGATCCCGTCGAGCGCGCCGACTACGGCTTCACCGAGGCGGAGATCGTGCTGCCCATGATTTGCTGAACGAGCTTCTCGGCGCAGAGCTCGGCCGACCGCTGGAGTCGGGTCCTGAGCAGGACACCGTCGTCCGGGAAGTCCTTGCCGTCGAGCTCGCACTTCAGCTTCCACATCTCCTTGGCGTCACTCGTCCTCACCAGATGCGCCGAGGCGTGGTAGATCACGCCATACTCCGAGCCGAAGTGGTTGATCTCCCACCGGTCGGTTCGGAACGCGAGGATCGTCGCGCCGGGGAACGCTTTGGCCAGCGCGTCGGCGTCGGTGCTCACGACCGCGGACGGCACGCTCGTGAGGCTGCCCGGGAGCGCCTGCTGCTCGACCAGGGCCGCCACGACCCGTTCTTTCACGACGGCCGCCGGATCGTCGAGCCGGTAATCGGCGACCAGCTGCTTTCCCTCGGATCTGGCGTTCGCCGCCACGATGCCGCCGACGATGGCGCCTCCGATCGCGCCGCCGAGGGCGCCGCCAATGAGGCCTGCGGTTGTTCGACCGGGCGTCATCACACTGAGGGTGGACGGCAGGGCATGAACCACGCGGAGCTCGGGAGCCGCCCGGAGCTGGGCGAGCTCGTCCGCGTTCAGGGCCCTGGTGGATGCGCAGCCGGCGACGAGAATCAGAAACCCGACCATGAGGAGGAGGGCGAGGCCGCGTCGCATGGAGACCTCCGGCTTCGGGGATGGGCCATCGAACCGCCCCTTCAACGTCCGTGCCGGCAGCTTGCTGCCTTGTTTCGCGAAATCGTTGCAGGCCGCCGGCAGCCCTCCCTCGCCTCCGCTCGTGCTTCCCGATCCTTACCGCGCGGCGCCGACTGACGCGCCCGCCTTTCGCTGTTGCCGTTCGCGTTGCGCCTCGTCATGGAGCCGGTCGCCGTTGGCCAGGATGTCGATGATGGCCTCGTGGTCGAGGACGCGCGCGAAGCCCCGGCGCATGGTCCGGATCGTGGCCTCGTGGGCGAAGGCGTTGTCGCTCGCGTTGATGTCGCTGCCGAACACGACGTGGTAGTTGAGGAAGTACGCGGTCCGGGCAGTGGACTCGCAGCAGAAGTTTGTCAGCGTCCCACAGATGATCACGGTCTTGACGTCACGATCGCGCAGGACATAGTCGAGGTCGGTGCCGGCAAAGGAGTCGTAGGCGTGCTTGACCCGGATCACGCGCTCGTCGGGGCGCGGGTAGATCTCGTGATAGATGTCGGCGCCGGCCGTCCCTTCCTTGATGGCGCCGGCGGCGATCGGCTCCCAGAACTCGTAGAAGTCGGCGCAGCAGTCGCTGGCGATGTTGTGGGCGCTGTAGATCACCGGCACCCCGAGCGAACGGCAGGCCTCGATCGTCCGCTTGACCCGCGGGATCTGCCGGTACGCTTCCGGCACGCACATGGGGTTCTTCGGGTTGACGAAGTCCTCCTGGAGGTCGACGACGATGAGCGCGCACTGCTCGCGCTTGATCCTGAACGCCCAGTGCCGGTCCAGGTCGTAGTCGCGATCGGCGAACTGGATGAATTGCCGCTCGCCCTCGAACACCCCGGGCGCGCCGAGGACGGTGGCGCTCAGCAAGTCGTCGGTCGCCCGGCCGTACACGTCGAGGAACCCCTCGACGGGATCCGTGAAGTCCTTGCTCGTCATCGGGCCCTCCTTCGCGCGCAGAATCGGCGCTGCGGACACTAGCGCCAGGCCTCCCGCGAAGTCAAGCGCGCTCGGCGGCGGCAGCGGGCCACGACGAATCAGGCGTGGACAGCACGGCTCGGCGGGTGCTAAACACTGGGGGCTTGACACTCGTGGAGGAGGCAGGGCGATGGGCTCGACTTCACCTCTAACCGGCAGGCGATTGGGGGCACGCGATGAGAAGACCACTGAACCGACGTGAGTTCCTCCGGACAGCGGCGGCGGTGGGGGGCGCGGCGGCTGCCCCGGCGCTGCTCAAGCTGCGGCCCGCCTGGGCCCAGGGGAAGAAGGTGCCGGTCGGAAGCCTGCTCGACAAGACCGGCGGCATCAACATCTACGGCCTGCCCGCCATCGCCGGCACCGAGTACGCGGTGGCGGAGATCAATTCCAAGGGCGGGCTCCTGGGCAAGCAGCTGGAGCTGATCCAGTACGACACCCAGTCGGACATCGCCAACTTCCCGAAGTTCGCGAAGAAGCTCATCCTCGAGGACCAGGTCGCGGTCATCCACGGCGGCATCACGTCGGCATCGCGGGAGAGCTTCCGGCCGGTCATCGACGAGTACAAGCAGCTCTACTTCTACAACATCATTTACGAGGGCGGCGTGTGCGACAAGTACGTCTTCGTGACCGGTGAGACGCCGACCCAGCAGATGGGGCCGATCGCCAAGTACGCCCTGAAGAAGTACGGGACCAAGGCGTACACGGTCGCGGCCGACTACAACTTCGGTCACATCTCCTGGAAGTGGTGGGACATCTTCTGGCGCAACGGCGGCGGCCTGGAGCCGGTGGCGGGTGGGAAGAAGGGCCAGCACGTGGGCAAGGTCGAGTTCATCCCGCTCGACGTGACGGACTTCAACGCGACCATCAACCGCATCCAGGAAGCCAAGCCGGACGTCCTGATGTCCTTCCTGGTCGGCGGCGCCCATATCAACTTCTACCGCCAGTTCGCGGCGGCCGGGCTCAAGAACAAGATCCCGATCGTGTCCACCACCTTCGGCTTCGGCAACGAGCACATCGTGCTCGATGCCAAGGAGGTCGAGGGCCTGGTGGCCTGCTACCCGTACTTCGACGAGCTCGACAACGCGCAGAACCGGACGTTCAAGGCTGGCATGAAGAAGAAGATGGGCGACCCCAACTACTACATCGGGGACGCCGGGGCCGAGAGCTACAACGGCTGGCACTTCTGGGCCAAGGCCGTTCAGAAGGCCGGCAGCTTCGAGCGCGAGGCCGTCACCAAGGCCCTGGAGAGCGGGATCGAATGGGACTCGCCGATGGGCCGGGTCAAGATGGACCCCGCGAGCCATCACACGATCTTCACCATGCACCTGGCCGCCGTGAACAACAAGCACGGCTGAACATCCCGCCCACCGAGACGATGCAGCTGTGCGACCTGATCAAGAACCCGAACCAGCACACGCAGTTCCAGCCGAAGTAGCGAGACCCCTCACGCTCGAGCCCGGGCGGCGCCGCCGCCGCCCGGGTCGCTCGACGCCGCCGCCGGCATGAGCCTCGACACCGCGGCCATCGTCGTGCTCGAGATCGTCAACTCCATCACGCTCCTCGTCTTGCTGGCGCTGGGTCTCGCCCTCATCTTCGGCATGATGCGGATCGTGAACCTCGCCCAGGGGGAGTTCTTCACGGCCGGCGCCTTCACGGTGCTGACGGCGGTCCGGTTCGGGCATCTGCCGCTGTGGGCCGGCATGCTGCTGGCGCCGGTGGTCGTCGCCGGCCTCGGCATCGTCATCGAGCGGCTCATCATCCGCCGGCTCTACGGGCGCCCGCTCGATGTCATGCTGGCCACCTGGGGGGTGAGCATCCTCCTGATCGGCCTCATCACGGTGATCTTCGGCGCGGTGACGCAGGGCATCCCGTTCGCGCTGGGGAATTTTCAGGTCGGCCGGTACTCGTATCCGGAGTATCGAATCGTCATGACGACGGTCGCGGCCGGGCTCATGCTCGGGGTCTACCTGCTGTTCCGCTACACCGCCTTCGGACGGCGGGCCCGGGCCACCATCGCTAACCCCGAGATGGCCTCCGCGGCCGGGATCAACACGCCGCGCATGTTCATGCTCACCTTCGGCCTCGGCGCCGGCCTGGCCGGCGCGGCGGGGGCCATCATGGCCCCCATCGTCGGGGTCGTTCCCACCATGGGCGCCCTCTACATCGCCCGGGCGTTCATCACGGTGGTGGTGGGCGGTCCGGTGGTGCTCGTGGGGACACTGTCCTCGGCGTCGGCACTGGGGTTCATCGAGGCCCTGATCTCCCGCTTCTCGCTCTTCCAGATCGAGACGGCCGGACACTGCGCGCCGCCGCCCTGCGCGATCAACATCGGCGGCTCGGCCTTCTTCGGGCAGATCGCGCTGCTGATCTTCGCGATCCTGCTCCTGCGACTGCTGCCCCAGGGCATCTCGGGATTCTGGAGGCAGCGGCGGTGAGACGCCTGGGGTCGACCGAGACGCTGGCGGCGCTGCTCCTGCTGCTGCCGCTCCTGGCGGTTCCGTGGGCGTTCAAGCCCTACGCCGCCAACGTGCTCGCCGTGTACATGATCTACGGGATCCTGGCGCTCTCGCTGACGCTGATCTGGGGCTACGCCGGGATCATGAGCTTCGGGCAAACGGCCTTCTTCGGCATCGGCGCCTACGCCTATGGCGCCGTCGGTCTCAACCTGATCAACCGCACCCAGCAGACGCACGCGGCCGTCGTCGGCGGGCTCGCGGCCGCCGCGTTTCTCGCCGCGGTCGTCGGCTACTTCATGTTCTACGGGCGCATCTCCGACGTGTACGCGTCGATCATCACGCTGGCGCTGACGCTCGTCCTCTTCGCCTTCGCGGTGTCGACCGGGGGGGACGAGTGGGTGATCGGGGTGGCCCGGTTCGGCGGCTTTAACGGCATGTTCGGCCAGGGAGAGAGCAGTCAGAACATCGCCAACTTCCAGATCCCGCCGGTGACGGTGTGGCTGCCGGGGATGGCCGAGCCGTTCCAGTTCAAGATCAACCGGGAGAGCGCGGCCGGCTACTTTCTCGTGCTCGGGGTGAGCGTCCTCATGTACCTCCTGGTCCGCTGGCTCTTGCGAGTCCGGCTGGGGCGCGTGGCGATCGGCATCCGCGAGAACGAGGCCCGGGTGGCGAGCCTCGGCTACGACACGCGCTTCTACAAGTTCGCGCTCTTCACCATCGCCGGCGCGATCGCCGGCCTGGCCGGCATTCTCTTCGCCGCCTGGGGTCGCTTCGTGAATCCCGACCGCTTCGGCCTGGGCTTCGCGTCCAGCACCGTCGTGTACGTCCTGCTGGGCGGCCGCACCAGCCTGCTCGGCGGCTTCGTCGGCGCCGCCATCATCGGCTACCTGACGAGCTACCTCGCCGAGATCGTCCCGTTCGCGACCATCCCCGGCGACGCGACGCCCTGGCTGCGATTCCTGATGGAGGCCGGCCGGCGGATCGTGCGCGAGGCGCCGCTGCTCGTGCAGGGCGCCGTCCTGGTCGGCATCGTGCTGGCCCTCGAGGATGGCGTCACGCCGCCGCTGTCGAGACTGCTGACGCGGTACCGGCGGTGGGCCTGGTGGCTGCTCCTGCCCGCCGTGGTGCTCTATTTCGCCCAGCGCGTCGCCTGCATGCAGGCTGACTGGTGCCTCTTCTGAGGGAGCCGCACCGCATGCCCGAGCCCATCCTGGAGGTCGCGTCGCTCACGAAACACTTCGGCGGACTGCGCGCCGTTCACCTCGACTTGACCGTCGACGCCGGCGAGCTGCGCTGCCTGATCGGCCCCAACGGGGCCGGCAAGTCGACGTTCTTCCGGATGCTGAGCGGCGCGATGCGTCCCAGCTCCGGCACCGTTCGCTTCCGGGGCCGTGACATCACCGGCTGGGACGCCTTCCGGGTCGCCCGACTCGGGATGAGCATCAAGTTCCAGGTGGCCAGCGTGCTCGAGGAGCTCAGCGTACGGGACAACCTCCACCTCGCCGCCGAGTTCCGGTTCGGGAATCGGGCGGGCCAGCGGCGGGCGGCCGAGATGCTGCAGGTGGTCGGCCTCACCGAGCGCGCCGAGCATCCGGCGACGTGGCTCTCACACGGCGAGAAGCAGTGGCTCGAGATCGGCATGGCGAGCGTCGGCGAGCCGGCCCTGATCCTGCTCGACGAGCCGACGGCGGGCATGACGGCCGAGGAGATGAAGAAGACCGTCCGCCTGCTCAAGCGGCTCAACGAGGCGGCCACCGTGATCGTCGTCGAGCACGACATGAACTTCATCCGGATGATCGCCGGCCGGGTGACGGTCATGCATCAGGGCGAGGTCTTCGCCGAAGGCTCGATGGAGGAGATCGAGCGCAACGAAGGCGTGCGCGACATCTACCTGGGCAAGGGAAGCCACTATGTTGTCCGTCGCTGAGATCCACGTCGCCTACGGACGGACCCCGGCTCTCACCGGTCCGAGTCTCGCGGTGGGCGCCGGGGAGATCGTCTCCATCATCGGCCGCAACGGAGTGGGAAAGACGACGCTCCTCAAGGCGGTCATCGGGCTCCTGCGCGCCACCTCGGGGGTCATCCAGCTCGACGGTCAGGACGTGACGCGCCTGCCCGCCCACGAGCGGGCCCGGCGTGGCCTGGGCTACGTGCCGCAAGGGCGGATGATCTTCGCCGGGCTCACGGTCGAGGAGAACCTGCTCATCGGCGCCGACCTGAGTCCCGCCCGCGGCCGCACGCTCGTGGAGGAAGTCCTGACCGAGTTTCCCCGGCTTCGCGAGCGCTACCGGCAGCGCGGGGACACGCTGTCCGGGGGCGAGCAACAGATGCTCGCCCTGGGCCGCGCGCTGGCCGGCGATCCCAAGGTGCTGCTGCTCGACGAGCCGTCGGAAGGAATCCAGCCGAGCATCGTGCAGGAAATCGGCGCCCGGATCGCCTCGATCAGCCGGGCGCGAGGGCTCGCCATCGTGCTGGTCGAGCAGAACATCGAGTTCGCCGCCGCGCTCGCTCAGCGCATCTACGTCATGGAGAAGGGGCGCATCGCCCGCGAGATCGCCCCCGAGCGCGTGATGGACGAGGACATCGTCCGCGACTACCTGGCGGTCTGAGCCCAGGTCACAGGCTCGGCGCCCGCGTGTGCCAGTCGGTGGCTTGCTGGTAGGCGTGACCGAGCCGGAACAGCGTGGCCTCGTCGAAGGCCCGCCCGATGACCTGCATGCCGACCGGGAGCCCGTCGGCGTCGAAGCCGACGGGGACCGACAGGGCCGGCAGACCGGCCAGGCTGGGCACGCCGGTGAACTGCATGATCGCCGAGAGCATGTCCTCTTCCCGGTTGTTCTCGATCATGACCTTGGTCGCGCCACAGGGCGTGGCGGTGAAGGGCAGGGTGGGGGTGACGAAGACGTCGACCCGCTTGAAGCCCTCGACGAATTCCTTGCGGAGCACGCTCCGGTAGCGCTGCGCTTGCAGGTAGTGCGTGGCCAGGTACATCTCGCCGAGCTCCAGCAGCGTGCGGACGTCCTCGCCATAGTCGGCCGGCCGCGTGCGGAGCCATTCCTGGTGGTAGGTGCTCGGCTCGCACGACTCGATCGTGAGCTGGGCGGAGATGTTGCCCTGAATCGACGGCATGGCGATCTCTTCGATCTCGACCCCGAGCGACTCGAGCGTCGTCAGCGCCGCCCGGATCGTGTCGCCCACCGCCCGTTGCACGTGAGACAGCGAGTAGTCGCGAATCAGGCCGATCCGCAGCCCGCGGAGCCCGCGTCCCAGCTCACCGCGATAGTCCGGCACCGGAGCCTGGGCCGAGTGATCGTCCAGCGGATCGTGACCGGCGATGATCTCGAACATCAGCACGCAGTCCTCGACCGTGCGGGCCATCGGCGACACC
>Ga0209474_10004126_pt1 | contig 12610 bp, 15 predicted proteins | sample GraSoiAngelo_145_FD_185902 | JGI IMG/M metagenome (GOLD analysis project Ga0209474, IMG submission 185902) | Grasslands soil microbial communities from the Angelo Coastal Reserve, California, USA - 14_1009_05_20cm (SPAdes) (version 2) | ecosystem: Environmental > Terrestrial > Soil > Grasslands...
GCGCGACGGTTCTTGGGTCAACGCTGGCGGTCGACCAGAACCAGTGGGTCACGAGGATGGCGTCGGCCGTGACGGCGATCTTGGTGCCGGCCATGTAGGCAACCAGGTAGAGTGCACCGCCAACCCAGACCAGGGATGCGATCCCAAGGAAGGCCAGCAGCCAAGCCGCGCCGTAGCTGTAAATCCTGACGCTGCCGGCAACCAGGGCCAGTGCCGCGAAAGCGACGAGCCGGAGATCCCAGCGGGCTAGGACCTTCCATGAAGGACGGATCACAAGTTCGCCGCGGTCGTCGGAGACGGGCGGATCGTAGGTGGCAGCCATGCTGCCGGTGCAACGGATGAGCCGATCGGGGCTTGCCGCCCCCAGTGCGCCTCTCGGGCCTACGTTCGGCGGCGGCGGCGCAACTCGGCCAGGCGCAGCCTCGCCTCGGCGCGCGCCAGCGCGACGGAGGCGGCGGCCTGGTCCACATTGGACAGCTTCTGCTGCAGGAGGTCCGCGGCCCGGCGCCGCGCCTCCTCGGCCCGCGATTCGTCGATGTCCTCCGCCCGCTCGGCCGCGTCGGCGAGCACCGTCACCTCGTCGGGCCGCACTTCGAGGAATCCGCCCGAGACAAAGAAAAACTGCTCCTCGTTCTCGTTGCGCACCTTCACCACGCCCGGCTTGAGCGGGGTCAACAGCGGGATGTGGCGCGGCAGGATGCCGAGCTCTCCATCCGCGCCGGGCGCCACCACGAAGTCGGCATCGCCCTTGAAGCGCCGGCCTTCGACGGTGACGATGTCGACATGCAGCTTGTTCTCGGCCAATCTGTCCCTAGCGCTTGGCGGACGAGTCCGCTTTGGCTTTCTCGCCGGCGTCGCCTTTGGCTTTCTCCGGCTCTGGCTTCTTCTCCTCGGTCGGGGCGGTCTCACCCTTGGCGGCGGCCACGGCCTCGTCGATGGTGCCGACCATGTAGAAGGCCTGCTCCGGCAGGTCGTCGTGCTTCCCCTCGAGGATCTCGCTGAAGCCGCGGATCGTCTCTTTCAGGGGCACGTACTTGCCGGGCCGGTTGGTGAAGATCTCGGCGACGAAGAACGGCTGCGAGAGGAAACGCTCGATCTTGCGCGCCCGCGCGACCAGCACCTTGTCGTCTTCGGACAGCTCATCGGGGCCAAGAATGGCGATGATGTCCTGCAGCTCCTTGTTGCGCTGCAGCACCTGCTGCACGCCACGCGCCACGCGGTAGTGCTCCTCGCCGACGATGTCGGGGGTCAGGAATCGCGAGAAGGAGTCGAGGGGGTCGACCGCCGGGTAGATGCCGCGTTCGACGATCGCGCGCGAGAGGCTCACGGTGGCGCCCAGGTGGGCAAAGGTTGTCGCGATCGCGGGGTCGGTGTAGTCGTCCGCGGGCACGAAGACCGCCTGCACGGAGGTGATCGAGCCTTTCTTGGTGGAGGTGATCCGTTCCTCGAGGTCTCCCATTTCGGTGGCCAGCGTGGGCTGGTAGCCGACCGCTGACGGCAGCCGGCCCAGCAGGGCCGAGACTTCGCTGCCGGCCAGCATGTAGCGGAAGACGTTGTCGATGAACAGCAGGACGTCCTGGCCGAACTCGTCGCGGAAATACTCGGCCAGGGTCAGACCGGTCAGCCCCACCCGAGCTCGCGCCCCGGGCGGTTCGTTCATCTGCCCAAAGACCAGCGAGGTCTTGTCGATGACCCCGGATTCGTTCATCTCGAGCCAGAGCGAGTTGCCCTCGCGCGTGCGCTCACCGACGCCGGCAAAAACGGAGAACCCGCTGTGCTCGGTGGCGATATTGCGGATCAGCTCCATGACGATGACCGTCTTGCCGACGCCGGCGCCACCGAACAATCCGATCTTGCTGCCCTTGGCGAAGGTGGTAACGAGGTCGATGACCTTGATGCCGGTCTCCAGCACCTCGGTGTCGGTGGCCTGCTCGCTGACGGGCGGCGCGGGACGGTGGATCGGCAGCCGGACCTCGGACTCGATCTTGCCCTTGCCGTCAATCGGATCACCGATAACGTTCATCATCCGGCCGAGGGTCCCCTTCCCCACCGGGACTGTGATCGGACCGCCCGTGTCTTTGACCTCGGTGCCGCGCACCAGCCCGTCGGTCGAGTCCATCGCGATCGTCCGCACCACGTCATTACCACGATGTTGCTGCACTTCGAGGACGAGGCGGCCCTGCTTGCCGCGGTCGATCTCGAGCGCGTGGTAGATCTCCGGCAGATCCTGCGCCTCGAAGACGACGTCGACGACCGGACCGATGATCTGGTCCACGCGGCCGGTTCGCGCCTTCTTCGGCTTGTCTTGCTTTTTCTCCGCCTTCTCTGCGATTGCCATTGGTACCTCCTAGCCGGCGGTCAGCGCTTCCGCGCCACCCACGATTTCACTCAATTCCTTGGTGATCGTCGCCTGCCGCACCTTGTTGCGCAGCAGGGTCAGGTCCTCGATCAACTCCCCTGCATTATCCGTCGCGTTGCGCATCGCGACCATCTGGGCGGCGTAGAAGCTCGCCAAATTGTCCAGCACCGCGGCGTAGACCTGCGCCTCGACGTACCGAGGCAGCAACTGCGAGAGCACCTCCTCCGCTTCCGGTTCGTACACATAGTCGATGCGCAGACCCTCTTGTTTGCGCTCCGGCACCCGGACAGGGATCAGCACCTTGATCGTCGGCTCCAGTCGGCTGACCGAGGCAAAGTGCGTATAGAGCAACGCCACCTCGTCGACGTTACCCTCGAGGTACTCGTCGCGGGCCACCGTGATCGCGGGCAGGATGTCCTTCAGCTGCGGCCGGTCGCCGATCTGCGACACCTCGGCGAGGATCGGGACGCCGAGCCGTCGAAAGTAGTCGCGCCCTTTGCGGCCGATGGTATCGAGCCCGACGTCGCCCTGGCGGATGTAGCTGAGCGCCACCCGAAAGGCATTGACATTCAGGCCCCCGGCCAGCCCGCGATCGGACGAGACCAGGATCAGCAAGCGCTTCTTCACCGGCCGCTCGATGAGGAAGGGATGCTGGTAGCTGGTCACCCGGCTGGCCACTTCGACCAGAACGTCGGCCATCCGGTCGGCGTAGGGTCGGGCCGCCTCCGCCCGAGCCTGCACCCGCCGCAGCTTGGAGGCGGCGACCGCCTGCATGGCGCGCGTGATCTGCTGCGTGTTCTTCACGCTGGCGATCCGGCGGCGGATGTCGGCAAGCGTGGCCATTGGGCGCTAGCGTTCCTTTGCCGTCTCGCGCTCGGTGGCGCGGCGTGCCGCCTGCAACGGACCCCCGCCCTTGGGGGATTCCTCCGTCTTCGCGGCGGGTTTCTCGTCGCGTCTCTGAACCAGCGGGCTCGACTTCTTGAACTCGTCGATGGCGCCGCGCAACAGCTTCTCGGTATCCGGCGACAAGGCCTTCTCTTTCGCGATCGCCTGCTCGATGCCGGGGTGCGAGCTGCTCAGGAAGCGAAGCAGTTCCTTTTCGAACTGCCGCACCTTGTCGACCGGAACCTCGTCCATGTAGCCGTTCCCGCCGGCGAAGAGGACGATCACCTGCTGGGACACCGGCATCGGTTCGAATTGGTCCTGCTTGAGCAGCTCTTCCATTCGCTTGCCGCGCTCGAGCTGATCGCGTGTCCGCTTGTCGAGGTCGGAGGCGAACTGGGCGAAGGCCGCCATGTCCCGATACTGCGAGAGATCGAGACGAAGCCGGCCCGCGACCTGGCGCATCGCCTTGATCTGGGCAGCCCCGCCCACGCGGGACACCGAGAGGCCGGTGGAGATCGCGGGGCGGATGCCAGCATAGAAGAGGTCGGTGAGCAGGTAGATCTGGCCATCGGTGATCGAGATGACATTGGTGGGGATGTAGGCGGAGATGTCGCCCGCCAGCGTCTCGATGATGGGCAGGGCGGTGAGCGAGCCGCCCCCGTTCTCCTTGTTCATGCGCGCCGAGCGCTCCAGCAGGCGGGAGTGCAGGTAGAAGACGTCGCCGGGATAGGCCTCGCGGCCCGGGGGACGGCGAAGCAAGAGCGAGATCTGCCGGTAGGCCCAGGCGTGCTTCGAGAGGTCGTCGTAGACCACCAGCACGTCCTTCCCCTGGTTCATGAAGTACTCGCCCATCGAGGTGGCCGCATAGGGCGCGATGTACCACAGTGGCGCCGGCTCGCTGGCGGTCGCGGAGACGATGATCGTGTACTCGAGCGCCCCACGCTGATCGAGGACGTCCGCAACCTGGGCGACGGTCGCGGCGCGCTGGCCGATCGCCACGTAGATGCAGATGACGTCCTGGCCTTTCTGGTTGATGATGGTGTCAAGCGCGATCGCCGTCTTACCCGTCTGCCGGTCACCGATGATCAGCTCCCGCTGCCCTCGGCCGATGGCGGTCATGGCGTCTACGGCTTTGAGTCCCGTCTGCAGCGGCGTGTCGACCGGCTGCCGGGTGACGACACCAGGAGCCACCTTTTCGACGGGCGCCGTCTCCTTCGACTTGATGGGGCCTTTGCCGTCGATCGGCTCGCCGAGCGCGTTGACCACCCGCCCGATCAGGGCCTCGCCCACCGGGACCTGGACGACACCGCCCGTGGTGCGGACCTCATCGCCTTCGCGGATCTCCTCGTAGGGTCCCAGGATGACGGCGCCCACCGCGTCCTCTTCCAGGTTGAGTGCCATGCCGCGGACGCCACCCTTGAACTCGAGCAGCTCCAGGGAGCGGGCGTTGCGCAGGCCGTAGATCTGCGCGATCCCGTCTCCGATTTCGGTGACGATACCAACGTCCGCCGAGAGGACGGGCACGTCGAAGTCCTTGATGCGCTGTTTGATCAGGTTGCTGATCTCGTCTGACTTGATAGCCAATGCTTTCCCTTCCCCTTTTTAGCTCAATAATTCCTGTCGCAAGCGCGCCAGCTGGGTGCGTACAGTGCCGTCGACCAGATGATCGCCGATCTGGATGGCCGCGCCACCCACGACGGTGGGGTCGGTGAGGAACTTGACGTTAACCTGGCGGCCCAGTTTGCGCGCCAGTCCCTGCTCATAATGCCGTCGGTCGTCATCCTCCAGCTCGATCGCCGTCGTCACGGTGGCGTGGATAACGCCAGACGCTTCGTCGGCGAGGCGCTCAAATTCTTCCCTGATGCGATGGCTCTCGCGGGTCCGATAGTGCTCGACCAGCAGGCGGAGGAGGTTTTCCGTTTCGGGGCGCAGCTCCGGCTTGAGCAGCTTGGCCAGCTCCATCCGGCGACTGACGCCCACCGCCGGGTTACGGAATGCGGCGACCAGGACGTCGTCCTGAAGCATCTCGTCGAGCTTGGCCAGCTCGGCGCGCCAGGTGTCGATCGCGTTCTCCTCCTGGGCCAGCAGGAAAATGCCAGAGGCGTAGCGGCGCGCCACGCTGCTCGTTTCAGGCACGAATTTCCGCCTCCTCGATGGTGCGCTCGATCAACTCGCGATGCTTCTTTGTATCGAGGCTCTCGCCGATGATCCGGCCGGCGGCCATGACCGCCAGGTCCGCAACCTGCTCGCGCAGATCCTCCACTGCCTTGGCACGCTCCTGCTGGATCTCGGCGCGGGCTTTGGCAATCAGGCCCTCCGCCTGCTCACGTGCTTTCGCCTCGAGTTCTCTGCGCAAGTCCTCAGCCTGCTTCGCGATCCGGTCCAGTATGGTCTGCGCTTCACGACGGGCCTCCTCGAGCTTCGCCTGGCGTTCTCGTTCGGCCTCCTCGAGCTCGCGCTTGGCGCGTTCGGTCGCTTCGACGCCCTGCTGGATCCGCTCCCGGCGTTCGTTCAGGATCTGCAACAGGGGGCCCCAGGCGAAGCGATAGAGGACGCCCACCATGACCAGGAAGATGAGCAGCTGGGCGATCAGCGTGCCATTGAGCGTGAGCAGTCCGGCGTCGAGGCGGGTCATTTCCCGGTGATCTGGCCCAGCAGCGGGTTGGCAAAGATCAGGAACAGGCCCAGGCCCAGGCCGATGATCGGCAACGCTTCGATGAACCCGATCCCGATGATCATCAAGAAGAACAGGCGACCCTGCAGCTCAGGCTGCCGTGCTGTCCCCTCGACCGTCCGGCTCGACACCAACCCGTCACCGATTCCGGCGCCCAGTGCGCTCAGCCCCAGCAGAAACCCGAAGGCGACGACCGTGGCACCCAAGACGATTGCGCGTTCCAAACCAAACCCTCCTTAGTGGTGATTCATGCGTGTGCGGTTTCAACTTCCGTGGCGATCGCGACGTAGGACACGGTCAAGACGGTAAAGATAAACGCTTGGACCGCTCCGATGAAGAGGCTGAAGAGCGTCCACAGCGCGCCGGGCAGCCAGGAGATCCAGGTCGGAACCAGCGTGATGATCAGGGACAGCAGCAGCTCCCCGACGAAGATGTTGAAGTACAACCGGAAGGACAGGGTGATCGGCTTGGCGAGCTCGTCGATGACACTCAGTGGAAAGTACGGCGGGACCACCAGGAGATGTTTGACGTAGCCGCCGGGGCCGCGGCGGCGAATGCTGTAGAACGTAAAGAGGACGAACGTGAGCAGGGCCAGCGCCAGCGTCGTATTCCAGTCATTGGTCGGCGACTTGAACCCGGGGATGAGCCCTATCCAGTTGGAGACCAGCAGAAAGACGAAGAGCGTGATGGCAAGAGGCCCAAGGTTGAGATTTCGACCTTGCAGTGACTCCGCGGTCAACCCGCCGATGTACTCAACGATCAGCTCGATGATGTTCTGCAGTTGCGTCGGTTTCCCGACCCGCAGCTGGCTGCGCACGATGAGCGCGGCGACGAGCAGGATCGCGCACACGATCAGGGTATTGCGGATGGTGTCGGCGTTGAAGTCAATCCCGGCAATGTTGACGGTAGGATGCGTGACGTCGGCCTGGAGCAGCACCAGGAGCCTCATATCGGCAAGCCCGGTCGCGCCCGCATCATCCGCCAGCCCGCCACCGCGCCGGCGATCGGGAAACAGCCGTAACCGATCGCCGCTCCGACTGGATCCACGCGGCTGACGATGAGCACGACGCCCAGCAGGACGGCGATTGTCAGGAACCGGATCGCGGCTGCCAGCTGCAGCATTCGCGCGGTCGGGGCATGCCCGAGGAATCGCCTGGCGGTTCCAACCATCCAGACCATGTTGCCGAGGCCGAGCAGCCCGCCCGCGACCAATCCGGCGATCGCGCGCGGGTGGCCGATGGCGATCATGGCGGCCCCGATCACGCAAAGGAACGCGAGTAAAACCGCGGACGTCGTCAGCTCGAACCGCCGCAGCTCACCCACTCCGCGGTATCTCCTTCATCAGCCTCCGCACGACGCTATACCCGCCCCCTAGAACCCCGAGCAGCAACCCCACCAGCAGGAACCAGGGCGACGTGTGAAAGGCTCGGTCAGCGAGGTAGCCGAGACCCAACCCAACCAACACCGTGAGGGCGAGCTGGAGGCCGACGCCGGACGCGAGGCCCAAGGCCGCCAGCATGCTGGGGTCCTTGCGCTTATCCGTCGGGGCCATCACTGCCTCCAGAATTAGGCCTCAACCGTTGCAAGCTTATCAGGGGCTGAATTCGCGACGCCATCGGGCGCGCGCCCGAACCGGGCTCAACCTCGGCTGATTCGCCGGAAGCGACGCAGCATGATGATGACGATCCCCAACATCATCAGCAGGATGGCTCCGAGCAAGACCTTTTTGTGCCCGTAGATGGCGAGGCCGACCGCGGCAAATATGGCGGTCCCGAAGTAGAAGACGAGCGCCGTCTCCCGGGGGCTGAGGCCGAAGTCGAGCAGCCGGTGGTGCAGGTGCTCGGTATCCGGTGTCGCGATCGATCGACCTCGCAGCCGCCGGCGCACGATAGCCCAGGCCGTGTCGACGATGGGGATCGCGAGGGCGGCCACCGGCACGATCAGGGTTAACACGACGGTCCCCTTGGCGACGGAGAGGACGGAGAGTGCCGCCAGGGTGAAGCCCAGGAAGTTGCTGCCACTGTCGCCCATGAAGACGCGGGCTGGATGCCAGTTGAAGAAGAGGAAGCCGACGCAGGCACCGATCAGCGCTCCGGCAAGGGTGACGATGTCGGTCTCGCCGCGGTTGATGGCCGCCAGCAAGAGGGTCGCGGCCACGATCGCTACCACGCCGGCGGCCAGCCCGTCGACGCCGTCGATCAAATTGACGGTGTTTTGCAGGCCGACGAACCAGGCCAGCGTGAGGGGGATCGCCACGGCGGGCACAAGGACGAACGGGTGCCCGCCGGGAAGCCCGATGAAGTGGATCGTGATTCCGAACACAACGATGGCGAGCAAGGAGGCGGCGACCTGAAAGGCCAATTTCAGGATCGGTCGCAGGCCGCGGAGGTCATCGAAGACCATGAGGGTGGTGATGACCGCCGCCGAAAGCAGTAAGCCGAGCGTGGCCGGGTTCGTGGAAAAGAGGGCCGCGGAGAGACCGAATCCCAGGTACATCGCAAGGCCTCCGAGGCGGGCGGTTGGCTCGCTGTGGATGCGGCGTTCTCCCGGGTGGGCGACGGCTCCCAGCCTGAAGGCCAGCCAGCGGGCCGGCAGCACCGCGATCGTCGTGCAGACCAGCGCCGCGAGAAACGGCACCACCGCCGGACCGAAGCGCGCCGCTGAGAAGTCAGACCAGAAGGTCGGGTCGCTGAAGAAGCCCGCGCCCGCTAATACGGCAGCGGAAATCGTTCGCACAACGCCCGGCTACGGGCGCGCACCTGCTCGTGCACCGTGCGGTCCTCGAGGTTGAAGAGCAACTCGGCGACCATCTCGGCGATCTGGCTCATTTCCTGCGTACCCATGCCTCGTGTCGTGACCGACGGGGTTCCCAGCCGAATGCCACTCGGGTTGAACTTGCTCGCGGTATCAAAGGGGATCGAGTTGCGGTTGACCGTGATGCCGACGGTGTCGAACGCATCCTGGACCTTCTTGCCGGTGAGGTTGAGCGGCCGCAGGTCGATCAGCGTCAGGTGGTTGTCGGTGCCGCCGCTGACCAGCCGCAGCTTTCGGCGGCTGAGCCCCTCGGCGAGGGTGCGCGCGTTGTTGACGACCGACTGCGCGTAGGCCTTGAACTCCGGCGTCTTCCACTGGGCCAGCATCACGGCCTTGCCGGCGATGGCGTGATTGTGCGGGCCACCCTGGCTGCCGGGAAAGACGCTCTTGTCCACCTCGGCCGCGTACTTCGCCTTGCAGAGAATCATCGCCCCCCACGGTCCGCGCATCGTCTTGTGCGTCGTGAAGCTGACGAAGTCGGCATGCGGAACGGGGCTCGGGTGCGCGCCTCCCGCCACCAGGCCGGCGAAATGCGCCATGTCGACGAAGAAGTAGGCATCGACCGCTTTCGCGATTGACGCCAGCCGCTCGAAGTCGAGGACGCGCGGGTAGGCGCTGTAGCCGGCGAGCAGCATCTTCGGCCGGACCTCTTTGACCTGCTTGTCGAGCACGTCGTAGTCGATCCGCTCGGTGGTGGCATCGACCCCATAGGGCACGAAGTGGTAGAGCTTCCCGGAGAAGTTCACCGGACTGCCGTGGCTGAGATGCCCGCCCTGGCTGAGATCCATGCCCATCACCGTGTCGCCGACGTTGAGCACCGCCGCGTAGACGGCGTAGTTGGCGGTGGTGCCGCAATGCGATTGCACGTTGGCGTGCTCCGCACCGAAGAGGGCCTTGGCGCGCTCGATCGCCAGCGTCTCGATCCGGTCGACGTTCTCACAGCCGCCGTAGTAGCGCTTACCGGGGTAGCCCTCGGCATATTTGTTGTTGAGCAAGGAGCCAAGCGCCTGCAGCACGGCGGGGCTGGCGATATTCTCCGAGGGAATCAACTCCAGCGTGTACTGCTGACGTTCGAATTCATCGCGGATCGCGGCACCGACCTCGGGATCGACCAGGTCGATGCGACTGGTCAGGTCGGTGCGGGCCTGCAGCATCGGCTCATTATCCCCGAATCAGTTCGGCTGCCGGAATCGCGCCTTCGCGCAGGATCCGAGGCGTCGCGCCGCTCACGTCGAGAATCGTCGAGGGCTGGCCGATCGGGCACGGGCCGCCATCCAGCACGACGTCGAGCTCGTCACCCAGCCCGGCGATGACCTGGTCGGCATCGACGGGCGGCGACTGGCCCGCGGGGTTGGCACTGCTGCTCGCGACTGGTTCTCCCAGCGCGCGCAGCAGCGCGAGTGCGACCTCGTGGCTCGGCGCGCGCACGGCCAGGGTCGACCCATCGGCTTGCGCACGAGCGGGCAACACCAGGGTGAGGGGACCCGGCCAGTAGCGCGCCATCAACGCGGCCGCGGCGGGCGACACGACCGCAAATCTTTCGACCTGGTGTCGGTCGGCGACGAGCCACACCATCGGCTGCCCGGAGGGGCGTCGCTTCAGCTCGTAAAGGCGGGCGACCGCGGCGGGATCCGTGGCGCGCGCGCCCACGCCATAGAGCGTGTCCGTCGGGAACGCGATCACCGCGCCGGCGCGAAGCCGTTCCGCCGCGCGGGCCACGTGCTCTGGGTCCGCCGGCCAGCGCGCGGTCACGTCTGGATCCGTACCACGCGGTCCTGCCCGGCCAGGTCCTTGTGCACGCTCACCTCAGCTTGAGACCAATGTCCCTGCGCGAGTCGGATGATGCGGCGCGTCTGCGCCGGGTCGCACTCGAAGAGGAGGAGGCCGCCTGTCTTCACGACCGCGGGCGCCTGCGCCAACGCCACGCGAATCAGCGACAGGCCGTCCTTGCCGCCGTCGAGCGCGAGCCCCGGCTCGTACTCGAGCTCCTTGGGCCGCAGCCGCCGCAGCGCCTCGGGGATGTACGGCAGATTGGCCATGACCAGGTCGGCGCGGGCCGCGCCTTTCAGGAGGTCGCCCTTCACCGCCGTGATCCGCCGGCGGAGCCGGTAGCGTGCGATATTGTCGGCCGCCACCCGCAGTGCGCGGGCGCTGACATCACGCGCCTCGATGCGAACGCCCGGGACGGCTTTGGCGACCGAAATGGCGACCGCACCGCTACCCGTACCAAGGTCGATGACCCGGCGCCTCTCCGGATGGGCCTTCAACCAGTCGATCGCCAGCTCGACGAGCAGCTCGCTCGACGGCCGGGGGATGAGCACCGCGGGCGTCACCTTCAGCATGTGGCCATAGAACTCCCGCTCGCCAACCAGGTATGGCACTGGGACGCGCGCGGCGCGGCGCGACGTTAAGCGGCGGAGCCGGGCGCGCTGCGCGACGGACAGCTGCTGGTCGGGGTGACTGTGGAGCCGCTCGCGCGAACTCTGGAGGATGTGCGCGACCAGGATCTCGGCATCGAGCCACGGTAGTGGGATGCCGGCCGTCGCCAGGGTAGCCCTTGTCGTCGCGAGCTGCGCCTTGACCCGGTTGCGGTCAGTTGCGCTTGGCGCCATTCGGCGGTTCGCTCAGGCGGTTGCCCTGGTCCCACGCGATCAGCCGATCGATCACCGGGTCGAGATCCCCCGCCTCGACGAACTGGGGCAGCTTGTAGTACTTGAAGTCGATCCGGTGGTCGGTGATCCGTCCCTCCGGATAGTTATAGGTCCGGACTTTTTCGCTCCGGTCGCCCGAGCCCACAGCCGAACGACGAACTTCGGTCAAGGCCTCTTGCTGCTGTGCCATCTGGCGGTCGAACAGGCGGGCCATCAGCACTTTTTCCGCCTTGGCCTTGTTCTTCAGCTGCGAGCGCTCATCCTGGCAGGTGACCACGATCGGCGGACCGCCGTCCTCGGGCGTGTATGTGAGGCGCACCGCCGAGTCCGTGGTGTTGACACTCTGCCCGCCGTGCCCGCCCGAACGGTAGACATCGACCTTGAGCCGTTCCGGATCGATGGCGACATCGACCTCTTCGGCCTCCGGCATGACCACCACCGTGGCCGTCGAGGTGTGAATCCGCCCCTGCGCCTCGGTCTCCGGCACGCGCTGCACGCGGTGCACGCCGTTCTCGAATTTCAGCCGCGAGTAGGCGCCCCGACCGCGAACCTCGAAGACCACTTCTTTGAAGCCGCCCCGCTCGGTCACGTTCTCCGAGAGCAGGTCGACCTTCCACCGCCGCGACTCGGCATAGCGGCTGTACATGCGGAAGAGATCGGCGGCAAACAATCCCGCCTCGTCTCCGCCGGTTCCCTGGCGAATCTCGACGATGACGTCCTTGTCGTCGGTGGGATCCTTGGGGACGAGTGCCAGCTTGAGCTCGCCCTCGAGGCGATTGCGCTCAGTCTGTTGCTTCTCGAACTCCTGCCTCGCATAGGCCTGCATCTCCGGATCCCGCTCCTGCTCCGCCAGTTCGCGCGCTTCGGCCATGGCGTGCTCGGCCCGGCGGTATGCCTCATAGAGCTGGACCAGGTCCTTGAGTTGGGCCTGCTCCTTGCTCAGCCGCTGGAGCTCCTTGAGATCAGCGTGGACCGCGGGATCGGCCAGCCGTTCGGTGATCGCGTAGTACCGAGCCCGAACGGCTTCGAGCTGTTCGAACATCAGGCCGCGGCCTCTTTCTCCTCTAGGCGGGCGGCCTCAAAGGCTGCCAGCGCGACCTCGAGCTGACGGTCGTCGGGCTCGCGCGTCGTGAGCTTCTGAGTCAGGAGAAACGGAAGGATCAGCACCTTGACGATCGGATTGTTCCGATTGCGGCCGGCGAAACGAATGAACTCGTAGGCCAGCAT
>Ga0209474_10004127_pt1 | contig 12609 bp, 10 predicted proteins | sample GraSoiAngelo_145_FD_185902 | JGI IMG/M metagenome (GOLD analysis project Ga0209474, IMG submission 185902) | Grasslands soil microbial communities from the Angelo Coastal Reserve, California, USA - 14_1009_05_20cm (SPAdes) (version 2) | ecosystem: Environmental > Terrestrial > Soil > Grasslands...
TGTACGTGAGACGCTGTCGGTGACGGACCGAGCTTACATCATCAATGAGGGCAAAATATTCCGGCACGGTACGCCGAACCAGTTGGGAAGTGATTCAGAAGTGCGAAGAGTTTATTTAGGAGAGAGTTTTTCGTTAGTGTGAAACGCGGTGTCAGTGGCCAGTGATTGGGCATCAGTTCTGCTGCATTGGTCCTAAGTTGGATTGCTAGCCACTGGCAACTGATCACTTTTTATGGTGCTTCTCCAGCCAAAGCTGCACTTAAAAGTTTCGCAGAGGCAGATCCTCACACCTGGCTTGGTGCAGATGGTCAGCGTCCTGGCGCTCAACAAACTTGAGCTGAAGGACATGATCACCGCCGAGATGGTTGAGAATCCTGTGCTCGAGGAACTCGAAGATGCTGTGCCACTCATTGATGATGTTGGCCGCCGAGAGGAAGAGCGAGACAGGGCTTCCGCAACCGAAGAGGCCCCAGTCCCTACTCCAGACAAAAAAGATCCATTCGAAGAAATTGATTTTGGTTCGTTCTTTAAGGATTACCTCGATCCCGGCTTCCGTAGTCCGGGGGATTTTGAAGAAATCGAGCGCCCCTCCTTTGAAAATTTTCTTTCCAAGCCCAGCACGCTGACGGACCATTTGGTTTGGCAACTCGGTTCCATATCCATGCGTCCTGCGGTTCGCGAAGCTGCCGACGCGATTATCGGCAACCTGAACGAGGACGGATATCTCATCGCCAGCGATGAGGAGTTGCTCGGAATAGTTCCGGCGGCACCACCCGAAATTGACGCGGCGAAATCTGAAAGCGTGGTGAAAGAGGCCGCGGCCCTGGGCCTTGATGCGGCTTTGATGGATTCAACTAGGGAAGAGGCAGCTACTCCAGCTCCTGATACTTGGAGCGGCGCAGCGGTCTCTGATAATTCCCAGCACGCTTCGAGCACGAGCTCCGCTGCTGCAACTGCGCCCGCGCCTGTGCCGGTCAGTGCCAATACGACTGCTCCGCCTCCAAAAAAGGGATCAAGCCCGGTTCCACAAGTGCGGTTTAATCAGGAAGATCTTCGGGAAGCGATTGAAATTGTCCGGCAGTTGGATCCGCCGGGTGTGGCCTGCCGCGACCTCCGCGAATGCCTGCTTTGCCAATTGCATTTTCACCAGACGCAGCTTGAAAAAAATGGGAATGGCGCAGCCCAGGCGGTCAATGATGCGATTGCGCTTGTCGACCAGCATCTGCGCGCCTTACAAAACAAGCAATACAAGGAAATTTCCCGCGCCATCAACCGGCCGGTAGAGGCCGTGCAGGCCGCCCTGGGGTACATTCGCACACTCGATCCGCGACCTGGCCTGCGCTACAACATTGTGCAGCCGCGCCTGATTGAGCCTGATGTCGCTTTTGTGAAGCATGGCGACGAGTGGCTGGTCATGATGAACGACGACGATGTACCCACGCTGCGATTGAATCCGGCATATCGCAAATTGCTGACTCGCGATGGCAACGACCGCGACACGCGCAATTACGTCAAAGAGCGCTTTAAGAGCGCCATTCAGCTGATCAAAAACATCGAACAGCGCAAGCAGACCATTTTGAAAGTTTGTTATTCGATTGTGCTCCGGCAACGAGATTTCCTCGAAAGAGGTATCGACGAGCTCAAGCCGATGATGATCAAGGAAGTGGCGGAAGAAATTGGCGTCCATCCTTCCACCGTGAGCCGCGCGGTGGCCAGCAAATACGCGCACACTCCTCAAGGCGTTTTCGAGCTACGTTACTTCTTCAGTGAAAGCGTCAACGGGCCTGAGGGCGGGAATACATCGCTGCTCATCCTGAAACGTCGAGTCAAGAAACTTATTGAAGATGAGGATCCCAGCAAACCGCTTACCGACGAACAGATCACCCGCATTCTGCAGTCTCAAGGCATTCAGGTAACTCGCCGCACCGTTGCCAAGTACCGCGAAGACATGAAAATTCCCAGTACTCACCAGAGAAGAGTTAAGAAATAAGTAAGAAGTAAGATTTCAGAATGCAGAAGTAAAATCGCAGAATTCAGAATGCAGAATTCAGATTTGAAAGCATCTGGTCCTGTGTTCTTCAGTGTTTTTAAATCTTCTATCTTCAATCTACAATCTGAACTGGTTCCATTCTGCATTCTGACCTCTAACTTCTGACTTCGATTATCGGAGTATCCATGAGCGTGGAATACACGGGCAGGCATTATGAAGTTACGGCTGCTGATCGCAGAGAAGTTGAATCCGGCTTAAGCAAGATCAAGAAAATTCTACGAGGCAATTTTGACAGCAAGGTGGTTCTTGCAGTTGAGAAGCACCGGCACAAAGCTGAAATTACTATCAATTCCCGAGTCGGCCCGCTGGTTGCGTTGTCCCAAGCCAAAGACATGCGAGCGGCCATTGGCAATGCCCTGGAACACCTGGAAAAGCAAGCGCTCAAAAACAAGACCCGCATCATCACAAAAAAGCGACGCAATCACACAGCCAGGGATCTCGAAGCCGCACTACCGGAAGAAAAAGTTGCTGCGGCCGCAGTGTCTTCAACAGTATCGATCGTGGTTCACAAATTTCCGGCATTCGAGAAATCCACAGACGTTCATCTGCTCCGTTCGGACGATGCCGTCGCGCTCCGTCCCATGACTCTCGAAGAAGCAATCAAAGAGGCCCATTTTCGCGACCGTGACGTTTTTGTCTTCCGTGATCCTAAAGGCAAGCTGATGATTCTCCACCGCACCCGCGACGGCAAAATGGAGCTGATCGAGGCCCCTTAAAGATTGTTGTGTTGTTGAACTCCGGATCGCGAGTTCATTCTGGCGCAAAATCCGCGCCCTGCGGTACTCTGGGACAAGTGCAAACGGCAATTCCTCACAGAAGCAATTCCGCGACTTGCGGTTTCGTTGAACCCTCACCAAAACGGCCGTTTCACCAATCCATTCTTTTCATCGTTCTTGTGGCTTTTGCGCTAAGGCTCGCAGTGATTGTTATCGGCCACACCTACCGCATCAATCCGTTGCGCGATCATTTTCAGTTCGGCTGGGAAATGGGACGAATCGCTCGCTCCGTCATCCATGGGCAAGGCTTCAGTTCTCCGACCGATCTAAACACGGGGCCCACGGCTTGGGCTGCGCCGGTTTATCCCTATGTCATTGCGGGCGCATTCAAGATCTTTGGCTTATATACTCGCGCGTCGGCGTTTGCGATGCTGGTGTTCAACAGTCTTTTTGCGTCGCTTACGTGTTGGACGATTTACCTGACTGCTAGCCGGATTTACAACGAGCGTGTTGGCCGCGCCGCTGCGTGGACCTGGGCCGCTTTCCCATATGTCATTTATTGGCCGGTGCGCATCATCTGGGAAGTCAGCTTCTCCACATTTCTGCTCAGCCTCGCTCTGTGGCTCACCATCCGTATAGCCGATCGCGCCCGCCGCCGTGACTGGATCATCTATGGCCTGCTCTGGGGTCTGATTCTTTTGACCAACACCACGCTGGTGATATTACTGCCGTTCTTTCTCGCGTGGATTATCTATCGCACGCCACAACTCTTTCGGCGGTACTCCGGCGCAGCGCTCATGCTGGTCGTCATGGTGCTTTGTATCACTGCGTGGACCGTTCGCAACTATCAGGCGTTTGGCCGTTTTATTTTCATTCGTGACAATCTTCCGCTGGAACTTCACGAAGCTAACAATGACTTGTCCTCAGGGTTATGGCAGCGCACCGAACATCCGGGCAACGATCCGGTTGCCATGCGCCGGTTCAAAGAGCTGGGCGAAATTCGCTTCATGGATGTAGAAAAAGCTGAGGTCCACGAATTTATCCGGCAGAATCCGGGAAAGTTTTTGCTTTTCACCTTGAAGCGTCTTTGGTATTTCTGGGCCGCGCCACCGCAGACTGTGATCTTAGGCGGTTACGACCTGTGGGTTGCGCGCCATGTGGAGTTCCTGCTGGAAGCCTTGTTCGCGTTTGCCGGACTTATTCTTACGTTGTGGCGGCGGAATCCATATGGCTGGCTAATGGCGCCATTCTTGCTCATCTACCCGCTTCCTTATTATCTGGTGAACCCATTTCAGCGTTACAAGCACCCGATCGAGCCAGTCATGCTGATTCTGATCGTATATGTGCTGTGGGAGTCTAGAAAGGTGCGACTAGATTGGCGATCTCATCGACCGCAATGATCGCCCGATTCCAAAATCGCACTGCTTAATTGTCCGAAGGCGCAAAATAGATATTTCTCCTTTTGCTTACCCCATCTCTCCCTTAAAGTAGATTATGCGTTCGATTTTGCAGAAGAAGGGCCTGCGCTTCATCTTCGCTGCCAACGTCATCTCCATGATCGGCAGCGGGATGAACTCGGCCGCAGTCGCCTGGTACATTCTGCAGGCCACGCACTCTGAAATTGCGCTGGGCACGTTTGCTGTGGTCCAGACCCTGCCTGCAATTCTTCTGCTTCCATTCACCGGCGTAATTATTGATCGCGAAGACCGCCGTCGTCTGGTTATGGTGCTCGACGCTGCCCGCGCCGTGGTAATCGCGGCTGTCGCCGTGCTCGCCTTCGAAGGCAAAGCCAAAGTGTGGGAACTGTACGCGATGAACATGCTGGTAGCGGCTGGGTTCTGGATGTTCTGGCCGACCATTACCGCGCTCATTCAGGAAATGACTCCTGATGACGAATTCATTCATGCGAACACGTTTCTGCTTGCCGGCGTCCAGGGAGGCTGGCTGATTGCCGGCGCGCTCGTCGGCTTCGTCTACAACAAGATCGGCTTGGGCGGAGTCTTGCTGCTTGATGTCGGCAGTTACGTGCTTTCATTTGTATGTTATTTCGCCGTTCGCAAGGGACGCCACGTGGTGCCTCGTCCGGCAGAGTTACATGCCGATATCGTTGCCGCAGAAGGTGCAGTGCAAAAGTTCTTTCGCGAGTTGCGCGATGGCATTCACTTCCTTCGTGGACATCGAGAAATTGTTCTGCTCGGTGTCAGCTGGGCGCTGTTTCTCTCCGCCATGATGACTGGAGTCGTGGTCACGCCGCCGCTGAGCGACAACGTCTATCACAAAGGCGCGGTAGGCTACGGCTGGTTGAATGGCGGCTGGGGTGTAGGCGCGTTTCTCAGCGCATTTTACGCGCCCATGTTCATCAAGAAATTCGGTGCGCGGAGGTCCATTGCAATTTCACTCGGAGTACTGGCGTGTCTGATGACTTCGGCACCGATCATGCCAGTGCTCGCGTTGGCAGTAGTGGTTTACGCGCTAATGGGTTCTGGCCGCGGCATCACCGGAGTAGCGATGAACACCAGCATGATGGAACAGATTCCGCAGCACTTCATGGGCAGGGTCCAGAACACGTTTTATTTTGCAGGAACGCTGCTGCAGGTATTGCAGTCGTATCTGGTGGGGGCGGTGGCAGAAAGAAATCTCATTGCCGGCTTTTCGGTCATTGGGTTTGTCTATGCGATTGGATTTGTTACCGCGACCTGGCCCGTGCGTATTCATCATCCTGTGGAGCTCACGCAGGCTGAGTAGCTGGATTCAAAGCTCCACTCAACCTGCCGCGTATAATGAGTACTCCAGAAAAATCAGAGGACGTCATCATGCCTTCTTCCAATGGTAACAGCGGTAATGGTCACAACGGAGACGCTCACAACGGGAGCGGCGCTCCGAAATTACGAGCCGATTGGATCGCGGGCCGCAAATCCGAGAACGCGAACGGCAATTTCTCGCAGATGCACTATGCTCGCCAGGGCGTGGTCACACAAGAAATGCAGTACGTTGCTGACCGCGAGAAGCTGTCGCCAGAGTTGGTTCGTGATGAAGTTGCTCACGGGCGCATGATTATTCCTGCGAACATCAATCATCCAGAGCTCGAGCCAATGGCAATCGGCGTGGCCTCACTGTGCAAGATCAATGCGAACATCGGCAATAGCGCGGTAACTTCGAATATCGGCGACGAATTAAACAAGCTGCACACTGCGGTGCATTATGGTGCCGATACGGTGATGGATCTCTCTACCGGGGGCGATATACATCAGATACGTGAAGCCATCCTGCGCCATTCTCCGGTCCCGATTGGTACGGTGCCCATCTATGAAGCAGTTTCGCGCGTTAAGCGGATTGAAAACCTCAACGCTGATGTAATGCTTGAAGTAATCGAGGAACAGGCTGAGCAGGGCGTGGATTATATGACTATCCACGCTGGTGTGCTGGTGCAGTATTTGCCGCTGATTTCGAAACGAATTACTGGAATCGTGAGCCGTGGCGGCGCAATTCTCGCGCAATGGATGGCGCATCATCACACGCAGAATTTCCTGTACGAGCGTTTTGACGACGTTTGCAAGATTTTCGCTAAGCACGACGTTTCATTTTCGCTCGGTGATGGTCTGCGTCCCGGTTGCATTGCCGATGCCAGCGATGCGGCGCAATTTGCCGAACTGAAAACCTTGGGCGAGCTCACAAAAAAAGCCTGGGAATACGACGTACAGGTCATGATCGAAGGCCCGGGTCATGTTCCGCTAGACAAAATCAAAGAGCAAGTGGATAAAGAGCGCGAGCTTTGCTATGAAGCTCCGTTCTATACGCTTGGCCCTCTGGTTACCGACATTGCGCCGGGTTACGATCACATCACTTCTGCGATTGGCGCAGCCATGATCGGATGGCATGGGGCGGCTATGCTCTGCTACGTCACTCCCAAGGAGCACCTCGGGCTTCCCAACGAAAAAGATGTGAAGGATGGAATCATCGCTTACAAGATCGCAGCCCATGCTGCTGATCTGGCTCGGCACCGTCCCGGTGTTCAGGACCGCGACAATGCCCTAAGTTATGCGCGGTACAAATTCGATTGGGAGAAGCAGTTCGCGCTCTCATTGGATCCGGAGACTGCTCGGGCAATGCATGATGAAACCTTGCCGGATGATTATTACAAGGAAGCGGCGTTCTGCTCCATGTGCGGTCCCAAATTCTGCTCAATGAATTATTCGTCGAAGGTGGACGAATACAATCGAGAAGTTCACGGCTTGGAAAAGAAGGATTATTCAGAGCTGGTGGATCGATTGGTACCGCTGAAGTAAAGAAGATATTTCGTTAGGAAGTTCTGCCACTACCGGCGCTGGCTAGCCGAAGCCTTTGAACCGTTCCCGTAATATTTGTAAGTATCCGGTGCTACGTAATCGTCACTTGCAACTCGACCTGGCTTCGGCGTCGTAGCCGCTTTGGTCGAGACCTGTTTTTCCTGCACTGGCTTTTCCTGCGCGATTTTGGGATTCGCAGTTTTCTGGGCTGGAATTTTTCCAGCCGTATGCGGCGCAGGGAGAACGGCTGGCCGATCCAAGGTTGTGCTTGCCGGCGGATTTGTATTCAAAACATGGCTTGGAAGTGACCGAGGGGCGTAATGCGTCACGGTCGACACAATTGCCAGCACAAGCACGGCAGCAATTGCCGCCAAGGTCATCGAACTCCAGAATCGTGTATCGATGGCCAGGCGATCGCGTTTCACCTTCCATTCTGACAGCCGCTGCGCGGCCAAGTACCTGGCTTGCAAAGCTGACGTTGCAAGCAGAACTCGGACGCGTGAAGGTGCTGCCGGCTGTATATTCGCCGGACGTATAACATCCGTTGTCGTCGTGGAAATCGATTGAAACTTCGATGAAATGCGTTGCACACTTGCGACACTGTTACGACTAAATGAAGTTAACTCGTTTCCGGCCTTCTGAGCATAACGACCGGTTAGGGCGACTCCGGCACGTAATAAATGTTGTCCTTGTTGTCCGGCGCGAACAATGGCTTTGCGCAACTCTAAAGATCGTAAACTTTGTAGCAAATTCGTGCGAACTGTTTGCAAGCCAGCCAGAGTGCTTCGCCCTGCGTTTTCGCTAAGCGCTCGGACTTTCCCGATGCTCCGCAACATTGCGTCCGAATTGCGCTTGCTTTTGACCGACGGTGGTGGATACCTCCGAATCTCGCGCTTAACAAGCTGAGGCGCATGAACTTGAGTTATTGGAACTTGCGCAACTGGAGGTTTAGGCATTGGAGCCGCGGGAATTTCACCCACGCGCGGCACAGGAACCGGAGACAAATGAGTCTGCGGCATGGGAACCTGTGGCAAACGAGCCGTGGACGTTTGAGCCGGCGGGACTCGCGGTTGCTCGGTTTTTTTGATCGGACTAGGGCCGTACTCGGATAGCGGTAACGGAGTCGGCTTGGACGGGATGAGGGGAGCAGGTTCAGACTCGGGCTGCCGCACTCGCCACCACAGAGGCGAAGAAGACCCGGCGCTGGTCTCCTGCGAAGCAGGTTTCGGTTCGACGATGGCAAATTCTGGTTTGGGTCGGCGTGCCTGTTCGATCATCTCCGCGAATTGAACGGTGTGCCCGAGCGAGTCTTCTTTTGGCGTGGTATCTTCGGGGGCAGGCTCGGCGGTCGCGTGCCAAATCAGCCCATGCGGAACCAGGGACTCTTCATTATCCTGAGGCTTGCGTTTGCGATTTCCGAACATGCGGTTTCTTTGATGCTGCTTCTCGGAGCGGAAGTTAGCCTGCAAAAACCTGCATTCTCGGCACCTGGCCCCATTCACAAATGGGCGGGACCGGCCACTAGTTCACCCTCTGAAGCCTGCTGACCAGCTTCTGCGCCAGATTTTCTTCCGATTCAGACCACAAGAGGCGGGTCTTAGCGCCTGAATTCTTCTCGACCTTCGTGGTGAAGTCAACCAACTTTTGCACGTTGCTCCTCACTCGCGATTCGACTTCAGGCGAGAGTTGCAGTTCCTCGTATAGAAATGGCGAGTCCAGCCCAAAGTCGACCTGGAGCTGTCCTTGAGTACCAGATTCAGCGTCCTCAAACTCGTCGCCCCGAACAATAAACCTGACCAGTGATGGCCTAAGGGTCCAGTCGGCTTGCGGTGTTATCGGCGACCACAGGTCCCAACTCGCCTCGAAAACATAGGCGTAATCCTCGTGGGGCAATCCGGCCGCGATTGTTACGGCTTCTTCGGGGGAAATTCCGGGGCGAAAGTGCTCTTCAAGAATTGTGGCCTCACCCCACGATATGGGATGGACCGCGACACCGATGATCCCAGGCTGCTGGGGGGAGAACGGCAATTGTTGCATGACTGCCGCCGCATGGGCAAAGGTCTCTACCAGCTCGGAATCACTGTACCAGAGGTTTAGATATAGATTGTCGGGCATGATGGATCTCAGCAAGCAAAGCCGGCGCGCTCATTGGATGCCGACTACCTGCGAGGACGATATAAATCTGTGCTGGTCCCGAAAAATACCTCGGCAGCCTGCATCACGGTTTCCGAAAGCGTGGGGTGAGGATGGATTGTGAGCGCAACATCCTTCGCCAGCGCCGCCATTTCAATGGCCAACGTTCCTTCCGCGATCAACTCACCTGCGCCAGAGCCGACAATTCCCACACCCAAAATGCGCTCGCTTGCCGGATCCAAAATCAGCTTGGTCAAACCCTCGGTGCGGTCCAGTGTCACAGCTCTACCGGAAGCGGCCCAGGGGAATTTCGCGACCTTAATTTCACGGCCTTCCTTCTCAGCCTGAGTCTCAGTCAGACCGGACCAGGCAATTTCAGGATCGGTGAAAACGACCGCCGGAATCGCATTGGGTTCGAATGCAACTTTGTGTCCGGCAATATGCTCGACCGCGGTTCGCCCCTCATGTGACGCCTTGTGCGCCAGCATGGGTTCGCCCACGACGTCACCAATGGCGTAAATTGCCGGATCATCGGTTTGGAGATGCTTGTTGACCTGAATGAATCCGCGATCGCCTACTCGGACCTGCGTGCGATCGAGTCCCGCAATTTGTGAATTTGGTTTGCGGCCGACTGAGACCAGGACTTTATCAAAGACCTTCTCGCGTTCTTTTACATCTTTTCCATCGAAACAAACTCGAATGCCGTTGGCTTCTTCTTTTACGGCGGTCACGGTGTTGAGCAGAATCGCATCGAACATCTTTTCGAGACGTTTGTGCAATGGGAGTACGAGATCGCGATCAGCTCCGGGAAGCAGGCCGCCGGTCATTTCTACAACCGAAACTTTTGATCCGAGAGCAGCATAAACCGTGCCGAGTTCCAGGCCGATGTAACCGCCGCCAATCACGAGAAGCGTACCGGGAACATCGTTTATGTCCAGCGCCGAAGTTGAATCCAGCATGCGAGGACTATCGAGTTTCAGGGTTGGAATAACTGCAGGGCGCGATCCAGTTGCGATGATGATTCGATCGAAGGTGGTTGACTCTCCGCCGCCGCCATTCTTCGTAATGCGAATCGTATTCGAATTTTCAAAGCTCGCATCGCCCCGGATGTACTGCACTTTTCTGGCCTTGGCAATTTGCCCCAGCCCGCTTGTCAGTTTGTTGACCACTCCTTCTTTGAATGAACGCAATCGCGCAACATCAATTCGTGGCTCGCCAAACTCGATCCCCCAATTCTTCGCGTGACGACATTCGTCGATCACCTTGGCTACGTGCAGCAAAGCTTTCGACGGAATACATCCGCGATACAGGCACACGCCACCGGGATTCTGCTCGCGGTCGATTAGCGTGACGTTCATTCCGAGATCAGCCGCCAGGAATGCAGCGGCGTAGCCCCCGGGTCCGCCACCGACAATGGCAATATTTGGTTGTGACCGTTCTGTCATAGCGTGCGCAAGCTTAAAGGTGCGTTGTCATTATTTTGCCGAGGAATCTGCATTTGTCGGGAACAACAGGTTCCTCACCGCTAAAGCGGTTCGGAATGACAGTGAATTTGATTTTCCTTCGTGAACTGTTGTGTCCTTGGTAGTTTATGGTTCGAAAGGTCTCAGCCCTGTACCGACAGTAAGAACGGCTGTTCAAAAGCTTCCGCAATCCAACGCAAAAAACGTGCCGCATCGGCGCCGTCAATCAGCCGGTGATCGTAGGAAAGCGAAAGCGGCAGCACCATGCGCGGCTCAAATTTGTTATTCATCCAAACGGGTTCCATCCCTGATCGCGAAAGTCCCAGGATCGCGACCTCGGGATAATTCACGATCGGCGAAAAACCCGTACCGCCTATGCCGCCGAGATTCGTGATAGTGAACGTCCCACCTTCCATGTCCGCCGGGCTGAGTTTCTTGTCGCGAGCTTTTTTAGACAGTCCGGTGAGTTCCGCAGCCAACTCAACAATATTTTTCTTATCTACATCTCGGATCACCGGGACCAGCAGTCCGCGATCGGTATCGACCGCAACGCCGATATTGATGAACTGCTTGTAGACAATCTCCTCTTTTTCCATGTCGATGCTGGCATTAAACTGCGGGAAAATCTTGAGCGCTGAAGCACAAACTTTCAGGGCAATCGCAGTCACAGTCATCTTGCCGCCAGCCTCAGCCGCCTTAGGCGCGAATTTGGTCCGCAACTGCTCAAGCTCGGTAATGTCGGCTTTGTCCTGCTGAGTAACGTGGGGAATCGAACTCCAAGCTTCCCACATGTGCTCGGCAGTTTTGCGGCGCACGCCGCGCATGGAGACGCGCTCGATCTTTCCCCACTTGCTGAAATCGGGAAGAGCGGGCTGCTGCAGGTGAGTTGCCGCAGAGCCTGCACCGGATGCAGCCCCAGCAATGACGCTCTTTGCATAGAGCTTTACGTCGGCTTCACTGATGCGTCCGCCAGGACCGTTCCCAGGAATGCTGTGTATATCAATTCCCAGCTCACGCGCCAAACGGCGAACGTGCGGAGCAGCGGGAACGGGTCCGCGATGTTCTACACCAGCGGCGCGGTCAAGATGCAATGGCATGCTGAAGGTCGCTACTGAGGCCGTCGGCGGCTGATCCCGAGGCAGTGCCTGCTCTTCCGTCTTGCCCTCCGACTGAATTGCTGCCTGAAATGCCATCCGGGCATGGTCATGCGATTCTTCTGCACGTGAAGGCTGTTGAGAATGAGTCTGGGAGGTCGCACCTGGCTCAAGCGTGAAAATCAATTGCCCGACTTTGATCTGGTCACCCTGCGACACGTGAACGCCCTTAACGATGCCGCTGAGGGAAGATGGGACCTCGACCACAGCTTTTTCCGTCTCAAGTTCCATGACCGGCTGGCCTTCAGAAACTTGCGCACCCGGAGAAATCATCAGCCGAACGAGATCCCCTTGATGAATGTTTTCGCCCAGTTCAGGAAGTTTGAATTCAGAGACCTCGTTGCTTTCGGACGGCACAACAGGTGCGGAAGCAGTGGCCTTGGGCGCTGCTGATGGCGCCGGTTTTGGCGGAGCTTCGGACTTGGGAGCAGCCGGCTTCGGTTCGGACTTTGGTGCCGCTGCTGGAGCGCTGGATGCCTTTGCCTCCACACGCTTGCCGCCGGCGCCATTCTCCACTGTAAAGATCACCTGGCCGACTTTGATTTTCTCGCCCTGCTTGACCAGAACTTCTTTGATGGTGCCGCTAACAGAAGAGGGCACCTCGACTACTGCTTTATCGGTCTCGAGTTCCATCACGGCCTGACCTTCGGCAATGCTCGCTCCAGGCGCGATCATCAGTCGGACGAGATCGCCCTGATGAATGTTTTCTCCGAGTTCTGGAAGCTTAAATTCGGTCACGTAATGGATCTCCCAACAGCTGTGCAATCACAGATGGCCCAGAGTCACACACAGAAGAATTAGGTGATT
>Ga0209474_10004130_pt1 | contig 12608 bp, 10 predicted proteins | sample GraSoiAngelo_145_FD_185902 | JGI IMG/M metagenome (GOLD analysis project Ga0209474, IMG submission 185902) | Grasslands soil microbial communities from the Angelo Coastal Reserve, California, USA - 14_1009_05_20cm (SPAdes) (version 2) | ecosystem: Environmental > Terrestrial > Soil > Grasslands...
TGCTTCTTGCTGCCTTTGCGGCCGAAATTGTCCTTACACTTTGGGACTTCGTCGTCGAGATTGCGGTTCGTAAGGACCTCGGGGATGTCTACGCCGGAGAGCGTGTAACTCACGCCGTAATGGGAATTCTTTATGGCGCGATGCTGGCCACTTTCGCACCGACGCTTCGTTCCTGGTGGCACAGCCCAAATGGCCTCGTCTCTCAACCCGCTCCGATTCCTGGATGGTTGCGAATCGCCCTCACCGCTATGGGTGCTGGCGTCATCGTATCCGGGCTCCGAGACTTGTACGCAGCCTTCGAGCTTCCCGGCAGCGCTTGGCCCTGGCAAGCTGCTTTTACAAGGGTTGGCCAAAAGCAGGAAGTGGAGAGCTCTTGACCTGTAGCAGCGCCAGCTGCCCGCAAGCGGCCATGACATCGCGCCCGCGGGAATAGCGCACAAATGCCGGCACGCCCTTGTCATTCAAAATGCGCCGGAATTCCACGATTCGATCCGGTACGGATTCGCGGTAGGGAAGTTCCCCCGGGTTCCACGGGATCAAGTTGACCTTCACGCGCTTCAGCGGCGCCAGCAGTCGCACCACGCGGCGCGCATCGTCGGCGGAATCATTCACTCCGCCCAGCATCACATATTCAAACGTCAAGTGTTCCCACGGCCGCAGCGGATAATTCTTGCAAGCTTCCATCAGCGTTTTCAGCGGGTATTTTCGGTTGATGGGCATCAGCGCATCGCGCTGCTCATCGTTTGAGGCATTCAGCGAAACCGCCAGCTTCGGCCGCACTTTCTCCTGTGCCAGCCGCTCGATTCCCGGCACGATTCCGCTGGTGGAGAGCGTTGCATGCTTCGGTGAAATTCCCACGCCTTCGGGGTCCAGCAGAATCCGCAGAGCCGCCATCACCGGCTCGAAGTTCAACAGTGGCTCTCCTTGCCCCATCAGCACGATGTTCGTCTGCTTGCCTTGTGCCTCAAAAGCCGGCGCAGTCTCCGCTTTGTGTTCCTCCAAGGGAAGCAGCGCCTGCGCGAGAATTTCTCCCGCCGTTAAATTGCGAATCAGCCCGAGTTGTGCCGTCAGGCAAAAGTGGCAATCCACCGCGCATCCCGCCTGCGTCGAAATGCAAATTGTCTGTCGCCCCTCGCTCGGCATGAACACCGCCTCGACGGAAGCCGGTATCCGCTGACCGTCCGATCTCTTCTGATTCTCCTCTGTGTCCTCTGTGCTAGATCCTTTCTCTTCTCCTGCGCTCAACCCGAACAAATACCGCACGGACCCATCGCTCGAAGCAAACCGCTGATTCACTTCCGGCAGCATGACCCGCGCTCCTTTCGCCAGCCGTTCTCGCAGCGCCGCCGGAAGACTGCTCATGCGCGCGAAATCGAATCTCCTCTCCGCATAAAGCGCGTGATAAATCTGCCCGCCGCGATAAGCAGGCTCGCCCATCTCCACGCAGAACGCGCGCAACTCCGCTTTCGATTTGCCCAGCAATTCGACCATGTTTCTTATGCGATCCTCTTTCCCCCCATCATCCCATCCTGCTCACCGGGAACCAAGTTGACGCCGCGCGCGACGCATTGCGCTATAATTTCTTAGCAATCCCCGCGAAACCGAAACCATCCTTCGGAGGCCGCTAATATGACGCAATACGTCGCAACCGAAAAACTCACCATCGACCACTGGGTCAAAGGCCTCGCCGCCATCCCCGAATCCCAATTCTCGCTGCAAAACGTCCAGGACTACGTCATTCGCCACGCCGTGCTCCCCGAAAGCCTCGAAAAATACTGCTTCTTTTCCAAGGGAAATTACACGCGCAATCTGATTTTCCGCAACGATCTCTTCGAATGCATGACGCTCTGCTGGGACATCGGCCAGCACAGCCGCGTTCACAATCATCGCGGCCAGAATTGCTGGATGTCTGCGCCCATCGGCCGCCTGCGCATCCAGAATTACCGGGTGGACGACCGCGACGCCGCCAAAGGCACCTGTCACATCGTTCCCACCGAACTCTACCATCTCGACGCCGCTCATCCCGCTTACGTCAATCCCATGGAGCCGGTCCACGAAGTCATGAACCTCGCCGAATTCAACGAGCGCGCCGTCAGCATCCACATCTACTCCAAGCCCTTCGATACTTGTGAAGTGTACTATCGCGATAAAGATGCTTATGCTGACGTTCCGCTTTTCTTCACCAGCGAATACGGCAAGCTCAATCCCGACGAAAAGCTCCTGTAGCCAAAGCCTTTCCCGCTCCGGCCGATTCGGCGCATCCTCTCATTCCGTAACTCCTTGTCACTATGGGTCTTATTGGGACAGTCATTATCTTTTTCCTTTCCGCTCCACCTGTGTCACAATTCCTGAATGGCGACGGAAGCCCGCGACATCCAGAAGCACCTCTTGCCCAATGGCCTAGTGGTCATCACCGAGACCATGTCCCACGTCCGCTCCGTCTCCGTGGGCGTCTGGATCCGCAACGGCTCCCGCCGAGAAATTGCCGAAGAAAACGGCCTCGCCCATTTTATGGAGCATATGGTCTTCAAGGGCACGGAGCGCCGCTCCGCGGAAGCCATTGCTCGCGAAATGGATTCTGTCGGCGGCATGCTCGACGCTTTCACCTCCAAAGAACAAATCTGCTTTAATGCCAAAGTTCTCGATGAAAATTTACCCATCGCCTTCGATGTCATTGCCGACCTGGTTCTTCGTCCGAAGTTCGATTCCGAGGACTTAAAGAAAGAGCGCAAGGTGGTCCTAGAAGAAATCAAGATGGACCTGGACAACCCGGAATATTTGCTCCACGAGATTTTTACGCGCGGCTTCTGGCCCGGTCATTCGCTCGGCCGCCCCATTCTGGGCACGCCGGAAACCGTTAAAAAATTCAATTGCGACGCGCTTCGCACTCGCTATCAGAATTGGTTTGCGTCCGATCATCTCGTCATCACTGCTGCCGGCCACGTTCAGCACGATCAGGTTCTCGACCTTGTGCAGCGCGAGTTCGGCGCATTGATCCCCGCCGGTACCTCGGAGCGCGAAGGCGCGCCGGAAACGCAAGCCCCCATCCGCCTCGAAACCAAGCGCGACCTCGAACAAGCGCATCTTTGCATCGGCATTCCGTCGGTTCCCCTCGCGCACCAGGACCGCTTCGGCTTCGCCGTTCTCAACAACCTCCTCGGCGGCGGCATGTCTTCCCGTCTTTTCCAGAACATTCGCGAAAAGCGCGGCCTCGCCTACGCCGTTTTCAGTGAACTCACTCCGTATTCCGACGCCGGCATGATGACCGTCTACGCCGGCACCGCCGCGGACGCCGTCGGCCAGGTCATTGACCTCACCATTCAGGAATTTCGCTCGCTGAAGGAAACGCTCGTCACTGAAGAAGAGCTGCGCCGCTCGAAAAACCATCTCAAGGGCTCGCTCATGCTCTCCCTCGAGTCCACCAGCTCCCGCATGTCCAATCTCGCGCGTCAGGAGCTGTACTTCGGCCGTTTCTTCTCGCTCGATGAAATCCTTGCCGCCATCGAAGCCGTCACCCGCGAAGAACTGCAGTCCCTCGCGCGCCGCTACTTCAAGACCGACCACATCGCCGTCACCGTCCTCGGCCCCCTCAACGGCTTCACTCTCGACCGCTCCCGCCTCGCCTGTTAAGCTTCCGTGGAAGGCACGCGGATTCCGCGGAGCACCCGTCATGCACGACGCGACCGAATCCCCTAAAACCGCTATGAGCGACCTGCCAGATTGCTGGCCGCCTCTCTCATACGCTTCTTGGAAAGACACCTATGCCACGCTTCACATGTGGACGCAAATCGTAGGCAAGGTCCGCCTCGCTCTCACTCCCCGGCTGAACCATTGGTGGAACGTTCCTTTGTACGTTTCCGCCCGTGGCCTCACCACGTCTGCGATTCATTACGCGGATCGTTCCTTTGAGCTGCACTTCGATTTCCTCAATCATCAACTCGTCCTGCAACTCAGCGACGGCCAGGTCACGTCACTCCCGCTCTTCTCTAGATCGGTGGCCGATTTTTACCACGCGTGCATGAGCATGTTGCATTCGGCGGGCATCCAGGTCCGCATTTGGAAAGTGCCGGTGGAAATTCCCAATCCGATTCCCTTTGACCAGGACCAGGTTCACTCCTCCTACGACCCCGAATCCGTGCGCAGGTTCTGGCAAATTCTCGTCTCCGCGGACCGCGTTTTCCAGGAGTTCCGCTCCCGCTTCCTGGGCAAGTCCAGCCCCGTGCATTTTTTCTGGGGCAGCTTCGACCATGCGGTCACGCGCTTTTCCGGCCGCCGCGCTCCAGAGCGCTCCGGCGCCGATTCCATCACCCGCGAAGCCTATTCCCACGAGGTCAGCAGCGTCGGCTTTTGGCCCGGCAGCGGCCTCGGCGACCCCGCCTTCTATTCCTACATGGCTCCCGAACCGTCCGGCTTCCGCGACGCTCGCGTTCGCCCGGACGCCGCGAAGTACCACTCGCAGCTCAACGAATTCATCCTGATGTATGACGACGTGCGCCTTTCTCCATCTCCTTGCGCCACCCTTCTTGATTTTTGTCAGTCCACCTACGAAGCTGGTGCCGGGCTGGCCTATTGGGACCGCCAAGCCCTCGAAAAAGCGCCCCGCGCTTCCGCCAACATCGCCTAAGGGCGGCTTTCTTCCTCAATTTTGAACGCCGGAGGCGTGTAACACGTTAGCCCAACCCGTCAGGGTTGGGTAATAAGGCTCAATATGCAAGACGCGACGGGACACCTCATTTTTCGTTTTTTATGAGGCATCCTCCTTCGCTGCTTTTCCACACGCGGAAAATTCTGCGGTACTAAACCTTGACAAGCGATTCCTCTGCGGCGTAACTTTCACTCCCCCATCCCACGCGGTGTGTCTTCCTGAAGGCCAGCCTGCCCTCTCCACCTGAGACACCTTTTAACCGCCAGCCAAGACCACTAACCCTCTACCTCCCGGCACGAAAACCAATTCAGAAAACAGGAGAAAGAACATGAACAAGAACATAAACATGAACGCAAAGAGAGTTGTATTCGTATTAGCTGTGGCAACGTTCTCGGCAGCGCTGCTGATCCACCTTTCGCCTGCTCGGACGGCGATTGCCGCCGCACCTCAAAATAATCAAGACCCCGGCGGATGTTCAAGCCTTCCGGGCTTTTCCGCGTTGAAATCCGCGATCGTCTCGGCCACCGCCGCCGAAACCAGCGGCTTGAACAACCAGATGTGGGCGACCCTCGTGAATCGCGATGGCGCCGTTTGTGCCGTGGCCTTCTCCGGCGTGAACCGCGGCGCGCAATGGCCTGGGAGCCGGGTCATCTCCGCGCAGAAAGCCAACACCGCCAATGCCTTCAGTCTGGACAGTTCATCCAGCAGCAACGGCTCTGGCCACCCTGCAGGCTTGGCTCTTTCCACCGCCAATCTGTATTCGGCGGTGCAACCCGGCGGCAACCTGTATGGACTGCAACACAGCAATCCCGTTGATACCGGCGTCGCTTACGGGGCTGCGGCAAATTACGGTACCGCTTCCGACCCGATGGTTGGCCAGAGGATTGGCGGCGTTAACGTGTTCGGCGGAGGACTCGCCCTCTACGCCTCGGGCCACGTTATCGTTGGCGGCGTCGGCGTGAGCGGCGATACCTCCTGCGCCGACCACAATATCGCCTGGCGCGTGCGCAACGCTCTGGGCCTCGACCACATGGCGCCCACGGGTTCCTTGCCGGGTGTCGGGGGAGTGTCCGGCGATCCGGCGCGTCCCGACAACATCATCTTCGACATCACCCCCAATCCCAATGGCGGCACGGGGAACAGCGCCGGTGGTTTCGGTCACCCCAAGTGCATCAACACCGGCGATCCATCCGCGCTCCCGCCCGTCCAACCGTAAGCGAGCGCTAGCCATTGCCCGGCCCCTCCTCAAGAGCGGGCAAGATCCCGATCCACCAGCCGGTCGGTCGGGGCCTTGCCGCATAAAGCTGATTTTGTTCCCGCTGCTCTCTCTGCGTACTCTGTGCATCTGCGTTTCCTTATTCTTCCTCCACTAGCCGCCGCTACCCGCATTGCCGCCAACGTCCTCGGCCCCATCAATGGCTTCACCCTCGACCGCTCCCGCGTCGCCTCCTAAATGGCGTGGAAGAGCCGCCACCTGTCATTCCGATGTATTCTCCGCCATCGAGCGGTTTTTACTCCATGAGTCATGTTTCGCTTCTTCCAATTCTTTTGTATCGCCATAGCATCCCTTCCGCGTGCCAGAAAACTCAACAGATACACGCTACTCTTAAGTCGACTCTAGATTTAAGTAAACGGTATACCAGTAATTATGGCGATGAAAAGGCGAATTTTTTCTCTTGAATCCGACGCCGAGACCGGTGTACGGTTTTCCACAGGGTCGCCCGCTCGCCGGTTGTCCTCTTTGGCGGCGCGCGGTAGTATCCGCGAAGTCACGACTATTCACACGGTCATGGACACATTGACGCGGCGTGAGCGCAGCAAGCACATGGCGCTCATCCGCAGTAAGGACACAAACCCGGAACTGATAGTGAGAAAAATCGCCCGTTCCTGCGGATACAGATTCCGGCTCAACGTTCCCGACCTCCCGGGAAAACCCGACCTAGTCTTTCTCAAACGCAATAAGGCCATTTTTGTGCATGGGTGTTTCTGGCACGGACACAACTGCCGTAGAGGAAAGAATCGGCCGCATTCAAACTTAGAGTACTGGCGATCTAAACTACTGAGGAACAAAGGGCGTGATAGAGAAAACCGCAAACTGCTGAGACGAATGGGCTGGCAGGTCCTGGTTGTTTGGGAATGCCAACTCGGGAATCTTGAACACTTGCGTTCCCGTATAAGGACTTTCATTGAGGCTTGACCAGATGCCTAGCAAAAGACTCGGATTCTACGAATTTTTTTCAGGTGGAGGAATGGCCCGCCTCGGGCTTGGGCAGCGATGGGAATGTCTCTTTGCCAACGATTTCTGCGAGAAGAAGGCGCGGGCGTACAAGTCAAACTTCAACGGCGCTCCTGAACTGGTTGTTGGTGACGTCGGAAGACTCTCAACCGACGACCTCCCCGGAAAGCCGTCGCTCGTATGGGCATCTTTTCCCTGTCAGGATTTATCCCTAGCCGGCAACGGGGCTGGTCTGAAAGGCGAGAGGAGCGGAACGTTTTGGCCTTTTTGGCGGTTGGTGGAGGCGCTTATACGGGAAGGGCGCGGCTCACCGTTGATCCTGCTGGAGAATGTCGTGGGCACAATAACATCGAACGGAGGCCGCGACTTCCGCGCCATCCTGCAGGCAGTCGGCAGCGCTGGCTATCGGGTTGGTGCGCTCGTCATCAATGCGGTTCATTTCGTGCCTCAGTCTAGGCCCCGACTGTTCTTGCTTGCCGTAGATTCGAGCATCCATTTGCCTTCGGCCCTGACAACTGATTCTCCGACTGCCCATTGGCACCCAAAAACATTGCGTGCCGCTCAAGAGGAACTGCCAGCGAAGCTGCGAGATTCCTGGGTTTGGTGGCATCTTCCCGTTCCCTCCGCCGTACAAGGTACGCTAAGCAACATAGTGGAGGCGGCTCCTGTGGGAGTCGAATGGCATACGCCTGACGAGACCGCACGGTTGTTGAATATGATGTCTCGGGCGAATCGCCAAAAAGTAGATCAAGCAACTCGACTAGGGAAACGAATTGTCGGCACGGTCTATCGACGCACACGCCCGAACGGAGCCGGCAAGAAAGTACAGAGAGCTGAAGTAAGGTTTGATCAAATCAGTGGTTGCCTGCGAACTCCAGTCGGCGGGTCTAGTCGGCAGACGATACTTGTGGTTCACCGTGATATGATTCGCTCAAGACTTCTCTCGCCGAGGGAAGCGGCGCGCCTGATGGGAGTACCGGATACCTACGAACTGCCCGAGAATTACACGGAAGCGTATCACTTGATGGGCGACGGATTGGTCGTTCCGGTTGTGAGATGGCTCGAACATCACCTTCTCTACTCTCTCGCAGCTTCGACAATGGACGCGTCGGAGGCCGCTTGAGTTGGCTGCGCGACACCCTATAATCCCTTGCTCACTTCTGCCCGAAACAAGAGCACGAATTGATGCGTATGTTGAAGCCTTAAAACAGGCAGCGCCCACTATTGGCACACATGGTTTGACCCCCCAAGAGTTCCAAGATTCGGGTATTTTTCGGAGCGCCGTTGAACAGATTCGGGGTACGAACGCAGCTTCAATGGCCGAAAAGCGTGCCTTCATGGCCGAAGTGCTGGATCATCTCCAACGAACCAACTTGATTAGAAACTGGGCATACGCTGGTGCCGGGGAGCGACACGACTACGAGGTCAAGATGCCAACGGGCCGCATAAGCATCATTGAAACGAAGGGATGCTTGGATGGCAACAACACGAATATCTTCGAGCGCCCGCCGCAAGCAGACGAATTCATCATTTGGTCGCTTTGCCAGAATCCTGGCTCAGACCCGGCGCATAACGCTTGGTCTGGCATTCACACACGTCTGAGTGCAGAGATTATTCACCGCCGACAGCGCGTGGATGGAGTAGTGATTTGGGACATGGTGTGCGGTACGGCAGGTCGTCCGTGTCCGAAGTTGGTTGCCGAATCCACAAGGGCAACGCGGATTGAAGGAGGACGATCTCTACTGCCTCCATGCTTGTATTGCTTCCCGCGGACCATACCCGACCCAAGAAGCAATCCAACTCCTGCTTGTTGGCAGCTTGCGGACGTCCAGATTCTTCACGCTCTCTGGACAGGGTTTAACGGTAACGCAGCTGATGTCGTGGAGGTTGGAATCGAGGCCCGAATTGACGGAGTTGACGTGCAAAGGCGCACGCGATTTTTCCGCCAGGGTACTGAAATTTCCACGTCCGAATGGACCACGGTTAGACGAGCACATTAACAAGCCATGCGTAACGCAGTTTGGCAGTTGTGCCCACGGAGAGTATTCCGCAATCGCTCATCCACGGTGGCCACCCTTAACGCAACGAGATGATGCCGAGCGTCGCATCCCTTTGGCGTTTGGTTTTCCAAAGGGTTCGGAGTTTGACCTGCTTTTCGTTGCGCGGCTCGCGTCAGGGAAGCTCTGCGACTGGAGAATAGACTGGCCCGGAGGCAGCGCCCCTCCCCGTTGCTCCATCGCCCCCTGCGCGCTCTACCCCTGTGTTTTCTTTCTCTTACGCAAAACGGGTTCGAATCCCTACGTCTATCCTTAAGATACTAGTACCATACAGAGACTTGACAGAATATGAAATGGATGATAGCATCAGTCGTGGATTTTCGACTCCAGCCCCGCCGAGCCTCTCTATATCCTTCCGCCTCAAGCTTTTCTATCTTTTCTCCTTTCTGTTTTCTTCCTTCAGCCCTCTGCATTCTGCATTCTGAATTCTGCTTTGCCCTTTCTGCCTTCTGGATTCTGCTTTCTGTTCTCTGTTTTGCCCTTTTTGCCCCTTGCTATCCTCTTTCTTTTCAAGCAATTCCAAACTGCCCCTCCTGCAATTCCTTTGTTTTGATAACGATGCAAATTGCCGGGGGGTGGGGGTGTCCCTGGAAGGCGTGGGAGTGAAAGTTTTACTTGAGCTCCATCCTAGGTGCCCCGCATCCACCGCATGTGGGTGCGGTCGGAGATTCCGGGGGCTGCGGAATCGGAGACTGCGATCCTGTCGGAGCGATTGGCACGTCATCCCGAATCCCCTCGCTTTGCGGGGTGAGGGATCTGCTTTTCGGCTTTTCCTTACTGCCCGTCGCAGATGCGAGCAGAGCCACTGTAAACTGCCGACTGTTGACTCGCTAAGTCCTTTAGAATGCGCAGTTACAAAAAAAGTGGGGGGGAGGGTCCTTGGCCTTTCACTTACTACTTAAAACTTACAACTTACGACTACCTCGCCGCTCTCTCCGCGTTCACGGCGGCGCCAAGCACGCCCATTTCGTCCGACGTGGGCATCACTTCAAACCTGCTGCCTTGCAGCGGACTCATTTTCACCATTTCGTGCACCAGCCGGTCGAGCAGTCCCGTATCAATGTATTTCGTGTCCGGGCCAGTAATGAAAAACGTTCCCGCCCCTTCCATGTGGATGCTAGTGGCCGTGGCTGCTGCCAACGCGCGATGGCACAGCTGCACAAACTCCGTGCACCGTGCATCGCCCGCGCGCGCATTTTCAAACACTTCTTCCGGCTCCAAATCCAAAAAGCGCATGCGCATCGACCGGCGACCCAGAATCCCTTCCAGGTGGCCTTTGCCGCCGCAGCCGCAGAAACTCTCTTTCGGGTCCAGCGTGACGACGGAATGCCCGCCTTCCCACACGCCTTCGCTCGCGGGATATCGCCCAAACCCGATGCCGTTGCCCAGCGTCCACACGCGCGTGAGCTGGTGCAGCTTTCCCTGCGTCGCCGCGATGCCTGCGGCCATGGCGTCCGCGTCATTGAAAACGAGCACAGGCGCTCCCGCGGCTTTGCCCTTCAGCGCAGCGGACAGCACCGCTTGCAGCGCGAAGCCCTTCACCTGCTGCAGGTTGGGAGATTCTTCCACCACGCCGCTGCGAATGATTCCCGGGAAGCCTATGCCGACGGCTTCGAATTTTTCTCCGCCCGCCGCTTTTTCGACCAGCCCGCGAATGCACTCGGCAATGTCGGTCGAAGGCATGGACTGCAAGGGATCGAGCGACTGCGCGGTCTCCGGAAAAAGTTTCAGCGCGCCAACGACTTTGTTGCCGTCCACCAGGCCCGCCGCGATATGTTCCATCACCAAAACGCCAACTGTCCTGCTCATGGTGTTACCGCCAGTCCTTTGCTATCCCTTTTATTACAAAAGTCTAAGAGAGATTCCTCGTTGCTACGCCCGCCCGCGGCGGGCTTCGCCCCTTGGAATGACAGGGTTCCTTTATCTCATTCTTTCTTTGGCCCCGTCAGCCCAGGAATCAGAAACCGAATCGGCCCTCACGTCCGCCTGTGGAGGCAACCGATGAATTACCTTCTACTAAAATGGGCACGACATATCCCACCCCTACTTCAGCTTGTTGAGCCCGTTAAACGCGGCGGCCTTGTAGCACTCCGCCAGCGTCGGATAATTGAAAACTGTGTCCACGAAATATTCCACCGTGCCCTTCAGCGCAAAAACCGCTTGCCCGATGTGCAGCAATTCCGACGCTCCTTCGCCAATGATATGCACGCCAAGCAGCTCCTTGGACGTGGGATCGAAGAGCAGCTTCAAGCGGCCGGTGGTGTCGCCGCGAATCTGACCGCGCGCAATTTCCCGGAAGTACGCCATGCCCACTTCGTAAGGCACGCCTTCGTCGGTGAGCTGCTCTTCGGTTTTGCCGATGAACGAAATTTCGGGAATGGTGTAAATCCCATAAGGATAATTCGCGCGGTTGGAATGCACCGGCATGCCAAAAGCTTTCGCGGCGGCGATGCGGCCCTGCTCCATGGAAACGGAGCCGAGGCTGGGAAATCCGATCACATCGCCAACGGCAAAAATGTGCGGCTGCTTGGTGCGGTACTCTTCGTCCACGGGAATGCGGCCGCGCGCGTCAGCTTCGAGTCCGGCCGCGGCAAGATTTAATTCGTCCACGTTGCCCTGGCGGCCCACGGCGTAGAGCAGCGCTTCGCCGGAGATTTTTTTCTTGCTCTTCAGGTTTGCGACGACGGAGTGCTCCGGCGTTTCCTCGACGCTTTCCACTTCTTCGTTGAGCCGCAACGTGACGCGGCGGTCGCGCAGGTGGTAGCAAAGCGCTTCGACCATTTCCTGGTCGGCAAATTCGAGCAGGCGCGGGCGTTTTTCGATGAGCGTGACGCGCACGCCCAGTGTCGCGAACATGCAAACGTACTCGACGCCGATGACGCCGCCGCCCACGACGATCATAGCTTTTGGGATTTCCGGCATGCTCAGGATCTGGTCGCTGTTGATGATGGTCTTGTTGTTGAACGGCACCAGCGGAGAAACCGCGGGCTTGGTGCCTGTCGCGACGATGATGTGCTCGCTATCGACTTCCGCCTGCCCGCGCGCGCTCGTGACCTGGATGCGGTGGCGATCGAAGAAGCTGGCGGTTCCGGTGAGGACGTCAATGCCGTTGCGAGAGAGCTGCGCGCGAATGACGTCGATTTCCGTTTTGATGACGTTGAGCGCGCGGAAGGAAAGGTCCGCCATGGTGATGGGTTCCTTCACGCGGTAATTGACGCCGTAAATGCTCTGGTATTGGTAGCCGGAAAGGTGCAGCACGGCTTCGCGGATGGTTTTGCTGGGGATGGTGCCGGTGTTGATGGCCGTGCCGCCAACGACTTCGAGTTTTTCGATCAGCGCGACGCGTTTGCCGAATTTTGCGGCTTGGATGGCGGCGCGCTGCCCTCCGGGGCCGGAGCCGACCACGATGAGATCGTACTTTTCCATGACTGGAGGCGCGAGTATATCAAACGGCGGAAGACGCGGGATACCAGGCAGAAGGCAGAACGCCGAGCGCGGAACGTAAAAAGAAGAGCCTTCGACGGAGATCGCGCCGACACGACCAGCACCGCCGTTGTTACTGTGACCGTGGCTGGGAGCCACCGTTCAGATTGGTGACACATTGTTCAAAACGGAACAGCGGTTCAGAGGGACCTCCACTGAACATCCCGCGATTCCGACTAAGTGACTG
>Ga0209474_10004131_pt1 | contig 12608 bp, 9 predicted proteins | sample GraSoiAngelo_145_FD_185902 | JGI IMG/M metagenome (GOLD analysis project Ga0209474, IMG submission 185902) | Grasslands soil microbial communities from the Angelo Coastal Reserve, California, USA - 14_1009_05_20cm (SPAdes) (version 2) | ecosystem: Environmental > Terrestrial > Soil > Grasslands ...
CGGTGAGCGGAACGTGCAACGTGATCGCGTCGCACCGCTTCCAGATCTCCGGGAGATCGACGAGCTCGACGCCCAGCTTCGCGGCCGCCTCGGGCGCGAGGAACGGGTCGTACCCGAGCACCTTCATCCCGAACGCCTGCGCGCGCCGCACGACCAGCCCGCCGATGCTGCCGGTGCCGATCACGCCGAGCGTCTTGCCCTGCAGCTCGCGTCCCGACGAGAACCTCTTCTTCTCCCACTTGCCCGCGCGCGTGCTCTGGGATGCGTCGGCGATCTGGCGCGCAAGCGCGAGCAGGAGCGCCATGGTGTGCTCCGCCACCGAGACGCTGTTCCCGCCGGGCGCATTCATCACTACGACGCCGCGGCGCGAGGCGGCGGCCAGGTCGATGTTGTCGACCCCCGTACCCGCGCGGCCGATGACGCGCAGCTTCTGCGCGGCCTCGAGGATCTCCTTCGTCACCTTGGTCGCGCTGCGCACGGCAAGCGCTTCGTATCCACCGATGATCTCGCGCAGCTCCTGCGGCTTCAACCCGACGCGCACATCGACCTGCGAGCCGGGAATCCGTTCCAGGATGGTTTTCGCGTCGGACGAGAGATCGTCGCTGATCAGGATGCGCATCGTGACTGTTTCCCCGTTGCTCAGCTGCGCGTCGCAGGAGCCGCTTCGGCCATCGCCTTCTGAGCGGCCGAAAGCCCCGCTCCGAACTGCACGCGCGCGCCGAGGTCCGCAAGGCCGCGCTCGATCGCGCCGACCACCACCAGCATGTCGAACTCGTCGAAGTAGCCGAGATGCGCGATGCGGAAGATCTTCCCCTTCGCCGCATCCTGACCGCCGACGAGCTTGATCCCGTACTGCTTGAAGAGGTGCTTCACGAGCTTCTCGGAATCGACGCCTTGCGGAGCGACGACGGTCGTCATCGCTGCGCTCGGCGCCTTCGCGTAGAGCTCGAGCCCGAGCGCCTGCATTCCGGCGCGGGCGCCGCGTGCGAGCCGCTCGTGCCGCTCGAAGCAGGCGGCGAGTCCCTCTTCGCGCATCATCTGCAGTGACTCGTCGAGGCCGAGGACTAGCGAGATGGCCGGCGTCCAGGCCGTCTGGTTCTTCCGCTGGCTGTCGCGCTCGCGCTTCAGATCGAAGTAGAAACGCGGCAGATCGGCCGTCTCGTTCAGCTTCCATGCCTTGTCGTTTGCCGCCAGGAAGGACAGGCCGGGCGGCAGCGCAAGCGCCTTCTGCGATCCGGAAACCATCACGTCGACGCCCCAGGCGTCGAACGGCAGATCGAACGCGCCCAGCGCGCTGATGGCGTCGACCACCAGGATCGCCTTGTGCCCCTTCGTGATGCGCGCGAGCTGCTCGACCGGGTGCTTCACGCCGGTGGACGACTCGTTCGCCTGAACGAACACCGCCGCCGCGTTGGGGTGCTCGCGAAGCGCCCTGTCCACCGCACCCGGATCGACCGCGCTCCCCCAGTCGACCTTGAGCACGACCGCGTTCACGCCGTACGACTTGGCGAGCTTCGCCCAGCGCTCGCCGAACTTTCCGGCGTCGACGACGATCGCCTCGTCGCCGCGGCGCAGGAAATTGACCACCGCGGCCTCCATGGCGCCGGTGCCGCTGGCGGCGAACTGCACGACATCGCCTTTGGTCTGGAACAGCCACGAAAGGCCCTCGCGCACTCGCGCGAATACCTGCTCGAATTCCGGAGAGCGGTGATGGATCATCGGCTGCGCCATGCGCAGCGAGAGCCGCTCGGGAACGGGAGTCGGACCGGGCGTGAGCAGGCGGATCTTCTTCACCGAGGAGTCCTCCTGAAGGAGCGCGACTCGTGAGTAGGGGCCGCGCCGCGCCGTGTCAAGGTCAACGCCGCAGCACCCTTCCGGGCCTCTCCGGCGTGAGCTTCCCTTCGTCCAGGACGACCTTTCCGTTGACCACCACCACGTCGATTCCGTCCGGATATCGGGCGGGATCGGCGAAGGTCGCGCGGTCGATGACCTTCTCGGGATCGAACACCACCAGGTCGGCCGCCATCCCAGGGCGCAAGATGCCGCGGTCGGCGAGCCGCATGCGCCGCGCCGGAAGGGAAGTCATCTTCCGGACAGCCTCTTCGATCGGGAACAGGCCCAGGTCGCGCGCATAGTGCCCCAGAAGACGCGGCGCGGAGCCGAAGCCCCGCGGATGACCGCGCCGCTTGGCGAAGGGACCGTTGACGGACTGGCCCGGGTCGTCCGTACCGAGTGCGACCCACGGGCGCCGAAGGGCGAGGCGAACGTCGTCCTCGCTCATGACGAATCGGACGACTTCCGTTTGCGCGCGATCGGCTTCGACGAGATCGAGCAGCGCGTCCTCCGGCGTCTTCCCCGCTGCGCGCGCGATCTCGTCGAGCCGCTTGCCGACGTACTGCTCCAGCTTCGGGTTCACCACTGCGGCGATCAGGATCCCGTTGGGAGTCTCGGCGCCGAGACCGCCGTGCCACAGCTCCTTTTCGATCCGCGCGCGCTGCGCGGGATCGTGGAAGCGCGTGATCATCGCGTCGACGCCAGACTCATGGGCCCAGTCCGGCACGTTCGCGTCGAGCCCGTTCCGCGCGGCATCGTACGGATACATGTTCGCGGTGATGTCGACGCCGGCGGCGCGCGCGTTCTCGAAACGCGCCAGCACTTCGCCCATCTTTCCCCACGAATTGCGGCCCGCCACCTTCAGGTGCCACACCTCGACCGCAATCCGCGCGTCCCGCCCGATCGCGATCGCTTCGTCGATGGCGTCGAAGATCGTCTCCGCCTCGCCGCGAATATGCGACGCGTACACGCCGCCGTATCGCGCCGCGACCTTGGCGAGCGCAACCAGCTCGGGCGTGCGGGCGTACGATCCGGGTTGATAGATGAGCGCGCTCGAAACGCCGAGCGCGCCCTGCTCCATCGCTTGCGCCACTAGCCGCTGCATCTGCGCGAGCTGCGCGTCGGTCGGCTGCACGTCGCCGAACCCCAGCACGATCTCGCGCACGGTCGCCGCGCCGACGAACGTGCCGAGGTTGATGGTCGCACGGAACCGACGGAAGTAGCCCGACAGGTCGCGCCAGTCCGGCCGGATGCCGTAGCGCTCGTCGAAGGGCTTTACTTCCTCGAGGAGCCGCGGCGTAGCCGGCGCGATCGATTCGCCTTCTCCGGTGATCTCCGTCGTAATCCCCTGCCGGATCTTCGACTCGACTCGATCGTCGGCGAGCAGGAACCGTTCGGATTGTCCGAGCAGGTCGATGAACCCAGGGCTGACCATGCGGTCGCGCAGCTCGATGCGCCTGCGCGCCTGTGACGCGGAGAGATCCCCGACCGCGACGATACGGTCACCGCGGATGCCCACGTCCGCGCGGAACCACGGCGCTCCCGTGCCGTCGACGACGCGGCCGCCGGACAGGAGGAGGTCGAGGATGACCGCGGCGGCGATCAGCACACGCGCTCCAGCGACAGGATCGCCCGCGTCTCCTCCACCGTCGCGGGCTCTCGGCCCACGTCGCGTGCCATGCGGACGGCCTTTTCGACGAGCTCGCCGTTCGAGGCCGCCATCTTCGTGCCGCGCGCGTCGAGGTAGAAGTTGTCCTCCAGGCCGACGCGCACGTTGCCGCCGAGCGCCAGCGCGGCGCCGATCATCGGCCATTGCTCGCGCGAGATGCCGATGACTTCCCACGTCGATCCGCGCGGAGCTTCGCGCGCCTGCAGCGCCAGGTTCTCGGCGCTCGCGCGCAGCCCGCCGAGCACGCCCATGATGAAGCTGAACTGGAGCGGCGGCCGCAGCAGACCCTGATCGATGAGCGGCCACACGCTATTCGTGTGCCCGACGTCGAAGCACTCCAGCTCGGGCTTCACGCCCGCTTCGTTCATGACGCGCAGCAGGTACGAGATGTCCTTGAAGGTGTTCTCGAAGACGAAATCGAACACGAACTCCTTCCGGCGCGCCGAGTACTTCGCGTAATTCATCGAGCCCATGTTGAGCGCGCCGAGCGGGGGCGCGACGTCACGGATGTGCGCGACGCGCGACTCCATCGGACCGAGCCCACCCGTCGAGAAATTCAGGATGACCGGACAGCGCGCCTCGATCTCGCGGCGGATGGCCGCATACACCGCGGGCTCGTAGGTGGCCTTCCCCGTGTCGGTGCGGGCATGGATGTGGACGACGGCGGCCCCGGCTTCGTACGCGCGCCGCGCTTCTTCGGCGATCTCGACCGGTGTGTACGGCACCCACGGGCACTGATCGCGCATGGCGAGGACGCCCGTCAGCGCGCACGTCACGACCACTCTGTCGTTTGCATCCGGCGGCACGCAGCGAACCGTGCCGGGTGCGTCGCGTTCAAGTCAAGCGAGCGCTGCCGCTCAGGCGAACATCGTGCGGACGACAGCGACCAGCCGGTCGACGTCGCGCTTCCCGAGGTTGTACTTGCGGCACGCTTCGATGAGCGGCCGGTACATCGGATCGACTCCGTCGTTGGTGGAGTCGTCGAACAGTGTGGCGAGCGGAACGTCGAGCGCGCCGGCGATCTTGGAAAGCGTCTCGAGATGCGGCGACCTCTCGCCGCGCTCGATCATGGACAGAAACGAGACGCTGATGCGCGCGCGCTCGCTCAGCTCCTCCTGGGTGAGCTTGGGTCCGACGCGAGAGAGCCGCAGCTGGCGAATCTTGCGGCCGACTTCCTTGACCACGCTCGCCTGAGCCACTTGCGCGGGCCCTCCGCCCGCTGTCGCCCTGTTAGACCGCCGCTACCTACGAAAACCGACCAAGCAGTGCCAGACACGCTGAGTGAAACCGGAGCGGAAAAATGGCAGCTTCCTCCTGCAATGCAAAATCTCGCTAACGGTCCGCGGATTTTCAACTCGAGGACAGACCGAAAGCGCCGAGCGATTTCAAGTCGATCAATACACCGATCGAAGGTCCCTTGAGGAGCTTTCCACCCGCGAAGGGGAACACTGCGTAGAACTGGAAGCCGGCGCATCGGCAGGGTGTTTCGTAGATGAACGCCACGCGGTGCGTCCAATCCGCGGTGTTGGGCGGGAGCGCTCCCGCGGCGAGCAGGTGGGAAGCGTCGTAGGAGATCCGCAGCCCCTGTCTGCTCAAAGGAAGCGCGGTCGAGCCCCCGAACCCCGCCGAACCGAACAAGAGGCCGGGATCGGCAGCAATGCGCGCGCCGGAGAACAGCTCGTCGATCCCGGCGCGGATCCGCTCTGACGCCGCTCCGCGTTGAAGGGACATGCCCCCGTGCAGCTCGTCGCCGCGAGCGTCGCGCGCGCCGATGCCGCCGCCGAGCAGCGTGAGCGCGCTCAAGCTCCAGTCGTACTGACCGGAAATGCCGAAGTTGAACCAGCTCCAGGCCAAGCCGAATGAAGCTCCGCTCTCGGCCAGGCGCGCGCCCGTGGATCCGGCGCGCAGGATGAAATCCTGCCGCAGCTCCAGCGTGACGGCGCGTCCCGGCGCGTGTCCCGGCGCTCCGCGCGTCCAGAGCCCCTGGAAGAGGCGAAACGTCGCCAGCGCCTCGCCCTGTTCCGGCGCCGCGCCGTCGACCTCGTCGTAAGCGCGGCGCGCCGCCGGGACGCCGGCGGTGCAAGACACCGTCGGAGCGCCAGGGCAAGGGATCGCCGACCCGCTCACCCCCGCCCGAAACCCGAGAGCCGGCGCGACGCCTTGCTGTGCCGCGAAGGCGTCCGCGGCGTAACCAGTTCCTCCCGCGTCAAAAGGATCGCCGACGGGCGGACCGCCCGACCGGAGGGCGGGGGTGACGGCTCGCACCTCCACGCCCGGCGAGATGGTGTGCAACAGGTTTCCGAAGCTTCGTTCCACGGCGATCTCAGCACGCGCGGAGGCGATCCCGTAAGCGCGTTGCCGATTGCGCGTGGCGTCGCCGTCGAACAGCCACGCGTCGGCTCGGCCACCGATCTCTCCGGAAAGCAGAAACGGGAGGCCCGGTGCGCCCCAGGCCAGCCGCGGCGAGGCGTCGAATCGGATCACACGAGCGCGGCCAAGACCCAAAGGGTCTGGAACATCCATCGACGTCGAGACGAACGACCCATTGATGTCGGTGGGTCCGAAACCGGTGTCGCGCTCGCGCGGATCGAGCGCGGTGAACGGAGCGAAGCGCACCGCGCTCAGCTCGGTGGAGAACGCGAACGGACCGACGCGCGTCGGCGCGAGCTGACCGAACACGTTCGGCAATCGCTGGAACGTCGCGCGCCGTTCGGCGCCGAAGCTGCGGCGGTCGGGACTCCCCCCGTTGCTGCTGCGAACGTCCAAGAGCACCGTCGAGTCGATTCCGGCGGCGGCCGGTCCTTGCGTGCGGACGATCCCCGCGTCCGTGCGCAGAGCGTCCAGGAATCGGTCCAGCTCGCGCAACTCGGTGTCCTGCAGGTACATGTTGTCGGTGGTCAGCGATCCTTGGACTGCCGCGAGCCATCCGGGCGCCTCGGTACGGTGCGAGTAGCGCAGGACGCCGCGAACACCGTCGATGCCCCTGCCCGGCGAGCTGGAGACTTCGCTCGGCGCACCGGTAGACAACGCTGGCATCGCCCCGCCGGGCGAATCGAGCTGGTGCGAGTCACGGACGAGATCCAGATCGATCTGTCCCGACGTGCGCTCGAACGGTGCGTACCGGAACTGCAATCCGAGGCGGGGGCCAGTGACGGAACGGGATCCCGGCACGGCGGTCGTCGCCCCGCCGCTTCCCGTGAACAATCCCGGCGCGATGGTGACGTCGTAGCTGCGCCCCAGTGTGAGGAACAGCGGCACCTCGGTGCCGAATCCCGTGATCGCCGAGTACTGCAGCGGCGGGAACAGCAACCCGGATTGTCGCTCGGTGAGCGGCAGCGAGAGAGGCACGAGGAGCGGAACCGACGCGCCCAGAATGCCAAGGCGCGGGCTGCTCAACCGCGCCCGATCGTCGTGCACCTCCACGTGCGGCGAAGCCAGGACGTAGTCGGGTTCGCCGGCGCAATCGCACGGCGTCATCGTGACGTCTTCCGCGACCAGCGTCCCCGACGGCAGCCGCCGTACGCGCTTCCCGGTGAGCACCAGCGCGTTCTTCCCCGCTGCGCGCACGGCCTTTGGATCGGTGAGCGTCTGCGGCGATGGCGCCGTGCGATCCTTGAGGAACATGGTCGCCGCGGCGAGATCGGCGGCGCGCGAATCGAGGTCGATCACTGCCGTGTCGGCGATGAGCACCTCGCGTCCCTGGATCGCCATCACTCCGCCTTCGAGCCGCAGGATCCCGGTGGTCCGGTCCAACGTCCCGCGCGCCGCGCGAAGCACGCCGGGGCCGCGCGTCGCGACGACGTGTCCGTCGAGCTGGAGCTTGCGCCTCTCCCAGTCGTAGAGGATGCGGTCGGCGGTGAGCTCGACCTCCGGGTGATCGCGACTCTCCGCGAGAGCACTCGCACCCTGCGCGCGCAGCGACATGGGCGACGCGGAGAGCACGACGGCGGCGATGGCGGCGCATCTCCTCATCGTCGGAAAGCGGCGCGCGGCCGCTCAAAAAGCGCGATTCGTCAGCCGTGCGGAATGAACGAAACCGTGAGCACCGGGCCGCTCTGCGAAAGGTGCATCTCGGCGCGCTGGCGCAGCTCGATGCGCACGTCAGTCCCGCCGGGGACCTGTAGTGGGACGACGCGCTCCACCGCCCCGTCGAAGAAGCGCGTGTCGAGCGGACGGCGATTGTTCTGCAGCGGAATCCGCGCGTTGCGCAGGTGGATGAGCACGGAAGTCTCCGCGGACGAGACCTCGTACTCGAGCTCGCGGTCACTGCGCACGATGACTTCCCCGCCCGACATGGGCCGGAATCCGATGCCAGTGATGGCGGCGCTCCTGCCGGGAGCGGCGGGTCGCGTGGCGCGCACCGGCACGGTTGCGCGCGCGGGTTCCGGCGTGCGCGGCTCGGCGGGGGCCGTTCCGGCGACGAGCGCGACCGTTGGAAGCGCAGCGCGCTCACGAGCCTCCGGGATCGAGGCATCATCGGTCGTGGTCGCGGCTGGAGGCGGCGGGACGAGTTCTGCGGTGGCCGCTTCCGCTTCCGGTTGGACCGGCGGTGCGCTCGCGGGCCCGGGCGCGGGATCCGGCGATGCGCTCGCGGGAGCTGGCGCGGGATCCGGCGGTGCGCTCCCGGGAGCTGGCGCGGGATCCGCTCGCGCAATTGCGACGGGTCGCGGGATGCGCACTTCGACGCGCGACTGCGACGCGCGCACGTCGAATTCCGCGTCTGCGACGAGCTCGATCACCACGCGCGCCGTGTGCGCGCCCGCGTCGGCGACCGCAATCCGACGGACGGCGCCGTCGCCGACCTCCTGCTGCCGCGCAACGCCGGAAACGGACGTTTCCGCGAGATCGACCACCACGCGCGGAGGCGACGCGAGCTTCATGGTCGTGAAGCTCGGCGGAGCGTCGGCCTCGAGCTGCACGACGGTGGCGTCAGGTCCCGGTATCGCCCGAACGTCGAGGAGCTTCCCGCCGCCGGCGGTCGCGGCGGTCGACAGGAGCGCAAGGACGGCCGTAAGGCGCACGGCGGGACGCTAGCACGCAGCCGGATCGTCCCCAAGCAACTTGCTTCGGGCGAATCCGCGCAAGCGGGAATTCCCTTCAGCTCGCTTGGCCCTTGCGCAACGAACGCTCGCGCTGCGCGCCGTACTCGATGAGGTTCTTCACGTCCTCGCAGATCTGCCTGAGGTCGTAGCCGACTGTGAGCTCGAGGTGCGAGTTGTCCTTCACGGGACGCCACAACAGATACTCGCTGCGTGCCTTGCGATAGATGCTGCTCGTGCTCTTGGCCGACGCGATCTTGTCGAGGTCGCCGAACAGGATCGCCATGGGGCAATCGATGTCCTTGAAGTGCGCCTTGTAATCGTACCCGGTGCGGTAGCACTTCATCTCGTCGCTGCGGATCCAGCGCGCGAACTGCTCGACGACGCGGCGAGGCTCTTTCTCGCCACCCTGGCTCAAGAGCCAGCGGAACTCCTCCAGGGTGACGCGCGCCGGATTGAGCAGCGAGCCGAAATGCCGCGCGACCACCTCGTACCGGCGCAGGTTGCCCGCCGTCGAGACGCGCGCGATCTGCCGAAGGATGGCGTCGACCGGAACGTGGCTGAAACGGACGTCCCGCGGATGCGCACCCGACGGCGCCATCAGCTCGGCGAAGCGGTTCAAAAAGCCGGCGCCGAGCCTGCGTAGCGCGTGCGCGGCGCCGTGCCGTGCCGTCGACAGACCAGTGGCGGCCACGCACAACGCGTCGATCAGCGGGCCCAGGATTGCTGGTCCGAAGAGTGCGGCGGCGCGGATGAGCAGGAAGCCGCGGCCGATGTCGCTCGGCGCTCCGATGGTGATCAGCCCCGCGAGGTCGCGGTGGCTGCCCGCGTAGCCATACCCGAGCATCCCGCCCATGCTGTTGCCCAGGTAGAAGACCTTGTCGCGGCGCGTGCGCTCCTTGACCGCCTGGATGGCGGCGGGGACGTCCTCGAGCAGGTAGCTGTCGAGGTCCCAGTCCCAGTCGATGTCTTTCGGCAGCGGCCGGCTCTCCTTCGCGCACAGCTCTCGCTGCAGCTCGCGCGAGCTGCGCCCGTGGCCCCGCAGCTCGAGGACGTGGCAGTCGGCACCGTAGACGAGGAGGCGCTTCACGAACGTCGCGCAAGTGAATGCGTGCCGGTTCTGCGACCAGCCGGGAACGAGCAGCAGCGGCTCGCCCAGGATGGGCTGCTCCCACGGCTGCGGCACCGGACGATATCGGCTGATCTGCAGAACCCATCCGTCGCGCGTGCGCGCGTCGTAGATCTCCTTGCGATACAAGGACTTGAACGGGACCTGCTCGAGCGGCGGCGAGTGTTGGGCGATGACGCGTCGCATGGCGCAACCGGCCTCGCATCGCCGGCTTGGTCCTCCCGCGAGGGCGATCGCGGTCTCGCCCTCGACTCAATCTAGGGCCTCGCTGCAGGTACGGCAAAAACGTTCACAGTCGCTCGCTCGGCATCCGTCCAACCGGCCTGCCTCGCAGCGCGGCGTCCACTTCCGCGACGAGGTAAAGCGACCCGCAGCACAGGACGGCACCGTCCACACCCGCAGCAGCCCGCGCTCCCTCCAACGCGTCGCGGACACTTGGGTACGCGGCGCAAATCTGCGCTCTATCTCCACCCGACCTCGGCTTGTGCGCGACGTTTTTCGCGGCGGCGCACATCTGCGCTCCGAGTCCGCCGGCCACCGCGACCAGCTGCTCCGGCGCCGTCCCCCGCGGCGAGTCGACAGCGCAGAAGTGCACTCCCGCGGCGAGCGGCAGCAACTCGCGGAGCATGGACGCATGGTCCTTGTCGTACATCGCCGCGAATACGAGCTGCACGCCCGACCGACCGACGATGCCCGGCACGGCGCGCGCAAGTGCCCGCGCCGCATGCGCGTTGTGCGCACCGTCGACGAGCACCAGCGGCTTGTCCGCGACGACCTCCAGCCGCCCCGCCCACCGCGCCGCGCGCAGTCCGACGCGCAGGTGCTCTGGCCGCACGGGCACCCCGCGGTCGGCCGCCACCTGCAGCAGCGCACAAGCCAGCGCGGCGTTTCCGCGCTGGTGGTGTCCCAGCAACGCAAGCTCGCCGGATGTGGGCAGCCCGACAGGTGCCCGCAAACCGACGACCTCTGCGCGATGCCGCGACCCGGCATCGTCTTCGCTCTTGCTGACGACCTCCTCCCGTCCGTCGAGCGAAACGCGAAATCCTCGCGGACCTGCATAGCAAAAGGGTCCGACATCCCTGCTCTCGTAGACGTAGTCGCGCCCCGGCCGCCACAGCGCGATACCGAGCTCCGCCGCGCGCCGCGCAAGCGCCTCGGCCGCCGGGCGTGGCTGCCCGGCACTGACCACCGGCGCGCCGCGCTTGAAGATCCCGGCCTTCTCCGCGGCGACGTGCGAGAGCGTCGGACCGAGCCACTGCACGTGATCGAGACCGATCGGCGCCACGGCGCACGCGAGAGGCTCGACCACGTTGGTGGCGTCGAGCCGCCCACCGAGGCCCACCTCGACGACCGCGACCTGCACCCTCTCCCGCGCGAACGCGAGAAATGCCATCGCGGTCGCCAGCTCGAAGAAGGTGAGCCCGTCGTCGCGCAGCGCCCACGGAACGCGCCGGACCATCTCCTCGAGGAGGTCCGCGGCGTACTGCTCCGCGACGGGCTCGCCCGCCACCCGGATACGTTCGCAGAAGTGGAACAGATGCGGCGAGGTGTACAGACCCGTGCGCAGTCCTGCCGCGCGCAGCGCCGCCTCGGCGAACGCGCACGTCGATCCCTTTCCGTTCGTTCCCGCGACGTGGAGAACCGGCACCGCGAGATGCGGATTGCCGAGCAGCTCCATGGCCGCGCGGATCCGCTCGAGGCCGAGCTTCATGCCGAAGTTGCCGCGCGCGAAGAGGACCTGCTTCAGCTGTTCGAACGTCACGAGACGATCAGCACAGAAGCCCGAGCAGCTGCGCCAGCCGCTCGCGCATTTCCTTCCGCGGCACGATGGCGTCGATCATGCCGTGCTTGAGCAGGAATTCGCTGCGCTGGAATCCCTCCGGCAGCTTCTGGCGCAGCGTCTGCTCGATGACGCGCGGCCCCGCGAACCCGATGAGCGCGCGCGGCTCGGCGAGAATCACGTCGCCCTGGAACGCGAACGAGGCCGCCACACCGCCCGTGGTCGGGTCGAGCAGCACGCTGATGTACGGCTGCCGCACGTGCCGGTACCGCGCGAGCGCCGCGCTGCACTTTGCCATCTGCATGAGCGAGAAGATCGCCTCCTGCATGCGCGCGCCGCCCGACGCGGAGAAGATGATGGCCGGGATGCGCCGCTCGGTCGCGCGCTCGAAGATGCGCGTCACCTTCTCGCCGACGACTGACCCCATCGATCCCCCCATGAACCCGAAGTGGAAGGCGCCGATGGAGACTTCGCGCCCCGCCAGCCGTCCCAGCCCGCTGACGAACGCTTCGTTCTCTCCGGCGCCCTTCGCCGTAGCGCGGATGCGGTCCCGGTACTTCTTCGAATCCGAGAACTGCAGCGGGTCGGTCGATTCCAGCCCGCGGTCGTGCTCGGCGAACGTGTCGGGGTCGAGCACCAGGTCGAGGCGCCTGCGCACCGGAAGCTCGAAATGCTCGCCACATTTGGGGCACACCTCGAGGTTCCGCTCGACTTCCTGCTTGTAGATGATCTCGCCGCACTCGTCGCACCTGATCCACAGACCTTCGAGGCGAGCGCGCTTGTCCTGCGCCGGCAACTTCGGCGCCGGCACCTTGTGATACCAGGCCACGGCGCCGTTCTAACACGCGGGAAAGGCCGTCTCCATGCGGAGACGGCCAGGTCGCGCTCCGCGCGAGTCAGGCGCACAGTCGCGCGTGCCGCGCGACAGCGCCTAATTCATCTTCTCGTCGTCCAGGCCGAAGAAGGTCTGCAGAGATTCGAGGATGCGGCTCTTCTCTTCGCGCACCCGCGCCTTCCTCTGGTCGGCGTTGAGGCCCTCGCGAACCGCTGCCAGCTCGACGCGCCGGCGGACCATGACGTTCGAGACGCTGTCGGCGATCTCGGGCCGCTGCTTCAAGACGCGCTGGAAGGCTTCCTTGTCGAGGCGGTTGCACTCGA
>Ga0209474_10004132_pt1 | contig 12608 bp, 10 predicted proteins | sample GraSoiAngelo_145_FD_185902 | JGI IMG/M metagenome (GOLD analysis project Ga0209474, IMG submission 185902) | Grasslands soil microbial communities from the Angelo Coastal Reserve, California, USA - 14_1009_05_20cm (SPAdes) (version 2) | ecosystem: Environmental > Terrestrial > Soil > Grasslands...
GAACGTCAGCGTCGCGCCCAAGAGCGACTGGCAGGACGCGAGCATCGGCAGGACCGGCGGCCAGGCGTCGACGAGCGGCAGCACCTTCACCCTGCAGGGCATCGGCGCCGACATCTGGGGCACGAGCGATCAGTTCGAGTACGTCTACCAGCAGTGCCCGGGCAGCTGCACGATCACGGCGCGCGTCGCGAGCCTGGAAAACACGAATCAGTGGGCGAAGGCGGGCGTGATGTTCCGCGAGTCGACCGACGCGAACTCGCGGCAGGTGGACATGATCGTGTCGCCGCTGAAGGGCGCGGCCATGCAGTATCGCGCCGCGACGGGCGGTGCCTCCCTGTCGGCCGGCACGATCGCGGGCGCCGTGCCGGGGTGGGTGCGCCTGCTGCGCAGCGGCAACGTCTTCACGGGCTTCTGGTCCACCGACGGCGTCACCTTCACGCAGGTCGGCAGCGTCACGGCTGTGATGAACGCGACGATCTGGGTGGGGCTCGCCGTGACGAGCCACAACACGGCCGCGGTGGCGGCGGCCGAGTTCGACTCCGTGTCGTTGACACAACCTTAGATGGGTCAGTCACTTAAGCCGCGCTCGCTTGACTAGTCGACACGGGCCACGCTAGGCTGGCCCGTTTCGACTCGTTGCGACTAGGAGCGACATGGCGGCCACCAGCGGTTCGATTTTCGGTGCCATGCTCCAGGAGTTCGACGGAGCGGCCCGCATCCTGAACCTCGAGCCCGGCATCTGGAAAATCCTCACCAGCCCCAAGCGACAAATCACCGTTTCGTGTCCGGTGCAGATGGACAACGGCGAGATCGAAGTGTTCGTCGGCTACCGCGTTCAGTACAACATCACGCTCGGTCCGGCGAAGGGCGGCATCCGCTATCACCCGAACGTCACGCTCGACGAGGTGACGGCGCTCGCGGCGTGGATGACGTGGAAGTGCGCCGTCGCGCACATTCCGTTCGGCGGCGGCAAGGGCGGCGTCATCTGCGATCCGACGAAGATGTCGAAGCGCGAGATCGAAGCGCTCACGCGCCGCTACATCGCCGAGATCGTCGACGCGATCGGCCCCGAGAAGGACGTCCCCGCGCCCGACGTGAACACCAACGATCAGATCATGGCGTGGGTGATGGACACCTATTCCATGCACGTCGGCCACACGACGACCTCCGTCGTCACCGGCAAGCCGGTGGAGCTCGGCGGCTCGCTCGGGCGGCGCGAGGCGACCGGCCGCGGCGTGATGATCGCGGCGCGGGAATCGGCAAAGCACGTCGGCTTCAACATCAAGGGCGCGACGGTGGCGGTGCAGGGATTCGGGAACGTCGGATCGATCTCGGCGGAGCTGCTCGCGCAGGAAGCCGGCGCGAAGATCGTCGCCGTCACCGACTGGAAGGGAGGCGTCTACAACAAGCAGGGGCTCGACATCCCGAAGCTGCTCCAGTACACGCAGCAGAAGAAGACGGTCGACGGGTTTCCCGACGCCGAGCCGCTGGCCAACGCCGATCTCTTCAAGCTGGAGGTCGACGTGCTGATTCCGGCCGCGCTCGAGAATCAGATCACGGCCGAGAACGCGCCGACGATCCGGGCGAAGGTGATCATCGAGGGGGCGAACGGTCCGACGACGCCGGACGCGAACAAGCTGCTGCACGACCGCGGCGTCTTCATCGTGCCGGACATCCTCGCGAACAGCTCGGGCGTGACGACGTCGTACTTCGAGTGGGTGCAGGACCGCTACGGCTACTTCTGGACGGAGAAGGAAGTCAACGAGCGCCTCGAGGCGAAGATGTGCGAGGCGTTCAGCGCCGTGCTGCAGACGTCGATCAAGTACAAGGTCGACATGCGGACGGCCGCCTACATCGTCGCCATCGGCCGCGTGGCGACCGTCACGAGGATGCGCGGGATGTACGCGTAGACCTGTCACGGTAGCGCAGCCCTTCAGGGCTGCCGCGGCGAGGCTGAAAGCCTCGCCCTACAGATCACGGCGTGCGGGCAGCGTCACCGTGACGGTGGTCCCGACACCGACCTCGCTCGACAACTGAATCTCGCCGCCGTGCGCGGCGACGAGGTTCTTCGCAATCGTCAAGCCGAGTCCGGACCCGCGCGAGCCCGGTCCCTTGTGAAAGCGATCGAAGGCGTGCGCCACTTCGTCGGGCGTCATGCCCGCTCCGGTGTCGCGTACTTCAATCTGCACTGCGCCAGTTGACGTCGCCGCGACGCGAACGCGTACCGATCCCTCCGCCGGCGTGTGCCTCAACGCGTTGCTCGCCAGGTTCGCGATCACTTCCCGGATGCGGATCGGATCCACGTCGGCCGGCGGCAGCTCCGAGGGCGCCTCGACGGTGACCTCCGCGTGCGGCGCGGCCGTCGAACCCGCAAATCCCCGCGCGACGTCGCGCGCGAGATCGCCGACGTCGGTCGGCTCCTTCTGCAGCTGCAGCGCGCCGCTCTCGGAGAGCGCGAGCGTCCGCAGATCGTCGATCAGCCGCGACAGGACGGCCGTCTCCTCGAGCAGCGCCGTCAGCTGATCGTCGTCGCGCGGGTAGACGCCGTCGAGCAATCCCTCGAGCTTGCCCTGCAGCACCGTGACCGGCGTGCGCAGCTCGTGCGAGAGATCGGCCATCAGATCGCGGCGCTGCCGATCGTGGTTCGCGAGGCGCTCGGTCATCGTGTTGAACGCGCGCGAGAGCGCGCGAAACGGCGGCGCGCCCCGCTCGGCGACGCGCACGCTGTAGTCGCCTTCCGCGACGCGTCCGGCGGCGTCCATCACGGCGCCGAGCGGCCGGCCGACGGTGCGAAGCGTGCCGAGCAGCGCCATCGCCGTCAGCATCGCGCCGGCGAGCCCGCCGCCCAGCACGAAGAGCGCGCTGCCCGGCGCCGAGCCCGGCGCCGCGAGGCCGAGCCGCGTCGCCGCCGCCCAGACGAGCGAGACGGTGCCGACGATGCCGGTCGCCAGCACCGCGACGAACATCAGCGCGAAGAGGCGGAAGAAGCGGACGCGGCGGGCGCGCCAGTCGTACCCGCGGTGGCGCGGCGGCCACGGTTCGTTCTCCGGCCACCACGGCGGCCGCCCGCGCTGCCACCCCGGTCTCACTCCCCGAGCTTATAACCGACGCCGTGCACCGTCAGCAGATAGCGCGGACGCCGCGGGTCGCGCTCGATCTTGCGCCGCAGGTTCTTCACGTGCGTGTCGATCGCGCGATCGAACGAGTCGACCTCGGCGCCGCCGATCGCGTCGAGCAGCTGCGCGCGCGTGAACACGCGCCCCGGCTGCCTCGCGAGCGCCGCGAGCAGCTCGAACTCGGCCGGCGTCACGTCAACCTCTCGGCCGGCGACGGCCGCGCGCATCTTCCCCTTGTCCAGCTCGATCTCGCCCGCGCGCAGGATCGCTCCGCGCTCGGGCGCCGCGTCGATCCGCCGGAACACGGCGCGCACGCGCGCGACGAGCTCCTTCGGGCTGAACGGCTTCGTCACGTAGTCGTCGGCCCCGATCTCGAGGCCGAGCAGCTTGTCCCGCTCCTCGACGCGGGCCGTCAGCATGATGATCGGCACGTTGGACTGCCGGCGCAGCGTGCGCGTGACGTCGACGCCGTCCATGTAGGGCAGCCCCAGATCGAGCACGATCAGGTCGGGACGACGGGCGCGCGCCGCGGCGAGCGCGTCGGGGCCGCTGCCGGCCACCGACACGTGGAATCCGGCGCGCTCGAGATAATCGCGCGCGATCTCCGCGATGCGCGCCTCGTCGTCCACGACCAGGATGTGCTTCACGTCAGACTGTGCGCGGCGCCGACGGGGAGGCGTCCGGCCGCTCCTGCGCGTGCGCCCGGCGATGCCACTCGTCGAAGGCCGGCGGCACGCCGCCGCCGTAGTAGCCGTACCCGCAGCCGCGGCCCCAGCGCGGGCCGCGCCAGAACAGCGCGCGCGCGACGAAGATCCAGAAGAAGATGAACAGCAGCGGGAAGAACGGGAAGAAGCCGTAGCCGAACCCGTACGGCCGCGTGTAGACGACGATCGGCGCGCCGGCGGCGGGCGCCGCGACGGCGGCCGGGCTCTCGGCGATGCTCCGCGCGACGCCGAGGTTGTAGCCGTAGAAGCCGGCGGCGGTCAGCGCGCCGACAATCGCAACGGCAAGCAGCACTGCACGAAACACGTGTCGATTCTCCATGATGTCCTCCTCAGACGATCTCTCAGAGGAGTGTCGCAGGCGATTGTGGAGGAATTGTGAGCGCGAAAACAACCGCGACTTCGCGATGTCAACGCGTTCCGCGGTCGACGCACGCGGCTACGACGTGACGCGGAACGTGAACCGGTCGCTCGCGTCGCGCGCGCCGCGCCGCGCGGTCACCTCCACGACGTATTCGCCGGTGGCGAGGCTCGCGAGCGGCAGATCGATCGCCTGATCGCCTGGCGTCGCCGACGGCGTCACCGCCAGATCGCGAATCGCGTAGCCGCTGCGGCCGAGCAGCCGCGCGGAGACTTGCGGCGGCGCGCTCGACGAGCCGTACGCCTGAAAGCGGATCAGCAGCCGCTCGGTGCGGCTGAACTCGCGCGACGCGACGGGCGCCGCCGCGTCGGCCTCGAGCGCGCGGAACTCGCGCGCGTTGCGTGCGCGCAGCACCTCGGGCGTGCCGACGGCGACCTCGCCCCGCAGATCGCGGACCGAGATGTCGCGCACGTCCTGGTCGAGCGCCTGCGACGCGGCGTCCTCGATCGACATCCGCAGCCGCAGCCGTCCGGGGCGCACTTCGAAGATCGCGCGCGGCGGCGTGGCGCCCGGCGCGTCCATCGCGGCCGGTCCGGTCGGCGCGACCGGCCCCTCGAAGACGACGGTACCGTCGCTGGTCTTCGCCGTCAGCACCAGCCGCGCCGGCACCCGCCGCGTCCGATCGCCGGGGACGCGCGCCGCCGGCTCCCACACGAACGTGACGCGCGTCGAGCCGTCGCGGCCGCGCGCCATCCCGAACCACGGCCGGATGAGCGGGCTGGCGTGCGGAGCCGGCTCCGGCGGCACGACCTTGCGCGGCTCGTTGAGGCGCGCGAGGAGCGCCGTGCGCAGCGCCTCGTCGGGCGACGCCGTCCAGTAGCCCTTGCGCGCGTGCACGCGCACGCCGCTGCGCTTCACGCGCGCCTCGAGCTCGCGAAATCGTCCGTCGTCCGGGTGCGGCGCGCGGAACGACAGCAGGTAGTACGCGCTCGAATCGGCCGACGCCCGCCGCAGCATCGCGTCGGCGTCCGAGATGGCCGCCTGGCCGTCGGTGTCGTCCGCGAGGCGCCGCAGCGCGTCGTCGGGCGCCGCGGCGTCGGCGGCGTCGCGCGGATCGAACGCGTAGACGGCGACGTTCGCGCGGTTCGCCGATCGCACGATCGTGTCGAGCGTCGGCAGGTACTCCTGCCCGCGCCCGCGATCGGCGCGCCCCACGCCCTCGCTGGCGACGATGAGCGTCTTGCGGCGGTCGGAGAGCGCGCCGAGATGGAGCGCGAGCGCGTTGATCGCGGAGAGCGCCACCTGATTGCGCACGGCGTCGATCCGCGCGGGCGTGCCGGCGATGTAATCGCGCTCGTACGCGTTGCGCGGCTCGTAGTCGCCGCGCCGGCCGCTGAAGCTCTCGATCGCCGCGCGCGCCGCGTCGCGATCCCGCGCCGAGCGGATCGCGAGCAGCGAATCGAGCGGCTTCATGACGACGATCAGATCGTCGGGCGAGAGATCGCGATCGACGAACTGCAGCAGCGCGTCGCGCACGCGATCGGCGTTCGCGCCGGCCTTCACGTGGTATTCGTCGAGGAAGATCGCGAACAGCCGCGCGGCGTCGCGCGCCGCCGCCTGCCGTTCGTCGGCGGCGGTCAGCACCGGCACCGGCGCGGGCCGGGCGGCGGGAACCGCGCGGACGAAGCGCACCGATTCGAGCGCGAGCGGCGCGCCCGCCTCGCGCAGATCGAAATCGGCGGCCGTGAGGTTCTCGACCGTTCGTCCGCGCGCGTCGGTCGCGACGAGATCGATCGTGACGAGGCGAGCGGAGGGCGCCGGCGATTGATCGGCGGGCGGTTCTCCGCCGATCGCGACGCGTGCGGAGAGCGCTCCGGCGATCAGCAGCGCAACCGCCCCGCGCATCCGCTACCCGGTGATCCGGAAGCCGACCAGCTCCTTCGCGTCGCTGTCCTGGTCGCCCGCCTTGATTTCGAGGACGTACTCGCCCGGCGGCAGCGCCGCCACCGCGAGGTCGATCTGCTGCTCGCCGGGCCGCGGCCCGGCGGCGGCCGTCAGCTCGTTCATCGCGCTGCCGGCGCGGTTCAGGATGTGGACCTTGAGCGGCGGCGTCGTGCCGCCGGGGCCGTACACGGGCACCCGTACGACGAGACGATCGGTGCGGCTGAATTCGCGCGCCGCCGTGGGAACCGCGTCGGGATCCGCCTTCAGCTTGTTGAGCTCCGGAATCGTGCGCGCGCGCAGCACGAACGGCGTGCCGAGCAGTGCGGTCGGCGACGTGAGGTCGGGAACCGTGATCTCGCGCGTTTCGGTATCGAGCGTCGTCGATGCGGGCCCTTCGACCGACACGCGCAGCTGCACCTTTCCGGGCGGCGCATCGAAGACGACCCGCTGCGCGCCGCGCGGCGCCGCGCCGGACGCGTTCGCGGCGGCGACCGAGGCGGCGGGGGCCGTCGACGCGACGGCGACGTCGGGGACGCGGCCGCGGAACACGAGCGAACCGTCGGCGCCGAGCGCCATGAGCGACACGCGCGTCGGCTCCGCGCGATCGGCGCGATCGCCCGGCGCTTTCGGCAGCGGCTCCCAGACGAAGGTGACGCGCGTCTTGCCGTTCTCGCCGCGCGACGTCCCGATCCAGGTTCGCACGACGCTCGCGCGCGACGGCCGCGCGATCGCCGAATTGATCGCCGCTTCCACGGGCTTCGGCACCGCCGGCTTCGGCGGCGCGAGCGCGCGGGCGGTCTGCTCGGCGTTCAGCGCCCAGTAGCCCTTGCGCGCGCGCACCTGCAAACCGGGCCGCTTCACGCGCACCTTGATCTCGTGGAACTTGCCGTCCGCCGGCGCCTGCGACGAGTTGTAGCCGATCAGGTAGTACGCGCTCTCGTCCTTCGTGATCTGCTTCATGCCGACGGCGAGATCGTTGCGGTTCACGATCGCGCGGCCGTCGGTGTTCTCCGACAGCAGCCGCAGCGTGTCCATCGTCGACCTGAGGTACGACGAGTCGGTCTGGATGCCGATGCCGCCGCCTTCGTTGATGTCGAACTCGAAGACCGGCAGCCCGCGCGGATCCACGGCGTAGATGGCGACGTTGTTCTTGTTCGCCGTGTCGTAGACCTCGCGCAGGTCGGAGTCCATGTCGAGGCTGGCGAGCCAGTTCGCGCGATCCTCGAGCGGATCGTTCACGCCGGCCTGCGCGTTGCCGTAGTTGGGGTTCCCGAAGCCGGGCATCGTCGCGTCGGCGTTGCGCATCTGCGGCGGGATGATGTTCGTGTAGCCCTCGCTCACGAGGACCAGCGCCTTTCGCCCTTCCTTGAGGGATCCCATGTGGACGATGAGCGCCTTGATCGCGGAGAGCGACACCTGGTTGCGGATTCGCTCGACGATCTCCGTCGGGTAGTGCGCGTAGGTCTCCTCGTACTGATTCTTCGGCTCGTATTCGAACTTGCGTCCGGTGAACTGCTCGAGGCCGCGCATCACCGCGGAGTGGTTGCGCGTCATCCGCACGGCGCCCGTCGACTCGAGCGGATACATGACGCCGATCATGTCCGACGGCCCGAGGTTGTTCTGGACGAACGTCGACAGCTGCTTGCGCACCGACAGGCTCGATCCTTTTTTCACGTGGTAGTCGTCGAGAAAGATCGCGAACAGCCGCACGTCGTCGCGCCCCGCTTCGGCTTCTTCGTCATAGTCGGTGCGGATCTCGCGGACTGGCTCCTGCATCGACTGCGCGCGGCCGCCGTCGAGCTTTATCAGCTTGAACGTCTCGATCTTCTGCGGCTTGCCGTCCTCGGTCACGTCGAAGTCGCCCGGCTGCAGATCGCCGACCGGGTTGCCGTTCTTGTCCGTGAGGATGACGTCGACGCGGACGAAGTTGATCCCGCTGCGGAAGATTGGCGGCTGCGTCGCGGGATCGGGCGCCGTCTGCTGCTGCTGCGGTTGTGGTTGTGGCTGCTGCTGTTGTTGTGGCTTCGGTTGTTGCGGCTGTTGCTGAGCGTGGCCCTGCAGGCCGCCGATCAACAACAGCGCGACCGCTGCGGCGGAGAGCGTGCGCATCCCTCTGGCCATACCTAATCTTAGACGCTTTCGGTTCAGCGCTGGCCCGGCTTAGCGGGCGAGCACGCGGAACGCGACGAACTGCTGGGCCGCCTCGCCGTCGGTCTTCGCCGACATTTCCAGCACGTAGTCGCCGGCGCCGACGCTGCCGAGCGGCACGGTCACCTCGCACGTGCCGTCGGCGACGACGGCCGGCAGGTCGGCCAGCGGCTGGCCGACGTGGTTGAGGAGCCGCGCCGACGTCTCAGGCGTGCCCGCCACGGCCGCGCGGACGACCACGGTGTCCGTCCGGCGGAATTCGCGCCGCGCCACGGGGTCGCTGACGGTCCGCCCTCGCGCAACGGCTACCGACGGCGCCGCAAGCAGCGGCGTCTTCTCCGGCCGCGGCGGCGGCGCGGGCATGTGCACGCGGCTCGGCGCTTCGGCCGGCTCGTCGGCGTTCGGCCGCAGCGAGTCCGCGAGGCGATTCACCGCCTCCTTCACGGCGGGCGGCACGGCCGGCGCGAGCGACGCCGGCCCTTCGGATGTGTCCCCGCGCTTGAACGCCCAGTACCCGGTGCGCGCGAAGATCGTCGTCCGCGGCCGCGCCACGCGCACCGTCACGCGGTGAAATCTCCCGTCGTCGGGGTGCGGCGACTCGTACGCGATCAGATAGTAGGCGCTCGCGTCGCGGACGATGCGCTGCAGCTCGCCGCGAATGTCGTTGCGATCGACGATCGCGCGCGCGCCGGTCTCGAACGCGAGCGCGCGCAGCATGTCGTGGTCGCCGACGCTGAAGTTCATCATCTGCCCGGGCGTCCTGGCGTGGCGCTCCATCGTCATCCCGCGCGGATCGAGCGGGTAGACGGCGACGTTCGCGCGGTTGGCGGCTTCGTAGACGCGGCGCAGCTCTTCGACCGGCTCGGTGAAGCCGTTGCTGACGAAGATCACCGTCTTGCGTCCCTGCTTGATTCCGCCGAGGTGCGCGGCGAGCCCTTCGAGCGCAGACATCGTGATCTCGCGGCGGATGCGCTCGATGTCGCGCGGATGGCGCAGGTGCTCCTCTTCGACGGGCCGCGTCGGCTGATAGTCGCCGAGCCGCCCCTTGAAGCCGCGGATCGCCTTCAGCACCGGCTCGCGATCGCGCGCGAAGTGGACGTCGGTCATCGAGTCGAGCGGATAGTAGACGGCCACGAGATCGGTCGGCGGGAGGCTCTGCACGAACGCGATCAGCGGATCGACGACTCGCAGCTCGCCCATGCGCTCCACGTGATAGTCGTCGAGGAAGATCGCGTAGACGCGGACGTCGTCGCGCGACGCTTCGCGCTCCTCGTCGTCGTGCGTGCGGATCGGCGCGAGCGTCGCGTCGCCCTCGTACGCCGCGGCGCCGAGGAAGCGCACGCGCTCGAGCGGAACACGGCGGCCGTCGTCGAGGACTTCGAAATCCGCCGCGGTGAGATCGACGACGGGGCGGCCGGACGCGTCGGTGACGATGGCGTCCACCTGCACGAGCGTCGTCCCGCCGCGGAAGACCGGCGGCTGTCCGCCTTCGCGCGCCGGCTGCTGACGCGCGTCGGTGTATTGAACGGCGGCGGCGCACACGGCGGAGACAACGAGCAACGCGACCGCGAGCCGGCGCATGAACGTGATGATAACATCTGGTTCTGGAGCGCTTGTGACGACGCAACACACCGAAGCCGCGCGGCAGCCGCTGACGACGCTGTCGGAAGACGAACGGCTGTTCCGCGACAGCGTGTACGAGTTCGCGGATCGCGAAGTGCGGCCGCTCGTGCGCGAGATGGACGAGCACGCGAAGATTCCGCCGGCGCTCGTCGAGAAGCTGTTCGATCTCGGCGTCATGGGGATCGAGATTCCCGACGCGTACGGCGGCGGCGGCGCGACCTTCTTCCACGCGGTGCTCGCCGTCGAGGCGCTGTCGCGCGTCGATCCGTCGATCGGCGTGCTGGTCGACGTGCAGAACACGCTCGTGATCAACGCGCTGCTGCGGTGGGGCAGCGACGAGGTGAAGCGGCGCTACCTGCCGAAAATGGCGTCGGCGACGATCGGCGCGTACGCGCTGTCGGAAGCCGGCTCCGGCAGCGATGCGTTCGCGATGGGGACGCGCGCATCCGAACGCGACGGCGACTGGGCGATCACCGGGCGCAAGCTCTGGATCACCAACGGCAACGAGGCGGGCCTCTTCATCGTCTTCGCGAATGCGAACCCCGAGGCGGGCTACCGCGGCATCACGGCGTTCCTCGTCGAGCGCGGCACGCCGGGCTTCACAATCGGCAAGAAGGAAGACAAACTCGGCATCCGCGCGAGCAGCACGTGCGAGCTGCTGTTCGACGAGTGCCGCGTGCCGCGCGTGAACGTCCTCGGCGAGGTCGGCAAAGGCTACAAGGTCGCGATCGAGACGCTGAACGAAGGACGCATCGGCATCGGCGCGCAGATGATCGGGCTGGCGCAGGGCGCGCTCGACCACACGATCGCGTACACGCGCGAACGGAAGCAGTTCGGCAAGGCAATCGCGGAGTTCCAGGCGGTGCAGCATCAGATCGCGCGCGCGGCGACCGAGATCGAAGCCTCGCGCCTGCTGGTCTACAATGCCGCGCGCCTGCGCGATGCGGGGCAGCCGTTTCTCACCGAAGCCGCGATGGGCAAGATCTTCGCGTCCGAGGTCGCCGAGCGCACGGCGTCGCTCGCCGTGAACCTGTTCGGCGGCAACGGCTTCGTGAAGGAGTACCCGGTCGAGAAGCTGTACCGCGACGCGAAGATCGGCCAGATCTACGAGGGCACGTCGAACCTGCAGCTGCAGACCATCGCCAAACAGATCATGGGCTAGCGCGGTGACGCGGCGCTCCGGCGTGTTCACGGCGATGCTCGCGGGATCGTGGCTGCTCTTCGCCGCCGCCGTCTATCTTCCCGACATCGGCCGCGGCTTCGTCAAAGACGACTTCGGCTGGGTGGACGCCGGCCGCGCGGCGCTCGGCGCGCCGATCGACGCGCTCGTCCCCGGCGCGCCCGGCTTCTACCGGCCTGCCGTCGCGTTCACGTTTGCGATCGACTATCTGCTCCACGACGTCCGGCCGCGCGGCTACGGCTTCACCAACCTCGCGCTCTACCTGCTCTGCATCGGCGCGATCTCGCGCCTGTCGCGCGCGGTCGGCCTGTCGGCGGCCGCCGCGACGCTCGCGGCGGTCCTCTGGGCCGTCAATCCGCACGGCATCAACATGGCCGTGGTGTGGCTCAGCGGTCGAACGTCGCTGTGCCTGACGCTCTTCGCCGTGCTCGCTGCGTCCGCGATTGTGCGGCGGCGCTACGTCTCGACGTCGGTGTTCCTGGCCGCGGCGCTGGCGTCGAAGGAAGAAGCGATCGCGCTGCCCGTCATCCTCTTCGCGTGGCATCGGCTCGTGGCGCGCGACGACACCGGCGATGGCGTCGCGCGGCGCGACGCGTGGCGAGCGGCGGTGGCGCTCGCCGCGCCGCTCGGGATCTACGCCGCGGTTCGCCTTCAAACGGCGGCGTTCATGCCATGGTCCGCGCCGTCGTACTACCGCTTCTCGTTCGCGCCGCTGGTCGTCGCGCGCAACGCGCTCGAGTACGCCGATCGAGCGGCCTCGATCGGCGCGATCGCCATCGCGCTGGCCGCGGCGGCGTATCGGCTGTCGCCCGTCGTCGATCGCGCCCGCATCAGGCTGCTGGCCGCCTGCACCGCGTGGTCCGTCGGCGCTTACGCGCTGACGATCTTCCTGCCGATCCGGTCGAGCCTGTACGCGGTGTTCCCGTCGGTCGGCGCGGCGATTGGAGCGGCGGTGATCGTAGAGCACATGATGGCGCGCGCGGCGGCGCGCCCGGGCGCATCGGAGCGCGCGGCGGCCATGCGGCTCGGAGTGGTCCTCGGCGCGGCGCTCCTCGCGATGGTGCCGGTGTATCGCGCGCGCAACGCACGGTACGTCGAGCCCGCGCGTCTGTCCGAGCGCGTGCTGCGGACCATCGACGCCGACGCCGCGGCGGCCGCGCGCGGCGTCATCGTGCTGCAGGACGTCGACGATCCGATGTCCAGCTTCGTCGGCGCGTTCGGCACGTTCGCGCGCGACGCCGTCCGCCTGCACTCGGGCCGCGACGTCGACGTGTGGATCGAGCCGCCGCCCGGCGAGTGGCGGCTGGCCGGCCTGCGGCCGCCGCATCCGCGCGCGCCGAAGACGACGTTCGCCGTCGAGCGCGGCCGCGTGTTCAAGGTCGGACCATAGGTGGACGGGGCATAATTCTTAATTTCCCGGAGCGAGGAGTGTGACGTGCCGAGCGATCCGTTGGCCGCCGCGTACCTGAAGGACCTCGCGCGCACCTTCCGCAACTACCTGGCGCTCGGCGAGC